>Ga0209109_10002216_pt1 | contig 10674 bp, 7 predicted proteins | sample Rifsed10ft2_FD_184004 | JGI IMG/M metagenome (GOLD analysis project Ga0209109, IMG submission 184004) | Soil microbial communities from Rifle, Colorado, USA - sediment 10ft 2 (version 2) | ecosystem: Environmental > Terrestrial > Deep subsurface > Rock core/Sediment | place: Rifle, Colorado... | reverse complement strand
GCTCGGGCTCGGGAGCTGCTCGCCGGCGCGGGGGGACCGCGGCGATGGCCGCCTGGATCGGCGTCAGGACCTGGTGCGTCCCGTCGGCGGCGCGCCGGACCATCGTGAAGACGGCGCCCGGATTCGACGGCTTGTCGGCGAGGGACAGCTCTTCGACGCGGAACTTGTGGAAGACCTCCACGGCCTTACCGTCGCGGCGCTCGAGCTTCGGGGCTTCCAGCAGCGTGATGCCGTGCGAGAAGCCGGTGTAGACGTGCTCCTTGACCTTCTCCCACTCGGCGTCATCGACGACGCGCGTCCCGACGTAGATCCCGCGGGCGAGGTCGTCCGGCTGCATGGCGATGACCTTGCCGGCGGCGATCTTCTGGTGCATCGCCCGCAGGTTCCCCTTGCTGTCGCCCCCGGTGCGGATGTCGAACTCGTTGGACCACTCCGAGTAGGCGCGCTTGCTGGCCTCGTAATCGAAGACCGTGCCGAAGCTGTCCACTTGGTCGGTCGTGGCGTAGCCCCAGACCTCCCGGGACTCTTCGTCGATGCGCGTGATCGGGATGAACAGCGTCCGTCGTTCGCCGGGTGTAAACTTCTTGGCCATCGCGCTCTCCTCGGCCCGAAAAGAAAAAGGCCTCCGGGGGTTCGGGCCCCCGAAGGCCTCTGATCTTTTCGTCTCGGTTGTGAGAACCGCTGCGCTGGCCGGCGCCGCGGCGGTAATGCGCTCCTCTACTTCAGCTCGTCTCGTTCCTCGCGATCGCCGCGTTCGCCTGCATGACCGCCTCCTCGAGGTGGGTCAGCGCCAGGGAAAGCTCGCGGGACTCCGGACAGGTCTTCGTCAGGAAGATCGCGAACTCGTGGGCCATCAGCCGGATCTCGTTGTAGCGCGGCGCCTGGTCGGACGCTGGTGCGTGATAGGTGAAGCGGCGCTCGAGCTCAGCCTTTGCCTTCTCTCCGGGCACGTATTTCATGAGGCGCTTATCCTCCGGGACGATGTTCATGCCGCCTCCTGCGCTTCCTCGCGCGGGCCCTTCAGCACCGCGGTGGCGCCGTCGTCGGAAAGCCGGAGGCCGGTGAAGAACTGCTTCCCCCGCACCAACTCGGCCTTCTGCTTCGACTGGCGGTCATAGCGGGCAATGCCGCGGCTCCATTCCGTGCGCGAGTTCTCGCTGAAGTAGAGGTAGCGCCCGTCGTGACTCCAGGCCTGGAGTTGCGGCCGTGGCGCCATCGACGTGGAGTCCGGCAAGGCGAGGATCATTTCCTTCGCGCCGGTGGCGACGTCGACGATCCAGAACGCTTCGCTGTTCGACGCGAGGATGGCATCTCCGGCCGGGCTCCACCGCGTGACGGAGAAACGTTCCTTGGCGCGCTGGGCGCGGGCGGCGGCGGAGGTGTCCGCCGGCGGCGTTTCGGTCGCACCAGCGGCGCGGGCCGGCGTGGTCGGTCCCAGTAACTGACGGCGCACTGTGTCGGCGATCGTGCCGGCAAAGACCCGGCCGTCACGGGTGAACACGTAGCGCGAACCGTCTTCGCTCCACTGCAGCTGGATGCCCTTCAGTGTGGGGAAGAGCGTGCGGGCGTCGCCGCCTGCCGTGGGGTGGGTGACCAGCTGGAACTCACGACCGCCAATGACGTCGTAGTCCGTTTTCTTCGTGATGTCCTGCTGGACGTTGAGCGCGCTGCCGTCCTTCGACAGAAGCCAGGCGCCGATTCGGCCTTCGGGTTGGATCGTGCGGACGGTGGGAGCGCCGAAGTCCCAGAGCACGATCGAGCGCTCCTGGTTCATCCGGTTCATGCCATCCCACTCGAGGAAGTCGTCGGTCCCGTCCAGCACGGTGATTGGGCCCCGAGTCAGCTCGTCGAAGCGCTTCTTCGCGCGCTCCTTCCACGCACTGGAGCGCAACGCGAACGCCAGCGCCTTTCCGTCACCTGTCCAGCGCAATTCGGAGTTCTCGGCGATGTACTGACCTTGCGGCAGCACAGGGCTCGTGACCTTTCCGCTTGCTCTATCCCAGACCTGCAACTGCAGCATGTCGTTGGCGACGACGAACATTGCGAGGCGCGACGCGTCCGGCGACCAGGCCGCGTTGCGCACGACGGTCTTGCCACGGAACACCGGACGCTGCGCGAGACTCTTCGTATCGACGATGAGCAGTTCGGCGGGCGTGCCACGCAGGTACGTCGGATCCCCGTCGCGCGAGAAGTCGACGCCGAGTCCATCTCGGCGCACCGAGACCGTCATCGCCAGCCACCGACCGTCGGCCGAAAGGTCCGAGACAGAGACGGTTCTCAGGTCGAGCAGGTCCTTGATGCCGAGCGATTCAGCCGCGACCGCGGCGGTCGGCGAGCCTGCGGGGAATGTCGGGTTGACCTGTGCGCCAACGATGGACGAGACGCACGCTAGTGACAGTCCGAGCCGGTAGAGAGTCCGCATGATGCCCTTCTCATGTGAAAGGAACTGCGAACCAAGATGGCGTGAACCGCTCCCGGCCCGCCAGACCGAATTGGCGTCTATACGCCGGGTGGCTGGCGTCGCGCGTGCTGAGTCGCGCCTTCGAATGCGTGGGCAAGTTGCAGCACGCTCCAGTCGGCGCGATGACGTCCAACGATCTGCAGGCCAACGCGTACCCGCTGATCTAGGTGAGCCACTCGGACACCGGCCCTCCAGCCTCAATAGGGCGTACAGCGGCTTTGCAGCTTCCTCCGATGCACGGACGAACTCGCGAATGCGTCCTGCCTTTCCCACGCCGAGATCGGGCTATCGAACAGCGCGACGCGTTGACGCTCTTCCTCCTCGAATCGTGCCTTCTGTGGCGAAGCGTTAGGCGTCTAACTGGGGCGCCGAAGGTCACGGTTTTACCAAAGGTGTCCGGCCACAGCTGTGCAACTGGGGCGGCTTGACGTGCGGAACCACGCTCATGCTACGCGCTCAGGTATCGGCGCACTACCGATTTGATGTGCCCGCAGTAATTCTGGAACGTAGAAGTGAGTCGTGAGTGTCGGTCCTCACAGCCCGGAAACGCGTCGATGTTTTTGTCGTGTCGTGTCGTGTTCGTCGCTGTGGCGTGACGAAAGCAGGCAACTATTCCGACGGTGGTGAGTGAGATGCGTCCTTTCGGGGTGAATAGAGTGTCAGCGACAGCGTCTAAGGCGAAGATTGCCGTGATTGCCGCCGCAGTATTTGTCGGCTGCGACATCTTTGATCCGAGCGATTGTACGGCCGTCGGCGGCTACGGACTGCAGATTGCCGTGAGCGACTCCGTACTTGGCACACCGCCGTTAGTGCCCATCGTTGTAGAGATATCAGATGCGTCGTACAGCGAAACGCTCTCGGAGCCTGACTCGACCAATGCAATCGAGATGATCTTTTTCGGTGCACGAGAACGAACCGGTACATACTCGGTGACGGTCGCGGCAGAAGGCTATTCCGCTTGGTCGCGAAATGATGTCGAGGTCAGAAGAGCTGGTTCCTGTGATCAGATCCAACTAACAAGGCTCGCAGCTCGACTGCGACGCCCTTAGCGGTTCCTCTTAACACTGGGTCACGAGCACCCCGGCGGTATGCAACAATCGAAAAGGATCGCCAACACACTTCTGGTAGTCGGTGCCATCGTTGGTGCATCAGGCTGTAGGCCAGATCGCCCAACCGAGCCGCTTACCAACGCTTTGGTGATCCAAGGCGCAATTGTACCAGCTCTGCCAGAAACGATTCGAGATGAGGAGCGCGGCTTCGCGGAAATCTCACGAGCTGCACCAGGTGCGGCTGGATACTACGTAGACGAAGCAGGAAATCTGGTTCTTTTGCTGCGGGACCAGTCGGAGGATGGCGCAGCGCGCGCGGCGCTTACGCAGATAAAGACTGAGGGGAGGTTGCTCACACCGGCGGCACGGAATCGGCGGATAGTAGTCAAAGCCGCGCAGTTTTCGTACGGACAGCTCGCAACGTGGCGAGATCGTCTATTCGATTCCGTATTTACTCAGCTCGATGGCGTCAGTTCGCTCGACCTCGATGAGAGACGAAACCGTGTTACGATCGGGCTCGATCCACAGCTGGCCGCCGACTTACGCCCGCGTGTTCTGAAGACGGCGGCAGGGTTGGGTGTAGATACCTCCGCCATAAACTTTAGGGAACGCGGGAACGTTAGGTACTCGAGTTCGACTACTACAAGCGCAGCTGTACTCGGGCTGACCATACAGCACGCGTTTGACACGATCGTTGGTGGTATCCAGATACGATCTCCAGCAGCACAAGGAATGGGAGGCAATCCAGGATTCTGCACAGTCGGGTTCGTAGCACTGAGGAATGGAGTTCGTACCTTTGTTACCGCTACGCACTGCTCATCGAATTGGGGCGCGATCGACAATACCGTTATGAGTCAGGCCGGCGTAGGTCGCAGAATTGGTGCGGAGTACATTGATCCAAACAAGTGGAGTTGCGGCTTCTACGATTATTGCCGGGAAAGCGATGCTGCGATGTACAGTATCGATGACACGGTGGATGCACTACACGGCCTAATTGCCAGAACGACATACGCGAACAACGGTTACCTAAACGGTGGCGTCGGGTCGCTTGTTATTGATTCGCTCCGGCCATACTTCGTCGTCACGGTTGCGGGCCAGTCACTGCCTTCAGGATGGTATGTGAACAAGATGGGAATCACTACAGGTTGGACCTGGGGCACTGTCGAAAACACCTGCGTGGATCATCACAACGGCACCTGGCCCGGCCGCTATACGACGACCTGCGCATACGAGGCGGACCTTCGCGAAGATCCGGGCGACAGCGGTGGTCCTGTTTTTACGCTGGAGGGCGGAGACGCCGTCGGTCTCGTTGGCACAATCATCGGCAGTAATGGGGACTACGCAGTATTCAGTAGGTATTCCCGCATCGTTTCTGAGATGGGTGGAACGATACAGACGGTGCGAGGCGTAAACTTGAGTACGCCATCGAACATTGGCGGTTCCGTGTCTGGAGAACACCCAGTTGTTAGTTGGAATGCCGTGAGTGGAGCCACCCACTACTACGTTTATGCTCAGCGCTACCTCTTTACCGGGTATGACGAATGGGGTAACCCGACGTACGAGCTAGGAGGCAGCGAATACAGGGGCGTCACAACGGCGGCCTCGTTTACTGATACAGATCAGTGGGTTTCGTGCGCTGGCTTCTGCAGCTCCCCGCCTGACGAGATCTACTACTTTGTAAGGGCCCGATCAAAAACGGACGTGTCGCCTTGGTCTAGTTCCGTTACATTCGGGCTATAGACGAACTGGATCAAGAATCCAAGCTAACAGGCGCCCGACAGAGGTCACTTGTCGGGCGCTTTTGCTCCCCCTGTCAGATTTCGTGCTTCCTCGTAGCAGGCCGAAGCCACCACGCGGAAATAGCATCATGAGGAGTTTGAGCCTTGGCGGATTCGGTTCGCTGCTTCCTCTGATCTCCTCGCTGGCACGCACGACCTTTTCACTGAAGCCGGAAGTCGCAGCGCTCTATCTCTCTATACCCGTCGGTGCGGTAGCGGAGCCAGCGCGCGGAAGGTATCGGCGCAACTTCGCCTGGACGTTAGACTGGCCGCTTCGCACCGTGCCCGGTTGCCTGCTCGAACGCATGCGCGAGTTGCAGCACGCTCCAATCGGCGCGATGCCGTCCCACGATCTGCAGACCAACGGGCAGTCCCGCCGCGGAGAAGCCCGCTGGGACCGAAATGGCGGGGTTGGCCATGAAAGTCACGTACCAGCAGGACCGCATCCAGTCGATGTAGTTCGTCATCGGCGTGCCGGCGACGCTGGTGGGATACGGCGTGTTCACGTCGAACGGCATGACCTGCGTCACCGGCAGGATGAAGTACTCGTATCGCTCGAAGAACTGGCGCGAGTCGGCATAACATCGAGCCTGACGAGCCAGCGCACGCGCGACATCTGCACCAGTTTGCCGCTCGGCTTCCCGGATCTCCCAGTGAATCGTGTCCTTGATCCACTCCGAGCGCTGGCGGGCGAGCGCCGCGTAGTTGCTGTGGTAGCTCAGGTGACGCAGCGTCGCGAACGCCTCATCGACGCCTTCGAAGTCCGGCTCTGCGTCCTCGACGATGCACCCGAGTCGCTCGAACACAGCGCGCGTGGCGTTGACGACGTTGGCGACCTCCGGTTCGAACGGAATTCCGCCCAGCCCGCGCCACCACGCCACGCGAACACCACGGAAGTCTCGGCCGAGCGGTGCGGCAAAGCGCGCGCCATCTTCGGTGATGGCGAGCGGCGTGCTCAGCTCCCCTCCGGCGATGGCGCTCAACAGCAGCGCCACGTCGCCAACGCTTCGGCCCATCGGACCGGAAACCGAAAGCGGATTCCACGACGTCGAGTCGGTCTGAACACGCCCGGGTGAAGGACGGAATCCGACGACGTTGCAGAACGCCGCGGGGTTGCGAAGACTCCCGCCCGTGTCGCTGCCGTCGGCGATGGGGATCATTCCGGTGGCGAGGGAGACTGCGGCGCCGCCGCTGGAGCCGCCGCACGTGCGCGCCGTGTCGTACGGATTCTTCGTCGCGCCGAAGATGGTGTTGAAAGTCTGGGAGCCCGCGCCGAATTCCGGCGTGTTCGTCTTGCCCAGCGTGACCACGCCCGCGGCGCGGAGTCGCTGGATGATCGCTGCGTCCCGCGTGGGGACATTGTCTCTATAGAAGGGCGAGCCGCGTACTGTACGGATTCCCGCCGTGTCGACCAGGTCCTTGTGCGCAATGGGGAGGCCGTGCAGCGGTCCGAGCGGCCTGCCGCGCGCGATGGCTTCGTCGGCGCGGGCGGCGTCGGCCTGGGCACGTTCCGGAACCAGGGTGACGATCGCGTTGACGCGCGGATTCACGCGTTCTATTTGAGCCAGATGCGCGGCGAGGACTTCCCGGGCCGAGACGTCTTTCCGGCGAAGCCGTACCGCCAGCTCGGTCGCCGGCATGAAGCACAGCTCGTTCGACTGCGACGACCCGCCTCCACCGGTGGCGTTCACCTGGACGGCTGCCGTTGCATCGATCGCGGGCAGGCCGCTACCGATGGCGGCCACGCCGAGAATCCGCCCGAATTCACGGCGGGACATCGAGGCTCGCACTTTGGCATCATCATCCGGAGTCATCACGCTTCAGGGCCTTGCGATTGGCGCTCGCTGGGAACAATGCGGTCCGGTTCCCCGCCCCGTCAACGCAAGACGCGCTCTGCAGCGTAGAATTGCGCGAGGAAACAAGAAGGTCAAAACATTTTGAACGCAGAGAGCGCGGAGGATGCGCTGAGGTAATGGCTTGTCCTTTTTCAGTTTCCTCTGTGATCCTGTGATTCCTCGGTGTTCTCTGCGGTTAAAGTGTTTTGTCGGTAAACCGTGTAGATCGATATCCTCCTCCTGCCGGCGCCGCTTGCCAGCTCGCAGGCTGATGAGGCTGACGCCACAGGGTCGGGCTGATAACTTCCCCGCACCGGAATGCTATAGCAACGCCCCACAGAATGACCGCTTTCCTTCGTCCGCTCCTCGCCATCGCATTCGCCGCCCTGACGCTGATGACCATCAGGCCTGGTCGCGCGCTGGCCCAGCATGCGGGCATGCAGCACATCGTGATCCCCGAAGGGGCCATTTATACGGTTGCGGACGTCGAGTTCATGCAGGGAATGATCGCGCACCACGCGCAGGCCATCTACATGTCCCGGATGGCCGAGGCTCATCGCGCCAACCCTCGCGTGCTCAAGCTCGCCACCAAGATCGACCAGTCGCAGGTCGCCGAGATCCGCCTCATGCAGGAGTGGCTCGTTCACTACGGGCAGGTCGCTCCCGATACCTCGTCGTGGCGCACGATGACCATGCCGGGCATGCTGACCGAGGCGCAGCTCAGGACACTCGACGCCGCCGTCGGCGTCGAGTTCGACCGCGCGTTCCTCACTCTCATGATCCAGCATCACGAGGGGGCGCTCCAGATGGTGAAGGATTTGTTTGCGAAACCCGGCGCCGGTCAGGAAGTCGACGTCAACGTCTTCGCCAACGACGTGGTCACCGTACAGACCGCCGAGATCGGCGCGATGCGCCAGATGCTGTCCCAGCGCCCTGAGAAGTAAGCTCGTTCCCGCCCCCACTCGCTTTCACACGGAGTCTTCCCGATGCACGTCTCCCGCAGGACGTTCGCGTTTGCATTCCTGGCCTTCGGCACCGTCGCGGCCGCGCAGAGCTATCCCGATCCGAAAGATCCGCGCAGCAACCTCAAGTCAGGCCGGGACGATGCCGGCGAAGCGGCGCGCAACATGCGGCTTGTGTCGTTTACGAAGAAGCCGGTGGAGTTCGACACGGCCCGCGGGCTGACGTTCATCAACTCGGATCTCGCGTTCAGGGACAAGTACGTCTATCAGGGTAACTTCTCCGGGTTCGCGATCTGGGATGTGAGCGATCCGGCCAAGCCGAAGGTCGTCTCTGTCGTCTCCTGCGTAACGTCGCAGGGAGACCCCTCGATCTACGGCAACCTGCTTTTCATCTCCGCGGAGGGCGCGGGCAATCGCAACGATTGCGCGAAGGGCGGAGTGAAGGATCCGAAGGACCACATGGGCGGCGTCAGGATCTATGACGTCTCAGACCCGGCGAAGCCGCGCCTGGTCAAGAACGTGCAGACCTGCAAGGGCTCGCACACGCACACCATCGTCCCGCATCCGAAGAAGAAGGACGTCATCTACATCTACGTATCGGGTAACCAGGCGGCTCGACCGGACAGCGAGCTCGCCGGATGCAGGAACGGCACGGACGCGGCCGACGAGGCGAACTCACTCTTCCGGCTTGATGTCATCAAGGTCGAGCTCAAGCGTCCCGAGAAGGCCGAAGTCGTGACGGGTGCCCGCCTCTTCACGGGACTCGATCCCGCTCCGCGTGCGGCGAGCCGTCAGCCCCCGGCTGCAGCGGGAGATTCGACTCGACCGGCGCCAACGCCCACGGGCCCAAGAAACTGCCATGACGTCACAGCTTATCCCGCGATGAAACTCCTGGCTGGCGCCTGCGCGAGCTACGGCCTGCTGGTGGACATCTCGAATCCGGAGAAGCCGGTCAGGCTCGATGCCAGGACCGATACCAACTTCTCGCTCTGGCATACAGCCGTCTTCAGCAACGATGGCAAGAAGGTCGTGTTCACCGATGAGTGGGGCGGCGGCACGGCGCCAATGTGTCAGGCCAACTCGATGATGGAGATGGGCGGCAACACCATCCTGACGGTGGACAAGGCGAAGAAGTACGCGCAGCACTCGTACTTCAAGATTCCGGCGGCTCAGACTGCGCAGGAGAACTGCGTTTCGCATAACGGCGGGCTCATTCCTGTGCCCGGGCGTGACATCATGGTCCAGGGGTGGTACCAGGGCGGCGTGAGCGTGATGGAGTTCACCGATCCGGATCATCCGCAGGAGCTGGCGTATTTTGACCGGGGGCCGATCGATGCGCCGCCTGGGGCTGATGTGCCGGTCACACCTCCCGCGCAGGGACGCGGTCGCGGCAACCGCGGTACGACTGGTGGCTCGTGGGGGGCGTACTACTGGAACGGGATGATCTACTCCTCGGAGCTCGACCGCGGCTTCGACATCCTCGAGCTGCAGCCGAGCGATCAGTTGTCGAAGAACGAGATCGAGGCGGCGAAACTCGTCAGGTTCGCGGAATACAACCCGCAGAGCCAACCAAAGATCGAGTGGCCGGCGGCGTTCCCGGTGGTGCGTTCGTACCTGGACCAGCTGGTGCGTTGGAAGGGTCTCTCGGCGGAGCGGACGACCGCCATCGCGACCGCGCTCGACGCGGCGGAGCAGCTGAACGGCAAGACCCGCCGCGATGCACTCAACGTGCTGGCGAAGCAGGTCGACAAGGACGTCGCCGGAGCGAAGGATCAAGAGCGCGTGAAAGCGATGTCAGCGGCGATCAAGTCGCTCGCGAAGGCAACTCGATAGCGCACCTCAGCGGCTCTCGCGGCCGCTGAAACGCAACGATGACACAGACAAACCTGACTGCCGTCGGCGGCGTCGCTCCGCGTCTCCGCGTGAGACCTCAGTACCTCCAGCGCCGCACGTCGGCGGAAAACCAGTCGTTAGGCACCGCAAGGGTCAGGGCCGCACGCAACAGCAAGAAGACGCGGCCCATCATCTTCTTCGGTCACAATTTCAGGGAACTTCGAATCCTTCGCGCCGGGCGGCCAGGGCGAGCCGTTCATCCAGGGTGTGAAGGGTCTTTCCCTGAGGCCGGCCGCTCGCCCAGACGAGCGCCGCGCCGAGCTGAAGTGCGTCGGCTGCTCGCAGCGTGTGGACCCGGAGCAGTCGTCGCGCCAGAGCCTTGACCGCCTCGACGTCCGCGACGGTGTAGCTGGCAGCGGCCAGCTCCAGCGCTCGAGACTCAGCACGCTGGGCGTCGGCTTCCTGCACCGTCCCATCGCGCACCAGACGCCACAGCGCCGAGGTGATCTCGACGGGGGTCAGCGTCCAGAGCGAGACCGCGGGATCGTCGGCGAGCCAGCGATCAGTTCTGGCCGACGTCGGCTGATGGACCAGGAGCGGCACGACTGCCGAGCTGTCCCAGTACCTCACCGCCCCGATTCTCGTTCTTCGAGCAACGCGCCCACAACGTCCCCCTCCCCCTTGGCGTGGATCCTCCGCTTCAGCCAATCGCGGGGGAGTGGGGCAGTCGGTGGCCGCAGTATGCCGGCTTGCTCC
>Ga0209109_10002213_pt1 | contig 10675 bp, 7 predicted proteins | sample Rifsed10ft2_FD_184004 | JGI IMG/M metagenome (GOLD analysis project Ga0209109, IMG submission 184004) | Soil microbial communities from Rifle, Colorado, USA - sediment 10ft 2 (version 2) | ecosystem: Environmental > Terrestrial > Deep subsurface > Rock core/Sediment | place: Rifle, Colorado... | reverse complement strand
CCGTCTTCGATAAGCGGCGGGTGGTTCGGGAAATCGTTGAGTGTAAGCAACTCGATGTTGAGACTCTTGAGGAGCGTTTGTAATTCGAGGATTTTGTGCTTGTTGCGCGTTGCAAGGACGAGCTTGGTCATTCGGTTTTTCGCGGGAAGAGTTTATAGTATAAGTTTAACGTGGACCCGCACGTGATAAATCCGTTCAGGATTGCGAAGATGACGTCGTTCACCCATATCGCGTAGATGGTCAAGCACGCGCTGCCAACGACATTGAGGATGAGAAACCAGAGATGAATCGGGCAGCGCCCGAGTTTCACGGTCTCAACCGATTGCGGAATCCAGCACGCCACGACCAGCGCCAGCCCGATGTAGCCAATCCATTGCATGGGAATTTCTTTCGAAGAAAAGTAGGACAGGCATTATTGCCTATCATGCAGTTTGGGAGTAAATTTTTAACGACAGACAGGAATGTCTGTCCCACCGGTCTAGTATTCTAAATTTACTGCAGCATCGCTTCCAGCGCGCTCTCGATGCGGTCGACGCCGACAATCTGAATCTCTCCGTTTACCTTCACATGTTTCAGATTATTCTTGGGGAGAATGATGCGCTTGAAGCCTAACTTTGCCGCTTCCTGCACCCGTTTTTCGATTTGCCCGACAGTGCGGATTTCTCCGCCCAGTCCGATTTCACCAACCGCGACGGACGTTGAATCCGTCGGGACGTCCCGCAGGCTCGAAGCGATGGACGTCGCGATGCCGAGGTCGACCGCCGGCTCGTCGATCTTCACTCCGCCCGCGATGTTGACGAAGACGTCGTAGTTCCCGAGGTGCATGCCGACGCGCTTTTCGAGGACGGCAAGCAGCAACGAGAGCCGCCGGTAGTCGAAGCCGGTCGTGTTCCGCTGCGGCATGCCGTAGCTCGTCGGCGTGACCAGCGCCTGCACTTCGATGAGAATCGGCCGCGTGCCTTCGATGCTCGATACCACCGTTGAGCCGGAGGTACCATACCGCCGCTCGGAGAGAAATGCTTCGGAAGGGTTCAGCACTTCGCGTAAGCCGGTATCGTGCATTTCGAAGATGCCGATTTCGTTCGTCGATCCGAAGCGGTTCTTGAGCGCGCGTAAAATGCGGTACGCGTAATGCGCCTCGCCCTCGAACTGCAGCACGGTATCGACCATGTGCTCGATGACGCGGGGACCGGCGATGACGCCTTCCTTTGTGACATGCCCGACCACGAAAATGGGGATGTTCTGCGTCTTGGCAAGCCGTAACAATAACGCGGTCGATTCGCGCACCTGGCTGACACTGCCCGGAGCGCTCTCGAGTCCGGGCCGGAACATTGTTTGAATCGAATCGATGATCACCAAATCGGGCGAGCCGCGTTCAATGACGTCGAGGATTAAATCCAAATTCGTTTCTGCGAAGAGGAGGATATTCTTCGACGCTTTCACTTCCAACCGCTCCGCCCGGAGCTTGATTTGGCGAACAGATTCCTCTCCCGTAATATAGAGTGTGACTGCGTCCTTGAGCTGCAACGCGAGTTGCATCATCAGTGTCGATTTGCCGATACCCGGGTCGCCGCCCAAGAGCATCAGCGAGCCGGGAACAATGCCGCCGCCTAACACGCGGTCAAACTCTGCAATGCCGGTCGAGACACGGGGCACATCATCGCCCTCGACCTGCTCCATCGGCACAGGCTCGATTTTGGAAGTCGTGCCCGTTTTACGGGAGAGCTTGACTGGCTGGACGGCTTCCTCGACGAAGGTGTTCCACTCCGTGCAGTTGGGGCATTTGCCCACCCACCGCGGCGACACATAGCCGCAGGATTGACAAACATATTTGGTTGAGGATTTGGACATGTTGAGATTGGTAGGGGCACATTGCCTGCCCCTTGGGGCAACGTGCCCCACAGGATAACCGTGCCAACCCGCCTACGCGGGTTCGCTTCGGCGGGTAAATATACCAACGCTCTGCCAGAGAAACAACTGCGATTCAAGAAACCAATTGCTTCCCGTGCACTCTTTTGATAATTTTTAGGTTGTATACTAATCCTAAGGAGATTGTCATCATGCAGAAGAAATTGGTTGTTGTTGCAAGCCTCGCCGTGATCTTGGGAAGCTGCGGCAGGAACGATCTGGATGTTGCGCTTAATGAAATCACCGCCGACCGGATGAAGGAACACGTCGCCCGGCTATCGGACGATTTGATGGAAGGTCGAGGACCGGCGACGCGCGGTGACTCGCTTGCAACCGAGTACATTGTCGGGCAGTATCGATTGCTGGGACTCACACCCGCAGGGGATAACGGAACCTATATCCAAAAAGTGCCAATCGTTGGGACGACCATAGACCACTCGGCAGTGTTGGAGGTCAAGAAAGGAAGCCAGTCGAAACGGCTGAAATTTTCCGATGACTTTGTAGCATTTACCGGAACGTACCAACAGGTCGTGACGGTGAAGGATGCAGATGTTGTTTTCGTCGGCTACGGCATCGTTGCGCCTGAACAAGATTGGAACGATTACAAGGACGTCGATGTGCGCGGGAAGGTGCTCCTGATGATGAACAACGACCCCGCAACGGACGACGCGAAATTCTTTGGCGGGAAAGCCCGGACATACTACGGGCGCTGGACGTATAAATATGAAATCGCCGCCAAGAAGGGCGCCGTCGGTGCTATCATCATCCACACGACGGAATCGGCCGGATATCCGTATCAGGTGGTGCAGACCTCGTGGTCGCGCGAGAATTTCGACCTGGCATCCGAAGCCGGCGGCGATGGCGTGAAGCTCAAGGCATGGACGACGGAAGACGCCACGAAGAAATATCTTTCCATGGCGGGGCACGACCTTGCCGCGCTGATGAAAAGCGCCGAAGAGAAATCCTTCAAGCCGGTGCCGTTAGGGCTGAAAGTCTCGACCACGATGAAGTACACGATCCGTCGCCTGGAGACGAATAACATTTTAGGTATGCTCGAAGGTAGCGACCCCGAACTCAAGAAACAATACATCGTCTATTCGGCGCACCACGACCATCTCGGCATCGGCGCGCCGGTCGATGGCGATTCTATTAATAATGGCGCGCTGGATAACGCATCCGGCGTTTCTATTATGCTCAACATGGCGAAGGCGTTTGTTGCCATGCCGGCGAAGCCCAAGCGCTCACTCCTCTTTGCGGCTGTGGCAGCCGAGGAGTCCGGCTTGCTGGGCTCAAAGTATTTCGCCGAAAACCCAACCGTGCCGGTCAAGGACATTGCCGCCAACATCAACACGGACGGGATGAACATCTGGGGCAGGACGAACGATATTACCTTCTTGGGCTGGGACCGTTCGACGTTACAACAGGATGTCGACGCGGTGGCGGCGGAAATGAAGATGCAGGTCAAGCCCGACCCGTTCCCGGAAAAGGGCTATTTTTATCGCTCCGACCACTTCAATTTTGCGAAGGTGGGGGTGCCCTGTTTGTCGCTCGATTCCGGCACCGATTACGTCGGCAAACCGGCGGATTACGCCAAGCAGATGGTGGACGCCTACACCGAAAAGAACTACCACCAGCCGAGCGACGAGATGACGCCCGACTGGAACTTCGACGGCGGTATCCAGCAGGCGGAATTTATCGTCCGGTTGACGATGAAGATTGCCGACAAGCAAGCGATGCCGGCGTGGAATGCGGGGGATGAATTCGAGGCAGCGAGGCTGAAGTCGATGGGACAGTAGTGGAATATTCGTAGGGGCACGTCGCAACGTGCCCCTATGTTGTATTGCCTACCAGTCTTCCTTCTCAAACCGCAACTTGTTCGATTCGGCTATATATTGAATATCCGCCATGGCGAGCGGGTTGCCGCAGGTGAGAATGACCGTCGAGGCGGGGTCCATCCGGCCGAGCAATGCTTGCTTGGAAATGTGAGCGGGAAGGACGGGCCGCACGGTGCGCTCCAGAAACGCTTTGATCTCTTCGGTATCCTTTCCCTGCGACGCAGCAGCTTGCAATTCCTGCTCCTCCCTGAGCGGCATATCAAAGAGCGAGCGTAGGATGTTGTTTGCGCGGCCCTTCCCGATGTTCTTATTTTCATAATCCGGTTTCTTCGGTCTGCTCACCGAGGGGACATACACAAAATCGAATTTCTTCTCCGCCGCAATGTTCGTTAGCTCCTCGTGGTACGCCAGCTCGCCGATCACGCGGTTCGTATGGAACAACGTATAGCGCGTGTCGCTTGCCTTTCCTTCGGTCGCCTCATGGTGTAATTGCTTCACCATCGAAGCGAACGGCGCCAAGCCGGTGCCAGTTCCCACCAGCACGACATTCTTCGCGCCCTGCACTCTGCTCTCCAGCGTAAAGTCTCCGGCGATTTTTTCGAAGTACGTTAGCTTATTATCAGTCTGCGGATCGAGGTTAAAGAGCGATTCCGTCAGTCGCCCCGGCTCTCCGGTTTCCTGCAACTCAAGGATCACGTAGAACTCAAGGTAGCCGTCCCGTTGTGTCTCGTAGGGAGCGGAGGCGATGGAGTACGAGTGCGAGACGGGACCGTATTTCTGGTTGCCCTGAGCGTCAAGCTCGGGGATGTATTCGATTTTTTTGTCCGGGTGGATGATTCGTTTTGTCAGCTTGCAGTTGTCGCGGCGGAGTGCAATATACTGTCCGCCTTTGTACGGAGGAAAACTGCTGCCGTGTTCGGGCATTATCCTGAAGAGGGCAAGGTACGGCGAGAGATCATGACGATATGTAACACTACCGGGTTTTTGTGCTGCCATAGCTGAATCCTGTCCTAACAACGATTCTCAAATTGTCTTTTGAGATAGGGGAGATGATAAGCAAAAGAAAGACGCTCCACAACCCCTAAGAATGCCTGTATTTAAGCCATTTTTCCACAGAAATGGGGTAACAGAAAAATAATTTTGAAAGCCTGCAACTTTTCAGTAAACTGTAACGTAATAACTGACTATCAGTCATTTAATACATAGAAGGTCAAAAATGGGTATTCCTGAGAGAAAAGAGAGGGAAAAAGAGCATCGGAGGGAGGAAATCATCAATGCGGCTCAAAAGGTCTTTTTTGAGAAGGGCCTTCAGGTGGCGACGATGGATGAGATTGCTGAGGAGGCGGAATTAAGCAAGGGAACGCTCTACCTCTACTACAAAAGTAAGGAAGACCTCTACCTTGCTGTGATGATGCGCGGTATTGAAATCCTCTACAATATGTTCGCCGAAACAACGTCTACTCAGGAGCCGACCGTGGTGCAACTGGTGAAGATGGGCGACGCGTACTATGAATTTTTCAAGCAACACCGGAACTATTTCCGCATGTTTTATTTTTTCCAGCACCCGCAGTTCCACAAGGGAGTCTCCGAGGACATGATGCTGAATTGCGCCGACGAGAACCAGCGAGTCTGGCGGCAAGTCGTCGAGTTGATTCAACGCGGGATGAACGAAGGCGACCTGCGCTCCGACATCAACCCGATGGAAACGGCGGTCGTTCTGTGGTCGAGCTCCAACGCCATCATGACGCGCATGGATACGCAGTTGGAATATTTCAAAGAAAAAATGGGCGTTGACCTTGAAGAGGTGCTGCGCAAATCGAACGCGCTGTTGTTGGAATCGATTCTCACGGAGCATGCGAAACAGAAGTACCCGTCGGTGCTTCTGAAAGCGTTGCCCGTGGAAAAAGTGGCGGTGAACTAAGCATCGGTGTGGCCTTCGGTGAGTGGCCTCCGGCAGCACGGCAGGTTCCTCTCACCGATGCCCAACCGCAGTTCGCCGAATAGCAAGTGTTGTTGCTGTATCCTTACCGTACTGTGAAGTACAGAACCAGAATAACAGAGGAGTTTATGCGCAAGAAATTCATGTTCTACACCAAAGTATTCGTTGTAGCATTGTTCATTGTCCCCGCCTCAATGACGGCGGGAGATAAAGCGAGCAGAGTGCTCACGCTTGATGAGGCGATCCGGATCGCGTTGCAGCGGAATCAGGGTTTAACGTCCTCCCGGCTGGAAGTGCAGAAAGCGGATGCGCAGGTGAACGAAGCCATCGGCACAGCACTGCCGTCGCTTAGCCTCACGGGGCGCTACACCCGGGCGCTCAAGAAGCCGGTCTTCTTCCTACCGGATTTTGACGATATCAATAGTGGGCGAACGGTGCCGATCCGCATCGGTTCCGACCATGCGCTCGATATGACCCTCACCGCGCAGCAAGTGCTGTTCAACTCAGCGGTCATCACCGGCGTGGGTGCGGCGAAAATTTATCAAGACGCTGCCCGCGAAATGTACCGCGCGAAACAACTGGAAACCGTTATGAACGTCCGCCGCGTGTTTTACGGCGTACTGCTCGCCAATGAAGTGGCGGAAATGATGCGAGAAAATCTCAAAAATGCCGAGGACAACCTGAAGAATGTCCGGCTGATGAAACAACAAGGGTTGGTGTCCGAGTATGACGAGCTGCGGGCAACCGTTGGCGTGGAAAATCTGCGCCCGGCGGTGATCCAGGCGGAAAATAACTACGCCCTCGCCATCGACGGCTTGCGGATGATGATGGGCGTCGGACCGGCGGAGGAGTATCAAGTACAGGGGACGCTCGCATTCAGCCCGGTTGATCAAGAGATCGTGAGTGCTGCAATGGAGACAGTGCTGGAAAATAACCCAATGCTTGAAGCAGTACGTCACCAAGTTGATGTCAATAAAGCGTTTGTGAGCATCCAGCGGTCGAATTACCTGCCAACGCTGGCTGCGTTTGGTACATATCAGTACCAAACGGCGCAGAACGACCTCAAGATTTCCGCAAAAGATTTCATCGGCAGTTCGACGGTCGGCGTTCAGTTGTCGGTCAACCTCTTTGAGGGACTGCAGACCAATGCCCGTGTCGACCAGGCAAAAGTAGAGGTTCGCAAGGCGGAGGAACAGCTCACCAGCGTGGAAAATAACCTCCGGACAGCTGTCCATTCGGTTGTTCTCCGGCTCGAGCAAGCGCAGAAGCGCATTGCCGCGCAGGAGAAAACGGTAGAGCAAGCGGAGCGTGGCTACAAGATTGCGACCACACGCTTCACGAGCGGCTCGGGCACCCAGCTTGAAGTGAACGACGCCCAGCTTGCCCTTACACAGGCGAAAGTCAACCGCATGCAGGCAATCTACGATTACGTGGTCGCGTCGGCGGAGTTGGACCAACTGCTCGGCAGGCTGCCGGCATACGCAGACAGTTCCATAGAATAATCATTTATAGAAGAAAGCAGGTACGACAACTATGAAACGAAACCAAATTATTCTCGGCGTGTTCACCCTCGTGGTGTTGAGCGTGTTCGTGATCGCGTGCGGTCAATCCAATGCGGAAACCGGAAACGAGACGGCGGCGAAAGAGGAGCAAGCGATCACCGTCCGTGTGCTGGAGGTACAAGCCGTTCCGTTTACGGAAGTGTTGCACGTCGCCGGCATTGTGAAGGCGGCGGAGGATGTCATGCTCAGCCCTGAAGAGGGCGGCGTGGTGAAGGAGTGGAAGGTCGAGAAGGGCGACCGTGTCGCGAAAGGCGATGTGCTCGCCGTGCTGAAAGACGAGGTGCTGCAAGCGAGTTACGACGCCGCGCTCGCGCAATACAAGATCGCCGAATTGAACTTCAGCAAGCAGCAGCCGATGTTTCAGGAGCAGGCGATCAGCGAGATGCAGTTGAAGAACTCCGAATATAGCCGTGACGCCGCGAAGGCGCAGGCAGACCTGATGCTCGCGCGGCTGGAGCGGGCAAAGTTCCGCAGCCCGATCGACGGCATCCTGAATGACCGGTTCGCGGACAATGGCGAGTTTGCACCGTCAGGCGTTCCGGTGGCGCATATCGTCAACCTTGCGGTAGTGAAGATCCTGGCGGAAGTCCCGGAGCGCGACGCCGGAGCGGTAACGCTCGGTGCGGCAGCACGCGTAAGCGTCGAGGCAGTCGGAGGCGACACGCTCACCGGCAAGGTAAAATTTGTCGGCGCGGCGGTTTCACCGAACAACCGCACATTGCCAGTCGAGATTGTTATCAGCAACCCAGGTCTTCGGCTGAAACCGGAGATGGTTGCCAAAGTGCAGATCGTCCGGTCGCGGCGCGCAAGCGCGATTTTAGTGAGCGATAACGTCGTTCAGCAGGTCGACCGCAACCGCATGGTGGTGTACGTCGAAAAGAACGGCCGCGCGGAAGAACGCGTTGTGAAACTCGGCGCGCGTCGGGGGAATATGGTTGAGATTCTCAGCGGGTTAGATCCGGGCGACCGGGTGATCGTCGTCGGCTATCAAAAATTAGTGAACGGACAGCTTGTGCAGGCAGAAGGATAAATTCCAAGAACCACATTACAAGGTGGTTCCTTTTCTCACAATATTTCGGACAAGAGTAAACCCGTATGCGTATATGGAACACAGCAGTCGATAACAAAGTCGCGGTGTACATCCTTGCCGCGCTGATTATTTTCATCGGATGGTCGACCTACACCTCTATGCCACGCGAGGCGGCGCCCGATATTACCATTCCGCTTGTCATCGTCTCCGTGCCATACATCGGTGTTTCGCCGACGGACGTGGAGGGGTTAGTGACACATCCGTTGGAGCGTGAGCTGAAATCCCTGAGCGACATCAAGCAGATTTCCTCTGTCTCGAAAGAAGGGCTCTCGACGGTTCGGGTAGAATTCAACACTGGCATCGACATCGATGACGCCCTCCGCCGGGTGCGCGATAAAGTGAACTCCACCCGCTCCGATTTACCGAACGATATTCTTGAGCCGATCGTGTCGGAAATCAACTTCAGCGAATTTCCGATCATGTTCATCAACGTGGGTGGGGAGGTTGGGCTTGCGCGACTCAAGAAAATAGCGGAAGATTTGCAGGACAAAGTTGAGGCTATCCCCGGTGTTCTGGGCGCCGACCTGAACGGCGGCTTAGAGCCCGAAGTGCAGGTGAATGTGGACGTCTACCGGATGAACGCGTACCAGATCGGGTTCGACGACGTCGTGAATGCAGTGCGGAACGAGAACCTCTCGCTGCCCGGCGGTTCCATCGACGACGGGCGGACGACATTCTCCGTGCGCGTGCCCGGTGAGTTCAAAGAAGTAAAGCCGCTCGAGGATATTATCCTCAAGATCCAAAACGGCAAGGCGATCTACCTGCGGGATGTTGCCAAAGTGGATTACTCCTTCGAAGACCGGCAAACGTACGCCCGCCTGAACGGGACGGAAGTCGTTTCGCTCGCCGTGCGCAAACGCGCGGGAGAAAACCTCCTCCGCATTGCCGGGGAAGTGAAGCAGGTTGCCAAGGATGCGCAGGCAACGTTGCCCGCGGGCATTCGTCTTGTCGTCTCGAACGACCAGTCGGAGCAAATCGAGCAATCCGTGCACGAGTTAGAAAATAGCATCATGACCGGCATGTTCCTCGTGGTGCTCTCACTCTTTATGTTCTTCGGGTTTAAGAACTCGTTGCTCGTCTCGACGTCGATTCCTATGTCGATGTTCATCGGGTTTATGATTCTCGGGGCGTTCGGCATCACCTTGAACTTTGTCGTGCTCTTCTCGCTCGTCCTGGTGCTCGGTATTCTTGTGGATGACGCGATCGTTGTGATCGAAAACATCTACCGTCACCAGCAGGAATATAATAAGAGTCCGCTGCAGGCGGCGAAGGACGGTTCGGCGGAAGTCGCTGTTCCGGTCATTTCCTCCACTATTACGACGGTTGCGCCATTTATCCCGCTGCTCTTCTGGCCGGGCGTGGTGGGCGAGTTTATGTGGTACCTTCCCATAACGTTGATCGTCATGCTGGGTGCGTCGTTGTTCGTCGCCTTTGTGATCAGTCCGGTACAGGGGGCGCAATGGATTAACTATAAGCGGGAAATGTGGAAAACCAAGCAGAATTTAGTGCACCAGCGCTGGTGGAAAAAATATAACCCGCTGACGTTCTTCTACCATGAAGTGGACCAAAAAGGGTTCCCGTGGATGCAAGAACAATATGTCAAAACGCTGCGCTGGACGCTCCAGAGAAAAGGCCTCACCATCGCCGGGGCGCTTGCGTTGCTCGTCGTTGTCTTTATGCTTTCGGGGATGTTCGGCACGGGCGTTGAATTCTTCCCGAACGTAGAACCGCGGCAAGTGAATGTGAGCATCGAATCACCCGCCGGCACATCGCTGGATATTACCAACGCCATCGCCGATGCCGTTGAGGACCGCCTCCAGCAGGTCAGCGGCCGTGACGATATGGAATTTGTCGTTTCCAGTGTCGGTACGTCGGACGACCCGTTCGATTTTGGAGGCGGACAGGGCACCTCGAACAAGGGCCGCATCTCGGTCAATTTTCTGAGGAAGGCTGACCGCTCGCAGAGCACGTTTGTGACGATGGAAAACCTGCGCGGGAAGACGACGGATGTCGCCGGCGCGGATATCCGCGTGAATCAACTGGAAATGGGGCCGCCGGTCGGCGCGCCCGTCAGCATCGAAATTGCGGGCGACGATTACGCCGAGCTTGCCCGCCTGAGCGCTCAACTGCGGGAACAAATCAAAGACATCCCGAACCTCGTTGACCTGAAGGACGATTATAACATCGGCAAGCCGGAGATCGAAGTCATTGTGGACCGCGAGAAGGCGGGGCTTTTCTGGACGAACACCGGCCAGATTGCCAGCACGGTGCGCGCCGCGATTAACGGCGTGGAAGCGTCCAAGTATCGCGTCGGCGAAGACGAGTACAAAATCCGCGTCCG
>Ga0209109_10002211_pt1 | contig 10682 bp, 7 predicted proteins | sample Rifsed10ft2_FD_184004 | JGI IMG/M metagenome (GOLD analysis project Ga0209109, IMG submission 184004) | Soil microbial communities from Rifle, Colorado, USA - sediment 10ft 2 (version 2) | ecosystem: Environmental > Terrestrial > Deep subsurface > Rock core/Sediment | place: Rifle, Colorado... | reverse complement strand
TCGCCGTGCCCGCCTGATCGCCGAGCTGGCAGTCGACCAGCAGGCGGTGCCTGCCCGGGGTGAGTGCGACAGTGCTGTAGCCCACGTCCACCGAGCGATCGTCGACGGCCCGAATGACCAGTGCGAGTGGCGTCGCCGCGCGCAGCTTCGAAGAACCGCTGATCACCGCGAGCTGCGCTGTGGGCCTTTGCGGCCCGTCGTAGGCGTGATACGTCGCGCACGCTGCCACGAGGAACGCAATCGCGAGTGCGGCGGCAATGAATCGCGATCCGCTCATGCTGGATTCGCGCCGGATGCCTGTGAAGTGCCCGCCGATTCGATGCGCGGCATGACCAGCTGGGTGCGTGGACGGACATCGCCGAAATCGACGTCCGGGTTGTATTGACGCAGCAGCCAGATCGGCACGTTTGGGTACTTCTGCGCGATCGTCCACAGCGATTCCCCACGGCGCACGACGTGCACTTCGGTGCCCACGATGCGGTTGGCGGCGAAGAACTCTTCCTGGAGGCGTTGATGATACTCGCGCCGCCGCTGCTCGAAGAGCTCGCCGCTCACCTGGGAAAGGTCGATCCTGAGGCGCCGACCGATCACCACGGGCGTTCCAAACCGCATGTGATTGAGTTCGCGAAGCTGGCTCGCGCGCAACCCCAGCCACTCCGCGTAGTGACCGAGTGTTTCCGTCGCCTGAACTTCGATGGTGCCATCATCCGCCACCGTGTAGTCACTGGGATCAGCCGCATTGGCTACTGCCTGCGCGCCGGTGATCAGGGTCGGCCCCAGCGCCTGTGCTTGCGCCGCCGACACCGGTTCCGCGGCCTGGGCGAGCGCGATCTCACGTTCGCTCGCCTGTCGTTCCTCCGGTTGCGCCTCGGCATCGACGACGATGTAGGACTGTGGCGCGACTTCGGTCACCGTCACGGTTCCGGTTCGCAGCGGCTCGGCCGGTGCGCCAGCGGCTGCCACGCGCAGCTTCTGGCCCTCGTAGATAAAATTGCGGTCGCTCAGGCGGTTGAGTTCGAGCAGTTCCTGCTCCGCGACCCCGACGCGGCGCGATATCTCGGAGAGAGAGTCACCGCGCCGCACGACATAGACCTCCTGCTGCGCAGCCGGAGCGGCCGTCGGCGGAGCCGCTGCCGCCACCGCGACCGGGCGCGGTTCGGCGCCCGGCAGATGGAGGAGCTGACCCCGACGGAGCTGGTTCGCTCTGCCGATCCCGTTGAGCTGCATCAGCGTAGAGACGGTCGTGCCGTGAACGGCTGCAATACCTGAAAGCGTATCGCCGCTGCGAACCCGGTACAGCCGATCGACTTTCTGCCCTTCGAATCGTTCGTCTGCAGCGAGGGCAGCGAAGCGCGTGGCCGGCTCGGTCGCTGCAACCGCGGACTCGGGCACCCTCAGCACGAATCCCCGCGGCACATAGCGATCCCCGTTCCAGACCGCCGCTGTGAGCGATGGATTCAGGACGCGCAAGCTGGCGCGCTCGAGCGCGAATACGCGCTCGAGCGCGTTCACGGGAACATATGCCGGGATGACCACGTCGCGCGCCTTGACCTCGACCTGGCGTTCCAATGGGCCAAAGTACTTCTCAGCGTTGTGATCGACATCGAGCGCGGCAAGAAATGCCACATAGTAATTGCGCGAGGCGAAACCGAAGGTGCGGCTCTTGTGTTGGCGAATGATCGTGACAATGTCATCGGTACCCTGCTTTTCCTTCGCCCGGCGCATGCCGGCGGCGCCGTGGTTGTAGGCGGTGAGCGCCAGTGGCCACGTGCCGAGAAGCTTGTAGTTGAACTCGAGCAGCTGCGCGGCTGCGACCGTGGCGCGATACGGATCCATGCGTTCGTCCACGACGGCGTCGATGCGCATGTAGCGGCGCCCGGTGGAGCGCATGAACTGCCACAGCCCCGCAGCTCCGGCGCGCGAATACGCGGTTGGATCGAACGAGGACTCGACGTGGGGAAGTGCTGCGAGCTCGGCCGGCAGCCCCATGTTGGCGAGCGTCTCGGCGATGTGGGCTTCATAGGCGCCGGCACGAATTACGCCATCGCGAAACCGATCGGCCTGCCCGAGCTGGAAGCGGACGCGCTCGGCGGCTTCCTCAAGAGCCCGTGCGCTCGTATGTTCCGGCCACAAGGCGCGCACGCGCCGATCCTCGGAATCGCTGCCCGCTCCGCTGCGGGCCAGACGCTTGAGAACGGCGCGATATTTGTCCTTGGCGCGCTCCACGCGCTTCGCGCGCTCATTCGGTGACAGGTTCTGTCCGAAGGTAATGACTTCATAGACGACGCCCAGGTGGCGGTCGTCGTGGATGAAACCGCTGTTCACCGTGACTTCCGTGTACACGCGCGTCCAGAAATGGACATCGGGTTCGAGCTCGGCCGGCCGCACGAAGGGATTCGTGGCTTCGGCCGTACCCATCGATCCGATGCATAGCGCCACGATCGAGGCGGCGCGCAATGACTTCAGCGGTCTGCTTCTCATCGACCCTCGTCTCATGCCCCGGGCTCCCCCCATAGATTTCCTGACCTGAACGGAGTTCGCCGTGACCGAATGCCACGAAAAACAAGGCAGCCCGAAGGCTGCCTTGAAAGGGGGCACATCACCTCCCTGGCGGGGGAGTCACCGGGCGGGGAACCCGGATCCGACATGCCTGCAAATCGGTTGGCGATTGGCTTTACGGGGGAGTCGTCCACCTCATCCGCATTTGGAGTCACCGCAGGCCAGACACGTCATGCAGCCGTCCATCATCACCACGGCGGCCGTGTTGCACTTGGTGCAGAGCTGCGCTCCTTCCGGGTAGTGCGATTTCGCGAAAGCATCCTGCTGCTTGCGCCGCGCCTCGAACTCGGCGCGCTTCTCGTCGATGAGCTTCTGGCGATGTTCGTCGAGCCGCGACTTGGGGATCAGCCCGATGGTCTGCAGGTGCCGCTCGATGACGTAACCGAGCTCCGCGATGATCGAGGGCATGAACTTGCCGCCCGACTGCCAGTAGCCGCCGCGCGGATCGAACACGGCCTTCAGCTCGTCGACCAGGAACGTGACGTCGCCGCCCTTGCGGAACACCGCCGAGATGATGCGCGTCAGCGCCACGATCCACTGGTAGTGATCGAGATTCTTGGAATTGATGAAGATCTCGAACGGGCGTCGCTGCTGGTATTCGGTGCCCTCGTTCAGCACGATATCGTTGATGGTCAGGTACATGGCGTGATCGGAAACCGGCGTCTTGATCTTGTAGGTCGAGCCGATCAGCACCTCCGGACGCTCGAGCTTCTCGTGCATCCGGATGACCTTGGCCTCGCGCCCGTCGCGCGTACGCACGATCTCCGTGCCGCGCTCCTTGTCCTTCAGAGATTCCCGCGCCGTGTCCTCGGGCTTGTGCACCCGGTACTTGGCGATCTTCTTGTCGATGCGAATTGCGCTCATGGCTCAGAACTTCCCGTAATAGCCTTCTTTCAAGGCATCGAAGAGATTCGCTGCGGTGTGCTTCTCGCCGTCGTACTCGATTTCCTCGTCACCCTTCGCCTGGATTTCGGTGCCATCCTCGAGCGTGAAAACGTAGGTCGTGTTCTTGAGGTCTTCCTCCTTGACCAGCACACCCTGGAACGCCTCGGGGTTGAAGCGGAAGGTGGTGCAGCCCTTGAGTCCCTTCTCGTGGGCATACAGATAGATGTCCTTGAAGTCCTCGTACTTGTAGTCAGTGGGCACGTTGGCAGTCTTCGAGATCGATGAATCGACCCACGTCTGTGCCGCCGACTGGATATCGACGTGCTCCCGCGGCGTGACGGTCTCCGCCGTGGTGAAGTAGTCGGGCAGCTTCTCCGCCGGGCTGTTCGAACCGGGCATAGCACGCGGATTGATCAGTTCCCGGTACGCCAGCAGCTCGAAGGAGAAGACGTCCACCTTCTCCTTGGTCTTGCGGCCCTCACGAATCACGTTGCGGAAGTAGTGATGCGCGAACGACGGCTCGATGCCGTTGCTGGCATTGTTGGCCAGCGACAGCGAAATGGTGCCGGTGGGTGCGATCGAACTGTGGTGCGTAAAGCGCGCACCAACTTCCGCGAGCTCGTCGACGAGCTCGGGCGCGACCTGCGCGATGCGCTGCATGTAGCGGCTGTAGCGAGCGTGCAGAACGCGGCCAGGAATCTTCGCGCCCACGCGCCAGCCGTCGGCTGCCATTTCGGGGCGCTTGCGCAGCAACTCGCGCGTGACGGTGAATTCCTCCGTCATGATGGGCGCGGGTCCCTTTTCGCGCGCCAGATCGAGCGCCGCCTGCCAGCCGGCGAGCGCCAGTTCGCGCGATACGCGCTCGGTGAACAGCACCGAGGGCTTGGTGCCGTACTTCATCCCCAGCATGGTGATGGCGGAACCGAGGCCCAGGAAGCCCATGCCATGACGGCGTTTGCGCACGATCTCTTCGCGCTGGCGCCCGAGCGGCAATCCGTTGACTTCCACCACGTTGTCGAGCATGCGCGTGAAGACCTGCACCACGCCGCGGAACTCTTCCCAGTCGAACTCCGCCGAGTCCGTAAAGGGATGCCGCACGAAACGCGTCAGATTGATGGAGCCCAGCAGGCAGGACCCGTACGGCGGCAGGGGCTGTTCACCGCAGGGATTGGTGGCGCGGATGTTTTCGCAGAACCAGTTGTTGTTCATCTCGTTGACGCGGTCGACGAGCACGAACCCCGGCTCGGCAAAGTCGTAGGTCGAGGACATGATCACGTCCCACATGCGCCGCGCCGGCAGCGTCTTGTAGACCTTGCAGGCGACCCGTCCCTGTTCGTTGACGACGTAGTTGTCCTGCGTCGGCCACTCGCGCCACACGTACTGGTCGCTATCCGAGAGATCCGGCTGTTCCGCCTCGTACGCCTTGCGATTGAGCGGAAACGCCAGCTTCCACTCACCATCCGCCTTGACGGCGCGCATGAACTCATCGGTGACGAGCAGCGACAGGTTGAACTGGCGGAGTCTGCCCGCTTCGCGCTTGGCGCGGATGAATTCCATCGCGTCCGGATGGCCGATATCGAAGGTGCCCATCTGCGCGCCGCGGCGACCGCCGGCGGAGGACACGGTGAAGCACATCTTGTCGTAGATATCCATGAACGACAGCGGCCCGGAAGTGTAGGAGCCCGCACCGGTCACATACGCGCCGCGCGGACGCAGCGTCGAGAACTCATAGCCGATGCCGCAACCGGCTTTGAGCGTGAGCCCGGCCTCGTGAACCTTGTTGAGGATGTCATCCATCGAATCATGGACGGTTCCCGAGACGGTGCAGTTGATGGTGGAAGTCGCCGGCTTGTGATCGAGCGCACCGGCATTGGACATGACGCGGCCCGCCGCGATCGCACCCTTGCGCAACGCCCACAGGAAGCGTTCGTTCCACTGCTCACGCACTTCCTCGCGTTCCACCCCGGCCAGCGCGCGCGCGACGCGCATGTAGGTGTCATCCATGGTCTCGTCTATCGGTGAACCATCCTTGGCCGTGAGACGGTATTTCTTATCCCAGATGTCGAGCGACGCCTCCTGGAAGGCGATGCTGTCCAAATCTTTCGGTTCGATCTTGACCACCGTATTCATGGGCTTGATTGGTGCTCCCCTGGTCGCGGCAATACGGGTGGATGGCGGGTTCTTCTGATCAGGCGCGTGTTCTTTCAGCGGGTGAACACAACATCTTGTGTCAGGGGCGCAAGCCTATGCCTGCGACTTGCGGCTCGTCAAGAATTTTTTGGGTCAAAACAGCACTTATAAAACGGTTGCTAATCAATTAGTTATTAGACCTACCTACGAAAAGGCTTGACGGCCCCGGCAAAACCCCCCAAAAGCCTCGCACCCCATATCTTGTGTCCACCGGAGAGTCACAGAACGCCCACAGGTTATCCACTGATGGCGCCAGGAATGGCTCGGCGCGCGTTGTGAGTGACGTTGAAATGCGCGCTTGAGTCCACAAATCGCAGCCTCGTGTGCGAAGTGACCCCGTTGCGAACCTGGGTATGGAGGAAATCGAGATGAATGTCGTGAGATATGAGCCGTGGGTGCTCGTGAATCGCTTGAGCCGCGATCTGGAGCGTCTTTTCAATGCGCCCTACGAGAATGGCGATGAGTCGCGCAGCTCGGTCGTGGACTGGGTTCCCGCTGTCGACATCAAGGAAGAGGACGAGCAGTTCGTACTGACCGCCGATCTGCCGGGCGTGGATCCAAAGGACATCGAAGTGACGTTGGAGAAGGGCGTGCTCACGCTGCGTGGACGCCGTGAGAGCGAGTCGCGCGACGAGAAGGCGGGCTTCCGCCGCGTAGAGCGCGTGACCGGCGAGTTCTTCCGCCGCTTCAGTCTGCCGGACACGGCGGATTCGCAGGCTGTCAAGGCGAAGCACGTGAATGGCGTACTCGAGATCGTGATCCCCAAGCAGCCAAGCGTTCTGCCGCGCAAGATCAGCGTCGACAGCCGTTGAGCGGCGCGCTGAAAGATCGACTCCTGTGAGGCGGGCGGAACTTTTCGCCCGCTTCTTCTGTCGTGTACGGCGTGCCGGGATCGCCATGTAGAATCCCGAGCCCCAATGCGAGGATTCCAACCCCAATGACGAGAATTCAGCTGCATGCCGTGTCCGTGCTGAGCGCGCTCCTGCTGAGCATGGCGACCGCGCAAGCCGCCCTGCCCGCCCAGGTGGGCGAGACCCCGGTGCCCTCGCTGGCGCCGATGATCAAGAAAGTTTCACCGACCGTCGTGAACATCGCGACGCGCGGCACGGTTCAGGATCGTGGCCGCAACCCGCTGCTCGAAGATCCGTTTTTTCGCCGCTTTTTCGACGTGCCGCCCGACTTGGGGCCACGCCAGTTACAGAGTGCCGGCTCCGGGGTGGTGGTGGACGCCAAGAACGGCTACATCATCACCAACGCGCACGTGGTCGAAAACGCCACCGAGATCACGGTGACGACTCACGACAACCGCAATTTCACGGCCAAAGTCGTAGGCGCGGATACGGGCTCGGATGTCGCGGTGCTCAAGCTCAATGAGCAGAATGGCAAGATGGCGCTGCTGCCCTCAATTCCGCTCGGCGATTCGAGCAAGGTCGAAGTCGGCGATTTCGTCGTCGCAATCGGCAACCCCTTCGCCCTGCAACACACTGTCACGTCCGGCATCATCAGCGCGCTCGGCCGCTCAGGGATCAACCCGGACGGCTACGAGGACTTCATCCAGACGGATGCCGCGATCAACCCGGGTAATTCCGGCGGCGCGCTCGTCAATCTGCGAGGCGAGCTGGTCGGAATCAATTCGGCGATCCTGTCGCGCACCGGCGGCAACATCGGCATCGGTTTTGCGATCCCCGTGAACATGGTCAAGAGCGTGATGAATCAGCTGATCGAGTATGGCGAGGTCAAGCGCGGCCTGCTGGGAGTCAACATCTATACGCTCACCCCGGACCTGGTGCAGGCCGCCGGCGCCCCCGCGGACATTCAGGGCGCGCTCGTCTCGCAGGTAGCCGAGGGTTCGTCAGCGGATAAGGCCGGGATCAAGGTCAACGACATCATCACCTCGGTGAATGGCCAGCTGGTGAAAGGCGCGCCGGAGCTGCGTAATGCCATCGGGCTGCTCCGCATCGGCGACAAGGTCGAGATCGGGCTGGTGCGCGAGGGCAAGCCGCGCAAGGTCACCGCGGCCATCGGCGAGCGCAGCGACGTGACGACCGCCGCGGCTGATGTTCATCCCGCGCTCGAGGGTGCGGAGCTCGCTGACGCCGACAACCAGGCCGGCGTCGTGGTGCAAAGCGTCGAAGCGGGAAGCCGCGCCGCGCAGGCTGGTCTGCGGGCGAATGACATCATCAGCGGCGTAAATCGCTCGCGCGTCACGACCGCGGCTGAGCTGCGCGAGGCCGCGGCGGGCCAAGGCGTGCTGCTGCTCACTATCCGGCGCGGCAACACCCCGCTGCTGTTACAGATCCGCTAGGCCGACTCACGAACCGCACCGGTATAGGCCCCTCGCACGAGGGGCCTATAATCATGCACTGCTCATGAGGGTGCATTCACAGTGAATTCTCTCTCGATCTGTGTGCTCGGTGGAACGGGTTTTGTCGGCAGCCGGCTGGTCACGCGGCTGATCGCCGCCGGCCACCGCGTCAAGGTGCTCACGCGCAACCGCGAGCAGCATCGGCACCTGCTGGTGTTGCCGGAGCTGCAGTTGGTAAACGCCAACGTTCACGATGCCGTGCAATTGGCGGTGCAGTTCGCCTCGATCGACGTGGTCGTCAATCTCGTCGGGATCCTCAACGAACGCGGGTACGGCGGCGCCGGGTTTCGAGCCGCGCACACCGAGCTTGCGCGCAAGGTGACCCAGGCCTGTCTGTCCGCGGGCGTAACGCGGCTGCTGCACATGAGTTCGTTGCGAGCCGACGCGCGGACGGGACCCAGTCACTACCTGCGCAGCAAGGGAGAGGCCGAGGACATCGTGCGCCGCGACTGTGGCAGCGCGATCGATTACACGATCTTCCGGCCGTCGGTGATCTTCGGGCCCGGTGACTCGTTCATCAATCGCTTCGCGCAGCTGCTCGGCATGCTGCCGCTGATTTTTCCGCTGGCGCGCGCATCAGCCCGCTTTGCACCGGTGTACGTAGGCGACGTCGTCGAGGCGTTGATGCGCTGCCTGCATGGCGGCGCAGCCAGCAGGTCGAGTCTGGAGCTGTGCGGCCCCGAGATATTCACGCTACGCGAGATCGTATCCTTCACCGCGCGGACTCTGGGTCTCAAGCGCTCAATCGTCGCGCTGCCCGACTTCATTGGACGCACGCAGGCATTCATCTTCGACTTCGTACCGGGCAAGCCGTTCTCGAGCGACAATTTCCGTTCGCTGACCGTGGACAGCATTTGCTCCGAAGACGGCTTCGCCCGCCTCGGCATCAAGCCACAGCCGATGGCCGGAATCGTGCATCAGTACCTGGGCGACAAGTCGGCCAGCGGACTGCTGGATGAGTACCGCGAGAGTGCGCGCAGGGCCTGAGAGACGCCAGCGGCGTTACAGAGCTGCTCCCGCCGGGCCGCATTCTTTTTTCCGGCCAACTCGCCGACGCGGGCGTAGAACGCCGGCAAGTCATTGCCGACCTCTGTCAGCAGCGCCTGCAGACCCGGAATGCAGTCCTGGTACGTCGCTACCGACACCAGGTGTGCGTTGTTGGGTCCGCTCTCGAACCAGGCATCGAACGCCGAGCGACCATTTCCCGCGCCCTTGCGCGCCGCGTAATCGCGCCGCAGCTGGGCGAACACCGCCTGCTTTGCCCGGCGCATCTGCTCCGGGGGCATGTCCTCGGCATAGAGACGCCTGAGCCGCTGCCGCGTGACTTCGAACAGCTCCACGAGCTCGAGGTAGCGCCGCCGCCGCTGGCGATACTCCGCGAGATCCTGCTCGCGCCCGGACTGCTCCAGCCAGCGTCGCACACCTTCATCTTCCACGATCGACGCAAACGCCTCGTTGAACGACGAGTCACTCGGCACGTAGAGCACCTGATGCGCCAACTCGTGGAAGATGATCGCCGCGAGCTGCACGTCGCTCCAGCCGATCATCGTGTTGAGGACCGGATCGTCGAAATGACCGAGCGTCGAATACGCTGGCACGCCACCGACATAGACGTCGTAACCCTGCCGGGCCAGACGTGACGCAAAGCTTTCGGCCTTCTGCTGGCCGAAATAGCCGCGATAGGCGACACAGCCGGAGACCGGGAAGCACCAGCGGCGCGGTTCGACGGAAAACTCCCCGGTGGCGAAGACATTCCAGACCACGTACGGCCGCCCGACATCGGCATAGCTGCGATAGCTGTCATTATCGGGAAGCTTGAGCTCGAGAACCGCGAACTCGCGGATCCCGATGACGCGCTCGAGCTGCGCCTTGACGGGCGCCGGAGTCGCGGGGTCTGCCACCACGCGCGGGATCGGTTCGCGCCGCGACATCACTTCCCATTGCCCGTTGGCCGCGTGCAGCACGTAGCACCCTGTCAATGGCATGCAGAGAAGCAGTGCGATGTTAAGACCTGCGCGACGCATCGGGTGGATTGCCAGTTGAGCTAGTATTCCCGCATGCAAGTGTATCTGGTGGGCGGCGCCGTCCGGGATGAACTGCTCGGGCGCGCGGTCGCGGAACGCGATTGGGTGGTGGTGAACTCCACACCCGCGGAGATGGCGCGGCTCGGTTACCGTCAGGTCGGACGCGAGTTCCCGGTTTTCCTGCACCCTGAAACGAACGAGGAATATGCACTGGCGCGTCTCGAACGCAAGTCGGGGGCTGGTTACCGCGGCTTCGTCACCGAGTTCTCGCCGGCGGTGACGCTGGAGCAGGATCTCAAGCGCCGCGATCTCACCATCAATGCGATGGCGCGCGCGCCGGATGGCGCGCTCGTCGATCCATTCGGCGGACGACGCGATCTCGAGGCGCACGTGCTGCGCCACGTTTCCGAGGCCTTTGTCGAGGATCCGGTGAGAATGCTGCGCGTTGCGCGCTTCGCCGCGAGATTTTCGCCGCTGGGATTTGGCGTGGCGCCGGAGACGCTCGAGCTGATGCGCACGATGGTGCGCAACGGTGAGGTGCACGCGCTCGTTCCGGAGCGCGTCTGGCAGGAAACCGAGCGCGCGCTCGGCGAGCCACGACCCGTGGCGTTCTTCGAAGTGCTGCGCTCCTGCAGCGCGCTGGGCGCGATCTTTCCCGA
>Ga0209109_10002209_pt1 | contig 10687 bp, 17 predicted proteins | sample Rifsed10ft2_FD_184004 | JGI IMG/M metagenome (GOLD analysis project Ga0209109, IMG submission 184004) | Soil microbial communities from Rifle, Colorado, USA - sediment 10ft 2 (version 2) | ecosystem: Environmental > Terrestrial > Deep subsurface > Rock core/Sediment | place: Rifle, Colorado... | reverse complement strand
CCCCCCGGCCGGTGGAGCATCTTCGCCCCGAACGGCACCTGGCTCGGTGACGTGGACGCACCTCCTCAGTTGCGAATTGTCGACTGCCGCGACGATCTCGTACTGGGGATCTGGCAGGAGGAGGGTGATGCGCCGTACGTGCACGTGCATCGTCTGCTTCGCCCATAGCACGGCATAACGAACGTTGGAGCTGACGAGCGGTCTGTCGGACTGTGGCGGCTCGCTTCGCTCGCTGCCACTTCGGTATAAATCGCTCGCAGCTCAACTCAGGCGGTTAGAGAGCCCCACCAAGGGTACGGCATGATGAAACGCCCTCACGTTCCAAAGGATGAATGGCAGTACCGCGATCGGAGCTCAGCGCTAGTCCGCAGCACGCTGCTGCGCCTGACCTTCGAGTTCGTCGTTGCTGCACGCGGGATTCCGGGAGTGGTGCGGATCGCGATTCTCGGCTCGCTCGTCACGGACAAGAGTCGGCCAAAGGATGCGGATGTCCTTGTGACGATCAAGAACGACGCGGACCTCGAGCGTTTGGCTCATGCCGGACGTCGGTTCCAAGGCCGCGCTCAGGAGATCAATTCGACCGCCGACATCTTCCTGGCTGACACGAGCTCACAGTATCTCGGTCGCATCTGCCACTACCGGGAGTGCTGGCCGCGAGTGCGCTGCCTGGCGCGGCACTGCGGCGCGCGCCCCCACGTGAACAACGACCTTGATGTGGTAAGTCTGAGCGCAATCCAAATCGCGTCGCCGCCGCTGGTCGTGTACCCGTACAGCGAGCCGTCGGTGACCGTGCCGAACGACGTGATCGAACTACTGCTTCGCCCGTTGCGGAATTCGGACTCAGCGGCGGCTTTGATTGTGTGCCCAGCATGACCGTTGACTTGGGAGGTGAAAGTCCTTCTGGGAAGCTGATCGCAGCGACCCGAGTGAACTGCAAGGTGAGACGCGCGAGCGACTCGCTGAAGGAAGCGGTGCAGCGAGACCTGCGGGACGACGTACAGAAACCGGATCCGAGGCGGGATGAACCAGGGTGAGCGGGCAATTGACCGCGAAACTCTTGCGATCAAGGGGCATCACGTAAATCCGGCGTTCGTGCAGGGACAGCCAACGAGTCTTACCTGGGGAGATCTCGCCTTATTCCTGAACGGGAGACGCTGGTCGGATACGACGGACTGGACGGAGCGAGAAGTCAGCAGCGGCCGCAGTAGCGACGGGCCTCGGGGAACGTGGACCGCCCCAGTCGTGAAGGGCCAAACGGAGAGGAGAGCGCGCCACTCGTGAATCTCGACACGGCCGGGCACCAGAGGTCCCTCGAACTGAGGGAGCTCCCGTTGGCGTCAAGGGGTGCAGCCCCAACGTGCCAGCGCAGCGGTGAAGCCACGTCGGCGGTCTGCGGAACCGGCAGCTCAGGGAGGGAATCTCGCCCGCGCGCTCAAGCGCGTGCGACAGGACAAGGGCAGTCCGGGGGTGGATGCCCGGACGGTGGACGATCTCGTCGTGGATCTCCGCGATCACTGGTCCGCGACTCGGGAGCAGCTGCTCACGGGCCGCTGCTGACGCTCATCCGTCGCTATCTGGAGGCCGGCGTGTTGGCTTCGGGCGTACTGATGGAGCGACACGACGGGACGCCGCAAGGCGGTCCGCTCTCGCCGTTGTTGGCGAACGTGTTGCTGGACCGAGTGGATCAGGAGCTGGAGCAACGCGGGCTCGCGTTCGTACGCTACGCCGATGACTGCAACGTGTACGTCGAGTCGAAGCGAGCAGCGGACCGAATCATGGAGGGCCTGATTGGCCTCTACGCGGAACTCAAACTGCAGATCAACCCGGCCAGGAGCGCGGTGGCGCCGGTCGTGGATCGGGCGTTCCTGGGCTATCGCTTTTGGCGAGTGGAACGGGGACGGATCGTGAAACGCGGCGCGTCACTGAAAGCACTGGCGACGCTCAAGGCGCGCGTTCGCGAGATCACAGCGCGGTCGCGTGGGTGGGGGTTCTCCGCTGTCCTACGAGATCTCCGCTCGTATCTGCGCGGCTGGAAGGCCTACTTCCGGTTGGCAGAAACGCCAAGTGAGCTGGCGAAGGTGGACGGCTGGATTCGGCGTCGCCTCCGTTTGCTCCGTGTCATACAGTGTAAGCACGGGCCGACGCCGTATCGCGTGCTGCGCGCGCCAGGACTTTCCCAACGCGCGGCCGCCTCAGCGGCTCGGCACTGTCGGCGGTGGTGGTCCACGGCGGGCCATCCTGCCACTCAGACCGCATTTCCCGCGTCATACTTCGATGGGCTCGGGATTCCGCGACTGAGTGCCCTCTGACCTCAACTGTCTGAACCGCCGGATGCGGACCCGCATGTCCGGTGGTGTGGGAGGGCAGTAGGAGGGATATTCTCTCCTACTCCCTATCCCGATTGACTCGTTCGCAGCTGAACTCGGGCGTTTAGACTGAACGTCCACCCACTTGGCATAGGCAGGGAGTTATCGCCAGAACCATGTCTCTCAGGTCCCGTTCCGCCGATGGCGAGCCGGCCATCGCGCTCCGACATGACTGGGACAACGCCAAGATCGCGGTGGTCATCTGCGACATGTGGGACACGACACAGTGTGTGTCGGCGGCTCGGCGAGTCGTCGAGATGGGCCCGCGAGTCAACGAGGTTGCGGCCCGACTTCGGCAGGACGGTGCGCTGATTGTTCATGCACCTGCCGGCTGTATGGAATACTACGCTGGCACTCCGGCCCGCGAGCGCGCGCAGCGGGCGCCTCCGGTCCAGTCGCCCGTGCCGGTTGCCTGGCACGATTGGGATCCATCCCGGGAGTCACCCCTGCCTCCCGCGCTAACGGATGATGCTCCCTGCTCCTGCGAGCCTGGTGAGCCGTGCACGACGGGCGGACCACCGTACGCGTGGACGCATCAGATCGAGTCTATCGACATCTCTTCGACCGACGCCGTTACTGACGAAGGCGAGGAGCTGTTGGCGCTCCTTGAGGAGGGCGGGATCGAGGACGTCGTGGTCATGGGTGTGCACACCAACCGATGTGTGCTTGGTCGTCCTTATGGCATCCGGCAACTGGTGTACTGGGGGAAGAGACCAGTGCTCTGCCGAGATCTGACGGACTCGTATCACCGGGATCCGCACGGCCATCTTGGGGGCAACGAACAGATGATCGCCCACATCGAGCGGTACTGGTGCCCCACGCTGACGAGCGACCAACTCGTGGGCGGCGCGCAGTTCCAGTTCCCAACGACCCTGCGATCCGACGCAGGGGGGTAAACAGGCGTTGCAGTTGGCAGGCGACGGGAGTGGCCGCGGCGTCCGGCGGACTTATCTTGCAGGTGGAGCCGCCTTCCACGGCCGCTTTGATATGATCGCCTGCAGCTGAACTGCTATCCGTCAGGCTGCCCATACCACACCTCCGCCTTCAGATCAATGCGTGGCAAGCCACCCGTCGCTCTATCCGAAGATGCGCGCAAGCACGCCATCGCGTCGATCCGTCGGTTCTTCCAGGAGGAGCTGGACCAGGATGTTGGCGACCTGAAGGCATCGCTCGTTCTCGACTACTTCCTCACGGAAGTTGGTGCGTCCGTCTACAACACTGCCATCGCCGACGCCAAGGCGTTCTTCACTGAGCGCGCCGCCGACCTCGGAGCCCTCTGCTACCGGGAGGAGTTCATGTACTGGCCCTCCGAGTCACGACGCGCGCCGTGAGAGCCACCTGGGATGCGCGACAGCCTAACAGGCGTTGCAGCTGGCTGGCGGGGCGGCATCTTTTTGTTCGCCTACAAGGGAACGCTAGTCGTTAGGCAACACCCGAGCTTTCGAGCGCAGCAAGGTGACGCTGGAGGACGATTCTGAGCACAACGCTGTATTGTCGCGCAATCCTCTTTGACTTGGACGGTGTGCTCGTCGACTCCAGGCCCGTTGTCGAGCGAACGTGGCATCGTTGGGCCGCGCGGCATGACATCCACGATCCCGGCCTTGTGCGTCGGGCGCATGGTCGCCGTAGCGTCGAAACGGTTCGCGCGGTCGCGCCGCACCTTGATCCCGCTCCTGAGGTGCGGTGGCTTGCCGAGGCAGAGCTTTCCGATGTCGAGGGGTTGGCGGCCATTCAAGGTGCGTCGCTACTACTCGCGGCGCTTTCGGAGGGCGAGTGGGCGGTGGTGACGTCAGGAGGCCGTGAGTTGGCCCTCCTTCGTCTGGAACATGTGGGACTGCCCGTACCGAGGGTTCTCCTTGCCGCCGAGGATGTGGACGAAGGGAAACCGTCACCCGCTGGGTATCTTCTTGCCGCTCGCCAACTCGGCTTCGCGCCCACCGAGTGCGTTGTCATTGAGGACACGCCCGCTGGCATCGAGGCGGGTCGGGCGGCCGGCGCTAAGGTTTTGGCGGTCTGCACGACATTTCCGGACGCTGACTTGGGTGAGGCCGACGCGGTGGTGGAAACTCCCGCAGTCGTTCGGATCGACCGCGGTGACGGGTGGTTGCGACTCAACCTTGGCACGTAGAGTGATGACGGTGTTGCGGTGGCGCAGTGACCTCGAAGCACTCGACACGCTGATGGGCCTGATTCTTCCAGCCTTCGTGTTGGCGACGGTCGCCATCCTGCTTTGGAGCGTCGTCGCGTCTCAGAAGCAGGCGGCCGAGCCGGCCTCGAGACGCGAGCGTCTGGCAGTTGGTGTTGCCGTCCTCCTTGGCGTCGTGGCCACGTTGTGGCTACTACTCGTCCCGAGTTACGCATGGAGGTCTGAGTCCCAGACGGCTGGCGGGTTCTCATCGAGCTCCGCGACGGGGGGTGTCGGCACCCTTCTTGAAGCCAATGGGCCTTCGGCGCTCATCCCCCTGCTGGTGCCGATCGCCCTGCTGGTCCCACCGGTGGTTGGTCGGCGGGCGGCGGCCCATCGTGCCATCACTCGTGCTTCCGCGATCCTGCTAACCGCGTTCGTCGTGGTCGCGAGTCTCTCCATTGGCCTGATGTTTCTGCCGGCTGCGATAGCCCTATGGGTGGCAGTACCAGGCGCTTCCTCCGCGGCGCGCCCGCCTAACAGGCGTGCAGCTGGCAGGCGAGGATAGTAGCCGCCGCCGCGGGCGGCGCTATCTTGAAGGTGGAGCGCCGCCAGTCCCGTGGTGGCATTTGCTGGATCGCCTGCAGCTGAACGCTTTCCGTTCGGCGGTTGGGACTGAGTCACCGTGACAGCTACCATTCGACCTCTGGAGCTACAGGACGCCGCTGATGTGTTCACGGCAGTCGACCGCTCTCGACCCGAGTTGTCGCGCTGGATGCAATGGTGTCGATCAAGCTACTCCGTCCTGGACGCCACGGAGTGGGTTCGCCAAAGCTGCACGCACCACCGTGCCGGGAGTGGCTATCACTTCGTCATTTGTGACGAGGCAGGCATGGTGATCGGCGTGGTAAGTCTTGAGAACGTTGAATCGGCTGCCGGCAGCGCCATGTTGGGATATTGGGTCGCAACCCCCGCCGCAGGGCGCGGTGCCGCGACTTCCGCCATTGCACAGGTCCTTACGTGGGCGTCCGGACACAGCGACCTTCGGAACGTGTGGGCGCTGATCGCGCCAGACAACGTCGCCAGCCGTCGGGCTGTGGAAGCCAACGGCTTCCGGCTTGTCGGCCCAGTCTCCCAAGCGAGTCCTGCGGCGCGGTTGCGCTATGAAGTCACTATTCGACATGAGCCAGCTGCCTAACAGGCGTTGCAGCTCGCCGGCGAAAGAAGGTGGCCGCCTGCAGCTGAACGCTGTCCGGTTAGGCTGATGCGTAGCTCGGCAACGCCTGGAGTGATATGAGGAAGCTCTTGATGCTGGTCTTCTCGACGATCGGCAGCGCTGCAGGTTGGTGGCTCGGTGCTCGAGTCGGCACGATGACTGCCTTCATCGTGAGCATGATCGGACTCGGCGTCGGGATCTGGGGTGGCGCCCGGCTCGCGGCCCGGTGGGCGGCATAGTCCATTGCCGGGAACGACGCAGGGTAACGACGGCTGGTGCTGGTGGTCGCGCTATGGAAGCGGCCGCGGCCGGCGGTCCTATCTTGAGGGGGGAACCGGCGTCCGGGGTAGCATTTGTTATGATCGCCTGCAGGTGAACGCTATCCGTTCGGCGTCCACGAGCAACGTGCCACGGCGGATGATAACCTCGACCAAGGCCCGTGGGTGTCGAATGGCGCCGTCCTATTGGCGTGTTCCAGTGCGTTACCTGTTCCACCCCGCGATGCGCCCCCACTTGTGATCCTCGGCGGGTCTGCACTGAGTTCAAAGCAAGCATGCACCTACGGGCGACTTGACCCGGCATCCATCACGTCACAAATCTGGCGACAGGGACGCCGGATGAGCTACGATCAGGCGTCACTCGCCCCGACAGGAGCCCAATGCCGCCATCCAGGCCAACGGTCAGCGTCATCCTCGTTTCGGACTACGCCGCGGGTGGCAACAAGGGCTGGAACGACCTCCGCCACTGCCTCGCGGCCCTTGCGCACCAGGACTGCGCCGAACCGGCCGAATTCATCCTCTCCGAGAACACGCAGTTCGCCGACGCGATCCCACCGGACCTGCGAGACCTCCTGCCATCGCTCCGACTCGTCACATCGCCTAACGCTGGATCGTACGCGCTCAAGAACTACGGCGTCGCTCAGGCCTCGGCTGACCTTGTGGCCATCCTCGACGCCGACTGCAGTCCGGCGCGCAACTGGCTCACCAACCTCATTGCCGCCTTCAGGACGCATCCCGAAGCGGCCGCGATCAGTGGGCGCACGACCTACGAAGGCCGCACGTTGTGGGAGCGAACGCTCGCCCTGTTGTCGCGGTCCTACCTGGACACGGTTCAAGAGGGGACTGCTCAATTCATCTCGAACAACAACGCCGGGTGGAAGCGATCCGTCTACCTCGAGCACCCGCTTCCGACCGACGCCGGACCGTTTGCGGCGCGAATCCAGTCGGAATCGGTTCGGCGGGAGGGTGGAACGCTCCGCTTTGATCCGTCAATTCGCGTTGTTCACGAGTTTGAAGGCTGGGGCATGGAGGCCGATATCAGGCGCAACACCGGATTCGGCACAGTGATTACCCGGCTTCGCGACCCGCGACTTCCGTACGCCAGGCTCATCAGGATGGGCCGCGCCGCGATTCCAGTGATCGCCGCGGGTAAGACGTGGAACGCCTGGCGCGACTGTTTCCGATGCTGGCGCGTGTACGGCGTGCGCGTCCACGAACTGCCGCTTGCCCTGGTGCTGGCGCCGCTCCTGATTGGCCTGGAAACGCCAGGCATGTGGGCTGCCTACGGACATGGCGGCATCACTGATTCGTCGTATCGCTGACTACGACACTGTCATGCGCATCCTGATGCCGTCGATCGTTGATCCACAGGTTGCGCGTAGCGGGGCAGCCACCGTCACGCGCAACCTGGTTCACCTGTTGGAGGCGTCTCCGCTCCGTGCCACGGTCGAGTGTGTGACGATCCCACGGACCACCGATGTTGCTCATCGCATTCGCCAGGCCGCGGCAATCGCGCGATCATTGGTCTCGGCGTTGCCCGCCAAGGTGGCGTATACGTATTCGCGCGGCTTCCGCTCTCGGGTGCTCGAACGGGCAACACCGGAGCATTCCGACCTGGTCATGATCAATGGTTCCGATCTGCTCTGGCTTGAGCCTATGCTCCCGGCCGAACTGCCTCGCGCCCTGGTCGTGCACAACATCGAGTACCTGCTCTTTGCGTCGCAGGTCGAGCGGATGCGCGGCGGCGTGCCCGCGGTGCGCAAGCTGTTGCAGCGCGAGTATCGGCGCCTCAAGCACCATGAGCACGAGGGCCTGCGCCGTGTGGGCAACGCAGTCTTTCTGTCCACGGTCGATGCCGCACTCGTACACGCCGCCGGGGTGGCGTGCACGAGCATTGTCGTACCGCCGCTGTTCGGCGAGAGAGTGGTGAGGCACGAGCGGCCGTTGCGCACGGGCGAACGACTCGAGCTCGGCTTTCTGGGAAACCTTCACTGGTGGCCCAACCGCGAGGGGCTGTCGTGGTTCGTCCAGGAGGTTCTCCCGCGCATTGCCCGTCCGGTGCACCTGCACGTCTTCGGAGAGGGTCGGGTACCCGGCGTGGCGGATCAGTCGCGATTGACGCGGCATGGTCCGATCGCGGACGTGACGCAAGCCTGGGAGCGGTGCGACCTGATGATCTGTCCGATTCGCTCGGGTGGTGGCGTGTCGATCAAGCTGGCCGAGGCTGTGTTTCACGGACTCCCGACGCTCGCGACCTGTTTTGCCACGCGCGGGCTTCCGTTAGGCAGTGACGCGGGGCTGGTCGTGCGGGACGAATCGGACTGGGTCGCCTATCTGGACACCGTGGAGGTCACCGCACTCCGAGGGCGGCGGATCCCGGAGGAGCTCTCGCGTGCTTTCACGTTCGCCGAGCACCGCGACCGACTGCAGGAGTTTGTGCGAAACGTGGTTCAGCGCGCGGCAGTGTTGAAAACGGCCTGACTGCCTTCATCAAACCCATGCATGCGCTTTGTATTCTCTCGGAGCCTGCGCGGTTGCGCGCCTTCGACGAGAACCCTTTCAGTCGCTCAAGGTCTTCATGGCGCTGGTGCCGGGCCTGCTCGCGTTGTTCGCCGGCGTTGCCCTTTTCGTGGCACCGCTCGCGTCCCACGCGGGTCCGTTCCGGTGGCCGGCGCTCCTTTTCGCCCTCGGGGCAGCGCTGATCCTGGGCGAGATCATCCTGGCCGAAGTCCTTCTCAGCCAGATCGGAAACGTCATCATCCTCATTGCCGGAACCGCGTTTGCGCGGTGGTTGCTCCGGGACGACGCGCGTTCGACGAAGGTCAGACCCGAGACGCTATTCCGCAACTGAGATTGGCAGCAGTACGAGCCCGGGAGGCTGGAAATGAAAGCCGTCTTCAAGACCGCGATACCGTACGCCGACGATGCACTGAATCTGCCCGTCAAAGACGTCAAGTCGGCGATCCCATTCTACGAGCAGACGTTCGGGTTTCGCATCGTGTCTCGGCAGACATCACCGCATTCGGCGGCCATCCTGGCGCGCGATGATATCCGAATCGGGCTGGCAGAGAACGGCGGGGATCCCACTCAAGAGGGTTGCGTCTTCGAAGTGGACGACATCGAAGCGGCGTATGCGGAGGTCAATGGCAAGCCAGCGGGGCCCGGGGCGATCACGTTCCATGAGATCCGCGGTCGGCGACACCGCACCTTCTTCGTCGTCGCGCCCGATGGCTTGTGCTACATGATCGCGCAGTCAGCCGATTGAAGCGTCAGGTCACGTCACTTCGGGAACGCCACATGACATCACCAGGGAGTCTTCGGCTCGTCGAAGAAGGGGGAGTCCAGGCGATCGAAGGAACGCCTGGAGAGCCCTTCATGACGAGCATCGACGATGCCACGCTTACCCTGGAGGCGTGCTTCTCCAACCACGTTCGAACCGCCCTTCCTTATGCGGAATCTGACGGATGACTTCTTCGACCTGAGCTCGGGCCAGGCGGGAGCCGTGCTGCAGAACCTTCCGAACTACGGCGTTCGGCTTGCGGTCGTGTGTCCGGCCGGCAACGCTCGCTTCAGCACTCATTTCGCAGAAATGGTCGCTGAAGAGCGCCAGGGGCGCTCCTTCGGAGTATTTGTGAGCCGCAGTGCGGCCTGGGACTGGGTGAGGCAGTAGAAATCTTCGAATGCGCCAGAGCCAGCCACCCCTTCAGCCGCCGGATAACATGAGCGATTACATCCCTGTGCGGTCCACGGGTGACGCTGCGCATGCAGTACCTGATGTCGGGCGTCCATGTCTCTGGTGAAGGGGGTTTGTCGATGACGGACAAAGGGCAGATCATCAGCGATGCGTTCCAGCTTTTCCTCAAGGAGAGCCCGAAGCATGCGCAGGCCTGGATGAACGCGGTTCAAGGCCTGAGCGAAGCGAGTGCTCTCGACGCGAAGACCCAGACGCTGGCTTACCTCGCGGTTCTTGCGGCGCTCCGCCTGGAAAGTGGAGTGCCGTTTCACGTCGCACACGCACGGGAACTAGGCGCGTCACGCGACGAGGTCATCAGCGCGATACTGGTTGGCTTGCCAGCAGTCGGCCACGCGGTCACACAGGTCTTGCCCGCGGCATTGCGGGCATACGATCAGCAATAGTGTTGAGCGCGCGCGTTGCCTAACGCGCCTGCGAGGCGACGGCAATCGTTGGACCGTCTGCAGTTGTCCTATCCGTTGGCCAGCCGAGAAGAAGATGGCGCGACTCTGGTGGTTGGTCGCGTTGGCTGTCGGTCTGCCGGTGGTCGTCTTCAACTACCTGCTGCACGCCAACCTCGGGACCGCGATGTCGCTGATCTTCACGTTCGTGGCGGGCGGGGTCGGCGCGGCTGTTGGTCGGGCAGTAGGTCCTGCGGAGTCGCCGAGCCAGCGCTGAGCCCGTCCAACTGGCGGGTGGCTACGGACCTCGTCGACAGGGCATCAGGGGAGATTGGGCGGATGTTCGACCCGTTGCACGGAGGTTTCGGAGGCGCACCCAAATTCCCCATGCCGCTTTACATCAGCTTTCTGCTCCGTTCCGTGCGCCCCGGCGGGTCTTCTGCGGCCGGGGAAATGGCTGACAGGACCTTGCGTACGATGAGGGCCGGCGGCATTTTCGACCAGATAGGCTTCGGCTTTCATCGCTACTCGGTGGACCGGGAATGGCTTGTCCCTCACTTCGAAAAGA
>Ga0209109_10002208_pt1 | contig 10688 bp, 10 predicted proteins | sample Rifsed10ft2_FD_184004 | JGI IMG/M metagenome (GOLD analysis project Ga0209109, IMG submission 184004) | Soil microbial communities from Rifle, Colorado, USA - sediment 10ft 2 (version 2) | ecosystem: Environmental > Terrestrial > Deep subsurface > Rock core/Sediment | place: Rifle, Colorado... | reverse complement strand
CCGGGGTGAGCACCTCGTCGATGAGGAGCAATTGGTCACCGGCAAAACCGAACTCGAACTTGGTGTCGGCCAGGATCACCCCGCGCCCCGCGGCGTGTTCTGAGGCCCGCAGATAGATGTCGACGGATCGCTTCCGCAACTCCTCATAGAGCTGGTCGCCGAGAAGGGCTCGGGTTTGGGACTCGGTGATGTTCTCGTCATGCCCCGATGTCGCCTTGGTGGCCGGAGTGAAGATCGGCTCGGGGAGCAGGTCGGCCAGCCGGAGCCCCGAGGGGAGATGTTCGGTGGTGGGCCCGCCACCGTCGCGGTACTCGCGCCACGACGACCCGTAGAGGTAACCCCTGACCACGCACTCGACGGGGATCACCTCGGCGCGGCGAACCACCATCGCCCTGCCCCGCAAGGCCTCCCGATCGGCCCCAGACAGACCTTCGACCCTGGTCAGGTCGGTGGTTACGAGGTGGTTCGGGGTGTCGAGGAGGTCGAAGAAGTGGAGGCTGAGGCCGGTAAGCACCTTTCCCTTTTCGGGTATCGGCTGGTTGAGGACGACGTCGTAGGCAGAGATGCGATCGGTGGTCTCGATCAGGAGGTGGTCCCTGTCTACCTCGTACATCTCCCTGACCTTGCCCGATGCGACATGAGGTAGCGCCACCATGTGACGGCAGGGTAGTTGGGAGGGGAGCGGGCCTCGTCGCTCGGTCTGCCGTCCTGCGTGCTACTCCCTTTCAAACAGGACGTATTGCCCTAGTTGTCTCGCGGCGGGTCGACATACGTTGAATGTTGAAAGGAGACCTGATGAAACTCCGCGATTTGATGACACGCGATGTGATCACGGTCGGCCCCGACGACTCCCTCAAGGAAGCAGCGCGCCGCATGATCGAAGCCGGCATCAGCGGTTTGGTTGTGACCGAAGGCGACAGCGTTCCTGTCGGCATCATCACCGAAGCCGATTTCGTGGCAACCGAAGCCGATAGGCGTCGCAAGACGCCGGCCGGTCTCCTCCGCTTCATCCACAGGGAGGTGGAGCTTCCCACCCAGGAGCGCCTTGTTGGTGATGTGATGAGCACCGATCTGATCGTGCTCGGCCCTGAAGCCGATCACGCAGAAGCCGCCCGCCTGATGCAGAAGGAGCGTGTCAAGCGGATCCCCGTGGTGGATGACGACGGTGCACTCGTCGGCCTGGTGAGTCGATCGGACATACTTCGGGTCTTTGCCCGCTCCGATCAGGAGATCATCAACGAGATCCGGGATCACATCATGGGCGAGGTCCTCTGGATCGATCCCGGGCGTGTCGATGTCCGGAGCAACGAGGGCAACGTCGTCCTCAGCGGCCGGCTCGAGACTCGATCTGACGTCGACCTACTCGACAGATTCACTGCCCGGGTGGACGGGGTGGTGTCGGTGGCCAGTCACCTCGACTTCGAGGTCGACGATCTGAAGCTCAAGATGACCGGTCGGCCTACCCCGATGATCACGCCCAGAACCTGGTGACGACGCCGGGGTGGACAGTGCCCACCTAATCTCGTCCGGTGTCCGGGTTCGCGTCTTCAACCGTGGAGGAGATGCTCCGCGCCGACCAATTCGCACGCTCGTTGGGAGTCGAGCTGGTCTCGGTTTCCGATGAGGAGATAGCCGTCTCGCTCGAAGTAAGGCCTGAGCACCTCAATTTCCTCGATGTGGGGCACGGTGGCATGGTGTTCTCCCTCGCCGATTGTGCCTTCTCCCTTGCCTCGAATGCCGCCGGGGAAAGAGCAGTGGCGGTGGACGCGCATTTGGCCCTCACCGCGCCAACCCGGGCTGGAGACCGTCTCGAAGCGAGGGTCACGGAGGCGTCGCGGGGACGCACCCTTGGCACCTACCGCGTCGATGTGACCAGAGGAGACGGGAGGACCGTCGGCGTCTTCACGGGTACGGTGCACATCACGCCCTCGACCTGATTCTCCAGACCTAGGATCGATACCGAAGTGGGAATCGTCCAATACGTGGTCCTCCACCCGTGGAGGGTGGTGATCACCGTCGCAGCGGGGGTGGTTCTCGGGCTGGGAGCGTTCTACGCGTATCAGGTTCAGGCGGCGTTGGGCACGGTGGCCAGCGAGGAGTTCGATCCTGAGGCGGCCCGGGCCGCCATCGACGTAACCGGCACCACCTCCGGCGACATAGTGTTCGTCGAGCCCTCGCAATACCAGGAGGGCGAGGAGCTTGTCGAGCATCAATTGGAGCTGGCGGGCGAGTTCGACCTGTCCGGGTCCTTCGACCCCTACGCCCTGACCCCCAACTCGTTCGGGACACCCATCGATGACGAGGTCTTCACCTCGTATCTCCTGGTTGGAGCCGACGCTTCAGGGTTTCTCGCCGACGTGATCATCCTCGCCCTTCAACCCGAGGACGGGGCGAATCCGATCATGGTGAGCCTTCCCAGAGACCTCTTCGTCTGGAATCTGTGCGAACGCACCCTCACCAGGCTCAACGAGGGCCTCGGAGGCTGCACCGGGGTGGCTTCGGGCTCGGAGCTGTTGGCGATCATGGTCGAGGATTACACCGGGATACCTGTCGACCATGTGGCGAGGGTGAACTTCGCCGGCTTCGCCAGGGTGGTGAATGTCATGGGTGGGGTGACCATCTGTGTCGACCATCCGACTCGCGACGCCAAGTCGGGCTTGAACATCACCTCCGCCGGCTGCCGCCGGGCCAACGGTGAGACCGCCCTGGCCTGGGTCAGGTCGAGACAAACCGAGCAACTCATCCGTGGGAATTGGGTCGGAGTCGCGGGATCCGACTTTGCCCGCCAGACGAGACAGCAGGACGTGCTGTTCCAGTTGGCGGACAAGGCCTCGGGGTTCTCCTCGCCCGTGTCCCTGACCAAAAAGCTGGCCGCCGTGGCCTCCTCGGTCCGCCTCGACTCGTCGTGGACCTTCGGGCAGGCGGTTTCCACGGCCTGGCGCTATCGGGGGATCTCCAAGGACTCGGTCTCCCGTTTCTCGATCGAAGTCCAGAACCACCGGACACCCCGCGGTGCGGCGGTTCTGCTTCCCACCGCGTCGTTCAAGGATCAGCTGGAGGAGATCTATCCACTCGACTGGCTCGGGTCAGCCGACCTGAAGTGACCCGAGACGCTCAAACACGATTCCAGACGTCTCGCCGACCTTCTCGAGGGCGAAGCACCGGTCCAGGTCTCCTTGGCTGAGGTCGACCGCGGAGTCGGCGGCGAGGAGGTCACGAAGACTGCCTTTGCCATTCCAGGCCTCCAATGCGTGGCCCTGGACGATCCGGTAGGCGACGTCACGGGTCAGCCCCTTCTCGACCAAGGCCAGCAGCACCGCCTGACTGAAGACCAACCCGCGGGTCGAGGCCAGGTTGCCCAGCATGCGATCAGCATCGACGACGAGGTTGTCGATGAGGCTTTCGAACTTGACCAGCATGTAGTGAAGGACGATCGAGGCATCGGGGAGGGCCACCCGCTCCGCTGAGGAGTGTGAGATGTCCCTTTCGTGCCAAAGTGGCACGTTCTCGAGGCCGACCTGGGCGTAGCCGCGGAGGAGGCGCGCCATCCCGGTCATCCGCTCGGAGAGGATCGGGTTCCGTTTGTGAGGCATGGCGGAGGAGCCCTTCTGTCCTTTGCCAAACGCCTCTCTCACCTCGGAGACCTCCGAGCGCTGCAGGTGTCGGATCTCGGTCGCCATACGCTCGATCGAAGCTCCGATCAGGGCCAGGGTCTGCAGATACTCGGCGTGGCGGTCCCGCGCTGTGACCTGAGTCGAGGCGGGCTCTATTGCCAGCCCGAGAGACGCGCAAACGTGATCCTCGATCTCGGGCGGGAGGTGGGCGTAGGTGCCGACCGCCCCCGAGATCTTGCCAACAGCCACCGACTTCCGGGCCGCCTGGAGTCGGGCGTGGTCCCGCGACAATTCGAAGGCCCATCCGGCCAGCTTCAGGCCGAAGGTGGTGGGCTCGGCCCAGATCCCGTGGGTGCGTCCGATCATGAAGGTGTCCTTGTGCTCTTCTGCCCTCCGCTTGACCACCTCGAACAGCGAGGCCAATGCGCCGAGGAGAAGATCGGCCGACTCCATGAGCAGCGACCCGAGAGCGGTGTCGAGAACGTCCGACGAGGTCAGCCCGTAGTGAACCCATCCCGCCGCTTTCTCCCCGGCGGCCTCGCCCAGGAGGTCGACAAAGGCAGCGAGGTCGTGGTTGGTGACCTCCTCGCGGGTTGCCACATCCTCGGGCGTCGGGCATTTCACCGACCGCACCGCGGGGGCGACGTCGTCGGGGACCTTGCCGAGTTTGGCCCAGGCCTCCAGGGCGAGGAACTCGACTTCCATCCAAGTCTCCAGTCGGCGTTGGTCCGACCAGATCCGGCCCATCTCCGGAAGCGTGTAACGCTCGATCACGGATTGCATCTTGGCACGCGCCGTTACCCTCCCCGGCCCATGCGTCGGATCAACATCGCCCAGGCACGCCGGTATGCATTGGCCGCCCAGGGATTCACCGAGCCTCGGTCATCGGGCAGGGTCGACGTCAGGCACTTCCGGCGGGTCCTGGACCGGGTCTTGGTGATCCAGCTCGACTCGGTGAACGTGTTCAGCCGAACCCATTACATGCCTTTCTTCTCCCGTCTCGGGGCCTACGACCGGGCCCGCCTGGATCGGTGGCTGTGGCGGTCGGGGGAGATGTTCGAGTATTGGGGGCATATGGCCTCGGTGCTTCCTGTCGCCGATCACCGGTTGTTCCGGTGGCGGATGGAGCGGGGATACATCTGGACCCCGGCCGAGAAGGTGCTGGCGACCCGACCCGGGTACCTGGATGCCATCCTCGAAGAGGTCCGGGAGCGGGGACCGCTTCAGACCTCCGATCTGGAGGATCCCGGGGTCAAGGACCCCAACGGCTCGATGTGGAACTGGTCGGACGGCAAGGTCGCCCTGGAGATGCTGTTCGTCCAAGGGCGGGTGGCAGCGGCAGATCGACGGAACTTCGTTCGCATCTACGACGTCGCGGAGCGGGTGATCGACAGCGAACAGCTACGGGCTCCGACACCGCCCACCGGTGAGGCGCAGTCCATCCTGTTGGAGCGCTCGGCTCGTGCTCTCGGGGTGGGAACCGCCGACGACATAGCCGATTACTACCGGATCAGGATGCCGGTGGCCCGGCCCCTCATCTCTCAGTTGGTCTCGGCCGGGCGTCTCGTGGAGGTCGAGGTCACTGGTTGGGACCGCCCTGCCTACCTCCATCCCGACGCCAAGCTTCCCCGCAGCGTCCAGGGCCGGGCACTGTTGTCCCCATTCGACAACCTCATCTGGTACCGGGACCGGGTCGAGCGGCTCTGGGACTTCCTCTACCGGATCGAGATCTATGTGCCGGAGCCGAAGCGGATCCACGGCTACTACGTGTTGCCGTTCCTGTTGGACGGTGATGTGGTGGCGAGAGTGGACCTCAAGACCGACCGCAAGGCGGGGGCGCTGTTGGTGAGAGGTGCTTTCGCCGAGCCGGGGGTGGACAAAGTCCGGGTGGGCCGGGAGCTCGGTGAGGAGTTGGTGGCGGTCGCCGGCTGGTTGGGGCTGGGGAAGGTGGACGTGTCCCGGAACGGAGACCTGGCTGATTCGATTGCCGGCCGACTTTGACTCAAGCGGGGCGGCAGCCCCGGCCGACCGGCCTCTGTTTGGCCGAGACTGTTCGAACGCGACTAACGCATCTGGCGTCGACTGAGGGTTGGTCTCGGCCAAGGTCGGCCGGAATTACGTGAACGCGTTGATGCCGGTGATCGCCTGGCCCATCACCAGGGTGTGGATCTCGTTGGTCCCCTCGTAGGTGAAGACGGTCTCCAGGTTGGCCATGTGACGCATCACCGGATACTCCAGAGTGATCCCGTTGGCCCCCAGGATCGACCGGGCGGTCCGGGCCACCTCGAGGGCGTTCCGGACGTTGTCGAACTTCCCGAAGCTGACCTGCTCGGGGGAGAGCTTTCCCTCGTCCTTGCGTCGTCCCAGATGGAGGGCAAGCAGAGTGCCACGCTGGACGGCGACCATCATCTCCACCAGCTTCTTCTGGGTGAGCTGGAACGATGCGATCGGCCGCTCGAACTGGTGGCGTTCGATCGAGTACTCGAGAGCCGATTCATAACAGGCGCGCGCCGCCCCGATTGCCCCAAAGGCGATCCCGAATCTGGCCTCGTTGAGACAGGACAGTGGTCCCCGCATCGAGTTGACATCGGGCAGTACGAAGTCGGCAGGAAGCCTCACGTCATCGAGGATCAACTCCGAGGTGACCGATGCCCGCAAAGAGACCTTCTTCTTGATCTCGGGAGCCGAGAAGCCCGGGGTGTCGGTGGGGACGATGAAACCGCGTACCCCGTCGCCGGTGTGGGCCCAGACGATGGCGATGTCTGCGATCGAGCCGTTGGTGATCCACATCTTGGTCCCGTTGAGCACCCAATCCGACCTGTCCCGTTTGGCGTTGGTCCGCATCGAGGCCGGGTCCGAGCCCGAGTCGGGCTCGGTCAGCCCGAAACAACCGATGACCTCACCGGTCGCCATCCGGGGCAGCCAGGTCTCCTTCTGCTCCTCTGAGCCGAACTTCCAGATCGGGAACATCGCCAGGGAGCCCTGCACGGACACGAAGGAGCGGATGCCGGAGTCACCCGCCTCCAACTCGAGACAGGCCAGGCCGTAGGCCGTCGCCGAGGTCCCGGCACAGCCGTAACCCTCGAGGTGCATGCCGAGGAGGCCGATCTCGCCGAACGCCTTGGCCAGCTCGGCCTGAGGCAGTTGGCCCTCCTCCCACCAATCACCGACGTGGGGGACGATCTCCTTTTGCACGTAGTCACGGACCGTGCCCCGCAGCAGTTTCTCCTCGTCGGAGAGGAGGGAGTCGATATCGAGGAAGTCCCGGGGATCGGGCTTTTCGAAGACGATGTCACTCATGCGGGATGAATGGTATCCGCAACTGCGGATCTCTATCCGGCCAGCGTCTTGTTGGCGAGGTCGGCCCGGTAGTCGGACAGTTTCTGGCGAAGGGCGCCATCGTTGATGGCGAGGATCGCAACCGCGAGCAGCGCCGCGTTCTGGGCCCCATCGATAGCCACCGTCGCCACCGGTATCCCGGTCGGCATTTGCATCGTCGCGAGCAGGGCGTCGATCCCGTCGAGGGATGCATTGAGCGGAACCCCGATCACCGGGAGTAGCGACTTGGCGGCCATGATCCCGGCGAGATGCGCCGCCTTCCCCGCCCCGGCGATGATCACCTCAAAGCCCTGGTCGGCGGCAGTCGCAGCGAACTCGATCGCCTGATCCGGTGTCTTGTGTGCTGAGAGCACGCGCGTCACCTGCTCGATGCCGAACTGTTCCAGCACAGCCCCGGCCTTCTCCATGACCGGTCGGTCCGAACCCGAGCCCATGACGATGGCGACCTTGTGAGACATCACCGGGACGGTAACCGAATGACTCAACCTCCAGGTCCGGCTATCATCGAACATATGTTCGTTATCGATGCAATCCAACCGTCGCTGTTCGGGGACACCGATCCCCGGCCGAACGCCGATTTCGGTGGTCTGCAACGAATCGACCTTGATCCTCTCAGCTGGCTCGACTTCGCCCCGGATTGGCTGGCCGGTGACGCCAGGCTGTTCGGCTTCCTCACCGAGACCGTGGAATGGCAGCAGCCCGAGGTACGGATGTACGAGAAGATGGTGAGGACGCCCCGTCTCGTCGGCCATGTCGATGCCGGCTCGCATCCGGTATTGGAATCGATGGTGGATCTCCTATCCGATCGCTACCGGGTCAGCATGGATCGGGTCAGCGCCGGGTGGTACCGCATCGGTGCCGACTCGGTCGCCTGGCACGGGGATCGCATCGCCCGCGAGCTCCCCCACTCGATCGTGGCCACGGTTTCCCTGGGCGGGCCGAGACGATTCCTCATCAGGCCGAAAGGTGGAGGCGAGTCCAGGGCCTTCGATCTCGGCGGCGGCGACCTCCTGGTGATGGGAGGGGCCTGTCAGCGTCTATGGGAGCACACGGTCCCCAAAGTGGCCTCGGCGCCACCCCGGATTGCTCTGATGTTCCGCCACAGCTACGACTGAGCCTCCGCTGCGATATCGCTCCGGTGTTGCATCCCGGGCCAACTCACCGCCGACACCGCCTCATAGGCCCGCTCCCGAGCCTGGGCGATCGAGGCGCCGATGCCTACCAGGTTGAGCACCCGGCCTCCATTCACCACCAAACGCTTCCCGTCCCTCCGGGTCCCGGCATGGAAGACGAGCACGTCGTCCTGAATGTCAGCGAGGCCTCTGATCACCTCGCCAGCCAGTGGTGACTCCGGGTAGCCACGGGCGGCCAGGACCACATTGACCGTCGCCGTATCGGACCAGAGCGGGGGAGAGCCCTCCAGCACGTCGACCAGGTCCGACTTGAGACGGGGGAGCACGGCCTGGGTCTCGGGGTCTCCCAGCCGCACGTTGAACTCCAGCACCTGAGGCCCGGTAGCGGTGAGCACCAACCCCGCGTATAGAAAACCTGTGAACGGAGTCCCATCCTCAGCCATTTGTCCCAGGGTGGGCTCGACGACCCTGGTCATCACATGGTCGAGAAGATCGGGGGGTAGATCATCGACCGGTGAATAGGAGCCCATCCCGCCGGTATTAGGGCCGGCATCCCCATCGAGCAACCGCTTGTAGTCGCGGGCCGGGGCCAGGGGCAGGGCGCCGTGCTCGGTGCAGACCGCGAAGACGCTGACTTCGGGGCCTTCCAGGAAATCCTCGATCAGGACCGATGACCCGGCTTCGCCAAAACCTCCGTCGAAACAGCGATCGACCCAGGCGCCTGCCTCCTCTCTGGAACCGGTGACGAGGACACCCTTGCCTGCGGCCAGGCCGTCGGCCTTCACCACGAAGGGGCCGTCCATCTCATCGAGGTATTGGTGGGCCTCGGTCGGGCTGGCGAAGGATCCAGATGCCGCGGTGGCGACCCCGGCTTTGCGCATGACCTCCTTGGCGAAGCCCTTCGACGACTCGAGCCTGGCGGCGGCCCGGGTGGGGCCGAACACCGGAATCCCGAGCCGGGACACGGCATCCACCACCCCGGCCGCCAACGGCGCCTCGGGGCCGATGACCACCAGGTCCACATCATGAACCCGGGCCATGGCGGCGATGGCGCCGACATCTGTGGTCGCGATCCCTTCCACGGTTGGCCCCAACTCGGCGAGACCGGGGTTCCCGGGGAGAGAGATCAGCTCGTCAACCCGGGCTGACCGGGCCAGCTTCCATCCCAGGGCATGCTCACGGCCCCCGCTGCCCACCAGCAGCACCCTCATGCGACTTCGATGAGTTGACTGCGCTCCGGGCCCACCGACACCCAGGCGATGGGGACTCCCACCGCCTTCCTCACGTACTCCACATAGTCCCGGGCCGGGCCGGGGAGGTCCCTGAAGGACCGAACCCCGGTGATGTCCTCTCGCCAACCCGGCATCACGTCGTAGATCGGCTCACAGTGATAGAGCACGCTCTGCTGGGATGGAAAGTGGTCATATCTCTCCCCGCCGCTCTGATAGGCGGTGGCCACCTTGATGGTGTCGAAGGCAGACAGGATGTCCATCTTGGTCAGGAAGAGGCTGGTGAAGGTGTTGACCCGGGCCGCATAACGAAGGGCCACCAGGTCGAGCCATCCACAACGTCTCCGCCGCCCGGTGACGGTCCCGTACTCACCGCCCAGCTCGATCATGGTGTCACCCACATCGTCGTGGAGCTCGGTGGGGAATGGCCCGGTGCCCACCCGCGATATGTAGGCCTTGGCCACCCCGATCACCTCCCCGATCGCCTTGGGACCGATCCCGGTTCCCACCACCGCTCCACCGGCCGTGGAGTTGGAGGAGGTGACAAACGGATAGGTGCCGTGGTCGATGTCGAGCAGGGTTCCCTGGGCCCCTTCGAAGAGCACCTCCTTGCCGGCCTGTAGCCCCTCCCAGATCAGCAGCGAGGTGTCGGCCACATGGGGACCGAGGCGCCGGGCGTAACCGAGGTACTCGGTCACGATCTCCTCGGGGTCCATCGGCAGGGAGTTGTAGATCCGGGGAAGGACCCGGTTCTTCTCGTCGAGGGCCGCCTCCACCTTCTCCCTGAAGATCTTGGCGTCGAAGAGGTCCTGCACCCGGATCCCGACCCGTGCGTACTTGTCGGTGTAGGCGGGGCCGATGCCACGTTTGGTGGTGCCGATCTGGTTCTTTCCCAGGTAGCGCTCGATCATCGCATCGAGCTTGCGGTGATAGGGCATGATCAGATGGGCGTTGGAGGAGATCCGGACCCGGGAAGGGTCGAGACCGCGGGCCGCCACCATCTCCATCTCCTCGAGCAGCACCTTGGGGTCGATGACCGTGCCCGAGGCGATGACCGGGGTGCAATGGGGGTAGAGGATGCCGGAGGGGATCAGCGACAGCGCCAGGCGCTGGTCACCGACAACGATGGTGTGCCCGGCGTTGTTGCCACCCTGGAAACGGACGACGAAGTCGGCTTTCTCGGCGAAATAGTCGACAACCCGACCCTTCCCCTCGTCACCCCACTGGGCACCCAGGACTACGGTGGCTGGCATGACGTGGCGCGACGGTAGTCAGGTCGCGACCGCTGGTCGTCAGCACTTGGTACAGCGACGGGGCGGTAGCTGCGGCGGACCGGCGTCGCTTCGCCCGAGACTGTGAGGGTTGGGTCACAG
>Ga0209109_10002207_pt1 | contig 10689 bp, 12 predicted proteins | sample Rifsed10ft2_FD_184004 | JGI IMG/M metagenome (GOLD analysis project Ga0209109, IMG submission 184004) | Soil microbial communities from Rifle, Colorado, USA - sediment 10ft 2 (version 2) | ecosystem: Environmental > Terrestrial > Deep subsurface > Rock core/Sediment | place: Rifle, Colorado... | reverse complement strand
CCCCACGGGTTCGAGGACGCGGGCGCGCTCGGGGTGCGCCTCGACCACGAACATTTCGCCGCGCGCGTCGGCGATGAGATAGTTGAAGGGGTGCAGGTGCCGCACGCGCGTGAGCAGGTCAACCGCCTCGCGCGCGTCGGCGCAGGTCTCCAGCACGAGACGCGGCAGGAGGTGAAAGGGGATGCCCGGCCTGATCTCTTCCGGCTCGTCCGAGAGCGTAACGTGCAGGCAGATGAACAGCCCGGCGTCGTTCACGCCGTCGTAGCGCCCGCCGGGGACGGAGCCGCGCATTCCCACCGAGGGGCGGCCCCGGTCGGGCCTGAGCCGGAGGCGCTGGCGCACGCGCTGCACGGTATGGAAATCGTAATTGCGGCCCACGCGCACGTGACCGTCGGCGTCAATCATCGCGAACGACGAGCACCCGCCCTCGGGATAGACGGCGGGTACGCGCGCGCGAAGGCGCATCGTGCGACGGCACACGCCGCGCAGAAGTTCTTCGTAGGGGAGACGCTGGCTGTCGGCATAGCCTTGCAATTCGTCAATGAGGGGTGGATGTATCTCGGCGATCTGCTGCGCGCAGGCTTCGGCAAAGGCGAGGTCGGGCGGCGCGGGCCACCAGGGGGGAATCTCAAAGCGCTCGGTGCGCGCGCCCTGCGCGAGGCCAAGGTCGTAGTGGGAGCCGGAGAGGTCGAAGGATTGGTAATCGGCGGACATTAGACGTTGGACGCTGGAGATTGGAGATTAGAGATTTGTTTTCAGCCTCCGAGCCTGCTCTAAATCTTCAGGTGTGTTGACGTTGAAGAACGAAAGGTGCTGGGGATCGAAGCGGTCAATTTCTGGCTCGTCCACGAACCGCACGCGCACGTCGGGGAAGAAACTGATGACGCGCATTTTGCCCGCGTCGAGCGCGGCGCGGATGGGGGCGAGGCACGCCTGCGAGTAGATCGCGCGGAAGGGTTCGGCTTCGCCGTTGAGGCGCGGGATGATGGCGTCGCCTTCGGGGATGAGCGAGATCAAGTAGTCCAGCAGCGGGCGGACGACAAAAGGCATATCGCACGCGACGCAGAAGGTGTGGGACTGAGACGACGAATGGAGGGCGGTGTAGATGCCGCCGAGCGCGCCTTTGTCCGGGAGCACGTCGGTGAAGAGAGGGAGGCCGAGATAGTGGTAGTCCTCTAGGCGATTGGTGACGATGATGATTTCTGCGCCGATGCCCGCAACGTGCGCGAGCACGTCTTCGATGAGCGGGCGGCCCAGCACCCGCACGAAGGACTTATCCGTGCCCATGCGGGAGCTTTTACCTCCGGCGAGGATGGCGACGGTGAGGTTGGGCAGCATGGAACGGATTATACCCCGGTGTTATAATCTTAAGCGCGACCGGGGCGCGAGAAAGGCGGTGCGCGATGGCAACTCAAACGCTTGAGCAGTTGGTAGATACCATGACCGCTGAAGGCGAGCTGTACGAGAAGCACGCCGACGGCTCGTTGACGTGCTACGCCTGCGGCCACCGCTGCCTGATCAAGCCGGGGCGGCGCGGCATCTGCAAGGTGCGCTTCAACGAGGACGGCGTGCTGAAAGTGCCGTGGGGTTACGTGGGCGCGTTGCAGTCCGACCCCACGGAGAAGAAACCGTTCTTCCACGTCTATCCCGGCTCTGACACGCTGACGTTCGGGATGCTGGGATGCGATTTCCATTGCCCTTACTGCCAAAACTGGATCACGAGCCAGGCTTTACGCGACCCGGCCTCGGAGATGTATGGCGCGCAGCCAATGCCCGTCACCCCACAGAAGATGATCGCCCTCGCCAAACAGCAGGGCGCGCAGCTCGTCGGCTCGTCGTACAACGAGCCGCTGATCACTTCCGAGTGGGCGGTGGCGGTTTTCAAGGAAGCAGTGAAAGCCGGGCTCAAGTGCGTGTACATCTCCAACGGCAACGCCACGCGCGAGACGCTGGAGTATATCCGCCCCTACGTCTCCGGGTACAAGATAGACCTGAAGTCTATGTCCAAAAAGGGCTATCAACGGCTGGGCGGCGTGCTCGAGAATACGCTGAACGGGATCAAAATGGTGCACGATATGGGCTTCTGGCTGGAGGTCGTCACGCTCATCATCCCCGGCTTCAACGACAGCGACGATGAGTTGTGGGACGCTGCGCGCTTCCTGGCCGCGCTCTCGCTCGACATCCCGTGGCACGTCACCGCGTTCCATAAAGATTACAAGATGACCGAGCCGGACAACACCACCGCCCGTACCCTTCTGCGCGCCGCCGAGATCGGGGAGGAGGCCGGGCTGCGGTACGTGTACGCGGGTAATCTGCCGGGGCAGGTGGGCGAGTACGAGCACACGTTCTGCCCCAACTGCAAGACGCGGCTGGTCGAGCGTTACGGCTACGTGATTCTGGATTATCGGATCACGGCGCAGGGAACGTGCCCGGATTGCGGTACAAAGATCGCGGGCCTCTGGACCGATAAACCCGAGACCGTGCGGCTCGACGGCCCCGGCAGGCCGCGCGCCGTGTCGAGCGTCGTCCGCCGCTACCGCTCCGATACGCCTTAGGGCAAGTACTATTGGGCCTTGCACTCCTTGCCCCCAAAGGGCTATGCTACGTTTGCAGACAGGGCCTTCGCTGGATGAATGAGGCAAAGAGAGGAACTTATGCCGATTGATCCTCAGCGCGTCAAACTGATCCTGACCTACGACATCATCGGGGAAACGCAAGACCGCTATTACCAGTACATGCTGGGCGAGATGGTTCCGGCGGTGCAGTCCCTCGGCCTGTACATGAGCGGCGCGTGGCACACCGCCTACGGCGAGTACCCGGTGCGGCTGGTCGAGTTCGTCGCCGACGATCAGATGGCGCTCAACGAGGTGCTCGAAAGCCCCGCCTGGGGGCGGCTGGAGGCGCGCCTGCAGGAGTTCGTCGTCAACTATAGCAAGAAGATCGTGCGATTGCGCGATGACCAGTTTCAATTTTGAGTCTTGACACATAGACAAACTTCGATATAATATCAGTCATACATAGACGGTTGTCTATATGTCCAAAGTCACTCCGGTTGAATTCGCGAAAGCATTGGCCGACGAAACGCGGCAGAAGATCATGCAGGCGTGCTGCTGCCGCTGGCGTTCGGTCAACGAGCTTGTCGAGGAGATGAACGGCATAACCCAGCCGACCGTGTCGCATCATCTCGCCGTCCTCAAAGAAGTGGGGCTGGTGGATGTGCGCCACGAGGGCAAGCAGACGTTCTACACGCTCAACCAGAGTCGTATGGTCGCTTGCTGCGGGCAGCTCATGGTGACCTTTGCGCCGCAGGAGAAGGCTACGGCGGCGGTGAGCAAAGTGGTCGCCTGAGGACAGTTCTCTTTTTTTGCCCGCATATATAGACAAGCTTCGATGTGACTAACTCCATCCACATAATCCATTCTATTTGTTGACAAGGAGACCCAGATGTCTGACATTACCTCTGATCCCATCCACACCGCCGTGCGCGAGCATTATGGCACTATCGCCCGCACCCAGCAGAGCAAAGACAGTTGCTGCTCCACCGGCTGCTGCGACTCGCTCTACCCTGCCGACCAGTTAACCGAACTTCCCTCCAGCGTGACCGACCTCTCGCTCGGCTGCGGCGACCCGGTGTCCCTGACCGACATCCGCGAGGGGGACACGGTGCTCGACCTCGGGTCGGGCGGGGGCATTGACTGCTTCCTCGCCGCCAAGCGCGTTGGCCCCGCGGGCCGCGTCATCGGCGTGGACATGACGCCCGAGATGCTAGAGCGCGCGCGCGCCAATGCAGTCAAACTCAACGCGGTCAATGTCGAATTCCGCGAGGGCCACATCGAGGCGCTCCCGGTCGAGGACGGCACGGTGGACGTGATCATCTCCAACTGCGTCATCAATCTCTCGCCCGACAAGCCGCAGGTGTTCCGCGAGATGTTCCGCGCGCTCAAACCCGGCGGGCGTGTGGCTGTCTCGGACATCGTGACCAACGGGCCGATGAGTCCATTGGTGGCCAAGGGGTTAGAATCGTGGAGTGAGTGCGTCGCCGGGGCTTTGGACGCAAAAGACTACCGCGGTGGGCTGGAAGCCGCCGGGTTTGTGGACGTGGCGGTCACGCCGAAAGATGGCGCTGGCCTGGCCGGAACGGTCAACACCGTGCTGGCGAAAATCCCGGCCGGGACGCCGTTCTCGGCCATGATCACCGCCCGCAAGCCGGGGGCCGCACGGTGACCGACTCTCAGACCTACTTCGCGCAAGTCGCCGGGCAGTGGGACGAAATTCGCGCGGGCTACTTCACCGAGCACATGCGCAGCGCGGCGATTGCCAAAGTCGAGGCGATGCATTCATCGCCCCTGCGCCCTGAGGCTGTGGTGGCGGACGTGGGAACCGGGACGGGATTTGTCGCACTGGGCCTCGCGCCAAAAGTGGCGAAGGTGATCGGCTTTGACGCCAGCCCGGAGATGTTGGCGGTGGCTCGTCGCAACCTTGCCGCGTTCTCCAACGTGGAATTCCGCGAAGCCCCCGGTGATCATCTTCCACTCCCGGACGGCGCGCTCGACGCCGCCTTTGCGAACATGTACCTCCACCACGCGCCTGACCCGGCAGGCGCCATTCGAGAACTGGCGCGCGTCCTCCGAATTCCCGACCCGGTGTCGGGGAAGCCCGGCGGCGTGCTGTGCCTCACCGACCTGGACACGCACGACCACACGTGGCTGCGCAAGCAGATGGCCGACCTGTGGCTCGGCTTCGAGCGCGACGACATCCGGCGCTGGTTTGCCGAGGCCGGGCTGACCGGCATTGACGTGGACTGCGCGGAGGGCGCGTGTTGCGCCGCCGACCCGACCGGCAAAATCGAGCCGCTCAGCATCTTCGTCGCCATCGGGCGGAAGCAAACACTTCGGCGGGCTATTTTGACTTGAGCAAGAACAGCGTACACGGATAGCACGGATGACGTGACCGCCTTCTGGGAAGGCATGGTCGCCGGATACGGGATTGCGATACCGGTCGGCGCGATTGCGGTATTGATCATCGAGGCGGGATTGCGGCGTGGCTTCCGGCTGGGCTTCATGGCCGGGGCGGGGGCCGCCGCCGCCGATTTCCTGTATGCCGCATTGGCCGCGGTCGCCGGGGGAATGCTGGCCGCCGCGCTCGCGCCGTTGGCAGGGTGGCTGCGCTTCACCAGTGCGCTCGTGCTCTTTGGCCTCGGGGGTTATGGCTTGTGGCAGGCCCGGCGCGCGGCCCAGTCAAAAGAAGCAAAGCCAACCGTCAACCACGGCTATGGGCGCACGTTCGGGCAGTTTCTAGGATTGACGTTGCTCAATCCGATGACCGTCGCGTATTTCAGCGCGCTGATTCTGGGGATGAATACCGGGACGACCGTGACGACAGGTGAGCGAGTGGCCTTTGTGGCCGGGGCCGGGGTCGCCTCGCTCTCGTGGCAGACGCTGCTGGCGGGCGTGGGGTCACTCGGCCACCGGCGGCTCTCGCCCCGCATTCAATTGCTTTCCAGCGTGATCGGGAATCTGGTCGTGATCGGGTTCGGCGCGCGCATTCTGCTGCGCCTGCTCGTGCAGTAGACTCGTAGCATAGTTCGATGGCAGCCCGCTCAGCGTTCCCATAATGACCAACTTCACTTCGTCAATCGGGGGTTTAGCGCCATCGCCCTTCACCCCGGAGGAGTGGAACTCAATGGACGACAGCGAACTAGATTTCCAGAAAATCTATGACGCCTTTCAACCGAAAATGTTTCGCTATCTGAAACACTTGGTCGGTGAGGATGAGGTCGAGGACCTGACTCAAGAGGTCTTCGTGAAGGTGCATCAAGCGTTGGAAAACTTTAGAGGCGAGTCCAAACTATCCACCTGGCTATATCGAATTGCGACCAATGCCGCGCTGGACAGGTTGCGGAGCCCATCTTTCCAACGGATTGCTCAGCATGGGTTATCAGACGATTTAATTGAGAAAGATGAAGCAGAGGTTGAAGATAGAAATATTTGGACCGGGGAAGAGACGCCGCTAATTGAGCAACAGCTTGTTCGGAAGGAAATGAACGAGTGCATTCAGGGCTATGTCGAGAAGCTTCCCGAGAATTATCGGGCCGTGCTTGTGCTCAGTGAGCTGGAAGGGTTAAGAAACAAAGAGATTGCCGAAATCCTGGGGGTTACTCTGGATACGGTCAAAATCAGATTGCACCGCGCCAGGGAAAAGCTAAAGGAAGAATTGTGGACTCATTGCGATTTCTATTGGGTTGAAGAAAATGAATTTGTGCCCGATTTGAAAAGTGCTATTGCGGAATTTCGGAGGACAAATTAGAGGGTGGGCGGCGCCATCGTAAAATTGGGTGGCTTCCGCTGTAGTCGTAGATGGCGGGTTGCACCCGCCTGAACTATTGTTTGATCTGTCGGCTCCCGAAAAGCGCCCCCCGAAAGGGGCGCTTTTCACGTTTCCACGGTTGTATATGGCGCTACCAGGGGGTGTATCCTTTTACATTCGATCTCCGTCTATAAGGTCAGAAAGGAGATGGTTCACCATGAAACTTGATAAACGGACGATAAGGTTGATCGCTATCGGAGCATCGGTCACCGCCAATTGCCAGCCGTGCTTGCAAATCAACGTGACCAAGGCTCTGGAGAACGGCGCCGATGCGCAGGAAATTGCGGAAGCCGTCGAGGTCGGGAAAATGGTCAGATAAGGGGCAGCCTCCAAGATGGATAAGTTTGCAGCAAGTCTGAACCAGGCGGCGCCTCCAGCCGCAGGCCCATCCACTGAGGGGTGTGGATGCAAATAGCAAAGCAACCGCATAAGAAAGGAGCTTATCATGAACGACATCAAGACTCTAAACAAGCGTTACGAAGCCGTCGCCTGGGGGGCAATGTTCATTCTACTCGGCGGCCTCAGTCTCATTCCTGGCGAGCAAAATGACGTGTTCGTGCTGGGAATTGGGGTCATTCTTCTGGGGTTGAACCTGGCGCGCTACCTCAGCAAGATTCCGATGAACGGGGTGACGATTGCCCTGGGCATCATGGCGTTCGTCCTGGGCATGGTGGCACTGCTGCGCCCCGTGCTGAATCTTCCACGATTCGAATTGCCTCTCTTCCCGGTCTTGCTGATTGCAATCGGCGTTGTCATTCTGGGTCAGGCCGCAAAGCGAATGGCAAATGGATAGCAGCACAGCGATCTGGACGCAGGGGCGCTGGGCCAAAACGGGCTTAGCGCCCCGCCAGACAAGTGAGGGAATATGATCGCGGCAATCAGGCGCTCCAAAGCCGACAGAGTATTCGAGCCGCTGCTCGCGGTCAACGGGCCGCTCGCCGGAAGCGTGGGGCAGATAACCGGCGTGGGGCCGGGACGCGGCATAGGTCTGTTGCTCGTCAGCATGGGACTGCTTCTCGTAATGGCGTCGGTGGTGAGTTATTTGTATCCGCGCCTGCGGCTGGTGGAGGAGGAGTTGCCCGATGCGGTGGCTGCAGACCCAGCCACGGTGGAATCAGGCAGCCCGGTCGTAAACGTCGCTGCCGACTAATACTCACATCGATTGCGAGGCAATCTGTCTCGAGGCGACGTTTGGGGTTCGGGGGGGTCTTGTTCGCCCCTGCTCGCGCCGCTGAGCTGGAGGGCGATGGCGGGTCACTGATGACTGTGGTCGGCGATCAGTGGGGGTCTACAGCTCCGGCCCCGGCTTGGGGTGCAGCGCAGCGTAGGCCTCGAGGACTTCTTTGCCGGAGGTGTAGCGGTCTTCCGGGGCCAGCGCCAGCATCTTCATCAAAAAGCTTTCCAGCGGCAATGGAATCTCGGCCCAGCGCAGGCGCGGGCTTTGCGGCTGGCTGTAGAGCTGCAATGTCAGCCGCAGCTCCTCGGACTCGGCGGCGAAGGGGTGCGCGCCAAGGAAGAGTTCATAGAGGATGACGCCGAGCGAATATACGTCGGTGTGCAGGGTGGCCGGTTTGCCGCGCAATTGCTCGGGCGCGTGATAGGCGCTGGGGCCGTACGTCGGCGGGTGGGTGAAGATCGGCGCGCGGGCGATCTGGGCGCGCATCCCGCTGATGATGATGTTCTCCGGGCGCAGGTCGCCGTGCGTCACGCCGCGCTCGTGCATCACGGCCAGCGCCTCGCACAACTGCTCGGCCGTGCGCCAGATGTCCAGCCACATGGGCTTCGTCTCGCGCCATTCACGGAGCGAGACGCCGTCCGGGCGCGGGGAGACGAACGCGACCCAGTCGTCCTGCGCGATGATGGCTTTGCCCGGCAGCAGGCCGGGATGATGCAGGACACGCCAGACCTGGATCTGCAGATTGAACTCGGTGCGGAACGGGTCGTCCGGCTGGCCCGCGACCACACGCACGGTCACCGGCTCGTTGCTGCCGAGGTCGGTACCGCTATAGACCACACCTTGCTCGTCCACAAAGAGCATTTCGTTGATTTGATATTGTCCGCCGATAGTCTCGGTCGCCAGCCGCAGATGGGCCGGGCCGGTGAGCGCGGTGAGGGCGTGCTGCCGGTTGCGGAAAATCTTGAGCACTTCTTCCGCCCCGGACTGCTCCAGCGCGCGCCGGATGCCGGGCGTGGGCGCGAGCACCGCAAGATTCGCGGTCGGGTGCTGGCGGTAGGCGTCGAGCAGGCTTTTGATGCCGATGGCGTCCGCCATGTCGAGCAGGGTCAGATCGAGCAGCACACGGCCCTGCGGCGAGCTGGCGAGCATGTTGCGCAGGCGAGACTGCGCCTCGGACGCGGTAGCCGCGTCGAGTTGCCCGGCGAGCGCGAGCGTCCACACGGAGTCGCTCCGCTCTTCCATGGCTTCCAGCCCCATCGGCTGGCCGAGGAAGAGCTCCAGCCCCTCCGTGCCCACAATCACTTCGGTGTTGGGATGAATTTGATTCACCGAGGCATATTCGCGCGCCGCGGCGGCGATGGCGTAAATCTGCTCGTCCGAGTGCGTCGGGTCGTGATGGAAGGTGATGAGTTTCTTGACCCCGGCGCGCTCGGCGATGTCCACGCCGATGATGGCGGAGCTGTGGCCCCAGTCGGCCTTGCTCAGGAACACGTCGCGCAGCGAATACTGGGAGTCGAACACGAGCACGTCGGCGTTGGCGTAGAAATCAATGTAGCGCCGCAGGCTGGCCTCCGCGAGCGATTTGTATTCGCCGTCGCTGGCGAATACGAACACGCTCTCACCGTTGTCGAAGCGGTAGGCATAGGCCGTGCCGGGGTGGTACAGCGCCAGGCTGGAGATGATGGTGCGCCCGATCTGCACCGTCTCGCCCTCCCGCAGCTGCACGAACTGCTTCTCGGCGGGCATGGTGTTCGGCGGGATGGGGAAGTACATGGGCGCGACCTGTTGGTGCTCGAGGTAGCGCTGGGGGTTCTGATTGACAGCGTAAAAGATGAGCTTGTTGCCGGGGACGTACGCGGGGGCGAAGAAGGGATAGCCTTGCAGGTGATCCCAGTGGGCGTGCGTGAGGAAGATGTGAGCGACGCCCTGGCCCCGGCCAAACTCGCGCGCCATCAGGCTGATGCCCAGCTGGCGTATCCCGGATCCGCCGTCAATAATGATCAGGTCTGTGCCGGTGTCCACCTCCACGCAGGTGGTATTGCCGCCCACCACGCGGCGCACGCTCGGCGGCAGGCTGGCGATGTACGCCTGCACCTCGGCCACGTCGGAGAGGTTCACCCCCTGCGCGCCCGACAGCGCCTGCACGAGCTTTTCGTGGAGTTGCTCGGTGGACATGGGTGTGGGAATCGAACCCCGCACCCCCCAGAATTTTATGCGCACGGTGGTGTTTCCCCGCGGTGGCCTCGCATTCCTTAGAGTGGACTGAGTTTAGCACGGAGGGCGGTGGAGGGCAATTGGCAAACCGGCGGTTAGCGCGCCGTGTAGAGCGCCGGGCTCCAGTTCGCCCGGCATGGCCGTTGGCTGAAGACGACTTACAACCCACTTTTCGACAGGTTGTACGTGTACCGCTGGAAGCGCAGACCTCGCAGGTCTCCGAGACCTGCGAGGTCTTTAGGGTTTTCGCCGTCAGGGGACGGGGATGATCAATATCAACCCGAGGAGGATGGTGTCGCCCGCCATCCCGTTCGCGGCTTTGATCTCCTCCACTGTCACGCCGAAGCGCTGCGCGAGTTTCGTCAACGTATCGCCAGGCTGGACGACGTAATCCATCGGACGGCGCGTGGGGTTCAGGATGACGAGCTGCTGCCCGATATAGATCACTTCGCTGGCAAGACGATTCGCGCTCTTGAGCGCATCCATGGTGACGCCGTAGCGAGCGGCGATGCGCGCCAGGCGGTCTCCGGCTTTCACCACGTAGAGCACGGCGTTGGCGGGGAGCGCGGTGGGCGTGCGCGAGGGCGTGGGGGTGAGCGTAGGAGCGGGGATGAGGAGCACCTGTCCCGGTTGGATCGTGTCTGAGGTGAGGCCGTTGGCGGCTTTGAGCGCGGAGAGTGTGACCCCGAACTTGCGCGCGATTCTGAGCAGCTGATCGCCGGCTTGAACCACGTAGAGCTGGCTGCCCGGAATGAGCGTGGCCGCGGGGATGGGGGCGGGGATGACGAGCACTTGCCCCGGGTAGATCGTGTCCGAAGTGAGACGGTTGGTTGATTTGATGGCGGAGGCCGTCACCCCGAACCGCCGCGCCAGCGCAAGCAATTGATCGCCTGCCTGCACGGTGTAGGTGAACGATCCTGTGGGCAGGGGCG
>Ga0209109_10002206_pt1 | contig 10697 bp, 11 predicted proteins | sample Rifsed10ft2_FD_184004 | JGI IMG/M metagenome (GOLD analysis project Ga0209109, IMG submission 184004) | Soil microbial communities from Rifle, Colorado, USA - sediment 10ft 2 (version 2) | ecosystem: Environmental > Terrestrial > Deep subsurface > Rock core/Sediment | place: Rifle, Colorado... | reverse complement strand
AGCACCGTGTTGCGCACCCACGTCAGGTAGGCCGTCTCCTGGAGGAGGTACTGCATGTGCTCCAGCGTCGGGGGCTCGTTAAAGATCCAGGGGATATGCGTGGCCACTGTCCCCCCTACGTACAGATCGTTGTCCTCCTTAAATGCCGTCACGAACATCCAATAGAACGGGAATACGGCGAAGAGCGTGAAGGCGAGCGCGGCGGCGTAGAGGGCGATCCGCTTCACTAGCCGGACGACGCGCCGCGCGGTCATCCGCCCACCTCCGCACGCCGCGCCACGCGGAGCATCAGGATGGCCACGACCACCAGCACCGGCAAGAGGAAGAGGGCGATCGCCGCGCCCTGCCCCAGATCGCCCCCGAGGATGCCCCGCTGGAACGCCAGGCTGGCCAGGACGTGCGTGCTGTTGTACGGGCCGCCGCGCGTCACCAGGTAGACGATGCTCAGGTCGGTCGAGGTGAAGACCACGCCGAACAGGACCGCCACCGTCGCTACCGGCAGCAGCAACGGCAGGTTCACCTGGAAGAGTCGGCGCCAGAAGGAGGCGCCGTCGATCACGGCCGCCTCCCGGATCTCGATGGGGATGGCGCTCAGGCCGGCGAGCACGATCACGGTCGCGAAGGGGAACATCCGCCAGACGTGCACGGTGATGATCGCGATTATAGCGAGCGTCGGGTCGCCGAGCCAGTAGAGCCAGCCTTTATACAACCCCCCCGCCCTGAGGGTCCAGTTGACCACGCTGAAGGTCGAGTCGAAGATCCATGTCCAGGCCATCGCCGCCAGCGAGACCGGCACCGCCCACGGGAGCAGGAGGAGCATCCGCACGGCGCGCTTCCCGAAAAAGGCCGCCTCCAGGACGTTGGCGGCGGCCGTCGCCAGGACCATCACCAGGACCTGCGATACGACCGTGAAGACGATGGTGTTCCGCAGGGTCAGCCGAAACTGGGCGTCGGCGATGATCGTGGTGAAGTTGCGCAGCCCTACCCAGGGAAAGGACAGCGTGCCGGATCTCGCCGCGCTGAAGCTGAGAAGGATGGCCAGGACGAAGGGGACGCCCACCAGCACGATGACGTACAGGAAAGCGGGAGCGAGGAGGACGCGGCCGAGCGCATCCTCCCGGTCAGCCAGCGTGCGCCGCCGCAAGGCGGTCGCCGCCGGCCGGATCAACGGCGGCACTTCCTTACGCAGCGCCATCCTGCCGGCTGAGCCCCGTGCTGCGGTCAAAGTACCGCATCGCCCGCCGCAGCACGGCAAACTCGTAGACCTGCCCTTCCGCGATCGGCGTCGTGATCGTCACCGGCAGGGCGGCGATCACGGGCTGGTCCGACCGCACCTTTTCCTCCAGTTGCCCGTAGGCCAGCCGGTCCGCGCCGAGGTGCTCCACCTGCCGCACGCGCAGGTGGTAGGTGACGACCTCCTCGTGTGCGGCGAATACCGACTTCGGCAAGAAGTGCTCCGGTCGGAAACCGAAGAGCGTCTCGTCGTCGTGTTCCACGAGGTTCATTGGCGGCGACCCGAGGAAGGTGGCGACGAAGGTGTCCGCGGGGTGCTCATACACGTCCTGCGGATTTCCAATCTGCCGCACCTTGCCCTTGTTCATCACGGCGATGCGGTCGCCCAGGCCCATCGCCTCCACCTGGTCGTGCGTCACGTAGATGGTCGTCGTGCCGAGCTGCCGCTGGAACTCCTTTAGTTCGTAGCGCGCGACCGCCCGCAGCTGCGCGTCCAGGTTAGACAGCGGCTCGTCGAAGAGAAAGACCTTCGGGTCCCGCACCACCGCCCGGGCCAGGGCGACGCGCTGCCGCTCACCGCCGGAGAGCTGGCGCGGAAAGCGGGCGAGCAGCCGCTCGATGCCGAACATGCGCGCGCCGCCGTGCACCCGCTCCTTCAGGGTCGGCGGGGGCATCCCCATCGCCTCCAGAGGGAAGGCGATGTTGCGGTAGGCGGTCTTGTGCGGATAGAGGGCGTAGCTCTGGAAGACCATGGCGATGCCGCGGGCACGTGGCGGGACGTCCTCGTCCACGCGCTCTCCCGCGATGTAGATCTCACCGGCGGTGGGCATCTCCAGACCGGCGATCATGCGCATCAGAGTGGTCTTGCCGCAGCCGGACGGGCCGAGGAGGACGAGAAGCTCGCCCTCCTTGACCTCCAGATCGACGCCGTCAACCGCCCGCACGTCGCCGAAGTGTTTGTGCAGATTGCGTGTTTCCACGTACCCCATCGGTGTCCCCGCGGCCTGACGTGTAGAGGTGCGCCCTGAGTTTCCCGGGCGCACCCCGTTTTACCTTTCCCGTTGCCGGTCGCTTACTTGTCTTTGCCGCCGCCCACCAGACCCGCCCGGCGCCATTTGTTGTAGATTTCCTTGACCCGGCGGTTGGCCTCTTCGATAGCCTGCTTCGGCGTCGATTGCCCAGTCGCCGCCTTGGCGAACATGTCGGTAATGACGAAGGTGTCGAAGATCTCGCCCTCCGCCGGGTTGGCGACCCCCGGCCACCCAATGTTGGCGGACCACTTCAGCGAGTCGGCCAGGACCTTCAGCTTGTCCGGCGGGAGCGAGCCGAACTTATCGTTGCGCACCTGCGCCTGGGTCCACTTCAGGCCCTCGGCCGGCTTCTGCGCCACCGGGGTGTTCTTCTCCGCCGCAGCGCCCATGTACGAGGGGAAGTTGTACAACTCGCTGCCCAGCGTCGACTCGCGGGCATTGTCCGTCAGGTGGAGCAGGAACTCCTTGGCCAGGTCCGGGGCGCGGCCGAACCTCCAGATGACCCACACCCCCATGACGTGCGTGGCCGCCAGGGCGCGGGCGGGGCCTTTCAGTGCGGGGACGAAAGATATGTCGGATGCGATCGGCAACCGCCTGAACTGCGCGGACCGGTACGCGGAGATGGAGTTGAGGATGTAGGCGGTCTGCCCGGCCTCCAGCGCCTGGTTGTTGGAGGCGGCGTTCCAGCTCAATACGGCGGGCGTCATCACCTCGCGGAAGAGCCGGGCGCCCCATTCGACCGCCTTTACCGTCTCCTCGGAGTTGAGGACGACGTTCGCATCCTTGTCCTGAACGGATGCCCCGAACGACCAGAGGATCGCCCGCGTGGCCATGTTGGAGTCGATGTCCTGGGAGTACCCGACGCCGATGGGGATCTGAATGTTCGGGAACTTCTGCTTGATCTGCCGGCCGGCGGTGAGCAGGTCCTCCCAGGTTCGCGGCCCCTGCGTGAGCCCGATGCTTGACCAGACGCTCTTGAGGTAGTCTCCCGGGTCCGGGACCCAGTTGTCGGAGAACCCGAACCACTTCCTGGTGTGTGGGTTGTAGGTGCTGTCCTTGACCAGGGGGATGATCGGACCGTAACGCCGCTCGGCTTCCCGGTTGATATCGGCCAGATCCAGCACCTGCTGCTCAAACTGCGAGGGGGGCGCGATGAAGAAGTAGACGTCGTGCCCTTGCTGCGCTGCCACCTCGGCCGTGGCCCGCGGCACGATATCCGCGAAGCTGACGCGGTCGATGGTCACGTCGATGCCTTTGCTTCTGCCCCACTGTGTGGCAAAGTTGTCGAACCAGGGGTGGTACGCCCACGGCACGAAGTGCGCCCACGTCATGATGCGCAGCGCCCGCGGCTGCGCGTGGACGATGAAGGGTCCGCGCAGGAGCGACCCGAGTCCGGTCGCCACCATGCCCGCGCCGGCGGCGCCCGCGGCGGTCCACTTCAGAAACTCCCTCCGGGAGACCCGCCGCCACCGGTTTTCAGAGAGCCGCACCCACTTCTCAGCCTTCTCGTCACTCACTCCCTCCCCACCTCCTCGCATCGGATACGGTGCCTGCCGGCATCAAAGCACACAGAGACATTGTTGCGGGGTCTTTGGCTGCAAGTATAGGGTTGGGCGGGCGGGAAAAGCAATGCGGGCGAAAGTGGTGCCCCCAGCGGGATTCGAACCCGCGTTACCGGCTTGAAAGACCGGTGTCCTAGACCTGGCTGGACGATGGGGGCCGGACCCGCATCAATATAGCATCATAGCACCAGCGGCGGGCAGCCCGCGACGCCGCGACGCGGTGCCCTACTCCGCGTACTTGCGGACAAACGCCAGGATCTCCGCCCGGATCGCCGGCCCGTGGCGAGTGTCGAACAGGTAGGTCCCGTGGGCGGCGGTCGGGTAGAGGCGCAGCATCTTGGGCGGCGGCGTCTGCGCGTGCATGGTCCGCACGCTGTCAGCGAAGGGCTGATCCCCCGTCCCCGCGACGAAAAGCTTGGGTGTGCGCAGCGTCGGGAGGTACGGCCGGACGTCCAGTCCCTGGAAACGCATGCCGCTGGCGATGACGACCACGCCGTGCACCGGGCGCAGCGCTGCCGCCTTCAGGGAGACGGTGCCGCCCATGCTCGCGCCGATGAGGATGACGGGCCGCCGGCCGCTGCGCGTCGCATGGGCGATCGCGGCCAGCGCATCCCGGTAGGTCGCGGCGATGACGAACTTCCCGCCGGACTGCCCGATGCCCCGGTAGTCATAGGTGATGGCGGTGTAACCGCGCCGCGCCAGTTCCTCCGCCAGCGAGAACCAGATCCGCTGGTCGGTCCCGTACATGTGGGACAAGATGACCACCGCGCGGCCGCTCCCGAACTGGTAGCCGCGGATGGTGACCCCGTCGCCGGTGCGGAAACTGATCGCGGTGTGCGCGCGGGCCGGCGGCACGGGGGCCGTGAGCAGCGCGGCCGCCAGTAGCAGCAGGGCGGCGACTCCCACCGCCCGTGATCGCCTAGAGGACGGCTTTGATCTTCCCGCCATCAACCTGGATCACGGTGCCGGTGACGAAACTGGCCCGCTCGGAGGCGAGGAACGCCACCACCGCCGCCAGTTCCTCCGGGCGGCCTACGCGGCGCAGCGGCATGTCGCCCGTCCAGAGGCGCCGCTCCGCTTCTTCCGCGGAAATGCCCTCGCGCGTCGCGAACGCCTGCGTCAGTTCGTCCAACCGGTCCGTGGCGATGGGACCGGGACACACGGTGTTGACCAGGATGCCCTCCGGCCCCAGTTCGTTGGCCAGCGACTTCATCAGCCCGGCCACCGCGGCGCGGACGGAATTCGATAGCGTCAATCCCTCCAGCGGCTGCTTCATCACGTAGGACGTGATGGCGATGATCCGGCCCCAGCGGCGCTGCCGCATCGAGGGGATGACCGCCCGGCAGAGGCGCACCGTGCTCATGAGGATGAGCGCCACCGCCTCCTGCCACGCCGGTTCGTCCACCTCCAGGAACCGGCCGGGGCGCGGCCCGGCGGCGTTGCTGACGAGGATGTCGATCGCGCCGAAGCGCTGCAGCGTCGCGTCCACGACGCGCCGCACGTCCTCTTCACGCGTGACGTCGCCCGCCACGGGCATGACGCTCGCACCGGCACGCGCCATCTCCCCGGCCGTCGTCTCCAGTACCGCGGCGTCACGGGCGCAGATGGCCACCTGCGCGCCCTCGGCCGCCAGCGCGGCCGCCACGGCTTTGCCCAGCCCGCGACTGGCACCGGTGACCAGAGCCACACGTCCCCGCAGTCCCAGGTCCATCCGCCCGAGTCCTTTATCGAGGTGGAATCCTGATGTCGCCGGAGCCCGCCACCAGAGACCGGAGCGACCACCGGGCTACGGCCAGAGCAGAAGCTGCCGCAACTCCTGTATTCGGGATTTGGCCAGGGGGATGAGCGTTTCCTTCGGATCGTCGAGGAGCAGACTCTGCGCGTCCCGCGACCAGGGCACGATCCGGCGCACCCGCCGCAGGTTCACCAAATAGGCGCGGTGGCAGCGGAAGAACCCGTGCGGCGCCAGCACCAACTCCAACTGGCGCAGTGCCTCGCGCACCCGGAGGGTGTTCTGGTCCAGCGCCACGGTGGTGACATCGTCGTCGCGCCGCAGGTAGAGCACGCCGGGCAGCGGCAGCAGCAAGCGGTCCTGGCCCTCGCGCACGCACAGCCGATCGATGCCGGGCGTCATGGCCGGGCGCGGCGCGATTCGCGCCAAGGTTCGCCCCAATCGATCGCGGCTCACCGGCTTCAGCAGATAGTCGACGGCGCCCAGATCAAAGGCGGGCAGCGCGAAGTCGGCGAACCCGGTTACGAAGACGACGGGCACGCCCCGCCGGCGGAGCCGGTCGCCGAGCACCAAGCCGTCCACCTCCGGCAGGCGGACATCCAGAAAGGCCGCATCCACGGGTACGTGGTCCAGCAACCGCAGCGCCTCCGCAGCCGTCCCCGCCGTGCCCGCGACGGTGGCCCCGAGTTCGACCAGGAGTCCGGCCAGACGGCGGCACGCCGGCGGTTCATCGTCGACGATCAGCGCGCGCAGCATCCTGCGGCACCACGTACATCTGCCGCGGCGCCGCTCCCGTCGGAAGCGCCACCGCCGCAATCGTCCCCCCGCCCGGCCGGCGAAGCAGCCGCAGCCTGGCGTTCCGTCCATACAACGCGGCCAGGCGCCGGCGCAGCGTGCTGAGGCCGAGGTGGAGCCCGCCCGCGAACACCGGCGGCCCGGCGCCCCCCATCGCTACCTGCGGGCGGGGGACCCCTGGACCGTCGTCGGCGACCATGATGAGCAGTTGCTTTCGCTCATGCCGGTAGCGCACCGCCAATCGCAGCGTCGCCCCGTCCACCCGGCAGGCGGCCGCGTGCACCACCGCGTTCTCCACCAACGGCTGCATGACCAGCGCCGGGATGCGGACGCCGAGGGTCCCGGGATCGACGTCCAGGACCGTGCGCAGTCGGTGGCCCAGGCGGGCTCGTTCCAGGCCGAGGTACATCTGGACGAGCGCCAGTTCCTCGGCGACGAGAACCGGACCCTCGCCCCGACTGAGTGTCGCCCGCAAGAGCTGCGCCAGAGCCCCGATCATCTCCTCGGCCAAGCCCGGGCGCGAGCGCACATACGCCTGGATCGCCGTCAGCGTATTGAATAGGAAGTGCAGCGCGGCGGGCGACCACACTAGCCGCCACGGCGCCGGCGTCGCCGTCCGTTCGGTGAGAGGTCCGCCGGCCGCGGCACATCCAGCGCCACGCGCAGCCGGCGGATCGCCCGCTCCTGCAGCTCGGCCACCCGGGTAATGGAGATCCCGTAGTGCGCGGCCACCTCCCGCAGGCGCATCCCGCGGGCGAATCGCAGGTGGAGGATCTCACGGTCACGTCCGGGCAAGGCCGCCACCGCCCGGCGCACGGCCTCGCGGAGCTCCTCCGCCAGCAACTCCTCTTCCGGCTCGGTCGCGTCCTCCGGCAGCGGACCGGCGTCATCGAGGCTGAGCAACTGGGTCACGAACGGGATGGGCCGCGGACGCGCGCCGTTTCCGGAGCCCGCCCCACTCGGGGAACCCACGCTGTGGTCGGCTGCCTTCAACGCCCGGCGCACGCTCCGCGGCAGCGGATCTCGCGCCCGCAGCCCGTCGAGAATCGCGCCGCGGATACGGTAGCCGGCGTAGGTACGGAAGTCCACGCCGCGCGAGGGATCGAACCGCCGCGCGCACTCGAGCAGGCCGACGACTCCGTCGTGCACCAGGTCTTCCAGTTCGACAACCGCGGGCAGGCCGTGGCTCACCGCCCGGGCGATGGTGCGGACCAGTGGAAGGAGCGCGTCGACCGGAGGAGGAGCGGCGGGAGCCGAGGGCTCCGCTCCGGGCGGCGTCATCCCGTTGTGGGACGGCGCCAACACTGCGGTGGTTTCCTGAACCACGGAACGAACCACGACCATGACCTCGCGGGGGTGATAGCGGCCATGATCGCACGGAGGGGTCTCCCCGGGCTCACGGTGACACGTAACAGGCCGGAAGGGGGCGCCGAACGGCGGAAGTCGGGCAGCGAGCGGCCGTAGCGATTACAGTCGCGGTGACCGCCGCACGACGCAGCCGATACGGCGATTCGGTTTGTGCGCGGACTTTATAGGAGGCGGGCTGTCACCGTCGCGGGGGTGATCTCGATCAGTGCGCCGCCGGTCTTGCCGTCACCCATCGTACAGTTGACGACCAGCGTGTCGCCCACACGCTCGATTCCCGGGGACTCGTGCACGTGGCCGCAGGTCAGCAGGCGCGGCCGCAGGCGCAGGACCTTCTCCCGCACGCTCTCCGAACCGATGTGCTTGCCGGTGGGGACGGCGTCGAGGATGCCGTGGGGCGGCTCGTGCACCACCAGCACGTCGCAGGGGACGTCCGCGTCGGGCCCGCCGAAGGCGACGCCGTCAATCACGCGCGGCGATCCCTCCAGCAGCGCGCCGTGCCGGCGCATCGTCAGCGGGACATTGGGTGCGTCCATGTTGCCGGGGACCGAGAGGACCGGAATCGAGAAGGTGTGCAGCAGGGTGAGCGCCTCTTCACCGTACCCGGCATGCGTGAGGTCCCCGGGCAGCAGCAGCACCGCCGGCTGGTGTTCCAGGACGAGCGCCCGCACCCGCGCAATGCGCTCGGGGCGGCCGTGCAGGTCGGCGCAGGCCAGGATACGCACCGGTGAATCCCCCGCTATGATAACAGGAGTGTCAGAGGAGGTGCCGATATGCGCCTGGCCACGAATGGGATCACGCTGGGATACGACCTCGCGGGAAATGGCACAGCGGTACTCTTCCTACACGCGTTCCCGTTGAACCGGCGGATGTGGGCAGCGCAGGTGGAGGCGCTGCGCGCGCAGGCGCGCCCGCTGACCGTAGACCTCCGCGGGTTCGGTGAATCCGATCCGTCGCCCGCGCCCTATGGATTGGAGACGCTGGGCGACGACGTGCGGGCGCTGGCGGGCAAAGTGGGGATCACGCGCGCGATCGTTGTGGGGCTCTCGGTGGGCGGGTACGTGGCCTTCCGCCTGATCGAACGCGCCCCGGAGTTCGTGCAGGCGCTGGTGCTGGCCGACACGCGCGCCGAACCGGACACAGCGGAAGGCCGGGCCGGGCGGCTGATGCTGGCGGACCGCGTCGAGCGCGAAGGCCTGGCGGCGCTGCAGCAGTTCATGCAGGGTCTCCTCGGGCCCACCACGCGCGCCTCCCGCCCGGAGGTCGTCACGCGGCTGCAGCAGACTATCGGCGCGCCTTCGCCGGACGCCGTGGCCGCCACCCTGCGCGCCATCGCCGACCGGCCGGACAGCCGTCCGCTGCTGCCGGCCATCACCGTACCCACGCTGGTGCTGGTGGGAGAGGAGGACGCGCTCACGACGCCCGACAGCGCGCGCGTCATCGCCGGCGGCATCCGCGGCGCGCGCCTGGTCATCATCCCGCAGGCGGGACACCTCTCCAACCTGGAGGCGCCGGACGCCTTCAACCGCGAACTGGTGACGTTTGTGCGGGAGGTAGCTTAGGCGGACCCCGGACCGCCCGGGGATCAGCGCAGGTCGACGGGGACGAAATCGCGCCGCAGCGGGCCGATGTATTCGGCGCGGGGACGGATTAAGCGGTTGTCGGCATACTGTTCCAGAATGTGGGCGGTCCACCCGCTGATGCGGCTGACAGCGAAGATCGGCGTAAAGAGGTCCAGCGGAAGTCCCATCGCCGCGTAGACCGACGGTGAGTAGAGGTCCACGTTGGGATAGAGTTGTCTCTCCCGTGTGACGATCTCCTCGACCTTCCGCGTCATCTCGAACCAGCGCAGGTCCCCGGCTTTGGTGCCCAGCTGCTGCGCCAGCGCCCGGAGGTGGCGCGCTCGTGGATCTTCGGTCCGGTACACGCGGTGCCCGAACCCGGGGATCTTCTCCTTCCGCGCGAGTTTCTCACGAATGACCGGCTCCACCCGATCAATTGATCCAATCTCCAGCAGCAGTTTCATCACGGCCTCGCTGGCGCCGCCGTGCAGCGGCCCTTTGAGGGTGCCGATCGCCGAGGTCGTGGCGGCGTAGATGTCGGCAAGCGTCGCCGCCGTGACGCGCGCCGCGAAGGTGCTGGCGTTCAGTTCGTGATCCGCCTGCAGGATCAGAGCGATGTCCATCGCCCGCACGTGCTCGGGGTCGGGGGCGGTGCCGAAGAGCATGGCCAGGAAGTCCGCAGCGTGCGACGCCTCCGGCCGCGGCGGAACGGGCGCCTTGCCCTGGCGCACACGGTGATAGGCGGCGAAGATCGTGGGAAACTGCGCCACCAGGCGGGCCGCCCTTTGCAGGTTGGACGCGGGGCTCAGGTCCTGCAGGTCGGGATCGTAGAGCCCCAGCGCGGAGACGACCGTCCGCAGGACGTCCATCGGATCCGCGGCGCGCGGGAGACCGGTCAGCAGGCCCTGGACCGCGGCCGGCAGCGCCCGCACTGCACCGAGTTCGTGGCGGAGCGCGTCTAGTTGGGCGCGCGCGGGGAGGTCGCCATGCCAGAGGAGGTAGACGACCTCCTCGAAGGTGCTGTGCTCCGCCAGGGCGTGGATGTCGTAGCCCCGATAGAGCAGCCGCCCCTCCTGCCCGTCGACGAAGCAGATGGCGGAGGACGAGGCGACGACGCCTTCGAGCCCGGACTGGAACTCAGGAGGATGCGTTCCCCGGGCCGACATGCCGTCCATGGGCCTAGCCTAGAAAGGCCCCCGGGGGCTGTCAACGGCGACAGGTCAGAGCAGACGGAGTTGGGTCGGCCGGGTGAATTCGGCGCGGGTCAGCGGCGAAGACGGCAGCGCGGCCCGGCGCGGCGGGCCGGCGAAGCCCGCGTGCCCCTTCAGGGCGGCCACGACCTGCTGGATCCGCTGCTGAGTGGCGCGCGGCGCGTACTTGCCCCGGTAGAGGCGCTCGTACTCCGGGACGAGTTCCG
>Ga0209109_10002200_pt1 | contig 10702 bp, 10 predicted proteins | sample Rifsed10ft2_FD_184004 | JGI IMG/M metagenome (GOLD analysis project Ga0209109, IMG submission 184004) | Soil microbial communities from Rifle, Colorado, USA - sediment 10ft 2 (version 2) | ecosystem: Environmental > Terrestrial > Deep subsurface > Rock core/Sediment | place: Rifle, Colorado... | reverse complement strand
CTACGTGCGCGGCGTGCGCGGCGCGGACGCGCCCAAGAAGCCCGAGCCGGCACCCTACGACGGCTTCCTGGATGCGCTGATCGCGGAAATGCAGGGCTACGCGAAGCCCGTGCTCTACGTGCATGGCGACACGCACATCTTCCGCATCGGCAAGCCGCTCATGAACCCGAAGACCAGCCGCTTCTTCGAGAACCTGACGCGGCTGGAGACCTTCGGCTGGCCGGACTCGGCCTGGGTGCGGGTGACGGTCAACCCGTCGGACCCGCACCTGTTCGAGATCCACCCGGAGGTGACCCCGGGGAACTCGGCGAACTACAAGGGCTAGCCGACGCGTGGCGCGCGCGCCTAGGCGCCCTCGCCATGGCACCGGAAGGCGTTCTTGCCGTCCTGCTTGGCCCGATACATCGCGCCGTCGGCGTTCTTCATCAGCGAGCGCTCGTCCGCGGCGTCGTCCGGGTACATCGAGCCGCCGATGCTGGCGGTGACGCCGCACGCCCGGCCCGCGATCTCCACCGGCTCGATCACGGCCGAAAGGATCTTGCGCGCCGCGTGGGCCATCTGCTCGTGGTGGGCGACTTCCTGCAGCAGCGCCACGAACTCGTCGCCGCCGAGCCGCGCCACCACGTCGCTCGCCCGCAGCGCCTTCTTCAGCCGCGCGGCGACCTCGCACAGCAGCGTGTCGCCGGCCTCGTGGCCGAGCGAATCGTTGATCGCCTTGAAACCGTCCAGGTCGATGAACAGGACCGCGAACCTGCGCCCGTAGCGCCGCGAGGACTCGATCGTGAAGTTGAGCATCTGGCTGAACATCACCCGGTTCGGCAGCCCGGTCAGGCCGTCGTGCGTCGCGAGGTGCCGGATGCGCTCATCGTTCAGCTTGCGCTCGGTGACGTCGCGCGTGGTGCCGTGGTAGCCGGCGAACGCGCCGCGCTCGTCGAATACCGGCTCGCCATTGGCGCTGATGTAGTGGACCTTGCCCTTGCGGTCCCGGTACGCGTACTCGAAGTCGCGGAAGGGTTCGTGGCGCAGGAGCCGGGCGCGGTGCTGCTCCCAGTCGACCGACGTCTCGACCACCCCGGCCAGCTCCCACGGCCGCTTGCCGATCACTGCGGAGACCGAGACGTCGCCGTGGTCCGCGACCCCCTGGCCTTCGAAGGTGGTGAAGCGGAACTCGGCGTCCTGCTCCCAGAACCAGTCGGACGAGAGGTTGACCAGGCTGCGGAAGCGCTCGTTGCTCCGGCGCAGCTCCTCCTCGGCGCGCTTGCGCGCGGAGACGTCCTGCATGACCGCGATGTCGTGCAGCGGCTCGCCCAAAGGCCCGCGCTTTAGCGAGATCGTCAGGCCGAACCAGACCGCCGAGCCGTCCTTGCGCAGGTAGCGCTTCTCGGTCTGGAAAGAATCGATCAGGCCGGCGCGCAGCTTCGCCCGCACGCCGTCGGTCACGTCCCGGTCTTCGGGATGCGAGACCTGCTTGACCGTCATGCCGACGAGCTCCTCGCGCGCATAGCCGAGCAGCTCGCAGAGCCAGCGGTTGGCGTGGATGAAACGGCCCTCGACATCCACGTGCGCGATGCCGATCGCGGCACGCTCGATGGTGCTCTGGAACGGCTCGTCGCCGTCGTCCGCCGGGGGCCGCTGGCCGGTGCTGGACATGCTGCGCATGGTAGCCGCATCGGGCGGCTCCCGGGAGCGCTACGAGAACTGCAAGAGCTAAGCGGCCTGCTTGAGCGCGAGCGCCTTGTCGGTCGCTTCCCAGGTGAACTCGGGCTCCTCGCGGCCGAAGTGGCCGTAGGCGGCGGTCTTCTCGTAGATCGGGCGCAACAGATCCAGCATCTGGATGATGCCGCGCGGCCTGAGGTCGAAGTTCGCCAGGATCAGCTGCTCGAGCTTGTCGTCGGAGATCTTGCCCGTGCCCTGCGTCGTGACCATCACGCTGGTGGGCTTGGCCACGCCGATGGCGTAGGAGAGTTGCACCAGGCACTTCGACGCGAGTCCCGCGGCGACGATGTTCTTCGCCACGTAGCGCGCCGCATAGGCCGCCGAGCGGTCGACCTTGGAGGGGTCCTTGCCCGAGAACGCGCCGCCGCCGTGCGGCGCCGAGCCGCCGTAGGTGTCGACGATGATCTTTCTTCCGGTGAGGCCGCAATCGCCCTTCGGGCCGCCGATCTCGAAGGCGCCGGTGGGGTTCACGTGGTAGGTGATCTTGCCCTTCACGTAGCTCTTCGGCAGCACGGGCTTGACGATCTGCTCGATCACCGCCTCCTCGAGCGCCTTGCCCTTCATGTCGGGCGCGTGCTGCGTGGAGAGCACCACGGTGTCGATCGAGTCGGGCCTGCCGTTCACGTACTTGATGGTGACCTGGGACTTGGCGTCGGGCCGCAGCCACGGCAGGCGCCCGTCGCGCCGCACCTCGGCCTGGCGCTCGACCAGGCGGTGCGAGAGGTAGATGGCGAGCGGCATCAGCGAGGGCGTCTCGTCGCAGGCGTAGCCGAACATCAGCCCCTGGTCGCCCGCGCCCTGGTCCATGTCCACCTCGCGGTTCACGCCCTGGGCGATGTGCTTCGACTGCTCGCCGTAGGCGACCACCACGGTGCAGCCCTCGGCGTCGAAGCCGATCTTCGGGTCGGTGTAGCCGATCCTCTGGATGGTCCTGCGCGCGACTTCCTGGTAGTCGACGTGCGCCTCGCGCTTCTTCGTGATCTCGCCGGCGAGCACCACGAGGTTGTCCTTCACCAGCGTCTCGGCGGCGACGCGCGCCGCCGTGTCCTGGCTTAGAATCGCATCGAGGACCGCGTCCGAGATCTGGTCCGCCACCTTGTCCGGGTGTCCCTCGGACACCGATTCAGAAGTAAAAAGATAATCGCTCATCGCTTCCGCCGTCGCCCCGAAAAAAGGCCTGAAGGATATCAGATGATCCCGCTGCTGGCGCGCCTGCCGCTACGCGTGCTGCACGCGATGGGAAGCGTCCTCGGCTGGGGCATGTACCTGCTCTCGGGCACATACCGCGCGCGGCTGCGCGCCAACCTGGCGCAGGCGGGCTACACCGACGCGGCGACGCGGCGCGCGGCGATCGCCGAGGCCGGCCGCATGGTGGCCGAGGCCCCGAAGCTCTGGCTGCGGCCGCGCGCGGAGGTGATGGCGCTCGTGCGCCGCGTCGAGGGGCTGGACGCCGTGGCCGCGGCGCGCGCCGCGGGCAAGGGCGCGGTCTTGCTCACGCCGCACTACGGCTGCTTCGAGATCACCGCGCACGTGGTGGCCGAGGCGGGCCCGCTCACCGCGCTCTACCGGCCGGCGCGCAACGAGCGCCTCGCGCGCATGATGCAGGCCGGGCGCGCGCGCGGCAACGTCACGCTCGCCGCGGCGACGCTCGGCGGCGTGCGCCAGCTCCTCGCTGCGCTGAAGCGCCGCGAGGCGGTGGGCATCCTGCCCGACCAGGTGCCGGCGGTGGGCGAAGGCGAATGGGCGGAGTTCTTCGGCCGCCCGGCCTACACCATGACGCTCGCGGGCAAGCTCGCCGCGCGCGCCGACGTCGCCGCGTTCCTCGTCATGGGGCGGCGCCTGGCGCACGGGGAAGGCTACGAGGTGCGCGTCACGCCGCTCGCGCCGGCGCGCGCGGGCGAGAGCCCGGCGCGGCGCGTGAACCGCGCGCTGGAAGACGCGATCCGCGAGCACCCCGCGCAGTACCTCTGGGGCTACAACCGCTACAAGCGCCCGCCGGGCGCGCCGGCGCCATGAGCCGGCTGGTGTTCGCGCTGATGTGGCTGATCCACTTCCTGCCCCTCGGGGCGCAGGCGGCGATCGGCAACGCGCTCGGGTCCGCGCTCTTCTGGCTGATTCCCGAGCGCCGGCGCGTGACGCGCATCAACCTCGAGAAGTGCTTTCCGCGGATGGACCCGGCGGCGCGCGAGCGCCTGGCGCGCGCGCACTTTCGCGCCTTCACGCGCAGCTTCGTCGAGCGGGGGCTGCTGTGGTGGGCGCCGCGCGCGCGCATCGAGCGCCTGATCCGCATCGAGGGCCTGGAGCACCTGCGCGCGCTCGGCGGCACGCCGGCGATCCTGTTCGTGCCGCACTTCGTGGGCCTGGACGCCGGCGGCACGCGCGTCACCGCCGAGGTCGACATCGTCGCCATGTTCGCGCGGCAGAAGGACCGGCGCTTCACGCGGCTGCTGGCACGGGGACGCACGCGCTTCGGCGACCAGCGCATGGTTTCGCGCCAGGAGGGCGTGCGCGCCGCGATCCAGGCGATGCGGCGCGACAAGCGCCCCTTCTACTACCTCCCGGACCTGGATCACGGGCCGAGGGACGCCGTCTTCGTGCCGTTCTTCGGCGTGCCCGCGGCCACCGTGCCGGGGCTCTCGCGCATCGCGAAGCTCGCCGGCGCGAAGGTGCTGCCCTGCGTGACGCGCATGCTTCCCGGGGGCGGCGGCTACGTGGTGCGGATTGAGGCACCGTGGGTGGACTTCCCCACGGACGACGTCGAGGCCGACACGCGCCGCATGAACGCCTACATCGAAAAGGTGGCGCTCGAGATGCCCGAGCAGTACCTGTGGATGCACAAGCGCTTCAAGACGCGCCCGCCGGGCGAGGCGCGCTTGTACTGACTAGAATGCGCCTGGTGACGAACAGGAAACTGCGCGCCGCGGTGGTGGGCGTGGGCTACCTCGGCCAGTTCCACGCCGAGAAGCTCGCCGCCGCGCCCGGCATCGAGCTGGTGGCGGTCGTCGACGCCGACGCGGCGCGCGCAAAGGCCATCGCCGCGAAGCACGGCTGCCGGGCGCTCACCGACCCGGGCGCGCTCGCGGGCGAGGTGGACCTGGTTTCGATCGCCGTGCCGACCGAGCACCACCATGCCGTGGCGCTGCCGTTCCTCGAGGCCGGCGTGCACGTGCTGGTGGAAAAGCCCATCGCCGCCACGCTCGCCGAAGCCGATGCGCTCATCGCCGCGGCGCACAAGCACCGTGCGCTGCTTGCCGTAGGGCACCTGCAGCGCTTCAACCCGGCGTTCCGCGCGCTCGCCGCGGCGTTCACGAAGCCGCTGTTCATCGACTGCGAGCGGCTCTCGGGCTTCAAGCAGCGGGGCATCGACGTCGACGTGGTGCTCGACCTCATGATCCACGACCTCGACCTCGTGCTCTCCATGAAGAACGGGAGCGAGGTGGCGAGCGTCTCGGCCTGCGGCTTCCAGGTGCTCACCGACTCGATCGACATCGCCAACGTGCGCATCGAGTTCGCCGACGGCAGCGTCGCCAACCTCTCGGCGAGCCGCGTGAGCCAGCAGCCGGTAAGGAAGCTGCGCGTGTTCCAGCACGACCGCTACGCCTCGGCCGACCTGCAGGCGGGGAAGCTGCGCATCGTGAGCCGCGACGAGAAAAAGGGCGGCATCGCCGAGGACGAGTCCGCCTACGACGACCGCGACGAGCTGCGCGCCGAGATCGCGAACTTCATCGACGCCGCGCGCGGCGGCCGCGCCCCTCTCGTCGCGGGCGAGGACGGGCGCAAGGCGCTCGCGCTGGCGCTCGACGTCGGGCGCCTGGTGCGCGCGCGGCTCGAGCGCTTCCGCGCGGTGGCGACGTGAAGGTCCCGATCCTCGACCTCGCCGCCGAGCGCGCGGAAATCGGCGCCGAGATCGCCGCGGCGCTCGAGCGCGTGCTCGCCTCGGGCCACTTCATCCTCGGCCCGGAAGGCGCGGCGCTGGAACAGGAGATCGCGGCGCTGGTCGGCGTGCCGCACGCGGTGGCGTGCAACTCCGGCACCGATGCGCTGCACCTCGCGCTGCGCGCCGCGGGCGTGGGGCCGGGCGACGAGGTGGTGACGCCCGCCTTCACCTTCATCGCCACGGCGGAAGCGATCTCCTACGTGGGCGCGACGCCCGTGTTCGCCGACGTCGATCCCTCGAGCTTCAACCTCACCGCCGAGACGCTCGAGCGCGCGCTCACGCCCGGCACGCGCGCGGTGATCGTGGTGCATCTGTTCGGCCAGTGCGCGCCGATGCCGGCGATCGCCGAGCTGTGCGCGCGGCGCGGCATCGTCCTGGTGGAGGACTGCGCGCAGGCGATCGGCGCCGACTGGGAAGGCCGGCAGGCGGGCGCCTGGGGCGAGTTCGGCTGCTTCTCGTTCTACCCGACGAAGAACCTCGGCGCCTACGGCGACGCGGGCCTCATCACCACGCGCGAGGCGCGCCACGACGCGCGCCTCAGGATGCTCAGGCACCACGGCAGCCGCCAGACGTATCTGCACGAGGAGATCGGCTACAACAGCCGCCTCGACGAGCTGCAGGCCGCGGTGCTGCGCGCGAAGCTGCCGCACCTCGCGCGCTTCACCGCGCAGCGCCAGAAGCACGCCGCGCGCTACCGCGAGCTGCTCGCCGGCGCCAGGCTGCAGCTGCCCGCCGCGCACGGCCGCGGCGCGCACGTCTACCACCAGTTCACGGTGCGCGTCGCGAACCGCGACGCCGCGCGCAAGGCGCTCACCGAGGCGGGCGTCGGCAGCGGCGTCTACTACCCGATCCCGCTGCACCGCCAGCCGGTGTACGAGAAGGAGTTCGGCGGCCTGTCGCTGCCCGAGTCCGAGGCCGCGGCGCACGAGGTGCTCTCGCTTCCCGTCTACCCGCAGCTCAGCGACGAGCAGATCCGGCACGTCTGCGGGACGCTGCGCGCTTGCCTCTGATCGCGTTCACGAAGATGCAGGGCGCGGGCAACGACTTCGTCGTGCTCGACTGCACCCGCAAGGCGTTCGCGCTCGCGCGCGAGCAGCTGCAGCGCCTCGCCGACCGGCACTTCGGCGTCGGCTGCGACCAGGTGCTGGTGGTCGAGAAACCGAAGGAGCCGCAAAACGACTTCCGCTACCGCATCTTCAACGCCGACGGCGGCGAAGCGGAGCAGTGCGGCAACGGCGCGCGCTGCTTCGTGAAGTTCGTGCACGCCAGGGGCCTGACGAAGAAGACGCAGATCCGCGTCGAAACGAGCGCCGGGGTCATCGTGCCGCGGCTGGAGGACGACGGCGAGGTGAGCGTCGACATGGGCGCGCCGGTGCGCGAGTCGCCGCTCGTGCAGCCGCTCGAGGTGAACGGCGCGCGCGTCGAGCTGGCGATCCTTTCCATGGGCAACCCGCACGCCGTGCAGCTCGTCGCCGACGTCGATCGCGCGCCGGTGGCGACGCAGGGGCCGCTCATCGAGCGCCACCCGCGCTTCCCGGGGCGCGTCAACGCCGGCTACATGCAGGTGCTGGACCGCCATGCGCTCAGGCTGCGCGTCTGGGAGCGCGGCGCGGGCGAGACGCTCGCCTGCGGCACCGGCGCCTGCGCCGCGGCGGTGGCGGGCATCGCGCGCGGGCTGCTCGATTCGCCGGTGCGCGTGGCGACGCGCGGCGGAGCGTTGACCATCGCTTGGGCGGGCGGCGACAATCCCGTCTGCATGAAGGGCCCCGCGCAGGCGGTGTTCGAAGGATCCATCGAACTGTAGGACGACGAGGGCGACCCGCCGCATGACCGCAGAAGAAGTCGAGCAGTTTTTCCGCAGCCATCCGCAGTTCTTCGACCAGCACCCGGAGCTGCTCGAGTCGATCTACGTGCCGCATCCCTACGGCGGGCGCGCCATCCCGCTCTCGGAGCGCCAGATCCTGTCGCTGCGCGACAAGGTGAAGCTGCTCGAGGCGAAGCTCGGCGAGCTGCTGAAGTTCGGCGAGGCGAACGACGCCATCAGCGAAAAGGTGCACCGCCTGGCGGCGGGCCTGCTCGGCGCGCGCGACTTCGCCGCCGCGGCGCAGGCGCTGCAGTTCCACCTGCGCGAGGATTTCTCCGTGCCGCACGTGGCGCTGCGCATCTGGGGCCGGGTGCTGCCCGCGGGCGCGCCCGAAGCCGCGCCGGTGGACGAGGAGCTGCGCGCGCGCGTCGAGGCGATGGGCGCGCCGCTGTGCGGCCCGGCGGCCGGGAGCCCGTTCCTCGCCTGGTTCGGCGACGCCGCGGAGCACGTGCGCTCGCTCGCGCTCGTGCCGCTCGGGCAGACGCGGGCCGTCGGGCTGCTCGCGCTCGGCAGCGAGGACGCGCAGCGCTTCTACGCCGAGATGGGGACGCTCTACCTGCGCCGCATCGGCGAGCTCACCGCGGCCGCGCTCGCCGCGCGGCTCTAGGAATCCGGCCACGCACCCGGACGAGCCCGCGGTCCGCGCCTACCTCGGCGCGCTCGAGCACCAGCGGCGCCTGGCGCGGCGCAGCCTGGAGATCTACCGCCACAACCTGGACACGCTGCTCTCGCTGCTGGGCGAAGCGCGCCTCGACGCGCTCGATGCCGCGCAGGTGCGCCGCCTCGTCGCGCGGATGCACGCGCGCGGCCTCGCGCCGCGCTCGCTCGCGAGCCTGCTCTCGGCGTGGCGCGGCCTGTACCGCTGGCTCGTGCGCCACAAGGGCTACCGCGCCAACCCGGTGGACGGCGTGCGCGCGCCCAAGCCCGGCCGGCGCCTGCCGAAGGCGCTCTCGGTGGAGCAGGTGCAGCGCCTGCTCGAGGCGGGCGAGGACGCCACGCCCGCGGCGGCGCGCGACCGCGCGATGTTCGAGCTGCTGTATTCCTCGGGCCTGCGGCTCGCGGAGCTCGTCGCGCTCGACGCGGGCGACGGGCGGCTCGACCTGGGGCAGGGCGAAGTGACGGTCACCGGCAAGGGCTCGAAGACGCGCACCGTGCCGGTGGGCGCGCGCGCGCGCGAAGCCCTGCAGGCGTGGATCGGCGTGCGCGCGCAGCTCGCGGCGCCGGGCGAAAGAGCGCTGTTCGTGGGCGCGCGCGGCCGGCGCATCGCGCCGGGCGTGGTGGAGCGCGAGCTCAGGCGGCGCGCCGCGCGCCAGGGCGTGGCGGGGCGGCTGCACCCGCACATGCTGCGCCACTCGTTCGCCTCGCACCTGCTGCAGTCCTCGCAGGACCTGCGCGCGGTGCAGGAGATGCTCGGCCACGCGAGCATCGCCACCACGCAGATCTACACGCACCTCGACTACCAGGCGCTCGCGCGCGTCTACGACGCCGCGCACCCGCGGGCGAAGAAGAAATGAGCGCGCTCGTCCTCAAGCAAGGGCGCGAGAAGTCGCTCAAGCGCCGCCATCCCTGGGTGTTCTCCGGCGCCATCGAGCGCGTCGTGGGCAAGCCCGGCGCGGGCGACACGGTGGAGGTGAAGAGCGCCGAGGGCGCCGTGCTCGCGCTCGCGGCCTATAGCCCCGAGTCGCAGATCCGCGCGCGCGTGTGGAGCTTCGAGCCGGGCGCACGGATCGACGCGGCGTTCTTCAGGGCGCGCGTCGCGAGCTCGCTCGCGCGCCGTGCGGGCCTCGCCGCGGCGAAGCACACCAACGCGCTCAGGCTCGTGCACGGCGAATCCGACGGCCTGCCGGGCCTGGTCGTCGACCGCTACGACGACGTGCTGGTGGCGCAGTTCCTCTCGGCGGGCGCCGAGCGCTGGCGCGAGACGCTGCTCGACGCGCTCGCCGAGGCCACGGCCTGCGAGGCGGTGTTCGAACGCTCGGACGCCGAGGTGCGCAAGCTCGAGGGCCTCGCGCCGCGCGTCGGCTTCGCGCGGGGAAACCGCGAAGCGCGGCGCTGCCCGATCGTCGAGTACGGCCTGAACTTCCGCGTCGACGTCGAGGCGGGGCAGAAGACCGGGTTCTTCCTCGACCAGCGCGAGAACCGCCAGCGCGTGCGCGCGCTCGCCGCGGGGCGCGAGGTGCTGGACGGCTTTTCCTACACCGGCGGCTTCGCCATCGCCGCGGCGGCCGGGGGCGCGCGGCGCGTGCTCGCGGTGGAGAGCTCGGCGCCGGCGCTGGAAGTGGCGCGCGACAACCTCGCCGCCAACGCGCTCGATGCCGCGCGCGTGGAGTTCGTCAAGGCCGACGTGTTCGCGCACCTGCGGCTGCTGCGCGACCAGGGGGCGAGGTTCGGCCTCGTGGTGCTCGACCCGCCGAAGTTCGCGCCCACGGCGGCGCAGGCGCGAAACGCCGCGCGCGCCTACAAGGACGTGAACCTGCTCGCCTTCAAGCTGCTCGCGCCGGGGGGCCTGCTCGCCACGTTCTCCTGCTCGGGCGGCGTGTCGGCGGAGCTCTTCCAGTCGATCATCGCCGGCGCCGCGCTCGACGCGGGGGCCGAAGCGCAGATCATCGAGCGCTTCCACGCCGCGGCCGACCACCCCGTCGCCCTGGAATTCCCGGAAGCCGACTACCTGAAAGGCCTGCTGCTGCTGCGCAAATAGGGACAGACCTCATTTTTCTCATCTGCAGATGAGAAAAATGAGGTCCGTCCCCATTTATACTGGCGCCATGCAACAGGAACAGATGGTGCCGGTGACGATCCTCACCGGCTTTCTCGGCGCGGGAAAGACGACGCTTCTCAACCGCATCCTCAAGGAGGACCACGGCCAGAGGATCGCCGTGATCGAGAACGAGTTCGGCGAGGTCGGCGTCGACAGCGACCTCATCGAGAAGTCCGAGGAGCAGATCCTCGAGATGAACAACGGCTGCATCTGCTGCACCGTGCGCGGCGACCTGATCCGCATCCTCGGCGAGCTGAAGGACAAGAGATCCAGCGGCGCGCTCAAGTTCGACCGCGTGGTGATCGAGACCACCGGCATGGCCGACCCCGGGCCGGTGGCGCAGACTTTCTTCACCGACGAGGACATCGGCAACTACTACCTGCTCGACTCGATCCTCACGGTGGTCGACGCGAAGCACGCCCAGAAG
>Ga0209109_10002199_pt1 | contig 10704 bp, 6 predicted proteins | sample Rifsed10ft2_FD_184004 | JGI IMG/M metagenome (GOLD analysis project Ga0209109, IMG submission 184004) | Soil microbial communities from Rifle, Colorado, USA - sediment 10ft 2 (version 2) | ecosystem: Environmental > Terrestrial > Deep subsurface > Rock core/Sediment | place: Rifle, Colorado... | reverse complement strand
GCCGAGCGGCGCAAGAACCAGGCCGAGATGTGGGAGCTGATCGGCGAGTTCGCGCTGAAATACACCAAGCGCGAGCTGATGGCGATCCTCAACCCGCTCGAGGTTCCCTGCGGCCCGGTCATGGGCACCGAGGACCTGACCCACGACGAGCACGTGCGCGGGCGCGACATGTGGGTGGAGCTCGACCACCCGCAGCGCGGCAAGTGGTGGAACGTGGGCATGCCGATCAAGCTCTCGGATTCGCCGGCGAGGATCGAGCGCTCGCCGCTGCTCGGCGAGCATACCGACGTCGTGCTGAAGGAAGTGCTCGGCTACGACGACGCGAAGATCGGCGCACTCAGGCAGGCGGGCGCGTTCTCCGCGCCGCCCAAGAAGGCGGCGTGATGAAAATCGCGATCGTCGGCCAGCAGGATTTCGGCAAAGCGGTGCTCGAGGCGTTCCTCGCGCGCGGCGACCAGGTGGCGGCGGTGTTCTGCGCACCGGAAAAGGAAGGCGCGCGCCCCGATGCGCTGCGCGCCGCGGCGCAGGAGAAGGGCCTCAAGCTGCACCAGTTCAAGTCGCTGAAGGCCCCCGAGGCCGCGCAGGCGATGAAGGATGCCGGCGCCGAGATCGGGATCATGGCCTTCGTGCTGCAGTTCGCGCCGCAGGAATTCGTCAACACACCCAAGCGCGGCACGCTCCAGTTCCACCCGTCGCTGCTGCCGAAGTACCGCGGCCCGTCGTCGATCAACTGGCCCATCTCGCGCGGCGACCGGGAAACCGGCCTGACCATCTTCCGGCCGACCGACGGGCTCGACGAGGGCGCCGTGATCCTGCAAAAGCGCACGCCGGTCGGCGACAACGACACGCTCGGCAACGTCTACTTCGAGCGCCTGTTCCCGATGGGCGTGCAGGCGCTGCTGGAGGCGGCCGACCTGGTGGTCGCCGGCAAGCACCGGGAGACCGCGCAGGACGAGTCGCAGGCCTCCTACGAGGGCTGGTTCCGCGAGGCCGAGGCGAAGATCCACTGGGCGAACCACGTCGACGCGATCCACAACCTGATCCGGGCGAGCGACCCCGCGCCGGGCGCCTGGACCACGCTCGGCGGCGCCAAGCTGCAGCTGTTCGACAGCCGCAAGGAGATCGTGCGCACCTTCGGCGCCGTGAAGGGCAAGATCGGCGAAGTGCTCGGCCTGGAAGACGGGCGGCTGGTGATCGCCGCCCAGGGCGGGCGCATCCACGCCGGCAAGGCAAAGCTGGGCGACGGCAAGAAGATCGCCGCCGCGGAGCTCGTCTCCAGCGGCGCCATCCAAGCAGGGCAGATCCTCGCTTCCTGATCCGTAAACATTTGACGCAGCTTAGTTTTGACTGCAAAAATGCGGTCTAGACGGCTGTTTCAAGGGGAGTTGTCGGAGGCTGGGCCGCCTCGACTCGACAACCGATAATCGGGGAGAGGCCAAGCATGAGATCCGCATTCTGGAAGAGCGACTGGTTCCTCGGCCTCGTCGTCGTGGTGCTCATGCTGTTCGCCGGCGGCGGCGACCTGATGCAGAGCCTGGAGCGCAAGGCCTACGACATCGGCGTGCAGAGCTCGTCGCGCACGCCTTCCGACCGGATCGCGGTGATCGCCATCGACGACACGTCCATCGCCAACATCGGGCGCTGGCCGTGGTCGCGCGAGGTGCACGCGCGCCTGACCGACCTGCTCGCCGGCGCGAAGGCCAAGGTGGTGGCCAACACCCTGTTTCTGTTCGAGCCGCAGATCGATCCCGGCTACCAGTACATCACGCAGCTGCTCGAGCTCGCCGCGCGCGCGGACCCGGCGGCGCCGCCCGCGCCGGTGCAGGCCGAGATGCTCGCGCTGCTGCGCGCGGCCGAGGCCGCGCTCAACACCGACCGGCGCCTCGCGGACAGCTACGCGCGCGCGGGCAACGTGCTGCTGCCCATGCTCTTCACCATCGACATCCCGCGCGGCAAGCCCGACCGGCCGCTGCCCGAGTTCGTCGCCAGGAACGCGATTCCGGCCGCACAGCCCGAGCTCGGCGCGCTGCCGGCCTCCGAGGTGTACTACCCGCTCGAGAACCTCGGGCGCGCCGCCGCAGCGCTCGGGCACCTCAACGCCAATCCCGACGTCGACGGCGGCATCCGCACCGAGCCGCTGGTGCTGCGCTACTTCGAGCAGCATTTCCCGTCGCTGTCGCTGATGATCGCGGCGCAAAGCCTGAATCTGGCGCCCGCCGACATCCGCATCCGCGCCAACGAGGGGGTGACGCTGGGCCGTCTCAACATCGGCACCGATCCGGCGCTGCAGATGTACACCTACTTCTACAAGAACGTCGACGGGCGGCCCGCCTTCCAGGTGGATTCGTTCTACGACGTGATCACCGGCAAGATCCCGGCGGCGAAGTACGCCGACAAGATCGTGCTCATCGGCGCCACCGCCGCGGGCGTGGGCACGACCTCGGTGACGCCGGTGTCGCCGGCCATGGCGCCGGTGCTGACGCTGGCGCACTCGGTGTCCTCGATCCTGCAGGAGCATTTCTTCGTCGCGCCGGCCTGGACCACCCTGGCGCAGTGGGGCGCGTTCCTGCTGATCGCGCTGTACCTGATCGTCATGCTGCCGCGCCTCAAGGCGGCGCCCGCGGCGCTGCTCACCGCCGCGGTCCTCGCCGTGCTGCTCGGCGTGCATTTCGTCCTCATGACGACGCAGAGCACCTGGATGCAGCTCATGGTGCCGGCCACGCTGCTGCTCGTGGGCCACGTCGCGCTGGTGACCAAGCGCTTCATCGTCACCGAGGCGGCGAAGGTGAAGTCGGACGAATCGTCCGCCGAATCGAACCGCATGCTCGGCATCGCCTATCAGGCGCAAGGCCAGCTCGACCTGGCGTGGGACAAGTTCCGCCAGGTGCCGATGTCGGCGGCGGTGATGGACAACCTGTACAACCTGGCGCTCGACTTCGAGCGCAAGCGCCAGTTCAACAAGGCGGAAGCCGTGTTCCGCCACATGCACGACTACAACCCGAAGTTCAAGGACCTCGAGCAGCGGCTGACGCGCGCCAAGCAGCTTTCCGAGACCGTGATGCTCGGCGCCGCCTCGAGCCACCCCGGCGGCTCGCTCAACCTCGCCGCGGGCGAGAAGCCGAAGTTCGGCCGCTTCGAGGTGCAGAAGGAGCTCGGCAAGGGCGCCATGGGGGTGGTGTACCTCGGCAAGGACCCGAAGATCGGGCGCGAAGTCGCGATCAAGACGATGGCGCTGGCGCAGGAGTTCGAGGCCGACGAGCTGGCCGAGGTGAAGGAGCGCTTCTTTCGCGAGGCGGAGACGGCCGGGCGGCTGTCGCACCCGAACATCGTCACCATCTACGACACCGGCGAGGAGCACGACTACTGCTACATCGCCATGGAGCTGCTGAAGGGCGGCGACCTGGCGCCGTTCGTCAAGGCGCCGAATCTCCTGCCGGCGGACAAGGCCGTCTCCGTGGTGGCGCGCGCCGCCGAGGCGCTCGGCTACGCGCACAAGCAGGGCGTCGTGCACCGCGACGTCAAGCCGGCGAACATGATGTATCACCTGGACACCGACACCCTGAAGCTGACCGACTTCGGCATCGCGCGCCTCACCGATTCCTCGAAGACCAAGACCGGCATGGTGCTGGGCACGCCGTCGTACATGTCTCCCGAGCAGCTCGCCGGCAAGAAGATCGAAGGCCGCTCCGACCTGTTCTCGCTGGCGGTGAGCCTGTACCAGCTGCTCTGCGGCAAGCTGCCGTTCGAGGGCGAGTCGATGGCGCAGCTGATGTTCAAGATCGCCAGCGAGCCGCCCACCAACATCCTGACGGTCAATGCGCGCGTGCCGCCGAGCCTGGTGGCATTCCTCGACAAGGCGCTCGCCAAGAACCCCGACGAGCGCTTCCAGAGCGGCGAGGCGTTCGCCGCGGCGCTGCGCGCGGCGGCGGCGGGCGGCGGTGCCGCGCCCTCCGGACCGGCGGCGCCCGCCGGCGGTCCGCCGCGAAGCGTGGACATCGAGCTCTGAGGCCATGGATCTGAGCCAGTACCTCGAGTTCGCGTCCTGCACCGATCCCGGCATGGTGCGTTCGCACAACGAGGACGCCGTCGCCGCGGACCCGGCGAACGGGCTGGCCGTGCTCGCCGACGGCATGGGCGGCTACAACGCCGGCGAGGTGGCGAGCGGCATGGCGACGACGGTGATCACCACGGAAATCCAGCAGCTGCTCGCCAAGGTGAAGCCCTACGACATCGACCCGGAATCGAACAAGATCATCGCCGGGCAGCTGGTGCGCGAGCAGGTGATGAAGGCGAACGCCTCGATCTACCACGCGGCGCAGAGCCAGCCGCAGTACGCGGGCATGGGCACCACGCTCGTCGTGTGCCTGTTCTACGACAACAAGGCGCTGGTGGCGCACCTCGGCGACTCGCGCCTGTACCGCATGCGCGACGCCACCCTCAAGCAGATCACGCGCGACCATTCGCTGCTGCAGGAGCAGATCGACTCGGGCCTGATCACGGCCGAGCAGGCGAAGCACGCGCAGCACAAGAACCTGGTCACCAAGGCGCTCGGCATCGACCCGACGGTGGAGCCCGAGATCCGCGAGTACGAGACGCGCCCCGGCGACATCTACCTGCTGTGCTCGGACGGGCTGTGCGACATGGTGGCGGACGAGGACATCAGCATGACGCTGGAGGCGCTCGGCGCGAACCTGAAACTCGCCGCGCAGCAGCTGGTGCAGATGGCCAATGACAACGGCGGCAAAGACAACGTTTCGGTTATACTCGTGCGCGTCCTGCGGGAGTACCCCGCCGCCCGAGGCGTAGTGGGGAAGTTCTTGGGATGGTTAAAATAGGCTCCAGGGGTCGGCTATGGCGAAACTGATACTCAGCATGGACGGGCTGGTGCTCAAGGAGATCCCCTTGAGCAAGGAGCGCACCACCATCGGCCGCAAGCCGCACAACGACATCCAGATCGACAACCTCGCGGTGAGCGGCGAGCACGCCGTCATCGTCACCATCCTGAACGACTGCTTTCTCGAGGACCTGGGCAGCACCAACGGCACGCTGGTCAACGGCAATCCGGTCAAGAAGCACTTCCTGCAGAACAACGACGTCGTCGAGCTGGGCAAGTATCGCCTCAAGTTCGTCGGCGAGGCGCCCGTGCCGGCGGCCAGCGCGGAGAAGGCGGACTTCGAGAAGACGATGGTGCTGCGCCCCGCGGCGATGAAGGCGGCCGCCGAGCAGGCGCGGGCCATGGGCGCCGGCGCGGCCGAAGCGGCGCGCGCGAGCGCCGCGCAGCAGGTCGCGGCGGGCGCCGCGGTCGCGGGCACGGCCGAGAGGGAGATCAAGTCTGCGCCCGCGCCCACGCCGATGCCGATGTCCGCGACGATGACGACGCCGACCCCGATCCCGGCGCAGGCGCCGGCCCCGGCCGCCGCGGCCCCGGCGGCGCCGAAGAGCCCGCACCCGCTGGGCGCGATCCAGATCCTGTCGGGCGGCAACGCCGGCAAGGAGCTCGAGCTCGCCAAGCCGCTCACCACGCTCGGCAAGCCCGGCGTGCAGGTGGCGGTGCTGACGCGCCGCCCGCAGGGCTACTTCATCACGCACGTCGAGGGCGCGAATCCGCCGGTGGTGAACGGCCAGGCGATCGGCACCGCGCCGCATGCGCTCAAGGATCACGACGTCGTCGAGCTGGCGGGCGTCAAGATGGAGTTCTTCCTGAAGGGATGAGCCGCGGCGCGGCACCGCGCCCCGCACGCGGCTGCGCCGGCCCGACGGAGCGCGCATGAAGCAGAACATCGTCCGCATCGTCCTCGGGCTCGTCATCACCCTGTTCTTCATCGGCCATGCGGCACGCTATTACGAGGTGCCGATCATCACGCAGCTCGACAACATCGTCTACGACGCGCGCCTGCAGCTGACCATGCCGCGCGGCGTGGACGAGCGCATCGTCATCCTCGACATCGACGAGAAGAGCCTGCAGGAGGTGGCGCGCTGGCCCTGGCCGCGCGACATCATGGCGGAGCTGATCGAGAAGCTGTTCGGCAAGTACGAAGTCGCCATCGTCGCCTTCGACGTGGTGTTCGCCGAGGCCGACTATTCGTCCGGCATCCGCGTGCTGGACCAGCTGGCGCAGGGCACGCTCAAGGACGTGCCGGATTTCCTGCAGTCGTACCGCGGGCTGCGCTCGAGCCTGGACAATGACGGCCGGTTCGCGCAGGCGATCAAGGGCAAGGCGGTGGTGCTGGGCTACTACCTGAACAGCGACAAGGACGCCAAGCGCATCGCGGCGATCCCGGACCCGGTGCTGCCCAAGGGCACCTTCCAGGGGCGCAACATCCCGTTCACCAGCTGGGTCGGCTACGGCGGCAACCTGCCGCAGTTCCTGGGGAACGCCGCCAGCGCCGGGCACTTCAACCCGATCACCGATCCCGATGGCGTGGTGCGGCGCGTGCCGATGATCGCGGAACTGGACGGGGCGTACTACGAAGCGCTGTCGCTCGCCGTCGTGCGCACGATCCTCGGCTTCCCGAAAGTCGAGCCCGGCTACGCGCCGGACCGGTTCCTGCAGCGCGGCTATACCGGGCTCGAGTGGCTGCAGGTCGGGCCGCTCGCGATCCCGGTCGACGAGACCGCGAGCGCGCTGATCCCGTATCGCGGGCACAAGTTCAGCTTCGCCTACGTGTCGCTGGCGGACGTGCTCGCCGGGCGCGTGCCGCTCGAGCGGCTGAAGGGCAAGATCGCGCTGGTGGGCACGACCGCGCCGGGCCTGCTCGACCTGCGTTCCACGCCCGTGGACAACGTCTTTCCCGGGGTCGAGGTGCACGCCAACCTGATCGCGGGCATGCTCGACAAGAAGATCAAGCTGAAGCCCCCTTACATGCTCGGCGCGGAGGTGGTGCTGCTGCTGGTCGGCGGCGTGACGCTCGCCCTGCTGATCCCGATGCTGGCGCCGTTGTGGGCGACGCTGGCGACGCTGGCCGGAATGCTGACCATCACCGGCCTCAACGTGGCGATCTGGACCGAGGCCGACATGGTGCTGCCGCTCGCGGCCTCCCTGCTGATGACGCTCTCGCTGTACATCGTCAACATGGCCTACGGCTACTTCGTGGAGGCGCGCTCCAAGCGCCAGTTCACGGAGCTGTTCGGCCAGTACGTGCCGCCCGAGCTGGTCGACCGCATGGCGCGCGACCCGCAGAAGTACAACATGGAGCCGCGCGCCGCGGAGCTCACGATCCTGTTCTCGGACGTGCGCGGCTTCACCAGCATTTCCGAGGCGCTCAAGCCCGAGGAGCTGCGCGAGTACATCAACGCGTACCTCACGGACATGAGCGGCATCATCCGCGGCCGGCACCGCGGCACGCTCGACAAGTACATCGGCGACGCCATCATGGCGTTCTGGGGCGCGCCGGTCGACGACGCGCAGCACGCGAGGAACGGCGTGCTCGCGGCGCTCGACATGCAGAAGGAGCGCCGCGTCCTGAACGAGAAGTTCGCCGCGCGCGGCTGGCCGACGCTCAAGATCGGCGTCGGCGTGAACAGCGGCAACGTGCGCGTGGGCGACATGGGCTCGCAGGTGCGGCGCGCCTACACCGTGATGGGCGATCCGGTGAACGTCGCCTCGCGGCTGGAAGGCCGCACCAAGTACTACGGCGTGGGCATCCTGGTGGGCGAGGCGACGCGCAACGCGGTGAAGGAGGTGGTGTTCAAGGAGATCGACCGCATCAAGGTGAAGGGCAAGGACGAGGCGGTCACGATCTACGAGCCGCTGGGGCCGGAAGGCGAGGTCGAGCGCAAGGTGCTGGATGAGTTGAAACTCTGGAACCAGACCCTGCGCGCCTACCGCGGGCAGCAGTGGGACCAGGTCGAGGTGAGCCTGCTCAACCTGCAGCGCATGAACCCGGCGTGCGAGCTGTACGCCCTGTACGGCGAGCGCGTCACGCAGTTCCGCCGCGCGCCGCCGCCCGCCGGCTGGGACGGCGTCACCTCCTTCGACGAGAAGTAGGATGCGCCGATGAGGCTCAAGGTGCTCGGCTGCTCCGGCGGCATCGGCGGGCGGCACATGCGCACCACCTCCTTCCTGGTCGACGGCGACGTGCTGCTCGACGCGGGCACCGGGGTGGGCGACCTGTCGCTGGCGGAGCTCTCGCTCGTCGACCACATCTTCGTCACGCATTCGCACCTCGACCACGTGTCCTCGATCGCCTTCATCGCCGACACCGTGGGCGGCATGCGCTCCAAGCCGATCCTGGTGCACGCGCTGCCCGCGACCATCGCCATCCTCAAGAACCACATCTTCAACTGGGAGATCTGGCCGGATTTCACGCAGATTCCTTCGCCCGAGACGCCCTTCATGCGCTATGCCGAAATCGCGCTGGGCAGGAGCGAGACCCTCGCCGGCCGCGCCTTCACGCCGCTGCCGGCGATCCACACCGTGCCGGCGGTCGGCTACCAGCTCGACAGCGGCGGCGCCAGCCTGGTCTTCACGGGCGACACCGGCCCGAACGACGCGCTGTGGAAAATCGTGAACCGCATCGGCAATCTCAAGTACCTCATCATCGAGACCGCCTTCGCCAACAAGGAACGCCATCTCGCCGAGCTCTCCAGGCACCTTTGCCCGTCGATGCTCGCCGAGGAGCTGGCGAAGTTCGAGCGCGACGCCGAGGTGTACGTCACCCACCTCAAGCCCGGCGAGACCGAGCTCACCATGCAGGAGATCGAGGAGTCCTCGGGCCGGCTGCAGCCGCGCATGCTGCAGAACAACCAGGTTTTCGAATTTTGACTTCGTCCGGGCGCCCAGGGCCGTGAAAAACCGCCTAAAAATCAGCGCGCTGGCGGTTGAATGTTTGCGCACCCGGCGATAGCATAGCCCGCAAGCTCGAATTGAGAGGTCCACGATGAGCGCCGTTCTCAGCCCACACGCCGCGCCGCAGGCGGACGTCAGCGTCCGCCTCGCGTTCCAGAAGCAGCTGCAGGCGGTCACCAACAAGATCCACGCCACGAGCAACATCGACGAGATCATGCTCGAGGTGAGCGCGGACATCTGCGTGCTGTTCAACGCCGACCGCCTCACCATCTACTCGATCAGCGAGGACAAGCAGGCCATCGTCTCCAAGGTCAAGACCGGCCTCAATTCGTTCAAGGACCTGAAGCTGCCGATCGCCGAGCACTCGATCGCCGGCTACGTCGCGCTCGCCAAGAAGACGGTCAACCTGAGGGACGTCTACGACGACGCCGAGCTGAAATCGCTCAATCCGAGCCTGCGCTTCCTGCAGGAAGTCGACAAGCGCACCGGCTACCGCACCAAGCAGATGCTGGTGACGCCGATCGTCGACGGCCAGGAGCTGATCGGCGTCATCCAGATCATCAACAACAAGGCCGGCGTGCCCTTCGGCCCGCTGACCGAGGACGGCGTCGGCGAGCTGTCGCAGACCCTGGCGATCGCCTTCCGCCAGCGGCAGAAGCCGCAGCAGGTCAAGACCAAGTACGACTACCTGATCTCGGACGCGGTGCTCTCGGCGGGCGAGTTCGAGCTCGCCTCGCGCCAGGCGCGCAAGAAGGCGGTCGACGTCGAGCAGGTGCTGGCCGAGGAGTTCCAGGTCAAGATCGCGGCGATCGGCGCGGCGCTGTCCAAGTTCTTCGGCGTGCCCTACGAGGCGTTCAAGCAGGACCGCGTGAAGCCGATGGAGCTGCTGAAGAACCTGAAGCGCGAGTACGTCGAGCAGAACCAGTGGCTGCCGATCGACGACACCAAGGAAGGCCTGGTGGTGCTGTGCCTGGACCCCGAGCGCATCCGCAGCTCGCGCATCGCCTCGAACGTGTTTCCGAAGGCGAAGATCGTGTACCGCGTCACGACGCAGAGGGAATTCAGGGACACCATCAACCAGTTCTACGGCGCGGAGTCCCTCGACAGCGGCGACATCGGCGACATGCTGTCGAGCCTGGACGACGAGGCCGACGGCGCGATTGAAGGCGCGACCTCGGACGAGGCCTCCGCCGCGGCCGACAACGAGCTGGTGAAGCTGGTCAACAAGGTGATCATCGACGCCTACAACCAGGGCGCTTCCGACATCCACATCGAGCCTTACCCCGGCAAGGTGAAGACGGAGATCCGCTTCCGCAAGGACGGGGACCTGGGGCCGTATATCGAGGTGCCGGCCAGCTACCGCTCGGCGCTGGCGGCGCGCATCAAGATCATGTGCGACCTGGACATCTCGGAGAAGCGGCGGCCGCAGGACGGCAAGATCAAGTTCAAGAAGTTCGGGCCGCTGGACATCGAGCTGCGCGTGGCGACGATCCCGACGGCGGGCGGCGTCGAGGACATCGTCATGCGCATTCTCGCCGCGGGCGAGCCGATTCCGCTGGACAAGATGGGCTTCACCAAGGCGAACGAGGAGAACCTGAAGAAGACGGTGAGCAAGCCCTACGGCCTGTTCTTCGTCTGCGGTCCCACGGGCTCGGGCAAGACGACCACGCTGCATTCGGTGCTCAAGTTCCTGAATACGCCGGAGACCAAGATCTGGACCGCCGAGGATCCCGTCGAGATCACGCAGAAGGGCCTGCGCCAGGTGCAGGTCAACAAGAAGGCCGGACTCGACTTCGCGTCGGTGATGAAGTCGTTCCTGCGCGCCGATCCGGACATCATCATGGTCGGCGAGATGCGCGACAAGGAGACGACCAGCACCGGCATCGAGGCCTCGCTCACCGGCCACCTGGTGTTCG
>Ga0209109_10002197_pt1 | contig 10708 bp, 11 predicted proteins | sample Rifsed10ft2_FD_184004 | JGI IMG/M metagenome (GOLD analysis project Ga0209109, IMG submission 184004) | Soil microbial communities from Rifle, Colorado, USA - sediment 10ft 2 (version 2) | ecosystem: Environmental > Terrestrial > Deep subsurface > Rock core/Sediment | place: Rifle, Colorado... | reverse complement strand
AGAATGTGACCCAAGGGCTCGAACCTCGAGCCTATCTCACGAAGGTCGACCCGGCGTACACATGCTCCATTGCCCTCTCAAAGGCGACCGGGTCCCGATGCCCGAGGTGCCGCAGCACATCGCCCTGGCTGATGATGCCGGTCAGAGAGCCGTCGGTCGAAAGGACAGGAACGCGGCGTATGCGCGCCGCCTCCATCTTCTGCATCACGCGCGCCGCGTCATCGCTCGTCACCACCGCGTGTATGGGTGTGGACGTCATGTGATCGGCAACCCGGCAGTTGCCGCCATGCTTTCGCGCAACGCAGCGAATGGTGATGTCGCGATCGGTGATGAGTCCGACCACCCTTCGTGAGGTTTCGTCGGCAACGACTGGCGTACATCCAATCCCGTGATAACGCATCATCTCGGCCGCCTGCCAGATCGGATCCGAGGGCAGCACCCATATCGGATCACGGGTCATGATATCTCTCGCCAACATCGTTTCCTCCGCCCGTTGCGACGTTCGAATAGTAGCGATTCGATCGCCTGGAGCATCGGGGATTGCATCACGGTTCTGTAAGGCAGAGGCGGGTTCTGAATTCACACCAGCCTCCGCCGTGATATCATTGAACGTGCTGATTCCTGATTTCTGGCTGCTGGATGCAGCTGATTGCTGGGTGTTGGATGCCACAGCGAAGTGCTGATGGCTGGGTGCTGGTGTTGACCCGGTAGCTCAGCTGGTAGAGCAACGGACTTTTAATCCGTAGGTCGCGGGTTCGAGACCCGCCCGGGTCATTTGAAGGGCGCAATGCGCAAAGGGCGCGAACACAATGCGTCCGTCGTGGCACAACGCAGCGAAGTGTCATCTCTCAGAACGAAGGAGAGGATATATGCTGTGTATCCGACGTGTTGGCCGCGACAGTCTGACCGCTGTCATCGCAGCGCTTGCACTCTCCTGCGACGACCCGGCGGGTAATGCCGGGTCAATCCAGGTGACATTGACACCGGCCGGGCTTTCCGTGTCGCAAGGAGGCACCGGCTCTATCAGCGTCTCGATTTCCCGGGGTGGGGGCTTCGCGGCCCCGGTTGCCGATCAAACCCTCGCACTCGGTCCGACCATGACTGCCTCAACAGCGACGCAGGTCGCGGCGGGTCCATACCCGAAGTACCGGTTCCAGGGCGCCATCCCCGCCGAATACAGCAAGGGCGTCTCGGTCGACATAACGACAGTCAATGAAGCCGGGAATCCATTCAGCATCATCGCCACGAATGCATGGCTCGCAGGGGCCGGCAGCCAATCCACCTTTGACCTGACCATGCCTGACGTCTCGGGCCTGCCCGGTTTTCCGGCAGCCGCACGGCTGACCGCTGGCTTGAGTGATGCTTCGGTCAGTGCATTCGGGTTCAACGGGCCGGGCATCTTCGACCTGAGGCCGAGCCTGGGCAATGAGTTCAAGGCCGCAGCCAGAAGCGTTCAAATCGGCGTACCCCAGTAGAACTCCAACCTCGGCCTGAATGTCGGTATTCACCAATCCAGCGGGCGCCGCCATCGAGCATGCTCGCGCCTACGTCTCTGCGATTCTCGGGCTGCTCGGCGAGCAGGACCCGCTCGTTGTGCTTCGCGCGACGCCGGCCGCGCTGCAACGAGTGATCGATTCCACGCCTGACGACGTCCTGGCGCGCCCCGAGGCGCCGGGAAAATGGTCGATGCGGCAGGTGCTCGCGCACCTGGCCGATTCCGACCTGGTCTGGGGCTGGCGGTTACGGCTCATCCTCGCGCAGGATCGGCCACCACTCACGGGTTACGACCAGGACCGCTGGGCCGCGCGATTGGGCTACGCCGATTCAGATCCGCGTGACTGCGTGGCGATGTTCACGATCCTGCGCAAGATGAACCTCCGACTGCTCGACCGGGCCGCGCCTGAAGACCTGCAACGCGTGGGGGTCCATGTCGAACGAGGCGAAGAGAGCCTTGCGCATCAGCTCGAGCTGTATGCGGGACACGATATCCTGCACCTGAACCAACTCGATCGGATACGGCGGGTCGCGGGCAGCGGGTAGCGGGCAGCGGGGCCCCCGCTCGCTCCCGGAATCCGGACTACTTCGTGACCTCCAGTGACTCCCAGACCATGCGCGAGATGTCGGCGATGAGGCGCTGAGCGACAGGCCGCTCAGAAATCCCCTTCGTCAACACGACGAGCACGTAGGGCTTGCGGCCAGGCGGATACACCAGCGCGGCATCGTGCGACGTGCCTGTGATCCAGCCGGTCTTGTGGGCGACGCGAGTGCCGGGGGGCAGGCCGGCCGGGATCTCGTCGTTGAACTCCTGCCGGGCGAGAATGTCGATCATCTCACGGCAGCTCGCTTTTGAAGCTGCCTTGCCGGTCTCGATCGCCTCGAGCAGGGCCGCAAGGTCCCGCGCCGACGTCTGGTTGTTCAGTCCCTGCTGGAACGCCTTTCCGTCTTCGACGCCGCGCAGCACCTTCATGCGCGTCGTGCCTAACGACTTGGCCGTCGCGTCAACCTTCCGGGCATCGAGCACTTCGATGAGCGTGTTGGTGGCCAGGTTGCTCGACCGGACGATCATCCGCTCCACCAGCCAGCGGAGCGGCACGCGCTGACCCACGCGCGCGAAGACCGAGCTGTCCGAGTCCACTCCCGCGTCCAGCGAGTACGGCGATCCGTCCACGATGGACTTGAACCCGGTGCCCAGGAGCAGATCCTGATTCCGCTTGATACGGCCCGCGTCGATCCCGCGGAAGTACTCGATCATCACCGGCACTTTCATGGTGCTCGCCGCGTGAAACACCGAGTCCGGGTTCAGGTAGATCGCGGCGCCGCCCCCGACCTCCGCAAAAACGACTCCAACGGTCGCCCCGGGGACTTCGCTGACCCTGGCCACCACGCGTTCCCTCAACACGGCTGCATGGTCCTGCGCAGTGATGGTTTGTGCTGTGATAAGCATCGCGAACAAGGCGCGGATCACCATGCCGGCCATTTAAGGTGATCGAAGGCGTGCTGGCAATGGGTGAGGTTGCCTGTCCCGGCTTTGGTCGTATGGCAACAGCACGTTCAGTCACCCCGGTTCAACTCGATGACCACTTCTCCCATGGCCGGTGGCGCTCCGAACGGCGACGCCGGATCGGCGGAAACCGTTCCCCTGACACATGCGGATCGACTCCGCTTTGCAGGGTTCGATTTTCGCAAACTGCCGTCCGGACTCGGTTCGGCGGCGGTGACGCTGGAGTGGAAGGCCGGAGAGCGTTTCGTCGGCCGGGCCGAAGGTGTATCCAGCGCCTTTGCGGATCTTCGCCTGGCGGTGGAAGCCACCCTGAAAGCACTGGCCGAGTTCACGCGACACAAGGACGTGTTCGAGATGGTTGGAGTAAAATCGGTTCGTGCGTTCGACGCGAACGTCGTCATGGTCAGCGTCATCGCAAAGCGGGAAGGCAAGACCACCCAGCTGGTCGGCTGCCGCATTGCCGATGGTGACCCGCTCCGCAGCGCGGTCCTCGCGACACTCCAGGCCACCAACCGTCTCCTGGGCGTCCCACCGGAAGATTGATCCTCGAGCGGTAAACCCCGTGAGGGGCCGCTCCGTCAAAGGGAAGACGGGTAGCGGCGGTGCGCCCGACGGGTAAGATAGGCCGGACCGGAACGTCGCCTATTTCACTGAAGCCTCCAACCAACGACGAGATGACCGGTCGCGCACGAATCCCGTTGATTGCAGTTCTCGCCGCCTGGGCGTGCGCGCCGTTGCCGCGACCGGAGACCGTGCCCGAGGTGGTCGCGGATTCCGCGATTGCCGCGACACCGGCTGCGATGGAGAAGCCGGAGCACTCCCGCAAAACCGAGACGGGGAAGTCGTCGAAGACCGCCGCAAAACCCACGACCAAAACAACTGCAAAGCCGGTCTCCAAGCCCGCCGCGACCGTCCCTGCAAAGCCCGCCGCGGCGCTTCCTGCAACGTCCGCCGAAAACGTCCCAGGCAACCCCACTGCAAACCCCGCCGCATCCCTCCTGGCAATACCCGATGCGGCGCTCCCCACACCCCTCGAGTCGTCGGGGCTCGTTGGTGACCTGTTGGAAGCGCCAGGAGCGTCGGCTCCAGGCGGTCTGGCCGGAGCGTCGTGGGACATCGAAATAAAGCCGTATCTCTCGCACGATCGCGTTGAGTTCTACGTGCGTCAGTTCACGGGCCCGGCACGGCCGACGATCGTCTCGTGGATGCAGCGCGGGCGTCGCTACGAGCCCATGATCCGGAAGACTTTCCGCGAGGCCGGAATCGCCGAGGACATGTACTACCTGGGGCTCGTCGAAAGCGGATACGATCCGCACGCGTACTCGCGGGCGGCGGCGGTCGGGATGTGGCAGTTCATGACGGCGACGGCGCGTGGGGTCGGCCTGCGGGTGGACTGGTGGGTCGATGAACGACGCGACCCGATCCGCTCGACGAAGGCGGCGGCCCGGTTCCTTTCGTCGTTGCGGGACCAGTTCGGCTCCATCTACCTGGCGGCGGCCGCGTACAACGGCGGGCCGGCCCGGGTCTCCCGCGGGCTCACTCGTTATGCTGACAATGTCGGCGACAACGAGGGTGATGATCAATTCTTTGCGCTGGCGGAGACCCGGGCGCTGCGCCGCGAGACCTCGAACTACGTGCCGCAGCTCATCGCGGCGGCGGCTATCGGAAAGGAGTCGTGGAAATACGGCATCACGCTCGAACCGGTCGCGCCGTACGCCTACGATTCGGTGCTCGTGCCGCCGAAGACCGCGGTCGCCGCCTTGACCCTGGTGACGGGAGCGCCGCTCGATTCGCTGCGAGAGCACAATCCGCACCTCCTCCGCGGCACCACGCCTCCGGATGGCGACACCTGGGTGCGAGTGCCACGGGGCTACGCTCCAGCGACCTTCGCGGACGACTTCGTTGCTATCCCGGATTCCGTGCGGGCCGCCTGGACGCCGTTGAAGGTGAAGAAGGCGACCACGCTGGCGACGCTGGCCAAGGGGCACGGAATCACGGCGACGCAGCTACGCTGGTACAACCCGAAGCTCAAAGGAACGAAGATCTCCGCGGGCGCGACCATCAACATTCCCACGAAGCTCGCGATCAGTGGCGCATTCGCCGTGGCTGACCCTTCGGTCGAGCGCTATGGCGCTGCCGTCAATGGCGTGCACATCGTGCGGAAGGGCGAGACCCTTTCACACATTGCTGCCCGGAACGGCACGACGGTGTCGCGCCTCATGTCGCTGAACGGCCTGAAAAAGAACGTGATCTATCCGGGCCAGGCCATTCGCGTGCGCGCGGCCGCGCGACCGAAGAAGCAGGGCTAAAGGAATGGCGGCCGGACTCCTTTCGGAGCCGGCCGCCCGGCAGACGCGAATTCCGGGTCGCGTCAGTCGTCGAGTACGCCGTTGCCACGATAACCCTTCAGCACGATCCGATCATATCCGTTCGAAGGATCGAGCCCGAGCTCACGGTCGAGCTCGACTGCAACGCCACCACGATTGTAGACAAGCAGCGCCAACTGTACGTCGCCGCGGTACGTCTTGATGAGGCTTCTGAGATGCCTGAAGCCGATGGTCAGATTCAGGTCCCGATCGTACAGGTCCTCACGCGTGACGCCCGGGATATAGGCGCGTGCAGTAGGCACCATGAGCTGGGTAAGCCCCACTGCGCCCACCGGACTGATCGCCTTCTCGTTGAAGCGGCTCTCGAGCCTCACGAGCGGAAACGCCAATGCGGGGTCAATCCCTTCCGCGACCGAAGCGTCGTAGATCGCGGCCGAAAGCTCGGTCGTGATCCTGTAGCGACGCGAATAGTTGTAGATCGCATGCCAGCGCTCGAGCTGCTTTCCTTCCAGCCCTGAGGTCGCGGCTTCACCGAGTCCGAGCCGGTCGCCGATGGTCTCGGCAGAGCCAGCCGCAGCGGCCTCCGTGGGCTCCCAGCTGCGGGTACCCACGACGGCCGCCGCAACCAGCCCGGCGAGCATTATCCTGGCTCGAACACGACGACGGCGACGCAGAACGTCGCCGTGGTGCACGTAGGTTCCTCGAAGGTCCTTCATGGGCCCTCTCTATTGGGAGTCACAGCATCTGACCTTTAATACCCGGTCAGACCCGGTGATGGTCACTCGATGGTGACTCGGGCAGAAACTCAGGGTGCAATTAGCGGACCCAGTGGCCGCTTTTTCCGCCAAGTTTTTCTGTGACAGTAATTTCGCTGATCACCATGTCCCGATCCAAGCCCTTCACCATATCGAAGATTGTGAGCAGTGTCACAGACGCTGCGATCATGGCTTCCATTTCGACGCCAGTCTGGGCTGCCGTTTTGGCCGAGGCTGTTACCCGGGCCCCGGGAAGATCGTCATCGAGCTCAATCGTTAGGTCCACATCGGTGAGCGGTATCGGGTGACAAAGCGGGATGAGTTCCGGGGTACGCTTCGCGGCCATGATGCCGGCCACACGCGCAACCGCGATGACATCGCCCTTTCGCGTGGTACCGGCGCGAATGGCTTCGAGCGTCTCGCGCTTCATGCGGATCACGCCGCGTGCTTTTGCCATCCGCTCCGTCACCGGTTTTCCGGAGATATCCACCATTCGTGCGCGACCGGTAGAATCGAAGTGAGTCATGTAACCGGATGGGAGATGTGAGATGGGAGACGTGAGATGAACTGCCTACTTCAGGACCACTGAAAGATCGGTCAGCAGCTTGGCCGATATGAGCAGGGGACTCACGTTGGCGTCGGCCAGCCGTTTCGCCTCTTCCACCATTTCGATGGCACGGCTGGACGAGCTGGCCACGGCGGCATTCTGCTGCTTCGTGCCGGCTTTCATCCGGTCATAGAGCGCGAGCGTGAGCGCGTCCAGCGTGTCCGAGTAGCCCGCGCGGGCGCCGCTGTGGCCCTGCACGAACGCCACTTTCAGCACCTCGGCCCGGTTCCCCGAGGTGGCGGCGTCAATGAACCGCTTCGCTTCATCGACCGCCGACCGCCGGACGCCCGTCGAAAGGAGGATCCCGGGCACGCCCTGAGCAAGCAGCAAGCGATCGCGCTCTGTAGCCGGCACATCAGCCTTGGCCAGGACCTCCGCGACCGCGGGATCGGCCATGAAGGCGCGCATGGCGGCGTCATCCAGCCTTGGAACGCGGACACTGACGACGCGCGAACGGATAGTCGGAAGGAGTGAACCAACCGCGCTGGTGGTGGCAATGATCCACGTGTCGGCCGGCGGCTCCTCGAGCAGCTTCAGGAACGCGTTCGCGGCGACCTCGGCGCCTTCCTGCTGGGCCATGCGGTCGGCGTCTCCCACGACGAAGACTTTGCGCCGCGCCAGCGCCGGTGTGCGCACCGCCTGCCTGACGAGAAAGCGAACCGTGGCGACGTAAACCCCTTCGTTGCCGGGCGGGGCCGAATACAGTCCATGCCGTTCGGCTCGTTTTGCCCGCGCGTCGGCCAGGTCTTCGGCAATGTCCTCGGGATCGCTGTCACTTCCCTTCGGCCGAGGGCGGGGAAATACCCACGTGAGATCGGGATGCGTCAGGTCCAGGGCGTACCGGCACTCACGACATTTTCCGCACGGCGGAGCATCGGAGACGCACAGAAGCGCCTGTGCTATCCAGAGCCCGAGCCGCTGCTTCCCGACGCCAGCTGGGCCATGCAGGAGCAGGCTTTGCGGCAGCGTGCCGGCGATGATCCGCGGCAGGAGTCGGGCGCGAAGTTCGTCGTGGCCGTACAGCGGGATGATCGCCATGACGGAACTTAGCGATCAGCGATCAGCGACAAGCGACCAGCAGAGCTCACGGGAGCGCGGGTGTTGACGCGGGCGGACGCCGGTGTTTCGTCGACTGCTCGTACGCGTACGACAGCCTGATGAGGGTCGCTTCGCTCCAGGGCCGGCCAAACAGCGTCATGCCCGCGGGCAGCGTGCCGCGAGAATAACCCATGGGAACTGTCATCGCCGGAAAGCCGGTACTCGGGGAAAAGAAAGGCGAATTGTTGCCGTGGGGCGTGTTCAGGTCTCCGATGAGACGGGGCGGGTTGCTCCAGGTGGGATAGATCAGCGCGTCGACGCGCGCGTCGTCCATGGCCTTCACAACGGCGGCGCGAAGTCCGGCGCGGAACTCGTCGCGCGCACGGCAACCGGCGTTCTCCTCCGGCGGCGACTCCGCCAGTTGCTCCTGCTCCAGCCGGCGCTGCACGGTGGGATGGAAGCGATTCGAGCGAATGATCGCTTCGAGCGTCTTCAGCGGTGGGCCGTCACTACCCAGCGCCTCCAGAAAGCGATTGAGATCGTACTTGAACTGGGGACAGCCTCCGCGCTGCGACCGGCGAAGCGAGTCCAGCGTGGGAATGTCGATGGAGTCGAACACCGTGGCCCCGGCGCGACGAAGGTCCGCAATCGCTTGCGCGAAGATCGCGACCACCTCGCTGTCGTTGCCTGACGACTGGTACGCCTGACGGAGGACCGCGACTCGGGCGCCGCGCAGGCCGTCCGGATCGAGCGCGGCCAGGTAGTCCGGCATCCGGCGGCCACGGCTTGCGGCAGTCACGGGGTCGTCGGGATCCTCGCCCTCGACGACCTGAAGGACCGCGGCCGCGTCGGCGACGGTACGGGCAATGGGTCCGGCGATGTCCTGCGAGAGGAACAACGGCACAACGCCGGCACGACTCGTCAGGCCCATCGTCGAGCGGATGCCGACCAGCGCCTGGTGCGACGATGGTCCCCGGATCGAGTTCCCCGTGTCGGTGCCGAGTCCCAATGTGCCGAATCCGGCGGCGACCGACGCGGCGGTCCCGCCGCTGGATCCGGCGGTCACGCGATCGAGCGCATAGGGATTCTTCGTGTATCCGGGGAGGATCGAGCTGACGGTTTCGTAGGGAGAGAACGCGAACTCCGCCATGTTCGATTTGGCGATCACTATCGCGCCCGCCTCCCGGATCTTCCGAACCTGAAACGCATCCTTCTTCGGGATCCAGCCCTCAAAGGCGAGCGATCCCGCCGTGGTGGGCAGGTCCGTGGTCTGCATGTTGTCCTTCACAATGATCGGGATGCAGTGCAGGGAACCCACGCGCCCTGCGGCCCGGAAATGTCGATCGAGCGAGTCGGCGATTTCCATCGCCTTCGGGTTCACTACCACGATGGCGTTGATGGCTGGTCCGTTCTTGTCGTACGCGGCAATTCGCGCGAGGTACTGACCGACGAGTTCTCGGCAGGTGAGCCGGCCGCCGGCAATGGCGGCGTGGATTTCGGAGATGGTCGCTTCCTCAGCGCGAAAGCGCTGGGAACCCTGCGCCGGGGCGAGTGCCGGCAGGCAGCAGAGGAAGAAGGCACTAGCGCAGCGACGCACGAGATCAGACATGGCTCGATGGGATTGATTGGGTGATGCCGCGAGACTCTCACTCAAGTGTTGCTCGCCCGCGGAAGGCGTCAAGTCGTTCAGGCGCGGGCCTCGGGTTCGGCCGCGTCTCGAAGGGCATCGCCAAGCACGTTCACCGCTACGACGGTCGTGAGGATCAGGAGGCCGGGGTACACCGCGAGCCAGGGTGACGAGTAGAGGTAGCTCTGCGCGTTCGTGAGCATGTTGCCCCAGCTCGCTGATGGCGGCTGGATGCCAAGCCCGATGAACGACAGGGCCGACTCCATGAGGATCGCCGTGCCGACGCCGAACGTCACGTTCACCAGCACGTTCGGGAGAAGATGCGGCAAAGCGTGGTGGGTGAGGAGTCGCGCCGGCCGCGCGCCCAGAGCGCGGGCCGCCTCGACGTAGGCCTGTTCGCGAATGGACAGCAGTTCGGCGCGAACGAGCCGCGCGAGTCCCATCCAGGACGTGCCGCCAATGGCGATAACGAGTCCGGGGACGCTGGTGCCGAACAACGCGAGGGTGGTGATGATGAGGAACAGGGCCGGGATGGCCATCATGGCGTCGGTGAAGCGCATGACGATGGTGTCGACGCGGCGTCCGCCAAGGCCCGCCAGTGCGCCTAACGACAATCCCAGCAGGCCGGAGCAGGCGACGGCGGCGAATCCCACGGCGAGCGAGACTCTCCCTCCCGCCAGCAGGCGGCCAAGCACGTCACGCCCGGATTCGTCCGTGCCCAGCGGGTGCCCGGCACCCGGCGGCGCGGCCGCCTGCGTCAGGTCCAGCGCGTTCGGGTCCGTATCGTACAGGATCGGGCCGGCGATCGCCGCCAGCGCCAGAAACACGACCATGCCGCCGGCGAACGCGGCGCGCCGCCTTGCCGTGCGTCGACCGTCGGGTGTGACCATGGCCGCGTTCATGAGGCGTCGAGCCTGATCCGCGGATCGATCCACAGGTACAGGAGGTCCATCAGCATGTTCACGATGACAACGGCCGCTGAGACGAAGAGCGTGATGGCCATGACCAGGGGATAGTCGCGGCCAAGCGCCGCCTGCACCCCCAGCCGGCCCAGTCCCGGCCAGGCAAAGACAGTCTCGGTGATGGCGGCGCCACCGACGAGCCGTGGGAACTGGATCCCGAGCGCTGTGACGACGGGGATGAGCGCCGTGCGGAAGACGTGTCGCCACGCGACGGCCCGGTTTCTGAGACCCTTGGCCCTGGCCACGCGCACGAAGGGTTGCTGCAGCGCGGTCTGCGCCGAGGAACGCATGTAGCGCAGCAGTTCCGCGGTGGTCACCGCGGCCAGGACCGCGGCTGGCATGACGAGGTGTCGCAGCCGATCCATGAAACCGCCGGCTTCCCCGGCGCTGC
>Ga0209109_10002196_pt1 | contig 10711 bp, 7 predicted proteins | sample Rifsed10ft2_FD_184004 | JGI IMG/M metagenome (GOLD analysis project Ga0209109, IMG submission 184004) | Soil microbial communities from Rifle, Colorado, USA - sediment 10ft 2 (version 2) | ecosystem: Environmental > Terrestrial > Deep subsurface > Rock core/Sediment | place: Rifle, Colorado... | reverse complement strand
GCACATAAATAAAACCAAACCCTAACGCCCGGCGCGCATCCCTCGTCCGTTTCCTTCGTTATATACCCTTACAGGGCTATTGTCTTGCCCTTGAGCGCGGTTATGCTATGAGCAAATCCTGATGGGACGGCAGTTCAACTGCCGTCCCAACGAATGAATAAGCAAATCCGAATCCTTTGGAGATAATTTTCGTTATGCTTTGTGATGAGAGAGCTCTCACTCACCCAGCGGGGCCTCGGCATGGCTGACCTCCCCCGCCCTGATCTCGTGACACTCGCGCAGGGGGGCGATGTGCAAGCCATCGGCGCGCTGTACGACCAGCATCACCAGGCGTTGTTCCGGTACATCTGGGCGCGCGTGGGCGAGCGGCAGACCGCCGAGGAGTTGACCGGCGACGTGTTCATGCGGATGCTGGCCGCGCTGCCACGATATCGCCCGTCCGTCGTGCCCTTCCGCGCGTGGCTGTTTCGCATCGCGCATAACCTGCTCGTGGATCACTACCGGAAGGAAAGCGGGCGGGTGGCACTTTCACTTCAATCGGCGGAAGGGGTGAGCGACGAGGGCGACCCGGCTTTCCTCGTCGAGCAGAAACTCACCGTCGAGCGCGTGCATCAGGCGCTGGCCGTCGTGGACGAACCCCAGCGAAGCGTGATCGCGTTGAGGTTTTTGAGTGGCTTATCACTAGAAGAAACGGCGGCGGTGCTGGACAAATCTGAAAGCGCCGTCAAAGCTCTACAACATCGCGGCCTCGCGACGATGCGCCGCGCCTTAGCACACGAAAAGGTACTCTCATGAACGATCCCTTTGATTCACTACAAGAACAATTGACCCATCTGGAAGCGGGTGAGCCGCTCGAGACCGTGGGCGCGGACCTGCCCGAAGCCGAGGCCGGACTATTGCAGATGGCTGCCGCGCTCCGAGCCGTGCCCGCACCCGAGCGCTCGCTGAACACCGTCTCGACGCAGCGGATGGAATTGATCCGCGCGGCCAAATCTTTTAAAATCCTCAACACCCTGCCGAATACCGACGAGGTCCGGCGCCTCGGGCAGCCCGCACGCGCTCAAAGTTGGTGGCCACTGGCTCTGGCGGGCGGCGTGGCGGCGATGTTCGCCTGCGCGCTCGTCGTCGCCGCGCTCGCGGGCGCGGTCTGGCTGTGGCGCTCCTCGCCGCAGCCGAGCGTGGCGCAGCCCCATTCGCCCGCGGCCACCGCCGTCGCGCAAGCGTCGCCGGCGACGGTCGCGCTCGCAGCGCCCGACCCGCAGCACGCCGTTCTCGCCGAGGCGCGCGGCCTCGTTGAGATTCAATCGAGCGACGGCGCATGGGCCGCTGCTGACGCCGGGCAAACCCTCGCCGCCGGGCAGAGAGTCCGCACGGGCGCGCTGTCCGGTGTGAGTCTGGCTTTTTACGACGGCAGCCTGGCGCGCCTGGGGCCAAACGCCGAGGTTTCGGTGGATAGCCTCGACGCCCAGAAAACCGGCTCGCGCGTGATCTTGCTCTCCCAATGGAGCGGCGACAGCAAACACGACGTGGCCCACTCGGATGATCCCGCTTCGCGCTACGAGGTCGCCACGCCGTCCGGAGTCGGCTCGGCCAAAGGCACGTCGTTCCGCGTGTCGGTCACGGTGCTGCTCGTCCGCTTCGACGTGGACGAGGGCGTGGTGGCTGTCACCCACTTGAACGTCACCGTCATCGTCGTCGCCGGGCAGACGACCATCGTCCCGCCGGGCGAGGCGCCGCAGGAGCCGGTCTTTCACATCAGCGGCGAGGGCGAGGTCACCGCGATTGGCGACATCTGGCGCATCGGCGGGCAGACTTTTCTCACGAACTCGAGCACTGTCGTCGTCGGCGACCCGCAAGTCGGCGACTGGGTGGCCGTCGAAGGGCGCATCCTCTCGGACGGGACGCGCTTCGCCGACCGGATCACGCTCCTGCATCACTCGACCGAGAATCAATTCTCTTTCACGGGGACGGTCGAGGTCATCAGCGGTACACAATGGACGATCGCCGGGCGCGTCGTGCGCGTAGACGATTTGACGAAGATTGACGAGGGGATCGCAGTCGGGGACCAGGTAGAGGTCCAGGGCGGCATTGCGCAGGACGGGACGTGGTGGGCGTCGTCTATCACCCGCACGGCCGCCAACGGCTTCGAGTTCACAGGCGTGGTGCAGAGCATCATCTCCGATACCTGGACGATCTCCGGCATCTCGGTCACCGTCAACGTGAGCACGACGATTGAGGCCGGGATTGTAGTCAGCGACGTCGTCCACGTCGAGGGTGAGATTCTCGACGACGGGACGTGGCTGGCGACTTCAATTCAGAAGACCGCAGAGAACACCTTTGACTTCACGGGCGTCGTCATCAGCATGGATCCGTGGATTGTGGACGGTGTCCCCATCTCGGTCACCGAGCAGACCACGATTGACGAGGGCATTGACATTGGCAACCGGGTGCGGGTGGTGGGCCGGGTGCTCGCCGACGGGACGTGGCTGGCTGAGTCCATCACGCAGCTGGACGAGGGCAAGCGGCATCACGTCGAGTTCACCGCGCGGGTGGAGAGCATTGGTCCGGCCTTCTGGGTCGTGGGCGGCGTCCCTGTCTCGGTGACCGAGCAGACCAAGATTGACAACGGCATCGAGGTCGGCGATCTCGTCACGGTGAAGGGCAACTTGCTGCCCGACGGGACGGTGGTCGCGAAAAAGATCAGGCTCGCGAGCCCGACACAGGGATGTGTCGAGACGAGCGTGGTGGTGCAAACTATCAACGCCGATCAAATCGTCCTGCTCAATGGGCAGACGATCCCGCTGGATGGTAAGGCCAAAGTCAAAGGCAAGGTCAACGTCGCCAGCATCGTGATCGTGCTGGCCTGCGCGGACGCGGATGGCAACATTACCATCGTGAGCATCACGGTTGTCTATCAACTGGATGCCCTGCCGCCGCCACCGCCGCAGGACAACGGGGGTCAGGATAAAGATAAAGACAAGGACAAGCATCCCGATTGCAAGGAAGGCCCCGGGCGCGGGGAGGGGCTTTGCAAGCACGATGACGATGACGACGACGACGATTGAGTGATTGGGCGATCGGGTAAGGGGGTTGGTGAGTCCAAGATTTTTATCTGCGAATGGGCACGGATTTGCGCGAATGATTCGTGCCCATTCGCGTTCATTCGTGGACTCAGCCCGGCGTGTTCGCGTTTGGGGCGCGTGCTATAATCCGCTCACCATGCAGGCCGTCTCCCACACACCCACACACCCACACACTTACACGCCCCTCTCCCTCTGGCTCATCCGGGTCGCATACACCTCCGCGTTCGTGGCCGCTATCTTTCTCTCGCTCGGCGTGATGGGCGCGGCGGCCTTTCAACTCCGCTATCACGGGCGCATCTATCCGGGCGTGCATGCCTGGGGCGTTGACCTCTCCAGGATGACGCCGGCCGAGGCCGCGCTCGCGCTCTCTTCCGCTTTCACCTATCCCGCCTCACCCGCCTTCACCCTCCACGACGGCGCGCGCACGTGGACGGCCACGCCCGCCGAGCTCGGCCTCACCTTTGACCTGCCCGCCAGCGTGAATGCAGGGTACTCCCTCGGGCGCTCGGGCCGCTGGCCGGCAGACTGGATCGCGCAGTTTTCAACGTGGTATTCCGGCGCGCAGGTTTCGCCCGTGGTGGTCTACGACCAGAGCCGCACGCTCGCATATCTCGCGAGCGTCGCGCAGATCGTTTATCTCTCGCCCGCGGAAGCCTCGCTCGTGGCCGAGGGGACGAACGTCACCACCACGCCGGGGCAGATCGGGCGGCAGTTAGACGTGACGGCGGCGGCGCTTGCAATTCGCAACTCACTTCTCACCCTCGGCGCGGCGGACATTCAACTCACCATCATCGAGACTCTGCCGCTCGTGCTCGACGCCTCCCCGCAGGCCGCCGCCGCCGAGGCCATCCTCAGCCAGCCGCTCATCCTCGTCATCGCCAACCCGGTCGCGGGCGAAGACCCCGGCCCGTGGACGCTGGACCAGGCCACGCTTGCGACGATGCTGAGGATTCAACGCGTGCAGGACACCCCGAACTCCGCGCGCTTCGAGGTGGGGCTGGACGCGGCGGCCCTGCGCGCCTTTCTCGAACCGCTCGCGCCGCAGTTGGAGCGCAAAGCCCGCAACGCGCGCTTCATCTTCAACGACGAGACGCGCTTGCTCGAAGTCCTCGAACCGTCGCTCGACGAGCGCACGCTGGACATTGACGCCACCCTCACCAAGATTAATGAAGAACTGCTGAAGAACAACCACACCATCCCGCTCGTCTTCCAGAGCAAGCCGCCGGAGGTGACCAGCGACATGACGGGCGAGCAGTTGGGCATCACCCAGCTCGTCGTGTCGGTGTCCACTTCGTTCGCGGGTTCCACCGCCGAGCGCGTCAAAAACATCAAGATCGCGTCCGCGCGCTTCCACGGTCTGCTCATCGCGCCCGGCGCGACGTTCTCGTTTGACGAGAATCTCGGGGACGTGAGTCTGGACACGGGCTACGCCGAGGCCCTCATCATCTACGGCGGGCGCACGATTCGCGGGATCGGGGGCGGGGTATGCCAGGTGAGCAGCACCGTCTTCCGGGCCGCGTATTTCGGCGGCTATCCCATCGTCGAGCGCTACTCGCACGCTTACCGCGTGGGCTATTACGAGCGCAACGGCACGTGGGAGGCCGCCGACGGGCGCAGCGGCGCGTGGAGCGACCCCGGCCTCGACGCGACGGTCTTCGCGCCGCTCGTGGACTTCAAGTTCCAGAACGACACGCCGTACTGGCTGCTGATGGAGGTGTACGTGAGCGAGCAGACCAGCCGCCTCACGTGGAAGTTCTACTCGACCTCGGATGGACGGCAGGTCACCGTCTCACGCGCTCAAGTGGAGAACATCGTCCCGCACCCGGAGCCGCTGTACGAGGAAGACCCCGAGCTTCCCACGGGCGTGATCCAGCAGGTGGACTACGCCGCCGACGGCGCGGACGCGACCGTGTATCGCACCATCACGCGCGACGGCGCGCAGATCAACACGGGCGAGAGGCCTCTGTATACCGAGTATCAGCCCTGGCGCGCGATCTACCACTACGGCCCCGGCACCGAGGGCATCCCCACCCCCGCGCCGCCCCCCTCACCTGAGGCGACTGCCACGCCGACGCCGTAGAGACGCGGCATACCGCGTCTCTACCCTATATCGCCGTAGGTCACGCTTGCAGCGTGACTTGCCTTCCAGCGGATTGGAAGCGGAAAAGCGGATGCAACGCCTCCATATCCGCTTCTCCGCTTAGTCATCCGCTGGAAGTTGCCCAATTGCGGCGCGGCCGGCTATTGATTCACGCGGGATTCGTCCTATACTCAGGCTGACGAAATAGATACCTTTGCGGTTCAAAGAATAGTTGAGCGGCAGTAGCGAAATGGCATGACCAGCCGGTATCAGCCGATGCACTCGACTCATTCGCCGCGAAAGTTGAGCGAAAATTTGATGCAAAAGGGTTGTTCCTTTCAATTAATGGTTTCTCGTCAGAAGGTATTCGAGCTCATTCCAGTGGCAAGAAAGTATTGCTGCTCATGGATGGCGGCGATCTGACCGCCGTTTTGGAGGGGAGAATAGACCTCAAGGAACTGCTGGCCAGAAAACGCCGACATGCTGCGAGAACAGGCGAGATATACTTGACTTATCGTGATATGGCTGTGTAATTCCTGCCGCCCAACAAGTCGCCACATCCGACGCTGCCCTCCGCTTGCTACGGTGGCGCGGATGATGTGCCTCGCTGGGCAGCCCTGCCCAGAACATTCAACAGCAAGGGATTTGTTATGGATCAAACATCACCCGACAACTCGAGCAAAGTGTCCATAACCTCGGGCCAGGACACGAACATTGGAGGTGATGCCGTCGGCAGAGACAAGATCACCCACATCTATTACGCACCAGGTCAGCCCACATCTGGTAGCGATGAGTTCACAGCCGAACGTCGAAAGGCATATCAGTCTCTGTGGACAATGCTCGAAGACCTACACATCAAACTCCGAACCGACTCCATTGGAAAGCGTGAGTTCCACGAGCATTTGACGGCAGTCAACGCCTTTATTCTCAAGAATTCGCTCCACCTGGATAAGGCTCACGGCCAATTGGCAAGCGACTACATAAAGGGCGTCTTCGGGCTCAGCGAGTTAATCGCACGCTCCAAGGACAAACGCGCCAAACGCCACTGGGCTGCGACAGATGCATTGCCCGAGGATACCCTCGCAGAATACGAGGAGATCAAAGCAGCCTGGAGTTCTGTGGATACACTGCGCGACAGGTTGACCACAGAGTTTCGCGCGATTCTTCAGTTATAGTATATGGGCCGTCCAAAATGACATGCGGCCTGTTACTGTACGACCGCGCTTCGCGCGGGCCAACAAGGCGGCTCAGGATGCTGTTCGCGTTGAAGAACCGCACCCAATGTCAGCCCCCGTTACTCGTCCCACGCCCTACCCCGACGTCAACGCCGTGCTGCACGATTTACTCGCAGGCGTACAAGCTGTCCACTTTGAGGGGCGTTTTCGCGTGGGCCGCCACGATGGCCCTGCTCCGTTACACGCTGGAACGCAGCTCACAGGCGAGTGACCATTGACACTTCGTTTCGTCGTGCCTTCGTGATAGGATGAGGGCCGCGCGGCATACGCGCTCTGACTCTCAACCTGTCATGAAGCGGTTGTTGCTTTCAACCCTCGCCATTCTTCGCCGCCTGCGCGGCCCTCTCGTCGTTCGCCGCTACACTCACCCCAATCGCATCACGACCATCGAGCTGCGGCAGTGGCTGCCCGTCGCCGCCTTTGCGATTGTGCTCGTCTGGTACATCGTTGCGCCAAGCGAAGCGGCGGCGATGGGGACGGTAACTTTGGCCGGATTGCTCGTCGCCGCGTACCTCTGGGCGCGCGCGATGGCCCGCCACGTCAGCGGCACGCGCCAGCTCCGCTACGCCGCCGCGCAGGTCGGCGACGAACTCGAAGAACTCATCACGCTCGGGGACGCCTCCGACCTCCCTGTCCTGTGGGCCGAGTTCGTGGATCGGTCTGACCTCCCCGGCTACACCGTCGCGAGTGTGCGCGCCGCTGATGGGCACAGCTCGATTCAATGGCGGGCGCGCGCCATCTGCACACAGCGCGGCCTGTTCATGTTGGGGCCGTGGGAATTGCGCCTCGGCGACCCGTTCGGCATCTTCCGCGTGCGGCAGGTCTACACTCAGCCGCAATCGCTGCTCGTCTATCCCCCGCTCGCCGCACTCCCCGATTATTTGCTCCCGCACCGCGCCACCGTCGGCGACCACCGCCCACTCCGCCAGCCCCTCCCCGCCGAGACGATCAACGCAATCAGCACGCGCCCGTATTCGCCCGGCGACCCGCTGCGGCACATCCACTGGCGCACGACTGCGCGCCGCGACGCGCCATACGCCAAACTCTTCGAGCCGGAAGCGACTTCCACCGTCTGGCTGATCCCGGATTTCGATCCGGCGGCCCACCTCGTGAGTGAGCATCCTGAGCGGAGCGGCGAGCAATTCCGTAGCGGCCGCGCAGTCGAAGGACGCGCCGCCCCTTCGACTACGCCCCCCGTTCGGGCCGAAAGCCTCGGCCCGCCGGGGCGAGACGGCCTTCGGGGCTTCGCTCAAGGTGCTCCAGAGGGTGAGGAACCGTTGGCCTCCACCGAAGAGACGATGGTGCTCCTGGCCGCTTCCCTCGCGGCCCAACTCCTGCGCGCCCGTTTGAGTGTGGGCCTGCTGGCGCGCACGGATGCCCTGCACGTCGTCCTCCCCCGGCATGGTCAGCCGCACCTCTGGCAAATCCTGCAGGCGCTTGCCCGTCTGCATCCACCCGCACACGCGCAGCCCCTGGCCCAGACACTGGCCGAGGGGCAGGCATTGATCTCTGCCCGCGATTTGCTCATCATCCTCACACCCTCGCTCGCGCCCGAGTGGCCGCGCGCGTTGAAGCAAGTCGCCCGCCGCCGGGGCGGGGCTGAGGCTATCTTGCTCGACCCGGCCTCGTTCGGCGGAGTTAGCCACGCTGAGCCTTTCGTGTCGCTGCTGGCTGAGCTGGGCCTCACCGCAAAGATCGTGCGGCGCGGCGAGCTGCGGCCCATCTCCGCCTCGTACGGGACGCTCCGGCGCTGGGAGTTCATGACGCTCGGCACAGGGAGGGCAGTCGCGCGGCAGACGCCGCGGAGCGCGTCTGCGCTTATTGCCTCGAAGGTGCTGCCGATGGAGAGTGACCGGTGACAGAAGACGTGCCCGTGGCTTCCTTCTCACCTTTTGCCTCGCTTCTGCGCTTGCGCTGGATTCCGATTCTGCTCGTGGCGCTGATGATCGGAACGCTTGCGTTCAGCCTGAGCGAAGCCCATTGGGTGAGCGGCAACGCGGCGCATCTCGGCGGCCTCTGGTTCGGGGCGCTCTGCGGGGCTGCGCTGGCGCTCTCTCGCTTCCGGGGGCGCGTTGCGCTCGCGTACTCGCTGGCGCTCTCGGTTGCTGCCGCCGGGCAGATCGTCGGGCGGGTCGTGCCGTCCCCAGATATCCTCCAGTCCTTCGCCGACCAGATCTGGGCTATGCACCTGCGCCTCGTGACGCTGTTCGTGCGCGTCGCCGGATGGGGCGCGTCCTTTTCCAGCGGCGAGTCCGTCGGGGACACCGGCCTGTTCGTCTTCTTGGTCGTGCTCATCGGCTGGAACGTGAGCGCGTGGCTGGCGTGGTGCGTGGCGCGGCGGCAGCGGGCGCTGGAAGGGCTGCTGCCTATTGGCTTTCTCCTCGCCCTCAACGTCCACCTGGGCGGCCAGCCCACGACGCCGCTGTGGCTTTTCATCGCATGTGCGATTCTGCTCATGGCGCATGCTGCTTTCACGCAGCGGAATTTGGATTGGGAGAGACGGCGCGTGGACTATCCGGGCGAGTTGGGTTGGACGTGGGCGGGGAGCGCACTGGCGATCGCGCTCGTGATTGCGTTAATGGCCGGGGCGAGTCCGCTCGTGGGGACGCCGCAGGGCTGGCAGGCGCTGTCGGATTTCATGCGGCTCACGCGGCTGCGCACGGCGGAAACGGCGGAGCGCCTCTTCTCCGGCGTCAATCCGCCCCCTTCGGATCAGCCCCTCGTCGTCGCGCAGATGCCAAACCTGGACTTGATCGGATCGCCTTTGCCGCTAGGACGGGACACCATCATGTGGGTGCTGGTGAGCGACCCCGCGCCTTTGCCGCCCGAAGTGGGCAGCGCCGCTCGCCTCCCGCCGAGACATTACTGGCGCGGCGCGATCTTTGCCACGTACATCGGCACGGGGTGGGAGCCTGCCCAGTTCTCTGAGCTGCCTCAAGTTCCCGACTTTCCCGCCGAACCGCCGCCGGGCCGCTACGCGCTCCGCCAGCATTTCGAGATCACCGCGCCTCACGGCGAGACTCTCTTCGCCGTCAACATGCCCGTGCTGGCGGGCGAGGGCGTGGCGTTTTACTTAACGCGCGCCGACGACAGCGCGCGACTCGCGGGCGTGCTCTCCAGCTACGATGTCACCTCGTGGGCCACGGACGTCACCGAAGCGCAGTTGCGAGCGGCTCCCATCTTTTATCCCACTGAGGTCATCTCAACTTACCTGCAAATCCCTGCCGCGCTTCCGCAGCGCGTGCGCGACCTGGCCGCGCGCGTCACCGCCGACACGCCCACGCTCTACGACAGAGCATTGCGCCTCCAGACCTATCTCCGAACCACTTATCCTTACAAGTTGGACGCGCCTCCGCCGCCGCTGGGCCGCGATGCGGTGGACTACTTTCTCTTTGAAGCGCCGGGCGGCTTTTGTAGTTATTACGCTTCGGCGATGGCCGTCATGCTGCGCGCGGAGGGCATCCCGGCGCGCGTGGTCACGGGCTACGCGATGGGCGAATTCGATTACACGCGCGGCGCGTATCGCGTGCCCGCCGACGCGGCGCACGCGTGGGTGGAAGTCTATTTCCCCGGCTACGGGTGGGTGGAGTTTGAGCCAACGCCTGCGCGCGGCGTGTTTGCTTACGAAAGCGGGGCCGTGTCCCAGCCTGACTCGACGCCCACGCCGCCGCAAACCGCGATCAGTGCGATTCGGGGATGGGGGCTCGCTGCATGGGGTGTAGCGTTGACGGGATTGCTTTCACTCGCCGTTGCGGGATGGTGGTGGAGGCGCTCGCGCGAACCGGGGTGGCGCACCCCGCGCGGACAGGCGCGCGCGCTGTACCGGGGCATCCGCCGCGCGCTCGCGTGGGCCGGGCTGGCCGCGCCCCCCAGCGCCACCCCCGACGAATTCCTCTCGGCGCACGCCGGGGCGTTTGTGAATCGAGCGCCTCTGCACGAGGCCATAACGCAGGCGACCGCGCTCTATTTGCGCGCGACGTTCAGCCCGCATCCGCCCACCCTCGCAGAAATGCAAACGGCGCGTCGCATGTGGCGGCGCGCCGTGCCCGGATGGTTGACGATGTGGGTGAGGGCGATCGTTCGGAGATTAGAGAGACGCGATTTCTATTGGGGTTGACGTTTCGCTTCGACCAATTCCCACAACCGCTTTGGGCTGAGCGGAATCTCCAGGATTTCGATGCCCGTGTCCGCGAGGGCATCCTCCACCGCCTGCGCGAACAGCGGCCCGACCGGGATCGCCCCGGCCTCGCCCGCGCCCTTGATGCCGAGCGGGTTGAGCGGCGCACGCGTCTCCTCGTGGCCGACCTCGACGC
>Ga0209109_10002194_pt1 | contig 10713 bp, 10 predicted proteins | sample Rifsed10ft2_FD_184004 | JGI IMG/M metagenome (GOLD analysis project Ga0209109, IMG submission 184004) | Soil microbial communities from Rifle, Colorado, USA - sediment 10ft 2 (version 2) | ecosystem: Environmental > Terrestrial > Deep subsurface > Rock core/Sediment | place: Rifle, Colorado... | reverse complement strand
CCTCCTCGACGACGAGGGTCACCTGGAAGACGGCCTTGAGATCCGGCTCGTCCCAGCACGGGAATGCCCGACGGGCGTCCGTCGCCTCGAACTGGGTCACCGCCAAGGCACCTGCCCCCGTGTCCCCCGAGCCACCGCCCGGCGGGGAAGCCTCCGAGGTTGGGGACCGCTTGACGGTGCTGCGGTAGAATCCGCGGAGCTTGTCGCTGAGACTGCCGTTGAACTTCAGCGACAGGCGCCACGGGCCCGGATCCAGCGGTTCCTGAAAGAGGAGGCGCGCCCGTTCCGCCCCGTGATCCAGCGCCACGATCCCGTTGAAAGTCGCACCCCTGTGGTTCCGGATGGCGACTTCCTGGATCCACAGCTCGGCCGCGTTCAGCACGACTTCCTTCACCGGCTCGCGGACGGTCACCTCGATCGTCTCCTCGCCGGCAAAGCTGGCGGATGACAGGTCGGGCTCGACCCGGATGTCATACCGACTCGGGACCACGGTGCGCGGCAGCCTGTGGGACTCCGGGTGTCTCTGCGCGATCACTTGCTGATGCCTCCTGGTATCACGCGGTGAAGGGATTCTCCCTGGGATGGTGACCCGAAGGGGATTCTACCGGGTTAGTCGCGCCCTGGAAACGTCCCATGTGGGGGGAGGAGGGGGATCGGCCGACCGCTCACTGACGCTTCAGCTGTCGCATGAAGGTCTCGACCTCCGCGCGGCGGGGGAAAGAGGTCTGGGCCCCCCGCCTCGTGCAGGCCAGGGCGGCCGCGGCGTTGGCCAGCGGCAGCGCCTCTTCCCACGTGCCGGCAGCCGCCAGCCCGACCGCCAGGGCACCGTTGAAGGCATCCCCGGCCCCTGTGGTGTCCACCGCATCCACCGGAAATGCAGGAAAGTGGAGCGCCGATTTCCCGTCGCAGTAGAGGATGCCCTTCGTCCCAAGGGTGACGATCACCCTTCTCACCCCGCGGGCCAGCAGGTGCTGCGCCGCCTGACTGGCGCGGTCCGGAGCCGTGACGGCGATCCCGGTCAGGACCTCCGCCTCGTTGGCGTTCGGGGTCAGGCAATCCACCAGGGAAAGCAGCGTGTCAGGAAGTGGCTGGGCCGGCGCCGGGTTCAGGATGGACAGGACGCCGTGCTCCCGGGCAGTGGCAAGCGCCCACTGCACGCTGGAGACCGGGATCTCGAGCTGCAGCAAGAGCACCTTGGCCCAGGGCATGAGCGAGGCATGCATTTTGGCCAGATCGGGGAGGAGTTCGAGGTTGGCCCCCGACGCCACGGCAATCTGGTTCCGCCCTTCCCTGTCCACCGTGATCAGGGCGACCCCGGTGGCCGCCTCCGTGCGGATCACCCCATCCGTGGGAATCCCTTCGGCGGCCAATTGCTCTACGACCCGATCGCCCTGGGGGTCCTGGCCGACACAGCCCACGAATCGGACGTCGCCGCCCAGGCGCCGGGCGGCCACCGCCTGGTTGGCCCCCTTCCCACCGTGGCTGACGTAGAAGCTCCCCCCGGTAACCGTCTCCCCTTCGGCCGGGAGCCGCGGCACCGCGACGGTGAAATCCATGTTGGCCGACCCGATCACCAGGACGCGAGGCAAGCTATCCCCCCGAGTCAGCGAGATGAAGAAGAAGTGCGGGCTATGACGCCGGCGGGCGGATGCGGGTCCGGGTCCAGGCGAGGAATCGCTCGGCCTGCTGCACGACCTCTTCCGCTTCCTTCCGCGAGAAGAGCCGGCTCTCGTACTCGACGCTGTTCTTCCGACCCAGTATCCGGCGCAAGTGCCCCAGCGCGGAGGTCCGGTCCGAGCCAGACCCCGCCAGGAGGTCAACCACATCCTCGTGACGCTGGCTCACGCTCCGGAGTCCACGCTCGAACACCAGCACCGCGTCTGCGGCAGCTATACCAGCATGGATGGCCGACAGAGCCGCCGCATTCCAGCGCCGACTCACCACGTTATCGAGCGCAGAGCGTAGAAATTCCTCGGCCTTGGCCAGATAGACAGTGTGAGCACCACGCTCTTCCCGACGGCTGCGGATCTGCTTGGGTGCCATTTACCCGAGCACCTCGCTGAGGGGCTCGCCCGCAACCACCCATCCCGTTTCCACTGCCTCTCGCACGAGCCGTTCCTTTCGTCGGTACCGGCGGACGAACTCGGCGGCCGGCATCACCTGCACGGAAAGGCGCCTGCCAAATTGACGTCGGAGGGCCACCGCTCGCTCGGTGAGGATTCGGTCGGCCTTCGCCCCGCCATCCGCCCTGACCGTCAGGCACAACAGGTCGATGTCGCTTTCCGCCCCTGCATCGCCCCGAGCTACGCTGCCGAACACGATCACTGATCGAACGGGGACCCCCGCCGCCTTCCGGACCGCCTCCCCCACCGCCGTGAAAAATGTAGACTCTGCATCAAACAGTGGCCGGATCCCTGTCCGAACCAGCCAGTGCTCTTCATTCAGCTGATAGGAAATGGCCGGCCCGTGCCGGACCGCTTGCACTATTTCGCGCCCGGCCAACGTCCGGAGGGCTCGATGGACGGCGGGATGGGAGATGTGCACGGCCCGGCTAATCGCCCGGCCGGTATGTTCTCCTCCCGCCCGGCAGAGGTAGCGGAGGATCCTCACGTGGGGCGCTCCACCCAGGGCGGCATCGAGGATGGTGTCGGAAGCCATGCTGCTGTACCGGTTTCTCATGGTTCCAAATGGTACCGAATGTTTCCAAATGGTTCAAGGCAAAATTTGCGGGCTCCACCGCGGGAGGTTTTCACCAGTCAGCCTCAGGGATGTGGCTGACCGCGCGGTTCGACCCTGCGGCAGAATCCCACGAACTTCATGGGCTCGGAGGAGAAGGCGCAACCGGAAGGCGTGGCAAGGGCAGACAGTCTATCGAAACAGGTTGCGGAGCCAGTCGAGGAAGCCGCCCGCAACCTTGGCCACGGGCGTCTCGTCGCAGTCGCTGGGGGGTTCGGTGCCGGCGCGGAAGGCCTCTTGGATGACGGTCCCGCCGCTGCACCAGAAGGAGACCGACCGCCCCGTGTCCCGGTCAATGGAGGCCAGGATGACGCCGGGCGGCGGCGTGAACGGCCTGGGAGGCGCGCGCCGAACGGCGGCCTGCATGACGGACGCCCAGATCGGCAGGGCCGCCTGCGCCCCGTCGAGGCCGATGGGGGTCCCGTCATCGCGACCCACCCACACCCCCACCACCAAGTCGGGAGTGTAGCCCACGAACCACGCGTCCCGCAGATTGTCCGTCGTGCCGGTCTTGCCGGCCGTGATGTCGCTCAGTCCCCAGCCCGCGCTGGCGCGGCCGGTCCCATCGCGCATCACGCCCCGGAGGATGTGGGTGATCAAAAAGCTCGAATCGGCCGAGACCGCGCGCATGGGCGGGGGCGGGGGCAGGATCTCCACGGCCTCCCCCTGCGATCCCGGAGCCAGCGCCGTCGGAAAGACGCGAAGCCCCTGATTGGCCAGTGTCGCGAAGGCCGTGGTGATCTCGAGGAGTGTCACCTCCGAGGTCCCCAGGGCCAGGGACGGGACCGGTGCCAGGGAACTCTCGATGCCCAGGGCATGGGCCGTCTCGGCGATTCGGTCCAGCCCGACCTCCTGCGCGACCCGGATGGTTGGGACGTTCAGCGATTCCTCCAGCGCCCGGCGGATCGTCACGGATCCGCGGAACCGGTGGTCCGTGTTCCGCGGTGACCACTTCTGGTCGCCGTTCCGGATCACCATCGGGGCATCCGCGATGAGGGAGGCCGGGGTCAAACCCGGGTTGGTTCCCGATTCCTCGGCCTCGAACGCGGCCAGGTACACGATCGGTTTGAACACCGATCCGGGCTGCCGCCTGGCTCGCGTGGCGCGGTTGAACGGGCTCTCCAGGTAGCCCCGTCCCCCGACCAGGGCGCGGATCTGGCCGGTGGCCGGCTCCATGGCGACCAGCGCCGCCTGCAGCTTTCCCGGGGGAAGGCCGGCCTTTCGCCGTTCGATCCGTTGGATGCCGGTGTGGACGGCCGCCTCGGCAACCCGCTGGAGAACCGGGTCCAGGGTCGTGGCGATCCGGACCTCGCCGGAGGCCGGGAGGCTCGCCCGCCTGGCGATCTCTTCCCGGGCGAGATCAACGAAGTACGGCGCCCGGCTGGCGGAGCCGGCCAACCGCCACTGCACCGGGCGGGCCATCGCCTGGCACGCATCGGTGTCGGCGATCGCCCCTTGCCCGCGCATGGCCAGGAGCACCCCGTCCCGACCCGCGCGCGCGCGGATCGCATCCCCCGAGAATATCCTGTTCGGGCCGCTGATCGCCGCGGCCAAGAGCGCTCCCTCGTCCAGGCGGACATCGGCAAGGTCCTTGTCCAGGAAATGACGGGCGGCCGCCCCCAGGCCGAACACGGGGATCCCGCCATCGGTACCCATGTAAACCGAGTTCAAGTACGCCTCGAGGATGCGGTCCTTTGGATAATAGATTTCGAGGAGGAGGGCGATGAAGGTCTCGCGCAGCTTGCGCTCCCAGGTGCGTTCGCTCCCGAGGAAGAGCGTGCGGGCGAGCTGTTGCGTGATGGTGCTTCCGCCCTGCCGCACCTTGCCGTGCCGCAGGTCGATGACAATTGCGCGGATGACCGCCCGGACATCGATCCCCCGATGGGAGAAGAAGCGCCGGTCCTCCGTGATCAGCACGGCGTCCACGACCGGCCGCGGGATCCGGGCCAGAGGGACCCACACCTGTGACCGCTGGGAGATTCCCTGGAAGACGGCGATCTGCTCGTCACCGGCGAAGAGCCGTACCGTCGGAAGGGTCGCGGAGTCTGGACTGGGGAGAGGATACCGCCACTCCGTCCAGCCCCAGGCGACACCCAGGATGGCCAGCACCAGGCCGGCCGCGATGAACGTCCTGCGGCGGCGAATCGTAGGGGACATGCGACGCATGAAGGGATGATGGGGAAGGCCGCAGGGCAACCCCGCGGCCTTCCCCTCCGGATGAGGTGCTCTACACCTCGCGATTAGCTCGAATATCCGCGCTCGCGCATGCAGCTCCGATAGGCCTCGACGGCGCGGGCGTCCTGCTTGTTCGTCTCGTTGAGCCCGTACAGGGTCCCGGCCGTGGCTCCCACGATCCCGCCGATGGCCGCACCCTTTCCGGCACCCTTGCCCCCGCCGGCAATGGCGCCGCCGGCCGCGCCCACGCCCGCGCCGATGGCCCCTCCGATCACGGCGTCCTTGACCACCTCGGTCGTCTTGTCGGAGGTCACAGACTTGGCGTACGTGTTACAGGACTCGATGTCCGCGGCCGCGGGGCCGCCCTTGGCCTGCCGGACTTGCGCCCGTGCCGGCCCCGGCGTCGATGGCGATGCCGCTACCTGACGCGGCTTCGCCTTGGAGACGGACGGGACTGGCTTCGTCACATCCTTTTCGTTCCAGTTCCCCACCACCAGGGTGGTGACCGCCACCGTCGTGAGAACGACCGCAAGGCCGATTGTCGCGATCTTCCACGGCTTCCATTCCACGGTCGACATTGCCAGGTCCTCCTCTCAGCGGTCAGCCTCACGCGGCCCGAGACCCGTGCCGCGCGTTGTCTGTGAATCCTGCTGACCCCTCATCGATGCCTAGTCCCCAGCTACCTTCGGCCGGGATCATCCCGGAAGAAACGGTCGCCCAGGAGATACCCGCCCAGGAGGCCGACCGGTCCCCCAATGGCGGCCCCGAGGGCGGCATTGCCCGCCACCGCGCCCAGGAGGGCGCCGCTCGCCGCCCCCCCGGCGCCGCCGGCCAGCGCACCCTTTTCGCGAGCCGTCAGTCCGCCAGCACAACCCGCCGTCACCAGAGCCACCAGGACAAGGATCAGGATCGTCTTCTTCATGAGCCCCACGCCCCCTGCTGTGTCAGTTGTATTCGCCGGTCGCGTGCCCCTCGGAGAGCGCCTGAAGCGTCCGCAGGATCATCTTCAGCTGGGTCGGATTGATGGGTTTCTCGAGACATTCCGACACCCTTAGCCGCTCCGCCTCCGCTCTCACCGCATTCCGGTCCTCCGCGCTGATGACGATGATGGAGATCGCCGGGTGGTAGGCCCGGAAGATTCGCGCCAGATCCCAGCCACTGACAGTGACCCCGTGAACCGGAGGCAGGTCCAGGTCGAGGATGGCGACGTCGAAGCGACACTCTTTGATCTGCTTGATCGCCTGCCAGCTGTCCGCGGCCGTCTCCACCCTGTACCCCTCACCTTGAAGGGACGCCCTGAGCCCCTCTCGGCTATGGAGGTCATCGTCCACGACCAGAACCCTTTTTTTCACCGGCGCTGACCCCCACACCGCGGAGCAGGCGGTATACGTTGGACTGCTTCGATGGGCGTTCATGACCGCTGGGGTGGGCAACCCTCATGCCAGGGGTGAAACCCCGCGTTCCGGTATGGAAACACTCAAGAATATCAATGGGTTATACCTGATTCGACCGCCGGCTTTTGTTGCACACGGGGCCTGGTCCCCAGAGGGATTTGTAAAACTTACAGGTTGCGCCGCGTAAATCTTACAGGGGGTTGGAGGAGCCCTCCCAGAATGTCAATCCGGGTCCGGTCCCGAAGGTCATTCCCCAGGAGTTCCCCGACAAGTGGGATGGCTCTGACCAGCGGCTCAACCCGGGAACAACCCAGACAATGCATTTGAACCGCCAATCCCGCCAGCGGCGGGACAAGGCCGCTAAGAAATCCCTCATATCCAAAGTGACAGCGAGGAAGGAGGCGTGAGGCATACCGGAACATTTTGGCCCAGACGCCTGGCCCAGGTAGTTGAAACCTGATGGACCTCTGCGATCTCTGCGAACTTTGCGGTGAAATGTTTGGGATTACCGGACGGAACGGAGGAGATCCTCTGCCAGGATCTGGGCCTTGTCGGCGAGATTGGAGGCCCTGGGGAAATCCAGCGCAGCGAGGGCCTCTTTGGCGTTGCTGAGGAAGTTCTGGATGGTCGAGTAGGTGTCCACCTGCTCCTTCGCCAATCGCTTCCGATCAATCTGCGCGACGATCTGCTCGGTCTTCTGAATTCTTGTGTTGGCCTCCCGCCTTAACCGGTCCTCGTCCCCGCGACCAATCTGCGGCGAGAGCACCGGAGGGGATGCAGGCGGAGTGGCTGGAGGCGGTGGAGAGGGTTCCCGCTTGGCCGCCGGCGGCTCGGGTGGTGCTGACGGGGTCACGAGACGCTTCAGGTCGGCGCAGCCCGCAAGGACGACCGCCATGAGGAACGCCTGACCCAGCCACTTCAGTGATCTCACGCTGACCTGCCCTCGCCTCCTCACCCAGCAGCCCTCAGCCCAGGGGAAGCCGCACGGTCATGGTTGTCCCCCGGCCCACCTCGGACGACACGTCGATTCTCCCGTCGTGCTCTTGCACGATCCGGTACACCAGCGACAGCCCGATTCCGCTGCCGCCCGGCTTGGTAGTGTAATAGAGCCGGAAGATTTTTTCCAGGTCCTCCGCCGGGATCCCTGCCCCCTCGTCGGCGATGCTCACCTTGGCCGTGTCCCGCGATTCCCGCGTCGTGACCACGCGGATCGTGCCACCGGACGGCATCGCCTGGCACGCATTCAGCACGATGTTCATGAAGGCCTGGTGAAGCAGCTCTTCATCACCCGTGACGGGGGAGAGGGCGCTCTCCGGCCGGAACCTGAACCGGATGCCCTTCGGCTGCCATTCGGGCTCGAGGAGCGTGATGAGACCTTGGAGCAGGGCGTTCAGGTCCACTGGGTTCAGGTTGATCTCCCGCGGGCGGATGAACCTCAGGAATCCCTGCACGACCCGGTCGAGCCGGCGAATCTCGCTCTCGATGACGGCCACGTTCTCCTGCGCCTCGTCGGAGCTGACGCCCAGCTTCTCCTTGAGCAGCTCGAGATGGATCGTCATCGCATTCAGGGGGTTCTTGACCTCATGGGCCACCCCGGAGGTGAGCCGTCCCAGGGCCGCGAGCTTCGCGGAATAGCTGACCAGGGACTGCAGGGTCTTGGCCGAGTCGAGGTCCTTCAAGAGCATCATGGTTCCCATCTGCCTCTGGTCGTCCGACACGGAGAATGCCGACACCAGGAATTCCTTCGCGGTTCCATCCTGGGCCAGGCTGATGGTCGCGTTTCGCAACCCGGCACCCTGCTCGAGGCTGCGCTCCGCCAGCGACCGGAGGGGATGGGACTGCGGCAGGAGATCCTCCAAGGAAGATCCCTGGGCCTGCTCCATGGGTCGTCCGACCACCGCCTCTGCAGCCCGGTTGAAGAAGAGGATGCGGCGGTCCTGGTTGAAGAAGATGAGCCCGTCCTCCAACTGGTCAACGACCTGTTGCAGGTGGGCCTTCTCGCCCAGGCCCTTCAGGCGATCCGACTGGAGTTGCTCCCCCAGGAGCTGGACCTGCGACGCCAGCTCCTTGAACTCGTCCTCCTGGCCGAGGTCGCCCCCCACCTCGAATTCCCCGCGGCGGAGCCGCTCCATCTCCCGAGTGAGGCGGCGAATAGGCTTCAGGGTCAGGTTGGCCAGACCTATCGCGACCAACCAGCCCACGAGCAAGGCGACGCCAGCCAGGGCGAGACCGCGTGTCAGGGAGCCGGTCAGCTCCCTGCGCAAGAGGCTGGTGGAGACGCCGAGCCGGATGCTTCCGAAGGGTCGCCCGTCCAGGCTCAGGGGGAATCTGACCTCGTAGATGTTCCCGGGCTGGTACAGGGCATAGAAGCGGCGGAACGGATCCAGGGACAGCACATCCTGCAGCGCCGGCCGGTCGGTCGCCGCGCCGCCTTCCTTCCCGCTCTCCCCGTGCAGAATCGTTCGGCCGCTTTGATCGGCGAGCAGGACGTACAGCAGGTGCGGGGAATACCCGATGCTCGCTTCCAGCAGGCCCCGCAGCTCCGGGTCCCGCCGGAGGGCCTCCCGCGGGTTCCGCCCCGCGGCCCGCGAGAGGGTGCGACTGCTCTGGGCGTACACCTGCTTGGCAATCAGGTCAGCCTGCTGCAATACCCCCTCGACGGTCAGGCGGGTCAACTGGGAAAAGTGCACCAGGGTGGTCGTGGTCACCACCAGGAAGGTCAGCGCGGTGATGACCAAGGTCTCTTTCGCCCTCAGGCCGATGCGCATCCTATCCCCAATCCGGAATCATCAACCGCCAAGGCGCCAAGAACGCCATAACTTCCTGGCAACTGGGCAATCCGGCAATCGGGCAACTCGGAACTCCTGGCTGTCCCGCCTCGGGCGGGATTACCGGGTTGCCTGATTGCCACTCCCTTGGCGGCCCGTTTACTCAGCGTCCGCCTCTGGCGGACTGGGTGATCATGGCGGTTCAAAGTTTTTCCCTGAGTGGGGCTAGCCCGGATTATTCACGAAGACTTCGTCTTCGCTCATAACCGCCCGCAAGAGCGCATTTTGCGCTCTGGCGGGTTTCGACGCGGTGCTCGCGCACCTTGCTCAAGACTAGCCCGGGCTAGTCCTGAGCGGAGGCCCTGCGCCCCTTGCAGGGCCGGAGTCGAAGCCCGAAGGGCGGGTTTTTCATGACCCGTTCATGAATAACCCGGGCTAGGGGGTGTTTGGGCATGCCTCCTGGGCCGTTTCCTTCATGGACTATTGCCCTGATGGATCTTCACCCCAGGCTTCTCCCGTAGACTAAACTCCAGGCAGGCGAGCAGGCGGACTGTCGAATCCTTCAACCGCTGCGGGACGTGATGAATTCCATGCGACAGCCGGCAGGACTGGGCGCTTGGGTCCCCGCTGGCGTGGCGTTGGCGGCCAGCCTGCTCCAGCTCGCCGGAGTCTACTGGGATGTCGGCTGGCATCACGCGTGGCGACGCGACACCTTCTGGAGTCCCCCGCACCTCGCGATCTACGCGGGGGTGGCCCTGGCGCTGGCGGCGGCAGCCATGGGGAGCCTGGCGGCACGCACGCGGCAGGGGCGGTCCCTCAGTCCCGCCCGAGGGCGGGACTACCGGATGGCGGGACTCGGCCCAGCCATCCAAATCGCAGCCGCGCCCATCGATGAGCTGTGGCACCGGGTCATCGGGCCCGACGTCTCGGTGTGGAGCCCGCCACACCTGCTCGGAATCCTGGGTGGGATCGTCGGGGTGCTGGGATGGATGCTGGTCCTGGCTTCCTCGTACGGCCCCGTTGGGCCCGACCGGCTCGTCCAGAGCTTCCTCTTTGCCTTCAACGTGCTCCTCCTCACCGGGAGCCTCTTTGCCCTGGGTGAGTACGATCACGATCCGGCAGTGCGGGAACCATGGCTATACCCCGCCATGGCGGGCCTTCTGGCCCCATGGGTCCTCGTGGCGGCCCGGAACCGGCTCGGGTGGGCCTGGGGAGGGACGCTGGTCACAGTCGGCTACACGGTGTTGCGGCTGGCGCTTGCGGCGGGCGTGTGGGGCATGGGCCTTCCGTGGTTGGGTGTCCCGCCTGTGATCGTCGTGGGCGCCGTCTTCTTCGACGTCCTGGCCCGACGGGTCGGCGCCGGCTGGGCGGGAGCCGGATTCGGATTCATCTTCACACTTTCCGACTTTCCACTAACCTACCTCCTCAGCGGCAGGGCGTGGAGCATCCTCGATTGGGCCGGAACGCTCTCCGCCGCGGCCGCCGCCGGCTGGGCCAGCGCGCTCATGGGCCAATACGTTTCCTTTATTGCCGCAGGCGGGGGTCCAGGGTGTCGCGCAGGCCGTCCCCGAAGAGGTTGAAGCCGACCACCACGATCATGATTGCCACGCCGGGGATGGTGGCCCCGTGGGGGGCCACGA
>Ga0209109_10002193_pt1 | contig 10714 bp, 9 predicted proteins | sample Rifsed10ft2_FD_184004 | JGI IMG/M metagenome (GOLD analysis project Ga0209109, IMG submission 184004) | Soil microbial communities from Rifle, Colorado, USA - sediment 10ft 2 (version 2) | ecosystem: Environmental > Terrestrial > Deep subsurface > Rock core/Sediment | place: Rifle, Colorado... | reverse complement strand
CCGCCTGAACCGGGACGTGTGAAGACCCGCCTGCTGAGTCTGCTGACCCCCAAAAAAGCTGCCAGCCTGCACCGGGCGTGCATCGCTGACACGATTGCGAAGATAACCAACGTGCCGGGATGCCGGAAGTGGCTGCGCGTGGCGGCGTGTCCGGACCGGGCGCAGGAGCTCGGCCGGGAGCTGCAGTTGATGAGGCGGTGGCACGTGGGGATACAGCACGGGCGCGACCTGGGAACGAGGTTGGAGGAGGCGTTCCAGTCGGTGTTTCGCTCAGGCTTTCAGAAGGTCATCGTCGTAGGCACAGACACACCGTGGATGGATAGCAACCTCGTGTTGCGGGCGATGCAAACGCTGCGCACGGCGGATACGGTGATTGGGCCGACGGTGGACGGCGGGTACTACCTGATCGGGGCGCGACGATTCATCCCGGCGATGTTCTGGAACATCCCGTGGGGGACGTCGCAGGTGTTGGACCGGACGCTGGCGGCGATCCGGAAAGCCCATGCGAGCTGCCGGTTGATGAGGCGGGACTTTGACCTGGACCGGCCGGCGGACTTCAAGCGGGCGCAGAAGATGCTGCGCGAGAACAAGAACCGGGCGGCGACGCTGGCGCGGTGGATGGTGGAGTGGGAGTTGGACGAGATTATCGAATCCAGCCGCCGCCGACGACGGCGTCGTCCTGGTAAAAGACGGCGGCCTGTCCGGGTGTGATGGCGCGCTGGGGCTGGCGGAAGCGAACGCGGACTTCGTCGGGGCCCAACGGCTCGAGAGTGGCGGCGGCGGGAGCGTGGCGATGGCGGAGCTTGACTTCGACTTCGCTGGGGTGGGCGAGGCGGGCGTGAGAAATCCAGTTAATGTCGCCGACTTCGCAGAAATCGCGGCGGAGATCGGCGTCGTCACCAACGACGACGCGGTTGGCAGCGCGGTCAAGAGCGACAACGTACAGTGGGCGGCCAATGGCGACGCCCAGGCCGCGGCGCTGGCCGACAGTGAAATGATGCACGCCGGCGTGGCGGCCAATGACCTCGCCTGAAGTGGTGACCAGCTCGCCGGACTCTTCCGGCAGACCACTTCCCTGCTCTTCCAAATAGGCCTCAATAAATTGGACGTAATTGCCCGAGGGGACGAAGCAGATTTCCTGGCTTTCGGGCTTTTCTGCGACGGGAAGCTGCGCGCGGCGGGCGATGGCGCGGACTTCGTCCTTGGTGAGTTCGCCCAAGGGAAAGACGGTGCGGGACATCTGCTCCTGAGTGAGACCGAAGAGGAAGTAGGACTGGTCCTTCGAGTCGTCGAGAGCACGGAGCAATTCGTAGCGCTGGGTGACGGAGTTGAAGCGGATGCGGGAGTAGTGGCCAGTGGCCAGTCGCTCGGCGCCAATCTGGCGGGCGGTGATGAGGAGCTGATCGAACTTAACGTGATTGTTGCAAAGCGTGCAGGGGATGGGGGTCTGGCCGGAGAGATAGTTTGCGACAAAGGGGCGGACGACGTCCTGCTCGAAGCGCTGCTCGAAATTGACGACGTAGTGCGGGAAGCCGAGGTGCTCGGCGACGCGGCGGGCGTCGTAGGTGTCGTCAATGGAGCAGCAACGGTGCCGGGCGGGGCCAGCGGGCGACAGGCCGGGCAGGCGGCGCTGGTCCCAGAGCTGCATGGTCAGGCCGACGATGGGCTCCGCGCAGGCGTGGAGGAGCGCGGCCACGGTGGAGGAGTCCACGCCGCCGGACATGGCGACGGCAGTGAGTGAGTTGTGAGGGGTGGAGGACATTGGAGGCAGTCTTTCGTTACTCGTTATTCGTTACTCGTCATTCGTTACTCGTTATTCGTGATTCGTTATTCGTGTTCCGGCAGACGGAGTTGGCCAGAACGAACAGTGATTATTGTAACAGAGAGGCGGAGGAAAGAGCTGGCAGAGGGATTCCTCGCTGCGCGCGAAAAGCGCATAAGCAGATCCCTCGCTACGCTCGGGATGACAAACTCAAATTAGGAAGCGGAGACGGGATTTTTGTAGGAGGGAGAGAGCTGGCGGAGGCGTTCGACGGCTTCGGGGATGATGGTGAGAGCGTAGTCGACGTCGTCCTGGGTGTTGGAGCGGCCGAGGCTGAGACGCAGGCAGGCGCGGGCGTCTTCCTTGGGGAGCCCGATGGCGGTGAGGACGTGAGACGGCTCGACGGCGCCGGAAGAACAGGCAGCGCCAGTGGAGAAGGCGAGGCCCTTGAGGTCGAGGGCGATGACCATGGCTTCGCCTTCGATATGAGGGATGAGGATGTTGGTGGTGTTGGGAGTGCGATGCTCGCGGCTGCCGTTGACGCGGGCGAGCGGAACGCGTTCGAGAATGCCCTGCTCGAGGCGGTCGCGCAGGGCGGAGAGGCGCGCGGATTCGGAGGTGAGCTTCTGCATGGCCAGCTCGGCGGCAGCACCGAGGGCGACGCTGCCGGCGACGTTTTCGGTGCCGGGGCGGCGGCCGCGCTCGTGACGTCCGCCGTAGAGAAGTGGCTTGAGATGCGTGCCGGAGCGGACGTAAAGCGCGCCGACTCCCTTGGGCGCGTAGAGCTTGTGGCCGGAAATGGAGGCGAGGTCGAGGCCGAGGCAGTCGACGTCAATCGGGATTTTGCCGGCGGCCTGCACGCAATCGGCGTGGAAGAAGACGTCGGATTCGGCGGCGATGCGGCCAATCTCCTCGAGCGGCTGGACGGTGCCGATCTCGTTGTTGGCGAACATGACGGTGATGAGGATAGTGTGCGGGCGGAGGGCGCGGCGGATGTCGTCGGGATTGACGAGACCTTCGCTGTTGACGGGGACGAAGGTGACTTCGACGCCGCGGGGTTCCAAAGCCTGGCAGGGATTGAGGACGGCGCTGTGCTCGATGGTGGTGGTGATGACGTGGCGGGGGCCTTCGGCGTTTTCGACGATGCCGAAGATGGCGAGATTGTTGGACTCGGTGCCGCCGCTGGTGAAGGTGATTTCGGCGGGCTTGGCGCCGAGCAGATCGGCTACTTGCGCGCGGGCGCGTTCAATGGCGCCGCGGGACTTCTGGCCGTAGGAGTGGATCGAGGAGGCGTTGCCGAAGTCGTCGCAGAAGAAGGGGAGAGCGGCGGCGAGGACTTCGGGGGCCACGGGAGTGGTGGCGTTGTGGTCGAAGTAGATGCGGCGCATGTCAGCCTTCAGCTTTCAGCCGTCAGCTATCAGCAATCTTCAGAAAGAATAGCGGCAGTTGTGGGAAGGGTCAAGGAGAGTGAAGAGAAGAAAGAACACAGATGAACACAGGTTAAAAGGATTGCTGAAGAGAAGAGGAAAAACAAAAAGATGAACACAGATAAGAAGGGTAGCGGGACGGGCACGGCGGCTTGACAGGGGGAGAGGTGTGGGCTAGGTTGCAGAGCGAGGCACCGTAAGGAAAAAAGTAGAAAGCAACGCAGGGATCGACGGACGATGCGATGCGTCCGGCGGTTTGCACGAGCCTGCGCTGTTCAAGCTCTTCCAAAGAGAAATTCTTGACGCAACCGATTATCACGCTGACGACGGATTACGGGACGAACGACCACCTGGTGGGGACGCTGAAGGGTGTGATCCTGAAGATCAACCCCGAGGCGACGATTGTGGACATCTGCCACAACGTGGTGCCGTTTGACGTGCTGGATGCGGCGCTGTGCATCGGGTCGGCGTACAAGTATTTTCCGCCGCGGACGATTCACGTGGTGGTGGTGGACCCGGGCGTGGGGACGCAGCGGCGTCCGCTGCTGGTGAGCGGCGAGCAACAGTATTTTCTGGCGCCGGATAACGGCGTACTGTCGCTGGTCTATGAGCGGGAACAGACGCATAGCGCGCGGCACATCACGTCGGAGCACTACTTTCTGCATCCGGTGAGCAATACCTTTCACGGGCGGGACATTTTCGCGCCGGTGGCGGCGTGGCTTTCGAAGTCCTGGCAGACGCAGGCGTTTGGAGAAGAGATTGCGGACCCGATGAAGTTCAGCCTGCCGAAGCCAAAGGCGGCGGGGTCGGCGCTGAAAGGCATCGTGCTGCGGATTGATACGTTTGGGAACTTGATGACGAATTTTGCCGCTGAGGAATTGCCGCAACTGACGTCGGGCGGGCCGCTGCGGATGACGGTCAACGGCAAGGCAATTACCAAGCTGGCGCAGACGTATGCGCAGGGGGAGGCGGGAGAGGCGTTTGCGATTGTGGGGTCGAGCGGGTTTTTGGAGATTTCGGTGCACAAGGGGAATGCAGCAAGGGTGTTGGGAGTGCAGAGGGGCGCAGAAGTGGTGGTGGAAGTGAAGTAGGGAGTGGGGAGTAGGGGAAGAGAAAGACGTAATTCGTTGTCCGTTCTCCGTTGCGCGTCTCCGTTTCCCAAGACAAGAAGAATGCAGAGGGATTCCTTCCGGCAGGGCCGGAATCTTCGATCGCTTCGCTAGAATGACAACAGGGAAAACCCGTTTAGCGGGAGAGGTCGACGGGGATGCGCGCCTCCACGCCGGAGACAAGGCCGGCTGGAAGCCGGCGCTACCTTGAGAGGTCGAGGGTGAGGAGGTAGGCGCGGGTGCGGGGATCGAGCCAGTCGCGCAGGGCGTCGCCGAGGAGATTGAAGGCCAGGACGGCGAGCATGACGGCGAGTGCGGGAAAGACGACCATGTGCGGGGCGTCGAAGAGATGGCTGCGGGCGTCGTTGAGCATGGCACCCCATGACGGGAATGGGGCGAGGACGCCGAGGCCGAGGAAGCTGAGGGTGGACTCGGCAAGAATGGCGCTGGCCATGCCGATGGTGGCCTGGATGAGAACGGGTTGGAGGATGTTGGGCAGAAGATGGCGGGCGAGGATGCGGAGATGCGAAGCGCCGAGCGAGCGTGCGGCGAGAACGTATTCGAGTTCTTTGGTTTTGAGGACCTGGGCGCGGGCGAGGCGCGCGTAGCCGGCCCAGCCGGTGATGACCAGAGCGAGAATTACTTTGCCGATACCGGGGCCGAGGACGGCGGCGAAGGCGATGGCGAGAAGGATGCCGGGAAAGGAGAGGAATGAGTTGATGAGGACGACGTTGACCAGACGGTCGAACCAGCCACCGAAGTAGCCTGCCAGAGAGCCGAGCGCGAGACCAATCAGGCCACAGCCCAGGACGACGGACGAACCCACCAACATTGAGACGCGAGCGCCGAAGAGGATGCGCGAGAAGATGTCACGGCCGAGCTCGTCGGTGCCCATCCAGTAGGCGGCGCTTGGAGGGGCGAGGCGGGCGGGGAGGTCTTGCGCATTGGGGTCGAAGCGGGCCAGCCAGGGGGCAAGGACGGCGGCGAGAACGAGAAGAGTTGTGACGGCGAGGCCCCAGCGGCCGAGGGCGCTGGAACAGACGAATTGGGAGAAGGCGGTCATTGGAGACGAATGCGCGGGTCAACCAGCGCGTAGAGGAAGTCGGTGAAGAGGTTGACCAGGACGTAAGAGAACGAGATGAGCAGGATGCAGCCCTGCAGAAGCGGGTAGTCGCGGGACTGAATGGCCTGGACGGTGAGGCGTCCGATGCCGGGCCAGGCGAAGATGGACTCGGTGACGATAGCGCCGGCGAGCAGCGTGCCGAACTGCAGGCCGAGAATGGTGATGATGGGGATGAGGGCGTTGCGGAAGGCGTGGCGGAAGAGGACGGCGGATTCGGGCAGGCCCTTGGCGCGGGCGGTGCGGACGTAGTCGGCGGATAGCTCTTCGATCATGGAGCTGCGGACCATGCGGGTGAGAATGGCGGCGAGAGCAGCGCCGAGAGTGACGGCGGGGAGGATGAGATTGAGGAAGCTGCCGCGTCCGGAGACGGGGAGCCAGCCAAGTTGAATTGAGAAGAGAAGGATGAGGAGCGGGCCGAGGGCGAAGTTGGGGACGGAGAGACCGAGAAGAGTGAAGAAGCTGACGGCGCGGTCGGGGGCGCGGCCGCGGCGGTCGGCGGCGAGTACACCGGCAGGTATGGCGATGACGGCGCAGACGAGAAGTGCGGCGAGAGCGAGCTGAAGCGTGGCGGGATAGCGCTCGAGAATGATGCGCAGGACGGGCTGTTGGAAACGGAAGGAAGCGCCCCAGTCTCCGGAGACGAGGCCGCGGAGATAACGGCCGTACTGGACGTGGAGAGGAAGGTCGAGGCCGAGGGCGTGGCGGAGCTGCTCAACGTCTTCGGCGCGGGCCGATTCACCGAGCATCTGCTGGACCGGGTCGCCGGGGACGATATGGATGAGAAGAAAGACGAGGGTGAGGATGAGCCAGAGGGCCGGGAGGGTGACCAGAAAGCGGTAGAAGAGGTGGCGAATCATTCGGAGGCGGCGCGAGAGGCGGGGGGCGGGGCGTCTGAGTCTTGCAAAGGGGCGGCGGGCGCGGCGGGAGGCTCGACGGGCTTGATCTGCTGGATTTTGACGCGGGCGATGCGGCGACGGTCCATCTGTACAACGGTGAAGCGGTAGCCTTCAAAGTCGAAGCTCTCGCCGCCGCGAGGGATGAAGCCGAGCTGGGCGAGGACAAAGCCGCTGAGGGTGGCGTAGGCGGGGTCGTCGGGAAGCTCGATGGCGTACTGCGAGGCGAGGTCGCGGACGTTGAGCGAGGCGTCGAAGATCATGGCGCCGTCGGCGAGGGTCTGGGGGCGCTCGATGACGTCGAACTCATCATGAATTTCGCCAACCACCTGCTCGATGATGTCTTCGACAGAGACGAGGCCGAGGATGCTGCCGAACTCGTCCACGACCATGGCCAGACCGACGCGGCGGGAGCGGAGCTCGAGCAGGAGCTCGCCAGCGAGCTTGCTTTCCGGGACGATGAGGACTTCGCGGAGGACGCGGCGGAGACTGAAGTCGGGCGCGGGGAGGCCCTCTTCGGCGCGGCGCTCGCGGTCGAGCAGGACCCAGAGCATGTCCTTGATGTGAACGAAGCCGAGGACGTGGTCGAGCGTGCCTTCGTAGACGGGAATGCGCGAGCGCTGAGTGGTGGCGAAGATGGTCATGATTTCTTCGAGGGTGGCCTCGACCGGGAGGACATGGAGGTCGGGGCGAGGAACCATGATTTCGCGGACCTGGAGCTGACCCAGCTCGATGGCGCTCTGAATGAATTTTTCTTCGCCAGGGGCGAGCAGGCCGCGCTCGCGCACCTGGCGAATCAGGATTTGTAGCTCTTCGGCGGAGTGAACGAGCGAATGCGACAGCGAGGTACGGATGCCCATGGCGCGGACAAACATCTGCGAGGCGTGGTCGAGAAGCACAATCGCCCAGCTAAAAACGCGCAGAAACCAACGGAGCGGGCGGGCGACGAGAAGCGCCATGCGCTCGGCGCGCTGGAGGCTGAGGCTTTTGGGGACCAGTTCGCCCAGAACGACATGCATGAAGGTGAGCAGCAAAAAGGCCAGAACCATGGCGATGGAGTTGGCGATGACGACGGCCTGCGGGCCGGGGATCCAGCCGAGGCCGCCGAGAAAAACTTGCGCGAGGGCGCGCTGGCCGACGACGCCCAGGGCGAGGCTGGCAATGGTGATGCCGACCTGAACGCCGGAGAGGACGCGGTCGAGATCGCCGAGAAGTTCCTGGACGACGCCGGCGCGGGCGTCGCCCTGCTCGATGAGCTGCCTGACGCGGGTGACGCGGACGGCGACCAGGGCGAACTCGGCCGCGACGAAGAAGGCGTTGAGGCCGGTGAAGAAGAGGACGCCGAGGAGGCGAAGGAAGAGCACGACGGGGGGATTCTAGCAGCACGGATGGGCTGATGAAAGGGAGAGGGAAGTCACAGAGGGATTCTTTCCGGCAAGGCCGGAATCTTCGGTTCCGACAGGGTCGGAATCTTCGATCGCCTTCCGGCATCGCCCCGCAAACCCGTCCGGGGCGCAGAAACCGCGCAAGCTGTTGCCGGAGCTCAGAATGACAGATGCGGGCCAAGGTCGCGCTAGCGGCGGGTCAGGCGCGGGCGCGGGGGGCGGCGTCGGCCCAGCGGCCCTGGGCTTTGAGGAGTAGCTCGACGACCTGAGAGACGGCACCATCGCCGCCCGCGCGCGTGGTGACGAAGTGGGCGGCCTTCTTGACCTCGGGGGCGGCGTTGGCAACGGCGACGGCCAGTCCGACGCGGCGCATGACGGGAATGTCCGGCAGGTCGTCGCCGACGTAGGCCACTTCATTTTCCTCGAAGCCGGTGCGGCGGAGAAACTCCTCATAGGCAGGAACCTTCTCGGCGCGGCCCTGCAGGACAAACTCAATTTCACATTCGCGGGCGCGACGAGTGACGGCGGCGGATTCGCGTCCGGTGATGAGGCCGGTGCGCAGGCCGGCAAAGCGGGCGAGCTTCAGGCGGACGCCGTCCTGGGAATGAAAGCCCTTGATCTCCATCGCGGAACCGTCGGGCCAGGACTGCAGCCAGACGCGGCCGTCGGTGAGGACACCGTCAACGTCCATGATGAGAAGCTTGATGCGACGGGCGCGCTTGTGCAGTGCTGAGGCGCTTCGCTGCGATGAGGACGGCACGGGCGGTCTCCGAGCAAGAGACTAACACGGCGCGCACTGTGAGAGAACCGCAGGGAGAAGAAAGAATTTATCGCAGAGGGTGCCCCGACCGGGTCGGGGCAGGCGCCGGCGCAGAGGACGCAGAGAAGAGCTAGAAGAGTTCGAGGGTCCAGAGGTCGTGGATGTGGAGGACGCCGAGGACGCGGCGGTCGGAGTCGGTTACGACGACGCTGGTGATCTTGCGCTGCTCCATGAGATGGAGGGCAGCGCTGGCGAGTTCGCCGGGAGCGATGGTGACGGGGTTGCGGGTCAAGCAGTCGCCGACGGCGAGGTCAAACGTGGCGCTCTTGCGCTCGAGCATTATGCGGCGGAGGTCGCCGTCGGTAAGGATGCCAGCGAGACGACCGGCGTCGTCCACGACGGTGGTCATGCCCAGGCCTTTCTTGCTCATCTCGTAGATGACGTCGGGCATTTTTGCAGAGAGCTTGACGCGCGGGACGTCGTCACCAGAGTGCATCAGGTTTTCGACGCGCTGAAGCTGTTTGCCGAGGCGGCCGCCGGGATGCAGCGCGGCGAAATCGTCGGGGCCGAAGCCGCGGCGCTCGAGAAGAGCGATGGCCACGGCGTCGCCCATGGCGAGAGCAGCGGTTGTACTGGCGGTGGGAGCGAGGTTGAGCGAGCAGGCTTCCTCTTTGACGCTGATGTCGAGGACGACTTCGCTTTCGCGGGCGAGCGTGGAGCGCGGGTTGCCGGTGAGCGTGACGAGACGGACGCCGAGACGCCTGGCGGTCTCGAGCAGGGCGATGATCTCGGGAGTTTCGCCGCTGTAGGAAATGGCCAGCAGGACGTCGTCGCGGACAATCATGCCGAGGTCGCCGTGGAGCGCTTCGGCAGGGTGAAGAAAGAGCGAGGGCGTGCCGGTGCTGGAGAACGTGGCGGCGATTTTGCGGCCGATGAGGCCGGATTTGCCGAGTCCGGTGACGACGACGCGGCCCTTGCATTGGAAGAGCAGCTCGACGGCGCGGTCGAAGCGGGCGTCGAGGCGGTCGAGGAGGCCCTTGATGGCCTCGACTTCGATGCGCAAGACGCGGCGCGCGGTTTCGAGGCTCACGAGGGGCTCCAGGTGCGGACGAGCGAGGCGAGGCGCGAGAGTTTGCCGAGAAGCGGGCGCAGGTGGTCAAGCGGAAGAGCGTTGGTGCCATCGGAAAGAGCTTTGGGCGGATTCTCGTGGACTTCGAGGAAGAGCCCATCGACACCGACGGCGGTGCCAGCGCGCGCGAGCGGCTCGATGAACTCGGGCTGGCCGCCGCTGGACTTCCCTTCCCCGCCGGGCAATTGAACGGAATGGGTGACGTCGAAGACGACCGGGCAACCGAGCTTGCGCAGAATGGGAAACGCGCGCATGTCCACGACCAGGTTTTGGTAGCCGAAGGAGGTGCCGCGCTCGGTGAGAATGATTTGATTGTTGCCGGTGCTGGAGACTTTTTCGACGGCGTTGGCCATTTCCCAGGGCGAGAGGAACTGGCCTTTTTTGAGATTCACGACGCGGCCGGAACGGCCGACGGCGAGGAGAAGGTCGGTCTGGCGGGAGAGAAAAGCGGGGACTTGCAGGACGTCGCAGACTTCGGCGGCCGCGGCGACGTGGGAAACTTCATGGACGTCGGTGAGGATGGGGAGCTTGAGCGAGTCCTTGATTTTTTTGAGGATGCGCAGGCCCTCCTTGAGGCCGGGACCGCGGTAGGAGTTGACCGAAGAGCGGTTGGCCTTGTCGTAGGAGGCCTTAAAGATGAAGGGGATTTTTTCGCCGGCGGTGATGCGGGCGAGCTGCTCGGCGAGCATGGTGCAGTGCGCTTCGCTTTCGATCACGCAGGGGCCGGCAATCAAGAAGAGCGGTTGCGAGCCGCCGAGCTTAATGGAGCCGATCGAGATTTCACGCGAGGGATGCATGTGACATGGCGGGATCAAGCCGCCGCTACAACCGCACTAGAGTATGCGGGACGGCGGGGAAATTCAATGCAAGAGGCGTGCGAATCGGCGCTGATGAGAGGGAGAAAAGCAGATTCCTTCCGGCAGGGCCGGAATCTTCGATCTCTGCGCTGGGGATGAAGGCCCACCTTGGGCGGGAATGAGTTGAAGCAACAGGGGCTTCAACGCAGAGGCGCTGAGGACGCAGAGACGGAGGGATTCTTTCCGGCAAGGCCGGAATCTTCGATCGCTGCGCTTGATTCTATGACGACGGCGGCTCCTTGCGAGCCCGAGTACACTTGGGTTGGTTG
>Ga0209109_10002190_pt1 | contig 10728 bp, 9 predicted proteins | sample Rifsed10ft2_FD_184004 | JGI IMG/M metagenome (GOLD analysis project Ga0209109, IMG submission 184004) | Soil microbial communities from Rifle, Colorado, USA - sediment 10ft 2 (version 2) | ecosystem: Environmental > Terrestrial > Deep subsurface > Rock core/Sediment | place: Rifle, Colorado... | reverse complement strand
CTCGGTCGGTCATCAGCAGATGATGACCGACCCAATGAAGCCCCTGGGGCTCTCCCTGTGGCAACTGACCGCCCTCCGGCCGATGTACGACGCCGGTGGGAGGCTGTTCGTCGACGTCATCCAGGGCCTGGCGTCGCCGGCGAGCCGCGCCGGCCTCCTCGAGATGCTGGGGAAGGGCGACCCGCTGATCCGGGACGCGCTGGAGACCATCCTCGACCGCGGCGACTTCATCCCGTCGCTCCCGGACCAGGGTCCAGCAGGGCCGTCCGCTGGCGGTGCGCCCGCCCCGATCGAGGCCGATCCGGCCATCGTCACCGAGCTGATCGAACGCAGCCAGGCGTCCATCGCCACCTTGCAGCGCGACATCCGGACGAAATCCGGGCCGGCGCGGTTCGACTTCCTCTTGGCGGCCTTCCAGGAGCACAAGCGGGTCCTGGGCGATCCGCGGAGCATGCAGGTGATCATGGCGGGGATGAAGGCCACGTGGTGGCTCAACGAGCAGCTGCAGGCGTGGCTGGGCGAGAAGAACGCGGCCGACACGCTCACGTTGTCCGCCCCCAACAACGTCACGTCGGAGATGGGGCTGGCGCTCCTGGACGTCGCCGACGTGATCCGCCCGCATCCGGAGGTGGTCGCCTTCCTGCAGGACGTCGAGGACGAGGGCTTCCTTGACGAGCTGGCCAAGCTCCCGGGCGGGCAGGAAGCGCGAGACGCCATCCGGGCCTACCTCGACAGGTACGGCATGCGCTGCGTCGGTGAGATCGACATCACGAGGCCACGCTGGAGCGAACGCCCCACCACGCTCGTGCCTGTCATCCTCGACAACATCAAGAACTTCGAGCCGGGCGCTCGCAAGCGGCGCTTCGAGCAAGGGCGCCAGGAGGCTGAGAAGAAGGAACAAGACGTCCTGGAGCGCTTGAGGGCCCTGCCGGAAGGGGAGCGGAAAGCCGAAGAAACCAAGCGGATGATCGACCGGGTCCGGACCTTCATCGGGTACCGGGAGTATCCGAAATACGCCATCGTCAGCCGCTACTTCGTCTACAAGCAGGCCCTGCTGGAAGAGGCCGAGCGCCTCGTGCAAGCCCACGTGCTTCGTGAGACCGAAGACATCTTCTACCTCACGTTCCAGGAGCTCCACGACGTCGTCCACACGAACCAAGTGGATGACCAGCTCATCCGCCAGCGCAAGGACGCGTTCAGGGCGTATCAAGCGCTCACGCCGCCTCGGGTGCTCACGTCGGATGGCGAAGTCATCGCCGGGGCCTACCGACGCGACGACGTGCCGGCTGGCGCGCTGGTCGGCTTACCGGTTTCCGCCGGGATCATCGAGGGGCGCGCCCGCGTCATCCTGGACATGGCGGAGGCCGATCTCGAAGCGGGCGACATCCTGGTCACGGCCTACACGGACCCCAGCTGGACCCCCCTGTTCGTCGCGATCACGGGCCTGGTGACGGAGGTGGGGGGCCTGATGACCCATGGCGCAGTGATCGCACGGGAGTACGGCTTGCCGGCCGTCGTGGGCGTGGAGCAAGCCACCCGGCTGATCCGAAATGGGCAGCGGATCCGCGTTCATGGAACGGACGGGTACGTCGAGATCCTGCCCTAGTACACGATGTGCAATGAAGTCAGCTATGCCAGGACATCGAGATCGACATCCGGAAGTCGCTACACGTCGTGTGCAGCGGAGCCCATCGCGCGTCCATGGCGCGAGAGGATGCGATGGGATGGTCAAGAACGCGAAATGACGCGAAGCAAGAATGCACTCAGAGCAGGCGTTTCGCCAGTTTGGCCTGGTCAGCGTCACCCCCACGATCGGGCTCATAACCCGATGGTCGCGGGTTCGAATCATCGCGATACAGCGATACGAGCCGTTGCGATTTGCTCGAACCGGGCCTCGGCCCTCGAGAGAAGGAGCCCGGTCCTCGAGTTGATCATCGACTGGGGGCCAGTAGAAAGTCATGGCAGTTGTCCCCAATTCGGCGTAAGCCCCCACGTACTCATCGAACGAGCCGACCGATTCGAACGGGTCTGGTTGGGGTCGGTAGGCAAGCACGGACCGTGTCAGTGTCACCGGATCGCCGCCGACCTCGAGACAGGCCTCACCCACCCGCTGCAGAAGTCTCCGGTTTCTGCGACCGATTCAGCCAGTCATCGAAGCCGAGAGATTCGAAGCGGCGCCACCGCTCAACCAGGCGGCTGTATGGGGCCATCGCGAAGCCGAGGACACCAAAGCGCATCTGATCCTCGTGGGCGAAGCAGACCGCAACAAGGAAAGGGACAGCAGAACGGGGTTGGCACCGGCTCCGCGTTGTGGCGGGCACCACGTGCGACGTGAAACGTATAGGCTCCGCCGCCCCGAGACCGTAGGAGGCTCAGTTGGTCCAGGCGTTTGTCCTGATTCAGACCGAGGTCGGCAAGGCCGCCCTCGTTGCAGTGGAAGTGCGAACCATTCCCGGTGTGGAGTCGGCAGACGATGTCACCGGGCCCTATGACGTGATCGTCAAGGCGGTAGCCGACGACGTCGACTCACTTGGCAAACTGGTTGTCGCCAAGATTCAGGCGATCGAGGGTATCACCCGCACTCTCACCTGCCCCGTAGTACATCTCTGACCCAGGCCGGCACCGACTGAGAAAGGACCGGCAAACGCCGGTCCTCCTGGTAGGAGACCGCTAGCCGAGTTTCGAGGCGATGGTGCCCGCGCTCCGCAGCGCGGTCCCGTCGCTGCCCGCAACCGAGAAGACCCGCACCGGAGCCACTTCCGCCTCGGCCACCATGTCCGCGAACAACAGCTCTCTGGACAGCGGTGGATCGATCCACAGATAAGCAGCCATCGATCCCGGGATGGTGTTGACCTCGTTCACCAGGAGCTCGCCGCCCCGCTCAAGGTAATCGATCCGGGTGATTCCCCTCAGCCCGGCGACCTCGGTGACCCGGGCCGAGAGCCGTCTCAGCTCCTGGGCCAAAGCAGGCTCCAGATTCGCCGGGAGCTCCCGGCCGGCGCTCACCTCTCCGCCCCAGGCCAGGTACTTCTGGTCGTATGAGTAGATGCCTCCGTTGGCTCGCGACGGGGCCTCGATGGCCGACAGCTGCCATTGGGGATAGGTCCGCACCGCAACCTGGAGGTCCCGGCTCCCGGCAAGGAAGGGCTCGATCACGGCCCCCTGATCGAAGTAACGCGAGCTCTTCTTCAGAGCGAGGACCGTCGCCCAGTCATCGGCGATCTCGATCCCGATCGACGACCCGCCGAAGCGGGGTTTGGCGATATAGGGGCCGTCGAATGCCGGGGCAGTCTCGTTCCCGGCAGCGACCAATGCTCGGGGAAGGGTGGGGAGGCCGGCTGCGGCCATCGCCGCCCCGAAGGCGAGCTTGTCCATCCCCAACGCCGAGGCGGCCTGCCCGGTCCCGGTGTATCTGAGACCGGCAACATCGAGCATCCCTTGCAGCGTGCCGTCCTCGCCGGGGCCGCCGTGACAGGCGATGAACACCGCACCCACGTCGAGAGGCCGCTTCTTGAGGATCAATCCTTGCCCCGGTGCCGCGACGAAGCTGAGCTCCCTCGAGCCCCGAGGGACGCCATCCACGAAGGCCGAGGCCTCGAGACCGCCATCCACCAGCTGCCAATCTCCGGTCTTCGACCAATAGACCGCGTGGACGTCGCCAAGAGCCCGTGTCACCTGGAGACCGGTGAGTATCGAGATGTCGTGCTCATCGGAGGGCCCTCCGAAGATCACCGCCGGCTTGGCCATTCGGGCTCCTCAGGGATAATGATCAGGAAGATCGTTCTCATAGAGGACGGCATCACCGGGGCCCAAATGGTCGCGCACCCAGGCGACGGCCGCCTCACGGGAAGGCACGACGGTAACCGAAGCACGCCCCGAGCGAGAGCCTTCGAGCAATGCCGACCGGTTGGTCCTGCCCACCACCACGATGTCCTCGACAACTGCTGACGCGGCGGCGGCAAACGCCCCGTTCTCCGTGGCCTGGCGCGCCCCGAGCTCGACCATGCCCGGAGTGACCAAGACCTTTCGCCCCTCACCCCCCAGCTCAAGGAGCGTCTCCAGGCCCTTCCGCGCCCCGGCCGGGTTGGAGTTGTAGGTGTCGTCGATGATCGAGAAGCCTCTTTCAGACGTGGTGACTGTCTGGCGATGCTCCGGCCGGGGCAGGTCGTCGAGCCGGGAGACGATCCGATCAGGGCTCAATCCAAGAGCCATGGAGATCCCCACAGCCACCCCAAGGTTGAGAGCAAAGGCTCCGTCGGGGATTGGGGCGATCTGTCGGCCGTCGACAACGAGGTGGCCGCCCTCGATACTGACCGTGGCCTCGGGCCCGTTCGTCGAGACAGTGATCACCTTCATCGCAGCCGCTTTGTCCGCGGCGAGCCCGGCCAGCAGCGGATGATCCATCCCGATCACTCCCACTCCGGCACCGTCCAGGATCTCGGCCTTGGCCGAGACGATTCTTTCCTCGCTCTTGAAACGCTCGAGGTGCACCGGACCGATCGCCACTATCGCCGAGACATCGGGCTTCACCCACTCGCAGAGCTCGGCGATCTCACCCAGCCCGTAGGTCCCCATCTCGGCGATGAACACCTCGGTACCCGTAGTCAGGTGCTCGTTGATGGCGCGGGCCAGCCCCATGCGATTGTTGAAGGACGCCGGGCTGGCCACGGTGCGGAATGCGCCTGAGAGGAGGTGGGCGGCATACTGCTTGGTGGTCGTCTTTCCGTATGAGCCGGTGATGGCGACCACTCTCGCCCCCGAAGAGCGCAATCGGCTGGCGGCTCTGGCCACCCACTTGTCGCCGAGCCGGGACTCGACCGGACCCAGGGCAAACAACGCCAGATCCACGATCATCGGGATAGAGACCACGCCGAGTGCCACCAGCCAGGCGGCGCCGGTTAGACCGCCCACCAGATAGACGACTCCCACCAACAGACCCGAGAGCAGCGCCAGACGGCGCAGGCGGTCGGTCCAGGCCAGAGCTGAGGTCACCCCTCGGACGGAAAGGCCAACCGGCCCCCCGATCTCGGTGGCCACTGCCAGGAGCCCGTACCAGGGATCGAATATCGCCCCGACCACACCGACCACAGCCAGCCCACTCAGCGCCCAATTGACCAAACTGCTGAACCACCAGCGGATGGCGAACCGGGTCACCGAGGGAGCCTGATAGTGCTCACGTTGGGCCACCCGGAGCCAGCGGACCCCAGCTGGGATGGTGGCCACGACACAGGCGGCGACCAGAGCCCAGGTCATCGGGCGAGCGCCCGCTCGATCGCACCCCGCAATGCGTCAGGCGCCTCCACGGGGACGAGGTGACCGATCCCTTCGAGGATCTCCACCTCGACCTCCCCGCCCTCCGACTTGATCAACTCCGCCGCGGCGGTGGCGACGCTCACCGGCACCTCGCGGTCCGCAGCGCCCCAGATCAGGCTCACCGGTGCGGTCAAGGCCCGCAGTTGCGGCTCGTAGCTCTCGTTGATCACCCGCACCAGGATGTCGCGCATGACGCCGGAGGCCGCCCGGTAGTCGGCCGAGCCGGTCTGGTGCCGGATCCTCTCCAGCCGATCGTCGCTCACCACCCCCGCCCGGTTGAGGCCCCGGATCAGCCGATAGCGCAACGACGGTGGGCGGGAGGGGGTGATCCGCAGCAACGGCGCCCCGGTGAGGACCAGGGGACCGACCCGGTCGGGATAGAGGGCGGCGAGACAGACCGCGATCCTGCCCCCGAAGGAGTGCCCCACAACCACCGGCGGGGCATCACAGAGGTCGAGGAGCTCGTTTATCAACAGGGCATAACCCTCGGCGCCCACCGGTTGGGAGGGGGGTGGCGAGGCGCCAAAACCGGGGAGATCAGGGGCTAGCGCGTCCAAATCAGAGAGGGTCGATCGGAAATCGCTGCCCCGACGGGCCCATCCATGGAGGGCAATCACCCGGGGAGGACCGGAGCCGATTGCATCTGCGTACAGCGCCCCGTCCGCGAATACGCGCAAAGCCACGTTTCAATCCTCGATCAGTCCGGGAGAAATGCCGAGAATACAGTCGAAACCTCTACAAGCGGTGAAATGGAAGAGCTGAAGCCCACGACCCACCAGGCCATGGCCCGTTTCCGGGCGTCGCTGCTGCGGCGCGCCTCAGCGGTGGCCTGGGTGGTGCTGATAATCATCTCGGCTCAGGCTGTGCGCCGGGAGGTGTTCGCCGAGCCTGGCTTCTGGATACCGATGGCCGGCCTCTCCGCCCTCCTCATCGTCTCCACCGCGGCGCGTTGGGATCGGCTGATGGCCACCCGGGCGGCGCCCTGGATCGCCGCCGGCTGGCTCATAGGCCTGATCGTGGGGATCACGAGCCTTGCCCTGATCCCTGAGCTCACCGCCACGGCCCAGCCAATCCTGTTCGGGATCGCCGCCGTCTCCGGCCTGCTCCTCACCTGGTGGGCCCATGCCATGGTGACGGTCGCCATCGCCGTCGCCATCTCGTTCGTCGCCTTCTACCTGGGCCAGGCCGACGCTATCGCACAGGTCCTGGCACCGGTGTTGACCGTGGCCGTGGTTTCTGCAGCCACCGCCCTCGTCGGGCTCGAGTTCGAGCGCGAAGCGGTCCGATCCAACGAGCGGGAAATGCAGATCGACCAGCAACGGCTCGATTTCGAGCGTCTCTATGCGGTGAGCGCCACACTGGCGCGAGCCGAGTCGCTCGCCGAGATCGTGCCACATCTGATCGGGACCATATGCAAGTACCTCGACGCCCAGGTCGGTGTCGTCCTGCTCTACGACCCCGATCGACACCGTCTCGAGCTCATGAGCCCGATTTGGGTCAATGGTTATCCACTGGAGTCCGACCCGGTCACCCTCGATGTCGCGGCCGCCGGGGTCGTCGCTCAAACCTATCGGGCCGGAAAGCCCTTCTACGTCAGGGAAGTCGACCAGGACACCGACCAACACATCCTGCTCAAGGAACTGGGCCTGAAACAGGCGTTGGTGGCGCCTTTGAAGGTGGAGAGCCTCCGGGTCGGCGTCATCATCGTCGGCGACCCCTATGTCGGGACCTTCAGCGAAGACCAGTTGGAGCAACTCGGGTCGTTGGCGGCCCCGGCCGGACTCGTGCTGTCCCAAATCGGCCGTTATGAGGCCCAGGCCGACATGACGAAACGGTTGGAGGAGGTGGCTCAGATGAAGAGCGACTTCGTCTCCACCGTGAGCCATGAGTTGCGCACGCCTCTGACCTCGATCATTGGCTCTCTGGACACGGTCAACCGCCCTGAGCTGGCGCCCACCCAGCCCACCGCCCAACACCTCCTGTCGACGGCCCGTCGCCAGGCAGGGCGCCTGCAACGCCTCATCGACGATCTCCTGGTGGTCTCGAGGATCGATCGAGGCGCCATCCCCGTCCATCTCGAGCCGATTGGGCTGCGTCAGGCTTTCGAGGAAGTGAACCGTGTTGTCTCCATCGAGCCCACCTTCGCCGTCGAGCCCGAGGGCTTGGCGGTCGAGGCGGATCGCGACCACCTGAGCCGGATCCTGATCAACCTCGTGGAGAACGCAGCCAAGTACGCGGCAGGAAGCCCGGTTGAGCTGTTTGCTTGGGAACGGGGGTCGAAAGCGCTCATCGTGGTCGTCGACCACGGCCCCGGCATACCCGACCACGACCGAGATCGGGTCTTCGAGCGATTCACTCAAATCGATCAGTCGGACACCAGATCGAAGGGCGGCACCGGTCTCGGCCTCTCCATCGTGAAGAGCCTCACTGAAGTCATGAGGGGCTCGGTGCGTGTCGAGGAAACGGAGGGTGGCGGCGCCACTTTCGTCGTCGAGCTTCCACTGGCCCCCGCCCTTCAGGCGGTCGACTAGCCCCCGGGATTGTCGACGCCGGCGGCGATGGCGTGAAACCCACCGTCGACGTGAATGATCTCACCCGAGGTCAACGGGGCCCAGTCCGACAGCAGGACACACACCATCCGCGCCACGGGATCGGGATTCGAGGTGTCCCAAGGGAGTGGTGACCGCTCGTTCCATACCCGGTCGAAGACGTCGAAACCGGGAATCGACTTGGCCGCCACCGTGGTCAGAGGCCCGGCGGAAACCGCATTGACTCGAACACCGTGAGGCCCCAGGTCGCGGGCCAGATATCTGGTGACGCTCTGCAACGCCGACTTGGCAACCCCCATCCAGTCGTAAGCCGGCCAGGCCTGGGTGTTGTCGAAGTCGAGGGTCACCAGGGCGCCTCCTCCGGCGGCGTCGAACAACGGCAGCAGCGCCACGGCCAAGGTCTTATAGGAGAAGGCCGATGTGACGAAGGCGGTTTGGGCCGACTGCACCGGAGTGTTGAGGAAGTTGCCGCCGAGAGCGTCCTCGGGGGCGTAGGCAATGGCATGGAGCGCCCCGTTGATCAGCCCCCAACGTGCGGTGAGGTCGGCGACCGCCGACTCCACCTGGGCGGGGTCGTTGATGTCCAGTTCCAGGACCGGGCATTCCCGAGGCAGCCGCTGCGCGGAACGCTCGGTGAGGCGAAGCCCGCGCCCGAACCCGGTGACCACGATCTCGGCACCCTCCTCCTGGGCGATTCGCGCCACGTGCCAGGCGATCGAGTCGTCTGTCAACACCCCAGTGATCAAGAGTTTCTTGTCCTCGAGCAGCATGATCCCTCCTAGAAGCTGTGGCCGAATGTCATGATTCCGCGGATCGCCAAACCCATCGAGAACAAGAGCAACAGCCCGTAGTAGAGGGTCGGCTTCTTTCGAAACTGGGACCGGTAGATATAGGCGAAGGTAAAGGTCACCGCGGTTACGACACCGTAGAAGACGTGCTGGTTACCGGGGTCGACGCCGCCTGAGGCGACCACCACCCCGGTCGCGATCTGGAGGAGCAGGGCGCCAATCGCGAAACCGACAGCCCACAAAAAGACTTTCGGTGCCTCGGTCCGGCGAGCCATGGCCACCCCCCACAATCCGACCACTCCACTGATCCCGGCAGCGATATACCCCCAGGTGGTGTGGAATGTGCTCACGGGTTGAGCTTAGAAGAGCGATTCGTCCCCTCACGCCCACCCCCTCCCAGTTCCGTCTTTAGCCCCGTCATTGCGATTCGGGTAACTAATATGCATCGGGGAGGAACGAGAGAGGTGTGACATGTTCGAAGCTGTGGAGTTCATAGAGGCACCTGGGCAACCGGAGCCGACTGAAAAGGTCCTCGGCGAGTACGCCGAAGAGATAGAGGCTGTGACCGCGGCGAGGAACGCCAGGATGGAGTTCGCCAACACCGCCTCCAAGGCTTACGCCTGGTGGGTGGTCCGTCAGCAGGGCGCCCAACTGGCACACTTCATCGCCGACTCGAAGAGCGACAAGGAATTCGTGCTGGACCTGACCTCGGGCCAACTCGTAGAGGTCTGATCCAGAGACTCGCTCGGCCCTCACTGAGGTCGGGCATGATCTGGTCGAGCAACCTGACCATCTGCTCGTTGGTTGGGTTCTCAGCCCCAACATGTCACCGGCTCGGTCTGGCCTACTCCATCAGGAGGTCGGCGTACTCGCTCCTGACCATCTTCTTGTCGAACTTGCCTGTGCCCGTCTTTGGGATCTGGTCCACGAAAAGGATCTTGTCCGGCAGCCACCACTTGGCGACTCGCTGCTCCAGGAACCCCAGGAGGTCGGTGTCGGAGACCTCCGCTCCCTCCCTGACGACTACGAAGGCCACCGGTCGCTCCTGCCATTTCACGTGTTTGAGCCCGACCACGGTCGCCTCGGCCACATCGGGGTGGGCCATCAGGGCGTTCTCCAGGTCGATCGACGAGATCCACTCCCCACCCGACTTGATCACGTCCTTGGCCCGGTCGGTGATCTTGATATAGCCCTCGGGGGTGATCTTGCACACATCGCCGGTCCTCAGCCAGCCGTCCTCGAAGGACTGGCCCGAGCGGGAGTCCTTGTAATATTCGGCGGCGATCCAGGGGCCTCTGATCAGCAACTCCCCGAATGCCTCGCCGTCCTGGGGCAATTCGTCGCCGATCTCATCGACGATCTTCACCTGGAGGCCCGCGATCGGGAGCCCTCCCGTTTCCAGGAAGTCGAGCTGACGTTGCAGGTCCCAACCCTCCATCTCGGGTTTGAGCAGCGCGGTGGATGCAACCGGGTTGGTCTCGGTCATGCCCCAGCCCTGGACCACCCTTATGCCTCGCATGGTGAGGAACCACTCGATCATGGACCTCGGAACCGCTGACCCGCCACAGAGAAAGGCGCGGATCGAGGACACGTCGGTCTCGGGATGGGACTCCAGGTACTGCTTGATGCCCAGCCACACCGTGGGGACACCGGCGCTGAAGGTCACCTTCTCGTTCTCGAACAACCGCACCAGACCCTCTGCAGACAGATCCGGGCCGGGGTAGGTCAACTTGGCCCCCTGGGTCACGGCCATGAACGGGTATCCCCACGCCGAGGCATGGAACATGGGGACGACGGGGAGGACGTTGTCCGTCGGGCCCATCGGAACGTTGGCCAGGTTGGAGATGGTGTGCAGGTAGGTGGAGCGTTGGGTGTAGGCGACGCCCTTGGGATTCCCAGTCGTTCCTGAGGTGTAACACAGCATCATCGGTGATCGCTCGTCGAGCTCGGGCCATTTGCCATGCTCAGGCGAGTCCGCGATCAGATCCTCGTAGGCGATGGATCCCGGGATGCGCTCGTCGGCTTCCGCCCCCATCACGACATAGGTCGCGACGGTCTCCAGGTGGGGAATCACCGGC
>Ga0209109_10002189_pt1 | contig 10731 bp, 12 predicted proteins | sample Rifsed10ft2_FD_184004 | JGI IMG/M metagenome (GOLD analysis project Ga0209109, IMG submission 184004) | Soil microbial communities from Rifle, Colorado, USA - sediment 10ft 2 (version 2) | ecosystem: Environmental > Terrestrial > Deep subsurface > Rock core/Sediment | place: Rifle, Colorado... | reverse complement strand
GGTGTCCCCGATACGGATCGCCCTTTGCCAAGGGCGTTTCGTGTAGGGTTGGCTGGCGCCTACCCTGCACGAACTTATGAAGTCAAGTACTCAGCGAGTGGTGAGACGGTCCCGCTCGCGCTGCATGGCTTCGCGGCCGGCCTGCACCGCGGCCGAGAGGACCGACTTCTTCTCCTCGTAGACCTCCCGGCTCCGCTCGACGGCATCTTCGGCCTTGTCCCGGAGCTCCTCGGAGAGGTCAATGGTCTTGTCCCGCACGTCGGCGGCCAGGTCCCGCAACCGCTCCCGGGTGCGGCGCCCGGACTCGGGCGCAAACAGCAGGGCCAGGCACCCTCCCAGGATCCCGCCCAGGATGAATCCCAACGCGACCGACGCCGCGGAGTATCCGCGATCTTCACTCATGACGATTCCCTCCTTCTTCCATACTGCTTCAGAAGCGTTTTGATTCCGGCCCGTACGCCCGCCAGGATGCCGGCCACCGGGATGAGGCGCGACCCGAAGATGGCGCGGAGCACCCCGGTGGTCGCCCGGATGTTCCCGCCCGCCTCCTCCACGGCCGCCATGGCCCCGCGAAGGTGGGCGGCGCCATCGGCCACCGCCTGGCTGGCCTGTCTCATGGACCGGATTCCTTCCCGCGCCTCCTGCAGGGTCGGTCGAAGCTCCAGCTCCAGCGTCCGGATGAATTCCTGCAACCGCCATGAGGCCCGGCGCAGCTCCAGCAGCGCCGGAATCAGCAGGACGGTCCACAGGACGCCGACCACGGCCAGGACTACCAGGGCGGCCACACCCACGCTATTCATAATAGACTCCATCCCAATGAACAATTCCAAACCGACAACCGACAACTGAAAATGGCCGGCAGGCCAGCCGAGGCAACGAACTCTCGGCATCCTCTCCTTGGCGTTGACCGGTCTTGTCCGCCAGGGCGGATCGGTTTGAAATTTTTCATTCTAGATGACGCCGTCGGCCCGCAGCCGGGCGATCGTGTCCGCCGGGAGACTCAGCCATTCGGCCAGGACTGCCTCGGTGTGCTCCCCCAGACACGGCGCCCTTCCGCCCACCTTCCCTGGTGTCACCGACAGCTTGATGGGCAGGCCAGCCACCGGGATGGGTCCAACCGCCGCGTCCTGCACCTCCACGAGCATCTCCCGCGCCTTCACCTGGGGATCCTGGACCACCCGGTCCACGGTGTTCACGGGACCGCAGGGCACCCCGATCGCTTCCATCTCGCTCACCCAGGTCGCCACCGACTTCCGACCAGTGATGGGGGCCAAGATCTCGCGCAGCTCCTCCACGTGCTCCGCCCGCAGGGCATTCGTGGCGAAGTGGGGATGGGCCGCGAGATCCGCGCGGCCGACGGCGTGGCAGAAGCGCTCCCACTGCTTCGTCCCCACCGCCAGGATCACGTGACCGTCGGCGGCCGGGAAGGCCTCGAAGGGGGCGATGGACGGGTGCCGCGATCCGAGGGGGCCCGGGACCTCCCCGGTCGCCAAGTGGCGCACGATGGCATTCTCCAGGATGGCCACCTGGCAGTCCAGCATGCCCACGTCCACGAGCTGTCCCTGGCCCGTGGCCCGGGCGTGCGCCAGCGCCGCCAGGATGCCGATGGTCGTGAAGAGGGCGGCCGCGATATCCCCGATGGAGGTGCCGACCCGCACCGGCCTCCCGCCCGGCTCGCCGGTGATGCTCATGATCCCGCCCATCCCCTGGACGATCATGTCGTAGGCCCCCCGGTGGGCGTAGGGACCCGTCTGGCCGAACCCGGAGCACGCGGCGTACACCAGCCGCGGCTGCACGGCCTTCAACCGCTCGTAGTCGAGGCCGAGACGCCCCATGACCCCAGGGCGATAGTTCTCCACCAGGATGTCCGCCTGCCGGACCAAGTCCAGGAACAGCCGGCACCCCGCCTCGACCTTGAGGTTCAGTGTCAGGCCCCTCTTCCCCCGGTTGATGCTGACGAAGTAGGCACTCACCCCGTCGAGGAAGGGGCCGACGCGCCGCGCCTCGTCGCCGACGCCCGGCTCCTCCACCTTCACCACCTCGGCGCCCAGATCGGCCAGAAGCATGGTGGTATAGGGCCCGGCCAGGACCCGGGTGAGATCGAGGACCCGGACGCCCCTCAGCGGACCGGACATCCTCAGCCTCGTTTCCGGAGCTCGATCAGCCGATCCAGAAGCTTCATGGGCTCTGCCAGCGGCCGGCCGTGCTTCAGCTTGCGCATCACCTGGGCCTCGTGCCGGGTGATCTCCACGGCGCGCAACACGACCTCCCGCACCCGCTTCCCCGGGATGACCACAACGCCATCCTCGTCCCCGCGAACGACATCTCCGGGCTGCACCGGCGCCCCCCCGCAGATGATCGGCAGCTGCGTCTCCTGCAGGTGCTCGGCGGTTCCGACCCGGGGAGTGACGGCCCGGGCGAAGACGGGGACCCCCACCTGTTTGAGGCCGCGCACGTCGCGAACCGCCCCGTCGATGACGAATCCGCGGAGGCCCTTGCGCCGCGCCTCTACGGCCATGAGGGTGCCGAGCAGGGCAGCCTCCGGCACCCCGCCACCATCCGCCACCAGCACCTCGCCCTCCCGGGCTTCAGCCAGCGCCTTGAGGAGGGTGAGGTAGTCCCCTGGATAGCAGCGGACCGTATGGGCGATGCCGGTCAGTTGCATGCCCGGGATCACCGGCTTGATGGCGGCCGCCATGGTCCCCAAGCGGCCCAGGGCGTCCGACAGGATGGCAGTGGGAATGCGAGCGATACGGCGGAGGGTGTCTTGCACGACGGTGCCTCAAGGGAGAATAGCGATCACCCGCGCCGGCGCCGATCCGGTCTCGATCCGGAGGGGCGCAATCACCAGCTTTGCCCCCTTGGCCGGCAGCTGATCCAGGTTCGTGAGGTTCACGAGCTGCCACTTCCCCGCATGCAGGAGGGCGCGCGCCTCCTCCCCGGGGTTCCCGGGTGTCACCTCGCGGCTGAACGCATCCAGACCCACCCCGCGGATCTCTCGCTCGCCCACCAGGAAGCGGAGGGCCGCGATGGAGAATCCGGGCACCCGCGGCACCCCTTGGGCGTCCAGGTTCAGGTAACGCATCGGGTCTTCCCACCGGCGGGACCAGCCGGTGCGAAGCAGGACCGCGCTCATTTTCGGGATACGGCCATTCCTGCGCTCCCAGGCGCGGAGGTCTTCCACGCTGACCTGATAGTCGTCTCTCTGGGCGACCTTGGCGCTCACGTCCACCAGAACGGCATGCACCAAGAGGTCGCGAACGGGGATCTCCGCGACCGTCAGCTTGCCCTTCTCGATGGTCATGGGCAGATCCAGACGCGTCGAAAGGTCGGCCGGTGCCGAGGCGCGCGGCAGAGCGCTGTTCCGATCCTCGCCGGCGGGTGCCTCGCTCCGGGGGCGCTCCTGTCCCGCCAGAGGCGGGACCTGTGGCGGAGCCGCCGGCAGGGAAAGGGATCGCTCGTCCAGGGCGTGCGTCAGGTCCACGACCTGGGACTTCCCCAGCATGGCCCGCTCGAGGGCGCCCGCCGCCGCCTGCTCAGCCTGAAGGGAGACCAGCGCCACGGCAAGCGGAATCATCCGTAGCCGACCGTGCTGACCGCCCGGAGACCGCCTTGGCATACCCATGAACAAAAAAGCAGGGCCAAGCCATCACGCCAACCCTGCCCTGAGACCTGCACCGATCTTTTCGCTCGCCCGACAGGTGCACGATAGCACACGCCCAAGTACCTGTCAATGTTCGCTTAGTTGCTTGTCCCCGCTTGCAGATCAACATGCAATGCCCGCGTGCCTGACTATTCCTCACTCCGCATCCCGCACTCCGCATTCGGAAGGGGTCCCTATCCCTTGACCTTCCGTGTGGCGTCGGCTAAGCTTCGTCTACCTCGTCGTCCCCAGGAGGATTCCTTTGTCCGAGGAACCGGAATCGCGGTATCTCCGGGACATTCGTTTCTGCCCCTACTGCTTTCAGCAGACATTTGACATGGCTGAGGTATCGGGCGAATGGGCCTACTGCGAGATCTGCGGCGTGGACGTCGAGGTCAAGGAGCTGATCAAGTCGTGACGCGGCACCAGTGGGCGGGTTTCCTTACGAGCCTCCTCATTGCACTCGTCGCCGTGGGCTCCTCCGCGACGCCCGGGTGGACGGCCGCGGAAGCCTCTCCGATTCCGGGATGGCTCGGAATTTCCATCTCCGACGTGGGAGAGGACTTGGCGGACCGGCTGGCCAGGACCTTTGGCCCTGCGGCGGGAATCGGTGTGGTCGTGGTTGACGTGCTGAAAGGCGGGCCGGCCGAGCGGGCCCCTTTGAAGCGGGGAGATGTCATCGTCAAGGTGAACGCTCAGCCGATTTGGGACGTTCGGCAGCTCCAGCGGACGATCCGGGCCCACCCGATCAACCAGGATGTGATGGTCACGGTCCTGCGGGAGGCCTCCCGCATCACCCTCCCCGTGACCGTCGGTCCCATGCCGCTCGAGGCCCGCGCCCAGCTGGCCGGCGAACGATTCGGGTTCCTGGTGCGAGACGGCGACGACCGGGAACCGCAGCGGGCTCCAACCGAGGCGACGGGGCGAATCCTCGTGGCCTTCGTAGACGCGGACTCGCCCGCCGCCCGCGCGGGCCTGCGCCCTCAGGACGTGCTCCTGACGGCGAACAGCCAACCGATGGCCAGCCTGGCGGATTTCGAACGGGCCATGCAGACCGCGGGCCGAACGGTCTCCCTCTTGGTCGAACGGCGTGGCGCCCAGCGCCCCCTCACGGTCAACGTGGTCCTCCAGAGCCGGTAGTCCCCCTCGCCACCAAGCGCCTCTCGCCCGTTGCGCCGTCCGCCTCTCGACGTGCCTCTCATTCACAGAATCTATTTGTCTCATTCCCCATACTATGCTATCCGTGGCGTGCGCCGGGGACGACCCTGAATCGACAGCGACAGGGATAGGGACAGCGAGAATCCTTCGCATGCCCCGGGGAACCGCTTGCGCTCTCCCGGGGCGTGTCCCGGCGGGAGGTGAACCCGGGTGGGCGAACGGGACATTCAATGGGGGATGCCCCCCTCCCGCGAGGGAAGGACGGCGCGGAAGGCGAAGAGGACCGGTAGGGGAAAGAGGTCAGGAACGTGGCGGACGATTCCGTTGCCCCGACGGGCAAGGAGATCCGGCTCACCGAATACGCGGCCTGCGCCGGGTGAGCGTCGAAGCTGGGTCCGGCGGACCTGCACGACGTCCTGGATCATCTGACCAAGCAGGAGCACCCGGATCTCCTGGTGGGCTTGACCCAAAGCGACGATGCCGCCGTGTACCGGTTGAACGACCGGCAGGCGATCATCCAGACGGTGGATTTCTTCCCGCCCATCGTGGATGACCCCTACACGTATGGAGCGGTGGCGGCCACCAACTCCATGAGCGACGTGTACGCCATGGGCGGGCAGGTGCTCCTGGCGCTGAATGTCGCCGGCTTCCCCAGGGAATTCCCCCGGAATGCTATTCGCCTCATCTTCCAGGGCGGGGCCGACAAGGTGGCGGAGGCGGGCGCGGTCATTGCCGGCGGCCATACCGTAGTGGACAAGGAGCCGAAGTACGGTCTGTGCGTGACCGGCCTCGTCCATCCGGATCGGATCACGATCAAGGGGGGCCTCGCCCCCGGGCACCGGTTGTTCCTCAGCAAGCCCCTCGGCACCGGGGTCATCGCTACCGCGGGCAAGGCCGCACGGGTCCAGACGCCCCACCTGGAGGCGGCGATCCAGAGCATGACCCGGCTGAATCGGGGGGCGGCCGAGGTCGTGTCGGCCTTCGGCCTGCGGGGGTGCACGGACATCACGGGATTCGGGCTGCTGGGGCATGGGGCCGAGATGATCCTGGCCAGCGGGTGCGGATTCCGCATCCGGGCAGAGGCGGTGCCGCTCTTGCCCGGGGCCATGCGGTACGCCGAGGAGGGGCAGTTTGCCGGGGGGATGGGCCGCAACCGGACGTTCGTCGAGAGCCTCGCCCGGGAAAGGAAGCTCGCCCTGTCTGTGGCCCCGGCCCTGTCCAAGCCATTGGTCGAATTGTTTTTCGACTCGGAAACCTCGGGCGGCCTGCTCTTTTCCGCCCCGGCGGGACAGGCGCCCGCGGTGCAAGACCGATTTGCAGCCACAGGTGAGCCCATCTGGGAGATCGGCGAGGTCATCCCCGAGATGGCCATGAGGATCGTGTGACCTCCTCTGAGAGATTACCGGGCTATCCCGGCACGGAGTAGTGGCCGAGCCTTCCATTGCATGACGGACCGCCACACACCCCAAGGTTCCGCACCGGCCGGCACAGCCTCCCCTGTGCCGGCCGGCGGTTTTCTGGCAAGCCTGAAGGCCGGTGCGCTCCTGGTCTTCCTGCTCCTGGTCTTTGTTGGCCTCCGCTATACCGAGGCGGGGGCCTTTCTCTCCAAAGAACGGATCCAGGCAGCAGTCGGCGGGTTCGGCCTCCTGGCCCCGCTGGCCCACGTCGTCGTTTATGCGGTGGGCTCCACGGCCCTGATACCCGCGACGGTCTTCACCCTGATGGGGGCCGTGATATTTGGAAAGTTCCTGGGAGGCCTGTACAACCTCGTGGGCGCAACGGGAGGCGCCGCCCTGTCATTCCTGCTGGCGCGCTCCCTGGGGCGGGATTTCGCCGCTCGCCTGGCGACCGGGAGACTCCGGGACCTGGAGGCCAGGGTCGGGGACCATGGATTCGTGCTGATCTGCTATCTGCGCCTGGCGTATATCCCCTTTGCCCCGCTGAACTATGCGGCCGGGCTGACGCGGATCCGGTTCCTGGATTACGTCTTCGGCTCCGCGCTGGGCATGCTCCCCGGCATGTTCATCATCACTGCGTTCGTGGACGAACTGACCAATCTGGGATCGCCGGCGGACCTCTTGACCCGCCGATTCCTGCTCCCCCTGCTCCTCTTCGGCCTTTCACTCTTCCTGCCCGTGATGGTGAAGCGCCTGCTCCCGGCCAAGCGCTTCACCTCATCCTCACGGCCGACCTGAAGGCGGCCGCGAATCCTTCCTCGTCTCAGTTCCGTCTAAACCCCGGAGACCCGCGCCGACGGCGATCCGGTCGCCCTCGGCCTCCGATGTCGTCTGGCTCTTCCATCGGGATTTCCGATGTTGTCTATCGGAATCTAGTGGGCTACATTACAGCCCCGCCCGGCGAACCTTGGGTGCCGTTTGGACGGCACGCAAGTCCTCGGGGCCAGGAGCGCCGGGCCTGTCCTGTTCCTACCCAGAGGAGGAGATCATGCACCGAACGCTGACGATTCTGCTGATCGGTTTGGGCTTGGTGGGGGCGGCCGTCGCGCAGGCGGGAGACCCCCTGAAGGAGCTCCGGGTCTCGGCCATCCCGGATGAGAATCCGAACGAGCTGATGCGGATCTACACGCCTTTCGCCGAGTACCTCTCCAGGGAGCTGGGCATGAAGGTGATCTTCACCAATGTCGTGGATTACGCCGCCACGGTGGAGGGCCTGGCCGCCAAGAAGCTGGACATGGTCTGGTACGGCGGCTTCACCTTCGTCCAGGCCCGCAAGCGGACCGGCGATGCGGTGCCCCTGGTCAGCCGCGAAGAGGACCTCACCTTCCACAGCAAGTTCATCACGCGGACGGACACGGGGATCGCCACGCTGGCCGACTTGAAGGGGAAGACCTTCTCCTTCGGAAGCGTGAGTTCCACGTCAGGCCACCTGATGCCCCGGTATTTCCTCTTGCAGAACGGGGTCAATCCGGAGAAGGACTTCGCCAAGTTCAGCTTCAGCGGCGCCCACGATGCCACTGCCCTGTGGGTGGAGAGCGGCAAGGTGGATGCCGGGGCCCTGAACGAGGCCGTCTGGGACAAGCTGGTCGAGACGAAGAAGGTGGACACCGGCAAGGTGCAGGTGTTCTGGACGACGCCGCCGTTTGTGGACTACGTCTGGGCCGTCCGAGGCGACCTGGACAAGGGTCTGCAAGAGCGCATCGCCTCTGCCCTGGTCAAGCTGGACAATCGGAAGGCCGATGACAAGCGGCTCCTGGACCTCCACCGCACGAAGAAGTACGTGCGAGTCAAGCCCGAGGACTTCAAGCCGGTGGAGGAAGCCGCCATCGCCGCCGGCCTCCTCAAGTAACGTCGAGTGGTCGAGTTGTCAATTCGTCGATTGGTCAAGCAGGGGCAACGGGAGGGTCGGTTCTCCCTGACGAATTGACCAATGGACCCGTTGACCATTTGACAGCGTACAGGGGAGGAAATGTACCGCCTGGAGGGCGTCACCAAAGTCTTCGACGGCACGCTGATCGCCGTCAACCATCTGGACCTCAAGATCGGCCGGGGCGAGAAGGTCGCGGCCATCGGGCCCAGCGGGGCGGGAAAGACCACCCTGTTCCGCTTGCTCAACCTGACCATCAGACTGACTTCGGGCAGGCTGTGGATCGCCGGCCAGGGGGTGGGCGAGCTTCGGGGCGCTCGACTCCGCGCGCTTCGCCGGAAGATCGGGACCGTATACCAGCAGCACAACCTGGTCCCCCGCCTCCGGGTCATCCACAACGTGCTGGCAGGGCGCCTGGGTGTCTGGTCGCTGCCCCACGCCCTCCGATCCCTGATCCGGCCGCGCGAGGAAGACGTCCGGGCGGCCCATCAGGCCCTGTCCCAGGTCGGCATCCCCGAGAAGCTCTGGGCCAGGACCGACGAGCTGTCGGGCGGGCAGCAGCAACGGGTCGCGATCGCGCGGGTCCTCCTCCAGAATCCCGAGGTGATCCTGGCGGACGAGCCCGTCTCGTCGGTGGATCCGACGCTCGCCCATGGCATCGTCAAGTTGCTGGTGGAGCTGAGCACCGACTTCCACAAGACGTTGGTCATGAACCTGCACAGCGTCGATCTGGCCCTGGCCTACTTTCCCCGGATCATCGGCTTTCGGGACGGCCAGGTGGCCTTCGACCGCTCGCCCAGCGACGTCTCGGACGACCTGCTCACGGCCCTGTATGCCGGCGGCGGCGCCGGTGCCGCGGTCGAGGACGCTTCTTATGCCGTTGAATCCATCCGAAGCTGCCCTCCCATTCTCCCATCGCACTAAGTCCCACTTCCCGATTTTATTCGGGACCTGCTTCGCCGTGGCCTTCGTGGGGAGCTGGCAACTCGCCCAGATCCAGCCGGGACTCCTCTTCGAGGCCGAGGGCCGGCGGAACATGGCCAAGTTCATCGCCGGCATGTTCCCGCCGGATCTGTCGGTCGAATTCCTCCGCCTGCTCGTCGTCCCGCTCTTCGAAACGATCCAGATCTCGGTCATGGGGACCGTGCTGGCCGTCGCCATCGGCTTTCCCCTGGGTCTCCTGGGAACCGCCTCCCTGGCATACACCGGCATCCTGCACGAGGTGGAGCTCACCGGTTCCCCGTTTCACCGGTTCGCCCGTATTTCTCCGTACGTTCTGGCCCGCGGCGTCCTGAGCGTCTTTCGCTGCATTCCAGAGTTCGTCTGGGCCTTCATGTTCGTCCGCGCGGTCGGCCTGGGCCCCTTCCCCGGGGTCCTCGCCATTGGGGTAGCCTACGGGGGAATGCTGGGCAAGGTGTATTCCGAGATCCTGGAGAACCTGGCGATCCAGCCCAGCGAGGCCCTCCAGGCGACCGGGGCGTCACGCTGGAAGGTGCTGCTCTACGCGATGCTTCCCCAGGCGATGCCCCAACTGGTGTCCTACACGCTGTACCGGTGGGAGTGCGCCGTCCGGGCCTCGGCCATCCTGGGCTTCATCGGCGCCGGGGGATTGGGCCAGCAGATCGAACTGTCCATGCGGATGTTCAATTTCCAGGAGGTCGTCACCCTGGTCCTGATCCTGTTCCTCTTGGTGGCCGTCGTGGACTTCCTCAGCGCCAGTGCGCGCAAGGCGATCGTGTAACATGCCGGCACAATCTGCCTCGGCAGCCACGGCGATCCCCCTTCCACCCCGAGGGCGGACGCGCGTCGCCAGCTTCCTCGTGCCGGCAGGCATCGCAGGGCTGATCATCTGGAGCTGGCACGGGACCCGATTCGACCTGGTGGGTCTTCTGGGTGCCGAGGGTCGGGCCCAGATGCTTACCTACGTGCTCAAGCTCTTCCCTCCGGATCTCTCTTCCGATCTCCTCCTCAAGGTTGCGTACTGGTCCCTGGAGACCTTTGCCATCTCCTTCATGGGGACGCTCCTGTCCGTGGCGATCGCCTTGATCCTGGTCTTTCCGGCCAGTCGGAACCTGGTTTTTTCCGGGGTCCTGTTCGAGGTGGACGAGGCTGGTCGCCCAGTGCGAGGGGCCCGCATCGGCCTCTACGTGATTGCGAGGGGGGTACTCAACCTCCTGCGAACCGTTCCCCACATTGTCTGGGCCCTGATCTTTGTGTTCGCGGTGGGTCTCGGGCCGTTCCCGGGCGTCCTGGCCCTCGGCCTGCACACGGGCGGGGTGCTGGGGAAACTCTTCGCCGAGGTCGTGGAGGACATCGAGACCCAGCCGTTGGAGGCGTTGCAGTCCACGGGAGCGAGCCGATTTCACATCTTCGTTTACGGGGTCCTGCCGCGGGTCCTGCCGCAGTTCCTGGCCTACAGCCTGTACCGGTGGGAGGTGAACATCCGGGAGGCGATCATCCTGGGATACGTCGGCGCCGGCGGCCTCGGCCAGCAGATCCAGATCGCCATCAGCCTGTTCCTGGAGAACAAGCTGCTCACCCTGATCCTGGCCATCTATCTCATGGTCACCGTGGTGGACTACCTCTCCGCCTCCCTGCGCCGCCGC
>Ga0209109_10002187_pt1 | contig 10743 bp, 9 predicted proteins | sample Rifsed10ft2_FD_184004 | JGI IMG/M metagenome (GOLD analysis project Ga0209109, IMG submission 184004) | Soil microbial communities from Rifle, Colorado, USA - sediment 10ft 2 (version 2) | ecosystem: Environmental > Terrestrial > Deep subsurface > Rock core/Sediment | place: Rifle, Colorado... | reverse complement strand
GTATCACGATCCGCGCGGGTTTGTGAGCATGGCCGTAAACTACGCCACGGCGGCGCGCGGCGCGTGCCACCTGGAAGCGCTCACCTACTGGCGCGGGGTGGGCCTCGAGTGGCCGGGCTGGCAGGAAGGCGAACCGCAGGCGTGGGTCGAGAAGAAGCGCTTCGATTCGTCCATCGGCGCGGAGACCGCGATTGATTTCCAGAACTTCATGAGCGTCTATAACCCCGGCGGGCTGTGCAAGTTCATCACCAAAGGCTCATTCACGCCGCAGCAGACCGCCGAGTTGTTCAACAAGGCCATGGGCTGGAACTGGTCTGGACAGGACGCGCTCGACACGGGCGCGCGCATTTTCAACTACAAGCGCCTCATCAACGTCAAATTAGGCGTCCGCCGCAAGGACGACGTGCTCCCTTATCGGCTGGAGCACGAAGCCCGGCCCACCGGCTCCGCCGCCGGAGTCTTGCCCGACATGAGCGTGATGCTCCCGCGCTATTACGAACTCCGCAGCTGGGATGAGAACGGCATCCCGACCGAGAAAGCGCTCCTGCCGCGCGAAGTGGTGGCGGCGGGATAGCCATGCTCGACGTCGAAGCGCGAGAACTGACCGGCTTAGAAGCGACCCGGCCCGGCAGAGAGTCCGCCTCTCAGCGTTGGTTGCCGCTGGCGCTGACCGTCGGCATGCTGGTGATCGCCGCCAGCCTCGCGGGCGCGTACCTCGCCCGGCCCGTGGACGATCCGGCATTGGTCGAGTCAACGCCCGGCCAACTCGTGCTGTGGATCGCCGGGCGGCGCCAACTCAACCCGGAGGCGCTGCTGGGCGACGCCCGGCTTGCGCTGGCGATCATGTGCCTCCTCGCCGCGGGAGCCACCACGCTCGGTTTGGCGGCGCTATGGCGGCGGCCAGAGCACAGCCGCCGCGCGCTGTTCTGGGCGCTGGCCGGTTTTGACATTCTACTGTTGAACGTGCCGGTGGCCGCCAGGGGCTGGTACTGGCTGGTGTTGGCGGCGCTGGCGCTGGCGTTGCTGACGCTGTTCGTCGCGCCCGGCCCGGTCTCGCGCGCGTTGGGCACGTTCATCGTCATCTCGGCGCTGCTGCTGGGCTGGGAGGTTTACATCGCCCTGGGCCAGGCGACCGGGGGCGCGCTGCCGCTCACCGACTTCCCGTGGAAGATGCCGCACTGGCAGGCCATCGCCGAACAACTGCTGCAACCGGCGCGCCGCAACGGCCCGGAACTGCTCGTCGGGATTCTGGCCAAAGCCGGATGGGTGACGTGGCGCGAAGCCGTCGTCGGGTTTCTGGCCGGGAGCCTGTTGGGTTTTGCCCTCGGCACGCTCTTCGCCCACTCGAGATTGCTTGAGCGCTCGCTGCTGCCCTACGCCGTCGCTTCGCAGACGGTCCCTATCCTTGCGATTGCGCCGATGATCGTCAGTGCGCTCGGGGCGGGATGGGTTCCGGTCGCCGTCATCTCGGCTTACCTGACATTCTTCCCGGTGACGGTGAACACGTTGCGCGGCCTGCTCTCGCCCGAGCCGATGGCGCTGGACCTGATGCGTTCGTACGCCGCCCCACCGTGGGCGGTGCTGTGGAAACTGCGTGTGCCCGCGGCGCTGCCCTACATCTTCACCGCACTTAAGGTGTCGGCCACGGGGAGCGTGGTGGGCGCGATCGTGGGTGAATTGCCCTCCAGCCGCAGCGACGGGCTGGCCGCCGCCATCCTGCGCGCCAGCGGCAACTACGCCTCTGAGCCGGAGAAATTGTGGGCGGCGATCGTGATGGCCTCGCTGGTGGGCCTCCTCTTTTTCGCCGCCATCGCGCTGCTGGAGCGAGGGGTAATGAGAAGCCGCCCGGCCGATGAGAGTTAGCCTGGGGAGTGAGCATGAGGGTTGACGCGTCTACGCCGCCGATTCCGAAATCTGACGCCCAGACGCCGGCGGCTCCGGTCGTCTCGATCCGGGGCGTCAACAAAATCTTTGAGACCGGCGGAAGCGAATCAGTCGTCGCGGTGCAGGATATCAATTTGGAAATCGGGGCGAACGAATTTGTGTCGCTCATCGGCCCGTCGGGCTGCGGCAAATCCACGCTGTTGCGGCTGATTGCCGACCTGCTGACGCCGACCTCGGGGCAGCTGCTGGTGAACGGCAAGCCGCCGCGCCAGGCCCGGCTGGGCCGCGATTACGGATTCGTGTTTCAGGCGGCCACACTGTACGACTGGCGCACCGTGAGCCAGAACGTGCAACTGCCGCTGGAGATCATGGGCTACCCGCCGGCGCGGCGCGCGGCGCGCGCGCGGGAGATGCTGCAGCTGGTCGAGCTGGAAAAGTTCGGCCGGCATTATCCGTGGCAGTTGTCGGGCGGCATGCAGCAGCGGGTGGCCATCGCCCGCGCCCTGGCTTTCGAGCCGCCCCTGTTGCTGATGGACGAGCCGTTCGGCGCGCTGGACGAGTTCACGCGCGAGCGGATGAACATGGAACTGCTCAAAATCTGGGGCAAGACCGGCGGCACGGTCATCTTCGTCACGCACAGCATCGCCGAGGCCGTCTTTCTGTCCAACCGGGTGGTCGTCATGTCGCCCCGGCCCGGACGCATCACGAAAGTGGTGGACATCGGCCTGCCGCGCCCGCGCACGTTTGAGACCCGCGAGGACCCGCGCTTTTTTGCCGCCGTGACGGACGTGCGCGAGAGTCTGCGCGAGGCGTACGGGGCTTAGCCGGCCATGTCCGAGTTTGCGCCGCCGCTCCCCGAAACTTCCCTGGCGCGCCGCGCGCTCGCGCGCCTGCGCTATTACCTGCCGACAATCGTCGTGGCGCTGGTAGTGCTGCTGGCCTGGGAGCTAATCGTGCGCGTCTTCAATATCCGGCAATTCCTTCTGCCTAAGCCGTCTAGCATCCTAGCCGCATTCGGGGAGCAACAATCCATTTTGCTGGACAAGGCCTACAACACTCTGCGCAGCGCGGTGGGCGGCTTCGTGCTCGGCAGCGGTCTGGGGATCGGGGTGGCGCTGGTGACGGCGCGCTGGGTCACCCTCCGGCAGGCGATGATGCCGTTCGCCATCGCCGCCAACTCCGTGCCCATCGTCGCCTTCTCGCCCATCCTGTTCAACTGGTTCGGCCCCAGCAACCCGTTCTCGTGGATGGCGATTGTGGCCGTGATCGTCTTCTTCCCGGTGATGATCAACACCGTGCGCGGCCTCACGCTGGTGGACCCGCGCGCGCTGGAGCTGATGCGCTCGTACGCCGCCGACGATTTCAAAATCCTGTTCGCGCTGCGCATCCCCAATGCGCTGCCGTTTGTCTTCAGCGCGCTGCGCGTGGCGACGGTGCTGAGCATGATCGGCGCGGTGGTGGCGGATTTCTTCGGCGTCGAGCGGGCGACCATCGGCAAGTACATCACGCAGGAGTCCGCCAGTTTCCGATTCCAGAACACGTGGGCCGCCATCCTGCTGGTCAGCGTGATCGGCATACTCTTTTATTTGCTCGTCGCCCTGGCGGAACGGATGGTCATGCCCTGGCACGTGTCCATCCGCAAGCCCGAGGCCTGAAAGGAGGTGGTTGACCCACCGCAACTGGATCTGCCTGCTTATTGACTCGAACGCATTCCACAAAATCGGGAGGAGATAAAAATGAAGCGCACCGCATTTCAGATCGTTTCCTTGACTGTTCTCATGGGGCTTGTGCTGGCGGCCTGCACCACGCCCGCCGCCACGACCGCGGCCCCGGAGCCGACCACCGCTGCGCCCACGCCGATCCGTTTGCAGTTGCAATGGGTAGCCCAGTCGCAATTTGCCGGCTACTACGCCGCGCAGGCCGAAGGCTATTACAAGGACGAAGGGCTGGAAGTCACCATCCTCGAAGGCGCTCCGGATATCACCCCACAGCAGGTGTGCGCTAACGGCGGCGCGGAGTTCTGCCTGGCCTGGGTGCCCAAAGCGCTGCAATCCCGCGAGGGGGGCGCGGACCTGGTCAACATCAGCCAGGTCTTCCAGCGTTCCGGCACTCTGGAGGTCTCGTTTGCCAGCAAGGGTATCAACAGCGTCGAAGACCTGCGGGGCAAGCGCGTGGGCGTGTGGGACTTCGGCAACGAGCACGAGGTGTTTGCCGCCCTGCGCAAGTCAGGGATTGACCCGGAGAAAGACGTGACGGTCAAGATTCAGCCGTTCGATATGACCCTGTTGTTGAGCGACGAGATTGACGCCGCCGAGGCGATGACCTACAACGAGTACGCGCAGGTCCTCGAGCAGGTCAACCCGGCCACCGGCGAGCTGTATACGCCGGAAGACCTGCACGTGATCAACTTCAACGACGTGGGCACGGCCATGCTGCAGGACGCGGTGTGGGCGACGGAGAAATGGCTGGCGGAAGCCGGCCACGAAGACGCCGCGGTGAAGTTCCTGCGCGCCTCGTACAAGGGCTGGATCTTCTGCCGCGACAACTTCGACAAATGCGTGAGCCACGTGCTGGCCGCCGGGCCGACCCTCGGCGAAAGCCACATGCGCTGGCAGCTCAACGAGATCAACAAGCTGATCTGGCCGTCGCCGAACGGCATCGGCCAGATGGACAAGGCGCTGTTCGACCAGACCGTCGCGGTCTCACTGGAAGGCAAAGTGCTGACCAAAGCGCCGGACGCGGGCGCGTACCGCGCCGACCTCGCCGCGAAGGCGCTGGAAGGCCTGTCTGGCGACACGAAGGGCGCGAACTTCGCGCCGATCACCGTCGAGTTGAAACCGGGTGGCGAATAAAGGCAAATGCATAAGTAAACAGGCCAACAGGTAAACAGGGGAAACCCTGTTTACCTGCTACCTGTCTACTTGCGTACCTGCCTGTCGGCACCTCATCCCGTTGTTTAGGAGGAAATCACTATGCCCCGTATCATCCGCGGCGCGCTGTTGCAGGCGACCTGGACGGGCGATAAGCAGTCCATGATTGACAAGCACGTGTCCTACGTTGAACAGGCCGCCAAAGAAGGCGCGCAGGTGATGTGCTTTCAGGAATTATTCTACGGCCCCTACTTCTGCCAGATTCAAGACCCCAAATACTATGGCCTGACCGAGCCCATCCCCGACGGCCCGACGGTCAAGTTGATGCAGGCGCAGGCGAAGAAGCACAAGATGGTGCTGATCGTGCCGATGTACGAAGAAGATAATACGGGCGTGTATTACAATACCGCGGCTGTCCTTGACACGGACGGGATGTACCTGGGCAAATACCGCAAGACGCACATCCCGCACGTCAGCGGCTTCTGGGAGAAGTTCTATTTCAAGCCCGGCAACCTGGGTTACCCCGTATTCAACACGGCGGTGGGGCGCGTGGGCGTATACATTTGCTACGACCGCCACTTCCCGGAGGGGCCGCGCATGCTTGGGCTGCACGGCGCGGAGCTGATCTTCATCCCCAGCGCCACCTCGCGCGGCCTGTCCATGCACCTGTGGGAGATTGAGCAGCGCGCGCACGCCATTTTCAACGGCGTGTTCGTCGGCACCATCAACCGCGTGGGGCAGGAGTCCGAGTTCGGTCCGAATGACTACTACGGCTCGTCCTATTTCTGCGACCCGCGCGGCCAGTACGTGCCCGACCTCCGCACGAGCGAAGGCAAGGCGAGCGACACGCAGGAGCAACTCGTCATCTGCGAGCTGGAGTTGGACAAAGTCCGCGAAGTCCGCAACACGTGGCAGTTTTACCGTGACCGCCGCCCCGAGATGTACGGCGACATTGCCAACCCGGCGGCGTAGTCGTTTCATCACGCGGGCTGTGCGCGGGTGAGGGACGCTTACGGCCCGAATGCTGATGCAGAAACCCCGGCTGGTGCTCCTGCACGGAGCGGTGGGGGCCGGTTCGCAGTTCGATCCCCTGCTCCCTTTGCTCGGCGACCGCTACGAAGTCCACCGGCTGGACTTTGAAGGGCACGGCAGTTCGCCGCTGCGCGAGCGCCCGTTCCGCACCGAGCATTTTGCCGAATTTCGGACGAATCATCTCACACGGCCTAATCATCTCACGGAGGAGTCACATGTCTACCCTGCTCATCAAAAACGGGCGCGTGATTACGGCCACCGACGACTACATGGCCGATGTGTACGTGGAGGGCGAGAAGATCAAAGCCATCGGGCAGAACCTGCCGATGCAGGCCGACAAAATCGTTGACGCCGGCGGCAGGTATGTCATCCCCGGCGGCATTGATCCGCACACCCACATGGATTTGCCGTTCGGCGGAACGAACTCGTCCGACGATTTCGAAACCGGCACGATTGCCGCGGCGCACGGCGGCACGACGACCATCGTTGACTTCGCCGTCCAGTACAAAGGCAAGGGGATGCAAGAATCGCTCGACGCCTGGCTGCAAAAAGCCGGTGGCAAGGCCGCGATTGATTATGGGATGCATCTGATCCTGACCGAACTGCCGGACAGCGCGTTGCCGGAGATGGATGCGATGGTGCGCGACGGCGTGACCTCGTTCAAGCTCTTCACGGCCTATCCCGGCGTGTTCATGTCCGACGACGCGACCATCTTCAAAGCGCTCAGGCGCACGGGCACGAATGGCGGCTTCATCTGCATGCACGCGGAGAACGGCGGCGTGATTGACATGCTCGTGCAGAAGCTGATTGCGGAGGGCAAGACAGCGCCCAACTATCACACGCTGTCACGCCCTGCGGAAATGGAGGAGGAAGCGACGCACCGCGTTTTGAAACTGGCGGAACTGGCGCGTGTGCCGGTTTACATTGTGCATGTCTCCTCGCACCTCGCCATGGAGCAGATCCGCGAAGCGCGCGACCGCGGCCTGCCGGCGTACGGCGAGACCTGCCCGCAGTATCTCTATCTCGCCTACGAAGACTACGCCGACGGTTCGTTCGACGGCGCCAAATTCATTTGCTCGCCGCCCATCCGCGAGCGCGCCAATCAGGCCCCGCTGTGGAAGGCGCTGGAAGCGGACGACCTGCAGGCCGTCTCGACCGATCATTGCCCGTTTTGCATGAAAGAGGGATACAAGGGCCTGCCGAAACAGAAAGAGCTCGGCATCGGCAATTTTGCGAAAATCCCGAACGGGCTGCCCGGCGTCGAGAATCGTCTGCACGCGATCTATCAGGGCGGTGTGATCGAGCGCGGCTGGAGCGTGAACCGGTTCGTACAGCTCACCAGCACGGCGGCCGCGAAACTCTTTGGCCTGTTCCCGCGCAAAGGCACGATCGCAGTGGGCAGCGACGCGGATATCGTCGTCTGGGACCCGCAGCGCAAATACACGATCAGCGCCAAGACGCACTTTATGCGCGTGGATTACAATCCCTATGAGGGTATGACGATTGATGGCTCGCCCGCGTACGTCTTCTCGCGCGGCCGGCTGGTTTTCGACGGCGATAAATTCGTCGGCAAGGCCGGCGACGGTCAGTACTTGAAGCGGGGACGGTACAGCGTGCCGTAGCGACCCACGGGATTTCAGGGCGGCGAAGGAACTTGCCCTCCGCCCCTGAGTTCCTTCAGTTCCTTTTTCTCAGATACGCTGTGACTGAGCTCGTCGAATTCGATGCCGTGCTCGCAGCCCGGCAGATCGTCGCCGGAAAGCTGCATTACACGCCGGTCTTCAGCTCAGAAGTCCTGAGCCGGAGGATTGGCGCGCGGCTGTTGCTCAAGGCCGAGTGTTTGCAGAAGACCGGGTCGTTCAAACCGCGCGGGGTGCTCAACCGCCTGCGGCTGCTCTCCGAGGAAGAACGTGCCAGAGGGCTGATCACGGTCTCGGCGGGGAACCACGCGCAAGCGCTGGCCTGGGGCGCGCGGCAGGTAGGCGCGGCCTGCACCGTGGTGATGCCCGCCAACGCTTCGCGCAGCAAAGCGGCCGCTGCCGAAAGCTACGGCGCGACCGTCATCCTTCACGGCGCGATGGCCGAGACGTTTGCGAAGATGGAGCAGCTGCGCGCCGAGCGCAACCTCACGCTCGTCCACCCCTTCGACGACCCGCACATCATCGCCGGGCAAGGCACGGTCGGCGTGGAGATCGTCGAGCAGGTTCCCGACGTGACGAAAGTGGTCGTGCCGGTCGGGGGTGGGGGGCTGATCTCGGGGATCGCGCTGGCGGTGAAACGGCTGCGCCCCACGGTGAAAGTATACGGCGTCGAGCCGGAGGGTGCGGCGAGCATGTTCCGGAGCCGCGCCGCCGGGCGCGCGGTTCGCCTCGATAAAATCGAGACCATCGCCGATGGATTATCTGCGCCGTATACCAGCGAGCTGACGTATGCGATGGCGCGGGAATACGTGGACGACGTGGTGACGCTGACCGACGCGCAGATCGTCGAGGCCGTGCGCCTCGTGCTGGCCCACTGTAAACTGCTCGTCGAACCGGCGGGCGCCGCCGGGGTCGCCGCGCTGCTCTGCGGTAAGATGCCCCTCGTGCCGGGCGATACCGTGGTCGCTGTGGCCAGCGGCGGCAACCTCGACCTCGACCGACTCAAGACAATTCTGTAAATCGGGAACAAGGGGAACGGGGGGGCTGAAGGAACCCCATCTCCCTCAGCTCCCTGAGTTCCTCTGGTTCCTTCAATCTTTCAGGAGGTTCTTTCATGTCTGACATCATGTCTGCCGAAGAAATGGTGGCGCTGACCAAGAAGCATTCCTTCTTCTCGTGGTCGGCGCAGGAGGCCGTCAACCCGATCCCGATGGCCAAGGCCAAAGGGGTGTACTTCTGGGACGCCAACGGCAAACGCTATTTCGATCTGAACTCGCAGTTGATGTGCGTCAACATCGGCCACGGCGACCAGCGCGTGATTGACGCGATCAAAGCGCAGGCCGAAGAGCTCGTGTACGCCGGGCCGAGCATGGCCACCCGCGTGCGCGCCGAGATCGGGCGCGAGCTGGCCGAGGTGACTCCCGGCGACCTCAAGAAGTTCTTCTTCACGCTAGGCGGTGCGGAAGCCAACGAGAGCGCAATCAAGATGGCGCGCGCCTTCACAGGGCGGCACAAGATCATCACGCGCTACCGCTCGTATCACGGCGCGACCGCCGGGGCGATCACGCTCACGGGCGACCATCGCCGTTGGGCGAATGAGCCTGGCATCTCGGGCGTCATTCGCGTCTTCGACCCGTACAAGTATCGCAGCCCGCTATATCGTGAGGGGGATAGCGACGAAGTGTTCGCGCGCAAGTGCCTCGACCAGATCGAAGAAGTCATCATGTACGAAGGGCCGCACACCATCGCCGCCGTGTTCATCGAGACGGTGACGGGCACGAACGGCATCATCATCCCGCCCGACGGCTACCTGCAGGGCTTGCGCGAGATTTGCGACAAGCACGGCATCCTGCTGATCTGCGACGAGGTGATGGCCGGGCTGGGGCGCACGGGCGAGTGGTTCGCGGTTGACCATTGGAGGGTTGTGCCCGATTTGATGACGATGGCAAAGGGCTTGACCTCAGCCTACATGCCGCTGGGCGCGGTCGCCATTAGCGAAAAGGTCGCCGACTATTACAAAGACAAAGTGTTCTACGGCGGGCTGACGTACAGCGCGCACCCGATGAGCCTCGCCGCCGCGGTCGCTGTCTTGCGGGTGTTGAAGGAAGACGATCTCGTGGGCAACTCGAAGCGCATGGGCAGGGTGATGGCAGGATTGCTCGACGACCTCAAGGCCGAGCACCCCTCCGTCGGCGACGTGCGCGCCATCGGCCTGTTCGGCTGCGTCGAGCTCGTGAGGAACCGCAAGACCAAAGAGCCGATGGCCCCGTACGTCGGCGCCAGCCCGGAGATGACCAAACTCGGCGCATATCTCAAGGAGAACGGCGTCTACAATTTCACGTGGCGCAATCTCCTGCACACTAACCCGCCGCTGTCCGTCAACGAGGCCGAATTGCGCGAAGTGTTCGAGATTATCAATAAGGCGCTGGAGATCACGGACAAGGCAGTGGTGGAGTGAACGGCTGATCTCACGACGCGGTCTTGAGGCCGCCGCAGTGCAAAGAGGCTGCGGCGGCCTTTTTTATTCCCTCGCGGCGCTTCGTGCAGCTGCCTCCAACAGGCAGAACAGGCAATGTGAAAGGGGATGGGTTCACTCGGGATTGGCGATTGACGTGGGGGTTATAATGAGATTGCCGCAAGCGTCCCTGTGTTCAGGAGGGGGACTATTGTCCCGCGAAGTTCGTCTTGCTCCATTTCTGCTGCTCGCGCTCTTCTTCCTGCTGAGCAGCGGATTTCACGGTCCCAATCAATTTGCCCCAATGGCGGAGACGGCGACGGCAACTTCTACCCCACTGCCTTTCTATTTTCCAGCCGTCTACCGTGACTATGCCGTAACGCCCGGCCCCTCGCTCACGCCCACGCGGACCCGGTCGCCGTACCAATTTACGCTTCAAAATGATAGACCGACCTACGTCAAAAACTTCGCCAACACAGCGGGATGCAACTGGCTGGGTATCGCCGGGCAGGTATATGATCTCTCTGGCCAGCCAATGTTGAACTTGCTGGTGCATTTGGAAGGCGGCGGCCTCAACGTGGATACGATCACAGGCACTCGTATCGAATATGGGCTGGGCGGCTACGAGCTGTATCTTGGCAATACGCCGATTGACACGACCGACGTTTACCGCATCCAATTGCGCACCTCCATGGGCCAGCCGCTGTCAGATATTTATGTGATCCCCACCTTTGCCGACTGTAACAAGAATTTGATACTGGCCAACTTCGTGCAGAACCACTGAGGGCACTGAATAGCAAGACCTTCGGGGTCTCCGAGACCCCGAAGGTCTATTTGTTTCGGTTCAGCGCGCTGAATGAAA
>Ga0209109_10002186_pt1 | contig 10744 bp, 9 predicted proteins | sample Rifsed10ft2_FD_184004 | JGI IMG/M metagenome (GOLD analysis project Ga0209109, IMG submission 184004) | Soil microbial communities from Rifle, Colorado, USA - sediment 10ft 2 (version 2) | ecosystem: Environmental > Terrestrial > Deep subsurface > Rock core/Sediment | place: Rifle, Colorado... | reverse complement strand
GGGTCCGAGCGACAGGCGCGTGTCGTCGTCCAGAGTGACACCGATACGACCGTCCTGGCCGGTCCTCAGGCCGTCGGATTCAAACACCGACTGCCCAACCTCTGCCGGCAGCGTCCCGCCAGACCGGACAATGAACGCAGAACCGGATACGACCTTGATACGTCCCGCCGGTGACGGCTGCTGAGCAAACGCCGGCGCAGCGATCAGTACCAGCGCGAGAGCGGCGAGCCAGTGTCGACGAGCCTTCATATGACGCTCCATACATCCAGGGGGGCAGACTCTTACTGTGCCAGAGACGGCTGTCGAGGACAAGGACCGCGTGAGGCCCCTCAACCCTGAGAATTTCCACCGACTAAAATTGAATGTGCGCCGCCGGATCTGTAAGAGGAAGTGGTCAGGCGGGCCAGGGCAGAATACTGGCCTCTGGGGCCAGCGCTCTGGCGTTGATGGGGTAACGTGAGAACGAGCCGTCGACCACCGATCGATCGCTAGTGGGACATCCCCCTGGCCGTCGGGCGGCGGCGGAATCTCGGGACCGGGGCGTCCGTCCACAGGTACACGTCATCGACCTGCGTGAGAAAGCCCTCGGCCGTCAGTTGGTCAAAAGCCTTCGTGCAGCGCCGTTTGTCGAGAGACCAGAGGGTCTGTGCCTGCGGCACGGTGACGGCGATGCCCGGATGATTTTCGAATTCGCGGCGAATTCTGGCGAGCAGGCGATCGTTCGACATACGTCCTCCGTTCCATGGTGCGCGGGTGCGACGCTCGAGTCGTCCGGAGCATCGGCGGCGCGCGCAGCGGCGGGTGAGCAAAATCACATCCAGTGCAGTACTGCGCAACGGACGTGGGGCGCGTCCGTGGGTCGCTGGACGCGTCCTTGCTACCTACAGCTGCGGTGGATACACAAGTACGGTTGCTTGTCGTCGACCCGGACGCCGCCAACCTGACGTCGGTCACCAGCCTCGCCCAGGAAGAGGGCATCGAGGTCCGAACGGCCGTGGACGCGCGAGGGGCCATTCGACAGTGCCGGCTCGGGTACATCGACATGGTCATGATCGATGCGGGCGCCGATGGGACGTCAGGCCTGAATCTCCTCCAGGCGATCCGCACGCTGCGGCCCGGCGCGGTGCACCGGGCTCCGCTGCCCGGGAACATGGCCCGACGCGGCGACCTCCGCGGTCCGCTCCACGGCATTCCGGTCGGAATCAAAGACATCTTCCACGTCGCCGGGATGGTGACGACCGCGGGGGCGGGTGCCTTTGCCCACGTCCACGCGGCGCACGACGCCACCAGCGTGGCGCGGCTGCGGCGGGCGGGGGCGATGTTCTGGGCGGTCGAGCCGGGCCGCGACGGCGTCTTCGCGCTGGCGGAGATTGCCACGGTCTCGGCCCGCCGCGCACGAATGCAGCAGCGCGCCGAAGAGTCCCAGTGGCCCTCCCAAACCCAGGCCGATGGCGATGATTCCCATGTGTTCGATGCTGCTATAGGCCATCATGCGTTTCAGGTTCCGTTGCACCAAAATAAGCAGCCCGGCCACAACCATGGACAGGACACCGAAAATGAGCAGCAAACTATGGGGGAAAACAGGCCCCACTGCGCGGGAAACAACTGCGTCGTAACGCATGACAGCATACATGGCGCAGTTGAGCAGCACTGCTGAGAGCAAGGCGCTGATGGGCGTGGGAGCTTCGGTGTGCGCATCCGGCAGCCAGCTGTGCATCGGGACGAAGCCGATCTTCGTTCCGTACCCCACGATGATGAAAACGAAAGCGAGTTTCAGCAGGTGCGGATCAATCGATCCGCCAGGTGCGGCCTTCATCAGCGAGAGCCAGTCGAGCGCCATGTCCGGACTCAATCCAGCCTTGACGGCGGCGAGATACAACACAATCGTGCCGAACAGAGCAAAAGCGATTCCAACGGTGCAGACAATCAAATACTTCCAACCGGCCTCGACCGCGCCTTCCGTGTTGTAGAAACCCACGAGCAGAGCCGAAGCCAGCGTCGTTCCCTCCATCATGATCCACAGAAGACCAAGATTTGCGGCGAGGCAGACGCTGATCATCGTGAAGAGAAACATGAACACCAGGGCGTAAAACCAACGCGCAGAAGTAAAACGTCCTTCTCCCATATGACGCAGGTAACCCGAGGCGTACACCAGCACGAGACCCGAGATGAAAGCGATGCCCATCAGGAAGAACGCGCTCAGGCCATCGGCGCGCAGGTAGCGTCCTTCTTGTAGCTCGCCGCGCACGTGAACCTGCCAGACGAGGGCACCCAGCGCGACAATTTCCATGCCTCCCAATAAAAGTGCCGCACGGGTGGCGACACGTGGATTGCGGAACAGCAAAATCAAGCCGGCTCCGACTATTGGAATCGCCAGTGGCAGCAGGAGCAGCATCCGCTTAGCCTCGAAGCCGTCGTAGTTTTGACACGTCCAAATGGTCGAAGGTGTCGCTAATGCGGAACGTGAAAATTCCCATCAAAAGCAGTCCAATGAGAATGTCGAAGAAGACGCCGATCTCAATGACCAGTGGCATGCCGAACGTCGTGATCAACGCAGCCAGAAATATTCCATTCTCCAGAACCAGCAGCCCCAGCATCTGCATGAGTGCTTTCTTGCGGCTGACCATCAGGAACGCCCCGGTCAGAATCAAGGATACAGCCGCAGCAAGCGCGTCGTCCGGCACATGCATGGACTGGCCGTAGGAATGAACGGCTGCATACGACAGGTAGATGATTGCTGCGGCGATAAAGACCGACTGGGTCGGCGTTGTCGAAGCTTTTACGTCGCGCACGGTTTTCAGTTTGTCTGCCAGGAGGAAAAACGCGCGTGGGATGGTGACCACCTTGATCACAAACACCAGCACTCCGACGACGTATGCCTCAGGCAGTTGTTCCTGAAACGCCGTCGCGAGAACCTCCGCAGTGATGACGGCCGATTGCAGGCTGAACAAGAGCACGGCCGTCGAGATGCGGCGCGCAACGGCCAGTAGCAGTATGGTAAGAAACAGAAAGACGGAAAACGAACTCAAGATCTGTCCGGTCGCAATTCCCACCAGGTCCATCCCGCTACCTCTTCGCCAGCATCGTAAAGATCACGGCCAGAGCGCTCACTGCGGAAGCCACACCGAGGAACTCGGGAACCAGATACATCCGCATTTTGGCCACGGCGCTTTCGATCACGCTCAGCAAGACCATGAGAATGCCCGCCTTCACGCAATATAGGAGCAAGGCTAAGGCAATTCCCCAGGCAGAGTCGCCGGAGGCCATCCCCCACGGGACGAACAGCCCAATCAGGAGCGCCAGCATCGCGTGAAGCTTGATCGCGCTCGCCCACTCGATCAGTGCCAAGCGGGGCCCGGAGTATTCGAGCACCATTCCCTCGTGAATCATCGTCAACTCCAAATGAGTGGTCGGATTGTCGACGGGCATGCGGCCCGTTTCGGCCAAAGCCACCATGGCTAGAGACGCGAAGGCCAGAACATGTACGGCAGAAATGTTGAAGATACTTTGCTGGAGAGTCCACGCGACGATTCCCGCGAGATCAGCGCGGGATGCCAGGATCGCCACCGCCACCAGTCCCAGCAAGAATGGAGCTTCGGCCAGACTCGAAACCAATGCCTCGCGGCTCGCACCCATCCCGCCGAACGCACTTCCTCCGTCCAGAGCACCGAGGGAGAGAAAAAACCGCCCCAGAGCCAGCAAATATACGAGCAGGAAGAAATCGCCCCCGGACGCGAGCAGTGCCGAAGCATGCACGACCGGCACAAATGCTGCCACACACACTGTAGCTCCGAACAACAACATCGGCGCAAGACGGAAGACCGCCGAGGAAGTGGGAGGCACGAGGTCTTCCTTGCGGAAAAGCTTGGCCAGCTCAGCGTAAGGACGCCAGACGCTAGCTCCCTGACGCCTTTGCATCCGCGCCTTCATGCGCGCGATGATTCCGCGCACCAGCGGCGCGCCTAGGATGAGGAGCAGAACCTGCAGGATGTCGACGGTGATCTTCAATTCTGGAACCTCAAGAACGTGAGCAGCGACACCAAGGCGAGAAAGATGTAAAGCAGATAGATTTGTATATTCCCCGTCTGCAATCGCCGCAATCGGTGCGCCAGCGAAACAACCCACTCGACAAAGGGCCGATACAAAACCCTCTCATAGGAGGTGGTGCGCACGGACCGATACGAGATGGAAACGGGGAAGTAGGGCTGATCCGCGGGGAGCGTCTCGACGGTACGGTCGGGCCTGTACGCTCGCGCGAACACAAATCGAATCGGTTTCGAGAACACCGTGGACGTGTACTGCATGCGGCTCGAAAGCTCCGGAAGACCGCACGCCCATGTCCGAGCGAGTCTCTCTCGGCGCTTGAGCAAGGCGGCGAGCGCGCCTGTCCCCAGGACGATCGCTGCAATCCACGGAATGATGCGAGCGATACTCAGGGTCTCCTCCGGGACGCCAGCGCCGGGAATCAGCACTTGCGCCAGCGAAACCAGCGGCCGCAAGAGAAGCCCCGGCAGAATGCCGATGCAGATGCAGCACGCACCCAGCAACAACAGACCGACTCGCATACCCAGCGGCACTTCCCGTGCGTGCTCAGCCCCTGCGCTGCGAGGCCGCCCCAAGAAAGCTACTCCGAAGGTTTTCACAAAACACGCTGCAGCCAACCCGCCGATCAGAGCCAGGATGCCCACCATCAACGGCAGAATAATCTGCGCCTTCGTTCCGATCAGGCTCGAACCGGCCAGAAGACCGCGAAACGTGAGCCACTCACTGACGAAACCGCTAAAGAGCGGCATTCCGGCGATCGAGCAGCAACCAACGAGCATGGCAGCGCCGGTGAACGGCATTCGACGCTGCAATCCGCCCAGCTCATTCAAATCGACAGAATCAGTCGCATTCGAGATCGCGCCGGCGCCCAGAAATAGCAGGCTCTTGAATAACGCGTGGTTAAAGGCGTGCAGCAGTGCAGCGACCAGCGCCAAGGCCGCGCCAAGTGGGGCCTGATTCGCCAGGAAAATGAGCGATGTTCCCAGTCCGAGAAAAACGATGCCGATATTCTCCACGCTGCTATAGGCCAATAGCCGTTTCAGGTCGTGCTCGGCAATCGCGTAGAGAATGCCAAGGAGGCCCGTAATGGCAGCCACCAGCAAGACAGCATAGCCAGACCACCAGGGGCCGCCGCCGAGAAAGTCAAAGGCGAAGCGCACAAATCCGTATACAGCTGTCTTCAACATGATCCCGGACATCAGCGCCGAAACGGGACTGGGGGCGATAGGATGAGCTCGTGGCAGCCACAGGTGGAGCGGGATCAGACCGGCTTTGGTTCCAAATCCCACGAAGGCCGATAGGAAGACTGCCGTTCGGATCGGGCCCGGTATAGTTGCGCTGGCGGTGCGAATCGCTTCAAAATCCAAGCCGTGCGAATAAGGCAGGAAAAGGAAGAAACACGCCGCCACGGCGGCCGCGCCCGCGTGCATCATCAATAAGTAGATGAAAACATTGTGACGCCGCTCCTCCGAGTCCCCCTCGATTAGAATTAAGGCGGCGGACACCAGCGTCATCAACTCCCAACCTGCGAGAAAAGCAAAACCTGTGGCCGCGGTAACGACGACAATCATCGACAAGAGAAACAGCGAAAAGAAAGCCCACGTCCAGTTGCGGCGTGGCTCGGAATAGTGGAGGTCGAAATACGGAACCGCAAAAATCGTGACAGGAACCGCCACAGCACACACGAGCAGTAAGAAAAACGCGCTTAAGCGGTCGATCACCAGCAAGAAAGGAAAGGGCGTTATCCGCGAAAGGTCCAGTAGGGGAGGCGACTGCCGTAGGAAGCCGAGCACGGCCGCCGCACAGCCGGCAAGACTTGCAGTCAAAATTAGCGAAATTGCGAGTTTTCGAGCACTCTTCGTGTGGCTCGCGATCAGAATAAGCGGGACGCAGACGCCCAAGACACTTAGGAGAAAGAAGAGCGATGCGCCCATAAGCCCCATTTGCATGTGGCTATTTGCGGCGCCGTCCTTCCCCAATTTCCGTCAACATTTCCCGTACCCCCAACAAGTGGTTGCTAAAGATTCCCTTGGCCACGTCCAGCAACTTGAAGACAGTACGGTCAGAAACCGAATAAAATACCCAGCCGCCCCCCTTCCTTCCGATCACCAGATTTCGAGCGCGAAGAATGGCCAACTGTTGAGAGACGTTGGCCTGTTCAATTTGGAGGATCTCGCTTAATTCGTTTACGCCCTTCTCGCCATTTCGGAGGCAATCCAAAATCCGGATGCGGAGCGGATGTGCCAGCGCTTTAAAGAACTCTGCCTTGAAGTTGGCAAGTTGTTGTGGCATGCGAATATTCGAGTAATCATATATGCTAGACCACGTACGAAGTGCTGTCAACGATGGTGGCATCCACCGAGGGCAGGAAGAGATAGCGAACTGGAGTGATAACGCCATTTCTGACGAACCCAAGCCTTCGAACGTCGTGCGGATCGGGAGACCCCCCACATCCCGCAACGGAAATGGGTCTATGCGCGTGTCGGTTCCCATGCCCGGCTCTGCGACACAGGAAGAGCGAAGAGCCAATCTCAAATATGCGCTCTTCTTCTTGGCCGTCGCGGTTCTGTTGATCGTTGCAGGGCAGCTCAGTAAGGACCCGTCTGCCACGAGCGGCCAATCAACTTCGACGCTCAATATGCAGTTCGATCTGTCTATCCAACAGGCCTCAGGAGAGGTGGCTCGAAACGGTTACAAATCCGAGTCCGGTGGGTACGTCGTGCGTTTCCGACTCAGCAATCGAGGAAACCATCCAGTCTTCTATCCCGCCCGTCCCGGAACAAATGTTCTCGTAGGGCATATGGCGTCCTTTCTTATGCAGTCGGTCGTTTGTTGTGGTACTTTGATTAAAGAAAAGCGGCTAGATTTCTCAAGAAAGGCGTGTACCTATTACGTACCAGAAAATCGCAATTTCCGAGTATTGAGCGTATTGTGCGGCAAGGGTTTTCTGTAAGTTGCAGAAAACAAATGGCGCGTTGCAGTTCGAATCCCCCCCCTCTCCACCATTCTAACGAAACAAGCTGACTTCTGCGTTTCTGGCCGCTTGATAACTGAATACTTTGAAAGACCGGCGTGACGGCGTTATCCTTTGCCCGTCGATGGTAGACCAATGACGATCGCGCGTGGCCGATTCTTGGCAGATGTCGGCGTGGCTCTCCCCAACGAGAATCTTGTCCGATTCAAAAAATCCGTAAGCCGTTGAAACAATGGTGCACCCATAGGAACTTGAACCCCCGGCCTCTGCAGAGGAGGCCGATTGCAGAGAATCTTGAAACTTTGAAAATCAGTGGATTCCATCGGAATAAAATTGAATCGTTTCGGAGCTGAGGACTGCCGTCCTCAAAGAGAGGTGGGCGCCGCGGGCACCCTATGGTGCTCTAACGTGGTTGGGAGAGATGATCTCACTCATCTCCTGGTGCGAGCGGAAGCGAAACCGGCTGCCGCTTCTTGGCCGAAAGATCGAGAGCCTTTGTCAGCATCAGTCGATCATGGGCTTCTCTTGCGGTCGCGTGTTGAGTCGGCAGGCCAAGAGCCACGCGATTGAGCCAGGCCTCGGTTTCCTCGCGCATTGGCCCGCGCAGTTCGCCGAGCGCCATATCCCCCGGCGGATAACTCCCCATGAAGTCAACTAGGCGGCTCCGGTCGGGGGCGTAGCCTTCCGATTGCGGAGCGCTGACGGCGAGGACGATGTCGCGATGTGTGTCATCGATCGTGAGCACGCCGTCGGTGCCGACGATTCCGATCTCCAGGCTGTATACGGCGGCTGGCCAAGTGACCGGAAGCGCCCAGGAGATGCTGAGGTGATAGACGCAGCCGTCGCTGAACGTGATCATGCCGGCCGTCGCGTCGATGCCGCCATAGAGTGGTCCCAGAACTCTGTTCACTGAACGGGCGTACACCTCGACCGGGGTCTTGGCTTCCAAACACCACATGGCGATATCGAGCGCGTGGGTGCCGGAAATGACCATGGGTGAGATCGTCTCCGGCGCATTGCTTCGCTCGTAATTGTCGATCGCCACCAGGCGGTTCATGAAGGTGCGCGAGGTGACCAGCGTGACGTCCCCGAGCGCACCCGTGCGCACCTTCTCTTTCGCAGCCAGCCACCGCCTGCGGAATCGTTGCGTGTAGCCCACGACCGCATCCACGCCAGCCCGCTCGATGGCTTTCAGCACCGCGCACGATTCGGAGAGCCGGGTCGCGAGGGGTTTTTCAATCAGCATCGGCAGGCCGCGCTCGACGGCACACATGACCGGCTCGACGTGCAGATGTTCGTCGGTGGCGATAATCGCCGCCGTGACTTCAGGCCGCTTGAGCAACTCGCGGTGATCGCCGGTCACGAAATCGGCACCAATCTTGGCGGCGACCTCCCTGGCACGTTCTGGATTCTTCTCCGCGATGCCAATCCATTCGACGGCTGCATGCCGCGCGGCCACCTCACCGCGCAGGAGCCCGACGCGGCCCGTCCCAATGATGGCTAGACCAACTTTTTTCGGCTCTTGCCTCATCACCTGTCTCCTTGCCGGAAGGTGCAGGTCTGTGTGGGAACTGACGTCAAGTCGAACGCGTTCCGGCTGCTGAGGTTACCACGCCCCATGTCTAAAGTGGCGCACAGCGGGTTCGGCTCCGTGTTCAACGCCTATTCAGGGAGACAATGCGGAGCGCGTTGCGCCTCCTTGATCGACCCCCCATGTTATGCCACTTGACGAATCGCATCGTTTCTGTTTCTAGTACGCGGGTGCCCATTCCCATCCTCGAAGGCCGAAAGGGGGACCAAGCGGCCAGCGAAGCAGCCTCCCATCCATGAACAGGACCAGTCCATGAAGGTGCGCTGGCGGATTTGCTTGCTGCTGTTCCTAACGTGGCTGGTGTCATACATTGATCGCAGCCTGATGCCGATGGCGCTTCCCCTGATCGGCCAGGAATTTCATTTGAGCCCCACCGTGATGGGGGTGGTCATCAGCGCCTTTTTCATGGGCTATGGCTCGATGCAAATTCCCGGCGGGATGATAGCGGACAAGATTGGTCCGCGGAACGCCATAACGTTTGGTATCGCTTCGTGGTCGGTCTTCAGCGTTCTGACCGGCGCGGCAACCAACCTGACGAATCTGATCTGGGTGCGCATTCTCTTCGGACTCAGCGAAGGAATACATCCCCCCGCCGCCTTCAAGGCGCTCTCCGTCTGGTTTCACAGCGCGGAAAGAGCGCGGGCCAACGGATTGGTGATGTCTTCCAACACGATTGGCCCCATGTTTGCCCCGATTCTTTTTGCCATGGTGACGGGAGCGGTCGGTTGGCGCAGCGCCTTCTATTTGGTCTCCCTCCCGGGATTTCTCATCGCTCTCGCCGTTTACTGGTATCTGCGCGACAAACCAACCGAGCACCCTCAAATGACCGAGGGCGAATTGGCGGAGATTGGCGGGTACGGCGGGAACCAGGAAAAGATGACCTTCTCAGAGTTACTGAAATACAGAGCCTTGTGGCAGCTCTTCTTCATCTACATGGCCTGGGATGTGACCTGGTGGGGATTTCAGGCATGGCTACCCTCCTATTTGCTCAACGTGAGGGGTTTTACGCTGGTTCGTACGGGTGCCGTGACAGCCCTGCCATTCGCTGCGGGATTCCTCGGCGTGCTGATCTCCGCCTACGTTTCAGACCGCAGCAGAAAACGAAAGTCAGTACTCGTTGCGGTTCTGTTGGGGAATGCGCTTTTCATGCTGCTGACGGCGACGGCAACCAATACCACGACGGCAGTCATCTTTTTGACCGCGACAGGTTTCTTCCTTCCGGCGATCCAGGGCCCGTTCTGGTCCCTGCCCATGGATCTGTTGCCTTCCCGAGTGATGGGGTATGCGACAGGGTTTATTAACACCGGCGGCCAGATCGCCGGGATTGGGTCGCCCATCGTCATCGGGGCTCTGATCGAACTGACCGGGCAGTATGACGCGGGGTTCATTTTCATGGCCATATCGGCAGGAGTATCTGCGCTACTGGTGGCCACCCTACGAGAGCCGGGAGGGCGGGCGAGAGCTCCCGCCACTGTCGGTGCCGGATCACCACAGTCGTGAGCACAAGACGAATCCTGCCCGGTGGTAGTCTAAGCTTCGCAGTCAGGCCAGGCGCAGGCCCGCTCAAGGAGGCCCCGATGAACAAGTATGAGGGAGGCGAATGCACCCCGGCGCTATCACGCCGGCGAGTGCTGCAGGCCGGACTCGCCGCCGCCGCGGCTAGCGCGATAGGTCACCTGACAGGGAATACGGCGGAGCCACTGCCGCAGGCGCAAACCGCCGTGCGCTCTTCCGGCGTGCGTACGGTGGACATTCATGCCCACTATTTTCCTCAGGGTTACTTGGATCTTCTCGCGCAGGAGGGCAGAACCGCCGGCAACGACGATCAGCGGTTCACGGACGCAAAGTTGCGCATCGCCGAGATGGATGTGCAGGGAGTGGCGGTTCATGCATTGTCACTAACCGCGTCGCCTACTGCCCCGATGGTCTATTGGGGCGGCGCGGGTCTCTCTCACAATCTGGCCAAAGCCTGGAACGATGGTGCGCTGGCTGCGCACCGAGAGTATCCGGAGCGCCTTTTCGTTCTCGCGGCTCTGCCAATGCAGTTTCCCGACCGCGCCCAGGAGGAGTTGAACCGCGTACGTGGCGTCCCGGGTGTCCGCGGTATCTACATGGGCACGAACATCGGCGGTAAG
>Ga0209109_10002181_pt1 | contig 10758 bp, 9 predicted proteins | sample Rifsed10ft2_FD_184004 | JGI IMG/M metagenome (GOLD analysis project Ga0209109, IMG submission 184004) | Soil microbial communities from Rifle, Colorado, USA - sediment 10ft 2 (version 2) | ecosystem: Environmental > Terrestrial > Deep subsurface > Rock core/Sediment | place: Rifle, Colorado... | reverse complement strand
CGTTTCGGTCGTCGGCGTGAGGCTGGGCGTCGGCGTGATCGTCGGAGTTGGCGAGGGCGGCTCCGTGGTCGCCGGAATCGGGGTCTCGGTGACGACGGCGATGACGAACGTCGAGGTCGGGGCAGGAAGCGTCGCCGTAGGCGGAACGGTGGCCGTGGCGCTTGGGGTGGGCGAGGGCCTGGCGGGCGCGCCGCCGCCGAAGACGATGGCGGCCAGCACGAGGATGGCGAGCACGGCGACGCCGATCACGCCGGCGATGGCGAGGCGCGTGGTCGGGCCGCCTTCGACGTTCGTCGTGATGGCGGTCTGGGTGATCTTGTCGCCCGCGACGGTATCCTCGCCGACGTTGGTGGTGTGGGTCGTCGTCGTGGTGATCTTGTCCCCGCCGACGACGTCGCCGCCGATGGTGCTATCGCCTCCGCCTTCGATGTTGATGCCGCCGCCCTGATCTTTGTCTGGCATGGTCGGATGTCTCGTCAAGGATTGGGATGCCGGGCAATTGTAACATTCTGCGACAGGCCGGCAAAATTAAGATGCGTTCCCGGCGGAGTTGGTTCCCCGGCCCGGGTTAGATTGAACAATTCGAGATGAGAGGCGTAAACTGTACACATGCACAACAGCCGCGCATCGTCATGGAGGGTTCAAATCTCGCGCTGGGGCCCGGCGCTTTTGATGATGGCCGTCATCTTCACGGCCTCGTCGTTTCCAAGCCGCAGCCTGCCGCACTTCGGGTTGTGGGATTGGCTGGTGAAGAAAGGCGGCCACATGCTGGGATACGCGCTGCTGGCCGTGGCCTACGCGCGCGGGTTGGCGGGGGGCGCGCGGCCCACGCGCCGCCAGTTGCTCGCGGCCGTTGCGCTGGCCGGGCTGTATGCCATCACCGACGAGTTTCATCAATGGTTCGTAGCCGGGCGGGGGGCCGCGGCGACGGACGTGTTGATTGATGCGGTGGGAGCAGGTTTGGGTGTGGGAGTGTGGGAGTATGGGAGGGGGCGGAGGCGCGAGTGAATCGCACTCATACCCCCACACTCCCGTACGGCTTACTCAAATTCCAATTCTGATAGCTCCTCCTCGCTCCACTCCCCCAGCGACAACAGCACGATCTCCCCGAACATCTGATCCTGCCGGGCTTCGATCTTGCGGCGCTTGATCAGTTCGAGGACGGCGAGGAACGTCACCACGATCTCGAGGCGTGACGTCGCCGTTTCCAATAACCTTTGAAAACTGGCGCGGCCTGTGGCGCCCAGCGTGCGGGCGATGAGGCGGATCTGGTCGCGGATGGTGACTTTGGGCGGGGCGACGACGGTCCCGAGCGGCGGCTTGTCCGGAGCGAGGGCGAGCGCCCGCCTCACGGCTTCGAGGAGAGCCAGCGGCGTGAGGCCGCGCGGGTCGAGCTTGGCTTCCACTTTGGGCGGCGGCGCGAGGCGCAGGTAGGTGTGCAGACCGGCGGCCTCGCGCTCGTGCAATGTCCCGGCGATCTCTTTGTAGCGCTTGTAGGCGATGAGCTGCCGCGCGAGCTCGTCGGCGGGGTCTTCCTCGCCGGGCTGGCGCTCCGCCGGGCGGGGCAGGAGCGCCTCGCTCTTGATGAGGATCAGCCGCGCGGCCACCACGAGGAACTCGGCGAGGTCGGCGATGTTCAGGCTCTCCAGAATCTTGAGGTAGCCGAGGAACTGGTCGGTGACCTGCGCGAGCGAGACTTTGGTGATGTCCAGTTCTTCGTGCTCGATGAGCTGCAGCAGCAGGTCGAGCGGGCCTTCGAAGATGGGAAGCTGGACGGTGTAGGCGGAGCGGGGGAGCATATAGGAAGTTCGAAGTCGAAAGTCTGAAGTCGGAAGCAGGTCACGCTGGCAGCGTGACGCTCCGGGATGCTCAGGTCGTCACGCGCCAAGCGTGACCCACGATAGTCTCTGTTTTCAACGCAGGAGGTTGATCGCGGCGATGACGGCGATGACGATCAGGGCGACGACGACCGCGCCGATGGCGATGGCCTGCATCGTCTGGCGCTCGCGGTCGGCCTTGCGTCTGGCTCCGGCGAGCTCTTGCTGGCGGCGCTGTTCGAGCTCTTGAAAGTACGCCGACCGGCGCTGGGAGGCGGCCTCTTCCTGTTCTTTGAGGTAGCGCGACTCGGCCTGCTGGCGATGGAGCCGCCCTTCCGTGCCTTCCTGCAGGCGGCCGAGCAGATGGTCGAGCGTGTCCAGCGCCCGCCCGCAATTCACGCACTGCTCGGCCCCGCTCCAGTTGGCGGCCTCGCAGGCGGGGCACGTGCGCACGAGGCCTCGCCCGCAGTTCGCGCAGACTTCCGCGCCCGCCTCGTTCACCGTTTCGCAAAATGGGCAGATGGGGCCGGTCATTGCATTCACCGTCCCGCAGAATTTGCAGACGGCCTGCCCGTCCGGGTGCAGTTCCAGCCCGGCCCCGTTGCAGTTGGAACAGAGGAGGGTGCGCAACTCTTTGTGGAGAGTCTGCTCGGTCTCGGCCGTGGGCGGTGGGGTGATCTTCTTCAGCCTGGGCGAGGGCAGCGGCGCGGCTGACGGACTCGCGACGACGGTGGGAGGCGCGGGCTGCGCGGGCGGAGGGTTGACGACAGTCAGGGGTGGAGCGGCGGCCACAGGGGCGGCCGCAAACTCGGTGGGCGCGCCGGGGGCCGGGGCGGGCAAAGAAGCCGCCGGCCGCGCGGCGGCCCCGACCTTTTCCATATCCGCCAGCATCTCGTCCACACTCTGGTAACGATCTCCCGGACTCTTCGCCATGCTCTTCACGATGATGCGCTCCACGCCCTCCGGCAGGTCGGGGTTGACTGAGCGCGGCGGGGGCAGTTCCTCGTTGATGTGTTTGAGCATGACGGCCATGGGCGTGTCGGCGTCGAAAGGGAGTTCGCCGGTGGCCAGTTGATAGAGCATCGCGCCGAGCGAGTAGATGTCCGAGCGGTGGTCGCCCGCCTGGCCGAGGCCCTGCTCCGGCGCCATGTAGGCCGGGGTGCCGATGGTGGCGCCCGAGGCGGTGTAGCTCGGCCCGGTGAGGATCTTGGCGATGCCGAAGTCGGTGAGGATGACGCGCCCGCTGGCATCCACCATCACGTTGGCGGGTTTGACATCGCGGTGGATCATGTTGCGCTTGTGGGCGTAGGCGAGCGCATGGCCGACTTCGCGCACGATTTTGAGCGCGGCTTTGAGAGGGAGCGGCTGCCCGTGACGGGCCAGGCTCTCGAGGCGCGTTTTGAGCGTCGCGCCCCCGATGAATTCCATGACCATGTACGGCGCGTCGGCCTCGGTGGCGAAGTCGTAGACCTGCACGATGTTCGGGTGGCGGAGCGCGGCGACGCTCTTGGCCTCGCGCTCGAAGCGCGCGGCGAAGCCCTGGTCGTCGGCGAGGAAGGGGTGCATCAATTTGATGGCGACGTAGCGTTCCAGGTTGGTCTGGAGCGCTTTGTAAACCTCCGCCATGCCGCCGCGCCCGAGGCGCTCGACGATGCGGTATTTGCCGCCCATGGTTTTGCCGACTAAATCTTCCACGTGATCCGCTCTATCCGTTTCATCCGTTGACTACTTTAACGCGATTGGGGAATGTTCGCAAGGCGGGCAGAGGCGCCCCGCCGGGAAACGACGACCCGCCGGGCCGTCTCTACGGCCTCGGTTCGAGAATGCGGTAGACAAAACCGTTCATGCGGATTTCGGTCGTGGGCTGGTAGTTCGCGCCGAGGGCGGCGAGCACGGGCGGCGGGTAGAACTGCGCGCGCAGGATCACCAACCCGAAGGCTTTGTCGTTGATCATCGCAATTTCCTGCGCCGGGTCGAACAGCCCGGCCTGGTACATCACCAACTGGGTGTGGCCTTCTGTGACCACGGGCTTGCCGGCCCGGAATAGGAACCCGGCTTCTTCGGAGAACACGGGGCCGGGGGCGTTGCGCGCCAGGGCGGCGATAGCCTCCCCGGCTGCGTGGTCCGCGCGTTTGGGGCGCGGCCCGAGCTGGGTGTAGCCCTGCGAGTCGTAATAGTCCTTGTAGTCGCCGTTGTTTCCGGCGACTCCCAGCACGCGCGCCATCGGGCCGTAGAGGGGGCCGGTGGTGTAGAGGTGCAGAGTGAGCCGAGTCTGCACGAGATAGAGCAGAGGGATGGCGAGCGCGAGCGCGGTCGCCCAGCGCGGCGCCCACCCCGCCGAGCGCCGCCACACGGCGGCCACGGCAATGCCGGAGACCACGCACGCTGCGGCCGTCGCCGTGACGAAGTATGACTCGCCGGAGCCGAATTTGCCGGACAGCACGCTGTTGGCGAGGGCGAAGATGAGCCAGACCGCGTACACCGACAGGCAAGCGGCATACGTCTCGTAAAGCACCCGGCCCAACGCTGCCAGCGCAATGAGCAGATGAAGCCCGACCCACTGCCGGTAGAACCCCAGCGCCTGCGCGACGTGAAATTCATTGATGTTGGCCCGGATGATGCTGACGAACCACCATCCCTCGGTCACGTGGTTGATCCACAGGAAGAGGCCGCCCGCGACGGCGGTCAGGCCTAAACCCGTGAGCACTGCCCGGCGCGGCCCGCGCAGGAAAAGAAAAGCCAACGCGGCAATGACGCTGGCGAGCGCGAGTTGCTTGGTATATCCGGCGGCCAACAGGAGGGTCATCGCCGCCCAACAGGCCCGCGACTTGTGCCAGTCGGCGCGCTCCGCCGCCCGGGCCAGCGCCACCATGGCCAGGGTCTCGAACATCACCATGGTCATGTGCTGGCGGAAGAGCGGGCCGATGTGGAAGGTGTAGTTGGAGGCCAGGAACGTCAGCCCGGAAAACGCGGCGATCACGCTGTTCCGGCTCGACCGGTGCACTGCCCACCCAATGGCCGCCGCGGCGATCAGCGAGGCGGTGAACCCGACCACTCTCCCTGTCCACAGCTGAGGCCCGAAGACCCACACCCATGGAACTGTGATCAGGTGAAAGAGCGGCGGGTAGATGGAGGAGTAAAAAGGAAAAACCTGGCTGTCCTGGTACGGCCACCGGCCCTGGGAGTGTAGGACGGTATCGTAGAGTTCATAACCTTCACCCTGATCGTAATCGAAGGGGAAACGGAAAAGGTCAGCGGCGTAATGGAAGTACACGAGCAGTTGCCCGACGAGGGCGAGCGCGGCCAGGATGAACAAGATCACAACGACCCGGCGCCAGCGATAGTGAATGTGAGCCAGACTCATGTGCGATGATTACCGGACCGCAGGCGGGTGGGGCGGAAATGGCCGCCAGCCACTTACGGCCTCGGTTCGAGAACGTGATAGAGGAACCGGTTCATGTGGATGTCGGCTTTAGGCTGGTAATTCGCCTCCAGCGCGACCATGACCGGATCAGGGTAAAACTGAGCGCGCAAAATTACCAGCCCAAACGCTTTGTCGTGAATCATGGCAATTTCCTGGGCTGGATCAAACAGACCCGCTTCGTACATGACCATCTGTGGAAAAGGGTTCGTCACCACGGGCTTGTCCGCCTTGAACAGGAACCCCGCTTCTTCCGAGAATACCGGGCCGCGCGCCTGGCGAGCCAGTGCGACAATGGCATCGCCGGCCTCAATGTCCTGGCGCGTGGGGAGCGGCCCCAGTTGGGTGTTGCCCTGCGAGTCATAATAACCCGACTCGTTGGCAACGCCAAGTACACGCGCCGTAAACCCATAGATCGGCCCGGTCGTGTACAGATGCAGTGTCAGACGCGCCTGGACGAGGTACAGCAGCGGAACGGCGATGGCGCTGGTGATGGCCCAGTGTGGCGGCCAGGCGTTGCCGCCGCTCAATCGTTTGGCGATCGCGATCCCGGAAATAATACACGCGGCGGCGGTGGCGGTGACGAAGTACGCCTCGCCCGCGCCGAATTTGCCGGAGAGCGCCCCGTTGGCGACCGCGAAGGCAAACCACACCGCGTAGGCCGAGAGCCGGTCGAAATAGATTTCGTAAATCAGCTGCCCGAGCGCGATGAGAAAGATGACGAGATGCAGCCCCGCCCATTGCCGATAGAGACTCAAGGCCTGCGTGGTGTCAAACTTGTTGATATTCGCGCGGATAATGCTGACGTACCACCAGCCAGCCGTCGCCTGATTGATCCACAAAAAGAGTCCGCCCGCGACAGCGGCGAGTCCCAGGCCCGCGATGAGCGCGCGCCGGGAACCGCGCAGAAAGAGAAAGGCGAAGCCCGCGAGCACCGTCGCCACGGCGAGTTGTTTGGTATAGCCCGCGGCCAACAAGAAGAGTAATCCTAACCAAAGGCCTCTGCTGAACCGCAGAGACGCGAAGTAAGGAGGTGAAAACTTCGCGTCCCGTGTGCCTTCGCGGTTAAGCGTTTGGCGGTCCATTTGCGCCAGAGCGACGATCGCCAGCGTCTCGAACATCACCATCGTCATGTGCTGGCGAAAGAGCGGGCCGATGTGGAAGGTGTGGTTGGAAGCGAGGAACGTCAGCCCGGAGAACGCGGCGATCACCCGGTTGCCGCTCGCCCGCCACACGCCCCAGCCGATGGCCCCCGCCGAGAGCAGCGACGCCGCGAATCCGACAGCGCGTCCCGTCCACAGCTGCGGCCCGAAGACCCACACGAGCGGGACGGTCATCAAGTGAAACAGCGGCGGATAGATTGAAGTGTAGAACGGGAAAAATTGGCTGTCACGGTACGGCCACTGCCCTTGCGCGTGCAGCACCGTGTCGTACAGTTCAAAGCCTTCGCCCTGATCGTAGTCGAACGGAAAGCGGAAGAGCGCGAGTGAGTAGTGAAGGTAGACGAGCAACTGCCCGACGAGGGCGAGCGCGGCGAGGGCAAAGAGAGCGATGACCAGCCAGCGCCAGCGAGCGGGACAAACCCCAATTTCCAAGTCTCAATCTCCAATCTCTGACTTCCAATCTATCATGCGGGGCGATCACCGAGCGGTAGAAGCGTGACGCCGAACAGCAGCAGCAGCAACCCGAGGCCGAGCGCCTGCTGCTGCGCCGGGCCGAGGCCGTTGAACCGGCCCGCGCCCACGAGGTCGGCGGCGAGGGTGACCGCGGCGAGCACGGAACCGGCGGCCAGGATCAACCGGCCGAGCTGGCGTTTGGTGAGGGGGGCGTCTGTCAACATGGGGGCAATTATACCCGGCGCAACCCGTTAGCGTGCCGGGCGTAAAGTCTGTTGAGACAGGCAAACAGATGGAAAGGTATAAAGATTATGCTGCAAGAATCCGCTTCAACTCAATCCGAGCGCAACTGGGCGATGCTGGCGCACCTCACCGCGCTATTGACTGTGTTAGTAGGGCTTCACAGCGGGGGTGTGGGTTCGGTGGTGGCGTTGCTCGTGCCGCTGGGGATGTACCTCTACTTCCGTGAGCGCTCGCCATATGTGGCCTTTCACGCGTTGCAGGCGACGGTGTTTCAGGCCAGCATCGGCATCGCGTTGGTGGTGGTCGGGGCGATTGCCGGGACGGTGCTCGCCGGGGCGTGGGTGGTCACCGGGCTGTTGAGCATCGTGCTCGTCGGCCTGCTGCTCGTGCCGTTCGCGCTCGGCCTCACGTTCCTGACCGTGATCATGCTGCTGGCGCTGCCGGTGCTCGGGCTGGTTTATCCAGTGCGCGGCGCGTATCTTACGTACTCCGGTCGGCCATTTGAGTACCCCTGGGTTGGCCCGCTGGCGGCGCGGACGATGACCTCACCCCCCTCTCCGGCCTGACCCCGCTGCGCGGAGCGCAAGCGGTGGCCACCCCTCTCACCTCTCCTGACGAGCACTTCCGTCAGGAGAGGTGGGAGGGGGTGAGGCAATCATTCGACGGGCGCGGGGATTCTCGCGCCCGTTGCTGTTTCTAGAGGCAAAACATGCCTGGGATATTAAAGACAAACTCGGCGCATTTTTGACGCAACCTATCCGATTGCATATAATCCGCCTACCGCATGACCCAATCTGCGCCCCCTCACACGCCCGATGTCCGGCGCTTCAAGTGGCTGGCGTTCACCGCCACTCTCTTCACCTATCTGCTCATCGTCGTCGGCGGCGTGGTGCGCGTCACCGGCTCTGGGATGGGATGCGGCGACGACTGGCCGCTGTGCAACGGCGCGTTGTTCCCGCCGCTCGCCCCGCCTATTCTCATTCCCTTGCTGCACCGCTTCGCCACGGTGCTGGTCACGCTATTGACCATCGGCGCCGCCTTTGTGGCCTGGCGCGATTACCGGCGCGTGCGCTGGATTGTGTGGCCGGCGCTGTGGGCGATGGCGCTGCTCGTGGTTCAGATTCTGCTCGGCGCGGCCACGGTCAGGCTGGCGCTGCACCCGGTGATCGTAGCCGTACATTTCGGGAACGCGCTCGTGTTGCTCGCCCTGCTCATCACGGCTACCGTCGTCGCCTTTCAATTGGAGAAGGACCCGCGCGTGGGCGATTCCCTCCTGCACTTCGATGCGGTCAGTTCGCTCGCCGGGGCGGCGATGCTGGGCGTGTACGCCCTCCTCGTCACCGGGGCGATTGTGGTCGGTTCCCGCGCGAGCACGGCCTGCGCGGGCTGGCCCCTGTGCGACGGTTCGTTCGCCCCGGCCACGCTCCCCGGCCTGCTGAACATGGGGCATCGTTACGTGGCGGGCGCAGTCGGGCTGATGGCGGTGGGCGCGGTGGTGCAAGCGTGGCGTCTGCGCCGGGATGATATCCCCGTCGTCGTCGCGTCGGCGGTCACGGGGATGCTGTTTGCGGGGGAGGTGCTCGTGGGCCGGGAGAATGTGCTGCGCGGGCTGCCGCTCCTCGTCAACGGCCTGCACAGCGCATTGGCGGCGGCGGTCTGGGCCAGTATCGTCGTCTTCGCCGTGCTGGCGATGCAATACGTCCGCCTCTCGCCGCTCAAGTTTGCGGCGCGGCGCGCGGCCCGCTCGAAGCTCCGCGTGGCGACGGCGTTCGGCGACGCCTTTGCGCTGGCCTGGCCCGTCCTCGCGGCCTGGTCGCAGGCTCTGCGCGCCGCCGCCCGCCGTCACTACCGCATTTTGCTCCGGCGTGTATAATTCGTGTGTCTCCTGATCGAATCAACCCGGCTGAATGAACAATATCGGTGGGCCATTGGCCCGCCGCGAATGGAGGACGAACCTTGCGCCGTTATATCCCGACCCTCATCGTGTTGATCCTCTTGCTCGCGCTTGGCGGCTTCGCCATCTATAGCAATTTCAGCCCGACGGGCCTGACCATCGGCTACGTTCCCACGTTGAACCCTGACCTTCAGGCTGGACAGACGCAGGCGCTCATGCTGGTGGGCGGCATCGTCGTCGGGCTGGTGGTGCTCTTCGGCCTCGGCGCGGGGCTGGCCTTTGCCTTCTACCAGTTGCCGCGACTGCAGGCCCGCATGGCAGCGCCCCCTCCGCCTGCCAAAGCCGAGGCGCCTGCCAAACCAGCGGCAAGGGGCGGGGGTGAAGCTAAGTCCGTGCAAGTCCCGCTGTCGGACACGCGCTCCCTCATCATATTCTGGGTTGTGGTTCTCGTGCTCTTCGCGGCCTTCCTGTTCCTCAATTATGCGGGTGCGAAAGCCAGCCCGCTGCCGAGTCTGGAGGCGACGGTCTTCAAACTGCCCGGCGAGCACGTGGAGGGCCTGCCGTCGTGGATAGCCGGGCCGGGTGATGACGTCAAAGCGTGGCAGCTGCTCATCGCCGTTCTCGGCGGCACGATCGTGGGGACAATTGTGGTGGGCGTCGCCCTGGCGCGGATCTTCGACGTCCTCGACCGGCAAGTCAAGGTGGCGGACAAAGCGCCGCGCACGGTGGCGGATCGGCTGCTGGCCGCCGTTGAGGCGCGCCTCCGGGATCTGCGCGCGCCCCGCGCGCCGCGCCCCCGCATCAATGCCCTCGACCGGCTGTTCATCCTCCTAAATGTGGTGCTGTTCTTCGTGCTCGTGGGAGTCGTGGCCGTCTACGTCATCCCCTCGTTTCCCGTCCTATCGTCGGTGAACATCGCCGTTGAAGGGACGAAGGCCGCCGCGCTGTTCACGCCGACCCCGATTCCCACGGCGGCCCCCGCGCCCATCGAGGTCTTGCAGGCCGAACTCGCCGCGCTCCCGAAGGGTAATCCGGACGCGGGCCAGGCCGCGTTCACGACCGCCGGCTGCGTCGCCTGCCACTCGCTCGAGCCGGACGTGAAGATCGTCGGCCCGTCGCAGGCGGGCATTGCCACGCGCGCGGCGGCGCGCAAGCCGGGCTCCTCGGCGGAGGTGTATCTGTACGAGTCCATCACTCGCCCGAATATCTACCTCGTAGAGGGTTTCCAGCCCGACCTGATGCCCAAGACCTTCAAAGAGACGCTCAAGCCCCAGGAAATGGCGGACCTGATTGCGTTCCTGATGACGCTGAAGTAGCGCCGCCGGCCATGCTGCGTGATGAGCTTTTGAATGCCCTGCGCGACTCCCGCGCGCAGATGGAGGCGGCGCTGTCCGGCCTCGCCGATGCGCACCTGACCGAACCCGGCGCGCTGGGGGATTGGTCGGTCAAGGACATCCTCTCTCATCTGACGGCGTGGGAGGCGGAGGCCGTCACTGCGCTGGCCAGGGTGAAACGCGGCCTGAAGCCGGGAAAGATTCCGTCGGCGCCGGCCGAGGTGGACGCGCTCAACGCGAAGTGGTATAAGGAAAACAAGCGCCGCCCGCTCGACCGCGTGCTGGCCGACTTCCGCGGCGTGCGCGCGCAGATGCTCAGGCAAGTGGAGGGGTCGAGCGACAAAGAGCTGGCTGAACCGAGGCCGTGGATGGGCAACGAGTCGTTAGCCGACATGATCCGCTCTGAGACGTTCGAGCACGAGGCCGAGCACCT
>Ga0209109_10002180_pt1 | contig 10758 bp, 20 predicted proteins | sample Rifsed10ft2_FD_184004 | JGI IMG/M metagenome (GOLD analysis project Ga0209109, IMG submission 184004) | Soil microbial communities from Rifle, Colorado, USA - sediment 10ft 2 (version 2) | ecosystem: Environmental > Terrestrial > Deep subsurface > Rock core/Sediment | place: Rifle, Colorado... | reverse complement strand
GAGGCGCAGCATCGGCACGTGACCTTCCCCATCGTCATAGACGCCGAGCATCAAATTGCCGATCTCTACCGGGCCGAGACCACGCCCCATTTCTTCGTCACCGATCGCCAGGGCATCGTCCGTTACGCCGGCGCCCTGGACGACGCCACGTATAAGCAGCGCGACGCGAAGACTTTCTATCTGGACCGCGCCGTCTCGGCGCTCCTGCTCCTCCACGCATCCGGAGTCTTCCGGACTCCCCCGCCCGGCTCCATCGGCGCAAGTTCGTATCCGTCTCGCGTCTTCAAAGGAACGCGCATGGCGGGCAGGATGGGATATGACCAGGTCACTGTCCGGAACCTGCAGGTCGTCAAAGTCATCCCCGAATCCAACATCCTCATTCTGAAGGGATCGATTCCGGGCGCGATTAATGGCTATGTGCAAATTGTCAAAGAAGGCTAAGACCAATGCAGATCGATGTGCTTAAAATAGACGGGTCTCCCAGCGGCGAAAAAGTGACGCTCTCGCCCGACGTATTCGGAATTCAGCCGAATGACCACGCGATCTATATGGTGGTGCGGTCGATCCAGGCGAACCAGCGGCAGGGAACCCACAAAGTGAAGCCTCGCAACGAAGTCCGGGGCGGCGGTAAAAAGCCGTACAAGCAAAAGAAAACGGGCGGCGCGCGGCGCGGCACCAACCGGTCGCCCTTGTTGACGGGCGGCGGTTCCATTTTCGGTCCCATGCCGCACGACTACGTGGTTAACGTGCCGACGAAGATGCGGAAGCTCGCCCGGAAATCCGCGCTGAGCTACAAAGCGCAAGATAAAGCTATCGTCGTGGTGGAAGATTTCAAATTCGAGCAGGTGAAGACGAAGCAAGTCGCGTCCGTCTTGAAGGCGCTCTCGCTCAGCGGCAAGAAGACGCTGCTGATGATATTCGCCTCCGATGGAGTGTTGGTGAAGTCGGGGCGGAACATCCCGACGCTCAACATCCGCCCGGCGGATAAAGCATCGACCCTCGAGATCGTGAACACCGACGTGCTGATGATCCAGAAAAGCGCGCTCGGCGTTCTGGAGAACTCTCTGAAGAACTGAGGAATTTATGATTGGAATTATCGTACGTCCGATTGTCACCGAAAAAATGTCCTTGTTGCAGGATAAGCAGCGCCAGTACGCGTTTGAAGTGGACTCCAAGGCGAACAAGATCGAGATCAGCAGAGCTGTGGCGAAGAAATTCAACGTCACGGTCGAAAATGTCCGCACGATGTCCGTGAAGGGGAAGCACAAGATGCAGCTCACGAAAGCCGGTCGGTTCCAAGGACGCACGCGCAACTGGAAGAAAGCAATCGTGACGCTGAAAGAAGGCGACAAGATCGATTATTTTGAGAATGTGTAAGTAGTGTCAACCCAACCCCCTGTATCCCCTTCCCTAATTTTTAGGGAAGGGGGATGGGTTCGAAACACAAATTAAAGAGCAAAGCTATGGGAATTCGAAAATTACGACCAATGACTCCCGGCACGAGATTCTTTTCGGTCTCGACGTTCGAGGAAGTTACCAAGTCGAAGCCGGAGAAAGCGTTGCTTGCGCCGCTCAAAAAATCGGGCGGACGCAATAATTTGGGACGAGTAACCTCGCGCCATCGAGGCGGCGGTCATAAACGACAGTACCGCGTCATCGATTACAAACGCGAGAAGCACGGGGTTGAGGCGAAGGTTGCCGCGATCGAGTACGACCCCAACCGCTCGGCTCGCATTGCGTTGCTGTATTATCGCGATGGGGACAAGCGGTACATCATCGCCCCCGATGGGTTAAAGGTCGGAGCGATGGTGACGTCCGGTCCGGGGTCGGAAGTGCAACTCGGCAATGCCATGCCGTTGCAGGAAGTTCCGGTCAGCACGTTTATCCATAATGTTGAGATGAAACCCGGCAAGGGCGGGCAGCTCGGTCGTAGCGCCGGCAATTCGCTTCAGTTGATGGCGAAGGAAGGGAATTTTGCAACGGTGAAAATGCCGTCGGGCGAGGTGCGGAAGCTTCCCATCACGTGTTATGCAACCATCGGTATGGTGGGCAACGCGGACCACGAGAATATCAGCCTCGGCAAAGCCGGTCGCTCGCGGTGGTTAGGCATTCGCCCGCAGACACGCGGCATGGCCATGAACCCGGTCGACCACCCGATGGGTGGCGGCGAAGGCCGCTCGAAAAGCGGTGGCGGCTGGCAGCATCCGGAATCGCCGTGGGGTAAATATGCCAAAGGTTTGAAGACGCGCAAGCGAAAGAAACAGTCGAGCAAGTATATCGTCAAACGTCGTAAATAACGGGAACGGTGAACAATGAGTCGTTCATTACGCAAAGGTCCTTATATCGACCTCAAGCTTCAAAAAAAGGTCGAAGCGCTGAACAAAGCGAATCAGAAACGCGTTCTCAAGACGTGGGCGCGCAGCTGCACGATTATTCCCGAGTTTGTCGGGCACACGTTCGCCGTGCACAACGGGAATAAATTCGTTCCCGTGTACATCCAGGAAGCGATGGTAGGGCACAAGCTCGGAGAGTTCGCGCCGACGCGTATCTTCCGCGGACACCCCGGGCTGAACAAAGTAGAAACAACAACGACACCGGCAGCTTAATTTTCGATAACCATCCGAAGGGTTCAAACTTTCGGAAGGTTTACAAAAAACTATGGAAGCACGAGCGATCAATCGATATATCGGAACATCGCCCCGCAAGATGCGGCTGGTGATCGACCTGATCCGCGGCAAGGGCGTAGACGATGCGCTGAGCATTCTCCACTTCGCGCCGAAACATGCCGCACGGACGGCGGAAAAAGTTCTCCGCTCAGCGATTTCGAATTTCCAGAACAAGGAGGAGTCGGGCAGGGTGGATACGGCGACGCTCTTCGTGAAGGAAGCGTTCGTGGACGGCGGCGCGATGATGAAGCGCATTTCGCCGGCGCCGATGGGTCGCGCGTTCCGGATCCGGAAACGCTCGAACCATGTTACCATCGTCATCGCGCAGCGCGCGGTGAAGGAAAAAGCGCCCGTGCCGTCGCCGAAGAAAGAGGCGCAAGCGGCGCCGAAGGCTCCGGAAACGACGGCTGCGGAGAAGAAACCGAAAGCGGCAAAAAAATCAGCGGCACCGAAGAAAACGAAAAAAGCGGAAGCAGCAGAGTAAGCGGTCGAACAATCGGAGGGTCTCTTGGGTCAAAAAACAAATCCAAACGGGTTCCGTCTCGGCGTCACCAAGGGGTGGGATTCAAACTGGTTTGACGGAAAGAGTTTCGCAGGGAAGCTCCAGGAAGACCTCATGGTGCGGAATTACATCCGCAACCGTTTGAAGAAAGCGGGTATCTCCAAAATCCTGATCGAGCGGACGCCGAAGCGGGCGGTGGTGACGATTCACACGTCGCGCCCCGGCATCGTCATCGGGAAAAGCGGCAAGGAGATCGCCCAGCTCGAGGAAGAGCTCAAGAAGGTGACCTCCAAAGAAGTGAAGATTTTGATCCACGAGATTAAACGCCCGGAACTCGATTCGCATCTGGTCGCTGAGGCGATTGCCGGACAGCTCGAAGGGCGCATTTCCTTCCGCCGCGCGATGAAGCAATCAATCACCGCCGCGATGCGGATGGGCGCGGAAGGGATTCGCGTCATGTGCGCAGGGCGCTTAGGCGGCGCGGAAATCGCCCGCACGGAGCATTATAAAGACGGCAGGATTCCGCTGCAGACGATCCGGGCGGATATCGATTATGCAACCGCGACAGCCCGGACGATTTACGGCGCTATCGGCGTCAAAGTGTGGATTTGCAAGGGCGAGGTGTTAGGCGTCCCGGCTCATGCATCGCAAGGATAACGAACGTACGTTCAGGAGTTGAATAGTTTATGTTAATGCCGAAACGAGTGAAGTACCGAAAAGCCCAGCGCGGACGCAGGCGCGGCAAAGCAACCCGCGGCAACAAGGTCGCCTTCGGCGATTTTGGCTTGAAGGCGCTCGAGCCCGGCTGGATCACCCAGCGACAAATCGAAGCGTCCCGCGTGGCGCTCACGCGCATGATGAAGCGCGAAGGCAAAGTGTGGATCCGCATCTTCCCGGATAAGCCGGTCACGAAAAAGCCGGCGGAAACCCGGCAGGGTGGCGGCAAAGGCGCGCCGGAATTTTGGGTTTCCGTGGTTAAGCCGGGGCGCGTGTTGTTCGAGCTTGGCGGCGTTTCGCGCGCTACCGCCGACGAAGCGTTCCACATCGCCGCGCACAAGCTGCCGATCAAAACGAAGCTGGTGACGCGCATCGATTACGAAGGATAGCAACCATGAAAGCGTTTGAACTACGAGCAATGTCGGACGCCGAGCTGCTGAAACGGATTCAGGAGGAGGAGGAGAACCTCGCCCACCTCCGGTTCCAGAAGGTCATCAGCCAGCTTGAGAACCCGATGAAGATCACCCAGACGCGCAAAGAGATTGCGCGCATGCACACGGTGTTGCGCGAGCGGCAGCTGAAGGGAACGCCCGTCGCGGGCGCGGTGAAGCCTGAGCCCGTGCAACCGGCGGACGCGAAAGAACAGAAAGCATAGGCATGGAGAACCAAGCACAACAGGCGGCGCGCAGCCGCAGGAAAGTTCGAGTCGGAAAGGTCGTCAGCAACAAGATGCACAAGAGCATCGTGGTGGCGATCGAGCGGAGAGTGCCGCACCCGATTTACAAGAAGTATTTCCGCATGACCTCGACGTTCATGGCGCACGACGAGAAGCGCGAAGCCGGGGTCGGCGACGTGGTGCGGATTATGGAAACACGCCCCATCAGCAAGCGGAAGCGCTGGCGGTTGGTCGAAGTGATCGAAAAAGCGAAATAGAGTTTTCTGAAGGAGTAGCGTTATGATCCAGGAAGAAACGAATTTAGTCGTCGCCGATAATTCCGGAGCGAAGAAAGTGCGCTGCATCCGCGTACTGGGAGGGCACGATAAGCGCTATGCCGGTCTCGGCGACCTGATCGTCGTTGCGGTCAAGAGCGCCATCCCCGGCGCGCCGGTGAAGAAGGGCGAAGTCTCCCGCGCGGTGGTGGTGCGCACGACGAAGGAGACGCGCCGCAAGGACGGCTCATTCATCCGCTTCGACGAAAACGCCGCCGTCTTGCTGACGCCGCTCGGCGAGCCCCGCGGCACCCGCATCTTCGGTCCGGTGGCGCGCGAATTGCGCGAGCGTCAATTCATGAAAATTGTCTCATTAGCGCCCGAGGTCTTGTAAACGGCTATGGCACTGACATTGCACGTCCATAAGAATGACAACGTCTTGGTGGTTGCCGGAAATGCGCGCGGCAAGCAGGGCAAAGTGTTGAAGGTGTTCCCGTCGACGCGGCGGGTGATTATCGAGAACGTCAACATCGTGAAGCGGCACACGCGCCCCTCGCAGAAGAACCCGCAGGGCGGCGTAGTGCAGAAAGAAGCGTCCATCAACGCGTCCAACGTGATGGTCATCTGCCCGAAGTGCAACAAGGCGGCGCGCCTGGGGCACGCCCACGTCACCGACGCTTCGACAGAGAAAAAGAAAACGATGCGCGTCTGCAAGAATTGCAGCGAGATGTTTTGATGTGTAGGGCGACATTCATGTCGCCGGAGTTTATTCACGAAGCGAACGAACGTTCGCTTTCCATATCTCGGAAATACCGTTATGACGAAAGATAAAGCAGAGAAAAAACAGCAAGCGCAGCTGCCTGCGGGCGAGCCGAAGGGCAAAAAAGCCGAGCCGCAAGAGCCGGTCGCGCCGCCGCGATTGTTTGTGCACTATAAGAAAGAAGTCGTGAGCCAGCTCATGAAGCGCTTCCAGTACACGAACGTGATGCAGGTTCCGAAGCTGGAGAAAATCGCACTCAACATCGGCGTGGGCAAGGCGACGCAGGACGCCAAGTTGCTCGAAGTTGCCGTGAAGGAGCTGGAGGCGGTCGTGGGTCAAAAGCCCGTGGTGACAAAGGCGAAGAAGTCGATCTCGAACTTCAAGCTGCGGGAGAACCTGCCCATCGGCTGCCGCGTGACGCTCCGCCGGGCGAAGATGTACGAGTTCCTCGACCGGTTGATCAGCGTCGCTCTGCCGCGCGTGCGCGACTTCCGCGGCGTGCCGGATAAGTCGTTCGACGGGCACGGCAACTACACGCTCGGCGTCAAAGAACAGATTATTTTTCCGGAAGTCGACGTCGATAAAGTGACGCGGATTACCGGCATGGATATCACGATGGTGACGACGGCGAAAACGGACGCGGAAGCGTACGAGCTGCTCAAAGCGTTGGGGATGCCGTTCGTGAAGCGGCAGGAAGTCGTTCAGCCGCCGCCGCAACAACCCGCGCCGGCGAACGTCCAGAGCTAACAGAGAAAGGAACCGATGTGGCACGATTGGCAATGATCGTCAAGGCGAAGCGGACGCCGAAGTATAAAATCCGCCAGCATAACCGGTGCGGCATCTGCGGACGCCCGCGCGCGTACTACCGGAAGTTCGGCATCTGCCGGATTTGTTTCCGAAACCTGGCGCTCGAAGGAAAAATTCCCGGCGTCCGGAAAGCCAGTTGGTAATTTAACGTAGGAGTATTGATTCGATGTCGATGACAGACCCGATTGCGGATTTCTTGACACGGTTGCGCAACGCCGGTAAGGCGAAGCACAAGCGCGTCGATATTCCCGCTTCCAACATGAAGAAAGCGATGGCGCAAATCCTTGCCGACCAAAAATTTATCGCCAACTATACGGTGTTAGAGGACGGGAAGCAGGGCGTGCTGCGCATCCAGTTGAAATACAGCAACGGGAAGCCGGTCATTCAAGGGTTGCGGCGCGTGAGCAGGCCCGGCATTCGCCAGTATCGCGGCTCGGATGAGTTGCCGCGCGTGCTCGGCGGGTTGGGGATCGCGATCCTCTCTACGCCGAAAGGCATGATGACGGACGCGCAGGCGCGCAAGGAAAACGTCGGCGGCGAAATCATCGCCTACGTCTGGTAAACTGAGTCTTTGAGCTTTTTTGAGGAGAAACTACCGTGTCACGAGTTGGTCGTAAACCTATTACCATTATCAAGGGCGTAACGGTGGCGCAGCAGGACGGCTCCGTGAAAGTCAAGGGACCGAAGGGCGAGCTTGCCAGGACGGTGCACCCCGCGATTGCCGTCGAGGTGAAAGGCAGCGAAGTGCTGCTGACGCGCCGTTCGGAAGAAAAAAGTGTTCGAGCACTGCACGGGCTCTGGCGCGCCAACATCCAGAACATGGTCGTGGGCGTGACTGAGGGCTACAGCAAGAAGCTGGAGATTGTCGGCGTTGGCTACCGCGCGGAGATGAAGGGCAAGAAGTTGCAGCTGCAGCTCGGCTATTCGCACCCGATTTTGTTCGGTCCGCCGGATGGGATTAAGATCGAAGCGCCGACGCAGACGAACATCATGATCAGCGGCATCGATAAGCAACTGGTCGGTCTTGTCGCAGCCAAAATTCGGTCGTTCAAACCGCCCGAGCCGTATAAAGGCAAGGGTATCAAGTACGAGAACGAGTACATCCGCCGCAAAGCCGGCAAGGCTGCCGCAACGGCTGCTACGAAGTAACGAAACGTAGAAAGACAGTTTTATGATCATCAAAAACACGCTTGAGCGTCGGCTCAAGAAAAAATTCAGGATCCGGAAGAAAGTCCTCGGCACGGGCGAGTGCCCGCGCTTAACGGTGTACCGGAGCCTCAACCATATCTACGCGCAGTTGATCGACGACACGGCGGGTAAGACGCTGGTGCAGGTCTCCACGCAATCGAAAGAGATCCGCGAGCAAGTGAAGAGCATCCGCAAACGCTCCGAACTCGCGAAGCTCGTCGGCAAAGTCGCGGCGCAGAAGGCGGTCGAACAGAAAATTCAGAAGGCGGTGTTCGACCGGAACGGGTATCTGTATCATGGGCGTGTGAAGGCAGTAGCGGACGGAGCCCGCGAAGGCGGGTTGAAATTCTAACGAGCGTCTTACCAAGAACGGATCGTCATGGCAAAAATCAGAGCAGGTGAGCTGGAACTCAAAGAACGGTTAGTGCACATCAACCGTGTTGCGAAAGTAGTCAAAGGCGGTCGCCGGTTCAGCTTCAACGCGATTGTCGTAGTTGGCGACGGGAAAGGGCATGTCGGCGTCGGGCTCGGCAAGGCGAATGAAGTCGCCGACGCAATTTCCAAAGGAGCCGACGACGCGCGCAAGAACGTCGTTCAGGTTCGCATCGTAAAAGGGACCATCCCGCACGAGGTGTTCGGAAAATTCGGAGCCGGAAAAGTTCTGCTCAAGCCTGCCTCCCCCGGCACGGGGTTGATCGCCGGCGGCGGCGTCCGGGCGGTGCTGGAGTCCGCGGGCGTGAAGGACGTTCTGACGAAGCAATTAGGCTCGCCCAACCCGCACAATATCGTGAAAGCGACTCTCAAGGCGCTCTTGAGCCTTCAGGACGCGAACGCGGTTGCCCAGCGGCGCGGGATCACAGTGCAGGAATTGTTCCAACAACATTCATAGACGATCGTTATGGCAACGACAGCAAAGAAAATCAAAATCACACAGACGCGTAGCGTCATCGACGAGAAAATCCGGATGAAGAAGACGATCAAGGCGTTGGGGCTGGGGCGTCCGAATTACACCGTGGTGCATAACGACACGCCGCAAATCCGCGGCATGATTACGACAGTGCGTCATTTGGTGCGCGTCGAAGACGTGACATAAGTTAGCAACCTTCTGAAGGTTTGGAACCTTTGGAAGGTTAAGGGATTCGATTATGGCAAAAGCTCTCTTAAGTAATCTCCGACCGGCAAAAGGGTCGCGCAGAAAAGTGAAGCGCATCGGGCGAGGCCAGGGCTCCGGTCATGGCGGCACGGCGACGCGCGGGCACAAGGGTGCGAAGTCCCGTTCGGGGTATACGTTCCGATACTGGTTTGAAGGCGGTCAAATGCCGCTGACCCGGCGCGTGCCGAAGCACGGCTTCAAGAGCCGCTCGTACACCGTGTATCAGGTTGTCAACGTGAACACGCTGGAAAAACTCGCTGCGGACAAGCGAATCGGCGGGAGCGTTGTCTCTCCCGACGCACTGTTTCAGGTGGGGGCGATCTCCAAGAAAAACGGACTTGTGAAAATTTTAGGTGAAGGTGAATTGAAGAGTAAGCTGGAAGTCACGGCGCACGCGTTCAGCAAGTCCGCTGTTTCCAAGATTGAAGCGGCGGGCGGCAAAGCAACAGTTCTGAGCTGACCAGGAAAGGATTGAATGGCGAAGCTTACCGAAACCTTTACGAACATTTTTAAGATTCAAGAGCTGCGCGAGCGTCTGATCTTCACAGCGTTGTTGTTGATTGTCATCCGAATCGGTTCCCACATCACGCTTCCGGGCGTCGATGCGAGCCTCTTGGCGGACACGATCCGCAAGACGTCGGAGGGCACGCTGTTCGGGCTGTACGACCTGTTCGTGGGCGGCGCGTTCAGCAACGCTGCGGTGTTCGCGCTGGGCATTATGCCCTACATCAGCTCGTCGATTGTGATCCAATTGCTCGGCGCAGTGGTGCCGTATTTCTCGAAACTCCAGAAAGAGGGCGAAGACGGTCGCAAGAAGCTCACACAGTATACGCGCTACGGCACGGTGCTGATATCGGCGTTGCAAGCGAGCGGCGTGGTGGTGAAACTGGTCAGCACGACGACGGCGGAAGGTCCGATTGTGCCGGTCGCCGTGCAGGGGTTCGGGTTTGCATTCAGTACGGTTATCGTGTTGACGGCGGGCACGATGTTCATGATGTGGCTCGGCGAACAGATCACCGAACGCGGCATCGGCAACGGTATCTCGCTCATCATTTTTATCGGCATCATCGCCCGGTTCCCGCATTCGGTGCTGGACGAGTTCCAGCTTGTGCAGTCGGGCGCGCGGAGCCTCGTGATCGAGATTGTCATTTTTGTCATGATGGGTTTCATCATCGCAGCGGTGGTGTTGATTACGCAGGGGACGCGGCGCATCCCGGTGCAGTATGCGAAGCGCGTTGTGGGGCGCAAAGTCTATGGCGGTGTGACGCAGTACATTCCGCTGCGCGTGAACACTGCTGGCGTCATGCCCATTATCTTCGCGCAAGCGCTGATGTTCTTGCCGCAGATTGTGTTCTCGTTCTTCCCGGAGAGCGATTTCATCAACGAGTTGATGACGGAATGGTTTGGTTACGATTCCTGGACGTACTCGATCATCTACGGCGCGATGATCGTGTTCTTTACGTATTTCTATACCGCTATCGCGTTCAACCCGAAGGACGTCGCGGATAACATGAAGCGACAGGGTGGGTTTATTCCGGGCATCAGACCGGGAGCGCACACGGCGGAGTTTGTCGATAACATCTTGACGAAGATTACGCTGCCGGGTTCGATCTTCCTGGCGCTTGTTGCCATCTTGCCGACGATGATGGTGAAAATGGGCGTGACCCCGAACTTTGCGTCATTCTTCGGCGGCACAAGTCTGCTGATTATCGTCGGCGTTGCGCTCGATACACTGCAACAGGTGGAAGCGCATCTGTTGATGCGACATTACGACGGCTTTATGAAGAGCGGCAAGCTGAGGGGGCGACGGGGTTAGCGTCGGCGGCGATGGTACGGCTGAAAACAAAACGGGAAATTGAGAGTATCCGCGAGAGCGGGAAGATTCTCGCCGAAGTCTTGAAATTAGTCGGCGCGCACGCGAAACCGGGCGTCACGACGATGGAACTCGACCGGCTCGCCGAAGATTACATCCGGTCGTGCGAGGCGGAGCCGGCGTTCAAGGGATACGGAAAGTCGAAAGACAATAAGTTTCCCG
>Ga0209109_10002179_pt1 | contig 10760 bp, 14 predicted proteins | sample Rifsed10ft2_FD_184004 | JGI IMG/M metagenome (GOLD analysis project Ga0209109, IMG submission 184004) | Soil microbial communities from Rifle, Colorado, USA - sediment 10ft 2 (version 2) | ecosystem: Environmental > Terrestrial > Deep subsurface > Rock core/Sediment | place: Rifle, Colorado... | reverse complement strand
CGCGCGGCCGCGCCGCCAGGGCGCGACCCAGCGCCACGCGTTGCTGCTGCCCGCCCGAGATCGCTGACGGCAGCCGCGACTCCAACCCCTGCAGCCCCAGCAGGTCGATGAGCTCGGCGATGCGCTCGCGCTGCGCCTGGCGCGGCCAGCCGTGCAGCCCGAAGGCAACGTTCTCCGCCACCGTCAGGTGCGGGAAGAGCGCCAGATCCTGGACTACGTAGCCGACGTTGCGCGCCTGCGGCGGCAGGTCCAGCCCACGCTGCGAGTCGAAGACGACGCCGGACGGCAGCTCGATGCGGCCGCGGTCGGGCCGGAGCAGGCCGGCGATAGCGCGTAGCGTCAGCGACTTCCCAGAGCCGGACGGCCCCAAAAGGACGACCAGCTCCTCCTCGGCCTCGAAGCTGGGTCGCAGGACGAAGCCCTGTCCTGAGCCCGCTGATGGATCGCCCAGGCGCCTCTCGAAGTCGACGGCGAGCATTAGAAGCTCGGCCGCGCGGCGGAGCGGGCGACCAGGCGCAGCAGCAGCAGCAAGATGGCCGCCGCGCCGACGAGGATCACGGCCAGCGCGATGGCCACGTCCACGGAGGCCCCCGCGTCGAAGACGCCGATGATCGCCAGCGGCATCGTCTGGGTGCGCTCCGGGTAGTTGCCGGCGAAGACCAACGTGGCGCCCAGCTCGCTCAGGGCGCGCGCCCAGCAGAGGATGGCGCCGGCCAGCACCGAGGGCCAGGACAGGGGCAGCACGACCCGCCGGAAGATGCGCAGCGGGCTCGCGCCCAGCGTTGCCGCCACGCCCTCGTACTGGGGGCTGACGCCCTCGAAGCCGGCCTTCACGGTGCGGATGTAGTATGGCGCCGACACGAAGAGCTGGGCGAGGACGACGGCCGTCGTCGTGAAGGCGACGTCGACGCCGAGGTCGTCCAGGCGCCCGCCCAGTATGCCCCGCCGGCCGAAGGCGACGAGCAGGGCGACACCGGCGACCGTCGGCGGCAGGACGATGGGCAGGTCGACGACGAGGTCGACCAGCACCTTGCCGGGGAAGCTGCGACGCGCCAGCAGGTAGGCGACGGGCGTGCCGAAGAGGACAGCGAGGACGAGCGCCAACGTGCTCGTGACGGCGCTGAGGCGCATCGCGTCCAGCACCAGCCGTGACGTCAGGTTGTCCGCCAGCTCGCCGCTCTCCACGGCGCGCCAGGCGAGGGCGACCAGCGGCACGGCGACGAAGGCGACGAAGACCAGCGCCAGCGGCGCGAAGGCGCGGGCGGCGTCCATGCCAGCTGTCGGTCTCGTCTCTCGCCTGCTCATGCCACCAGGAACCCGTACTTCGCCAGGACCGCCTGGCCGGCCGGCGAGAGGACGAAGTCGATGAACGCCTCGGCGACGCGCCGGTTCGCCGCCTCCTTCGTCACCGCGATGGGATACTCGGCGACGACCTGGAACCGCCCCGGTATCTCGATCCTCGAGACGTGCGGCGCCACCGAGGCGGTCACGTCCGTCCCGTAGACGACGCCGGCGTCTGCCTCGCCCAGCTCGACCTTGGCGACGACCTGCTTGACGTTGCTCTCGAACGAGACGACGTTCCTGAGCACAGCTGCGCTGAAGTCGGCACCGACAGCAGGGTCGAGCGACATCAGCGCCAGCGCCTGCCGGGCGTAGCGTCCAGCAGGCACCTCCGGCGCCGCGAGGACGATCTTCAGGCCTCTCTTCTTCAGGTCGACAGGGGCTCTTATGCCGCCCGGGTTGGCCTTCGGCGTGATGATGACGAGCGAGTTGCTGGCGAAGACCGAGACCGGCGGCAGGACGGCGCCGCTCTTCAGCGCCAGCTCGATCTGGTTCTGGTCCGCGCTGGCGAAGACGTCCGCCCTCGCGCCCTGCTCCAGCTGCGCGCGCAGGGTTGGGCTGCCGGCGAAGCTGAACCTCACGCTCACGCCCGGGTTCGCCCGCTCGAACTCGCCGGCGATCTCCCGGAAGGCGTCGGTGAGCGAGGCGGCGGCGAAGACCGTGATCTCGCCGCGCAGGCCGGGGGCGTCGATCGGCGGCTCGGGCGCGCCGCCGCAGGCGAGGAGGAAGCTCGCTGTCAGGGCGGCGAGGACGAGGAGACGCGCCACTAGCGGGGTGCTGAATAACACGTGTGAGGGCCATCGTGGTTCGACAAGCTCACCACGAACGGAATCTGAAACCCGTTCGTCCTGAGCCTGTCGAAGGACAGCCATGTATCTTGTCAGCACCCTGCTAGGCCTCCGCTCTCGGCTTCTCGAGCAAGGCGAGGCTCTCCTCCAGCCACTCGCGCGTCAGGCGCGCCGCCGACGCCTTCGAGCCGAGGGCGATGGCGTCGAAGCTCGCCGGCTCTACCTGCGCCAGCTCCCGCGCGATCTCGGCGGCGTAGGCGTCGCAGGCCGCCAGCTGCGCCTCGATGAGCTCGCGCGCCAGCGCCGGCTCCTCCTCCAGCGCGAAGTAGAGCTTGACGAGGAAGTCGCGCCGCACCTCGCGCATGCGGCCGACAGGCCGGCACAGCCAGCGCTGGAACTCGGCGTCGCCCTCGGGCGTGGCGGCGAAGACGGCCTTCGGCGGGTACTCGCTGGCGTCCCACCGGCCGTCGATGAGCTCGAGGCCGGAGAGCGACTTGAGGATGGCATAGACCATGGCCGGCTCGACGGGGCAGACGCGGGCGAGGCCGCTCTTGCCGGCGAGGCGCCGCTGCAGCTCGTAGCCGTAGGTGGGCCGCTGGCGCAGCAGCCCCAAGACGGCGTACTCAGAGGCGGTCAGGTAGGTCTTCGCGCGCGGCATTGCTCAGAGCATGATTGCTCAATCATTGAGTATCGTCAAGCGTCGCGACCGCGTAGTTGGTGACCGACGGGCCGTCAGCCGCCGAGGACGTCCACCACCGGCTCCTTCTCGCGCGCCTGGGCGAGGACGACGCGCTCGACGCCGGCGGCGCGCAGGCGCTCCGCCGCCTCTCGGGCGGCGGCGAGGCGGTCCGGCGAGGCCTTGTTGATCAGCACCGCGAAGCGGGCGCCCGGCGGCACGTCTTTACGGCCGCCCTCCGCGTGCGCCAGCACCTGGGCGACGAGCGCCGGCGTCACCGTCGCGCCCAGCTCGACGCCGGTGAGGGCCGCGACTCGCTCCGGCCGGTGTACCGCCGCCGCGTCCAGCCGCCGTCCGAAGACATCGGCGCCGACGACGGCGACGACGACGGTCGCCGCCGGCGGCACCACGGGCTCGTGCTCGGCCGGCGCCTTGAAGGGGCGCAGCGCCGAGCCGCACGCCTCGACCGCGACCAGCGGCGCAAGCCCGGCCAGGGACGCTATCGCTTCGTAGGACAGGGGCAGCAGGCGCTCCCCAGACGCGCGGCCGGTCGAGGCGACGAGCCATAGCTCGCCGGCGGCGAACCGTTCCCGGACCGACGCCAGCAGCCGCGCCTCGTCCGCGTCGACGAGCAGCGGCGCGCCGAGGCCCGGCGGCAGCGTGAAGCGAGCGCTGCCCGTCGCGACGGCTCCGCGGCCGCGCTCCGCCGCCTCGCGGCAAAGGCGGTACAGCGCCGTCGTCTTACCGCCGCCGCCCACGAACGCGACTACCTCCCGCTCGCCGAGGCCGAGGGCCTGCGTGAGATCCATGCGCATACAATGGTAGTCGATGACCAGAGAGCCGAAGGCCGCCGCCATCGTCCTCGCCGGCGGCAAGAGCAAGCGCCTGGGGCGCGACAAGGCGAGCGAGCCGCTCCTCGGCCGGCCGCTGCTGCAGCACGTCCTCGACCGCCTGGCCGGCCTCGTCGAGGAGTACGTCGTCGTCAGCGCCGTCGGCCAGACGCTGCCCCGCGTCGAGGCGGCGGCGCTGCGCGTCGCGGAAGACCTCTATCCGGAGACAGGCCCCCTGGGCGGCATCTACACGGGCCTCTGCGCCACCGAGGCGCCCTACGCCGTCGCCGTCGCCTGCGACATGCCCCTCCTGCAGCCGAGCCTCGTCGCCGAGCTGCTGCGCCGGGCGCCCGGCCACGACCTGGTCGTGCCCGTTAGCGAGGAGTTCCCGCAGCCGCTCTGCGCCGTCTACTCGCAGGCCTGCCGGGAGGCGTTTCGCCGGCAGCTGGAGACGGGCAACTACAAGATCACGGCCGCCTTCGGCCGGCTAAAGCCGCTCTATCTCAAGCCGGAGGACTGGCGCCCCTTCGACCCGGAAGGGCTCTCGTTCCTCAACCTGAACCGAGAGGAAGACCTGCAGCGCGTCGCGGCGCTGCTATAGGCGCAGCCCCTCGACCCTTCGACAGGCTCAGGGCAGGCCCCTTCGACAGGCTCAGGGCAGGCTTCTTCGACAGGCTCAGGGCTCAGGACGCGGCCGGCCTCTTAGCGGCGGCGGCGCCAGCGGTCGCGGTTGCGCATGTCGGTTATGTCGCCCATGGAGCGGCGGTCGCTCAGCCAGAGCAGGGCGATGACAACGAGAGCGATGTCGAGGCCGAGGAAGAGTAAGACGATGAGGGCGCCGGTCATCCTCGCACCCCGCCGGACGAGCCGTTCATGGCTCCACCTGCCTCCCTGCTTGCCGTATCGCGCCGCCTTCGTCTTGAGAAACGCGGCCTGGGGCGCGGCGTTTCAGCCCGTTTGACAAGCCGGGGTCGAGGCCGAATGATCGTCTGACCAAGAGCGGCCCGAACGGTGAACAAGAGGAGAGATTCCTTGAAGATCGGCGTCACCTTCCCTCAGACAGAGATCGGCAGCGACCCCATCGTCCTGCGCGATTACGCCCAGGCGGCGGAGTCGCTGGGCTATCACCACCTCCTCGCCTACGACCACGTTATCGGCGCCGACGTGTCGGGCCGGCCGAACTGGCGCGGCTACACGCACGAGAGCCAGTTCCACGAGCCGCTCGTCCTCTTCGCCTACCTCGGCGCCCTGACGACGACCATCGAGTTCGTCAGCGGCGTCGTCATCCTGCCCCAGCGTCAGACCGTGCTCTTCGCCAAGCAGGCGGCAGAGGTCGACGTCCTCACCGGCGGCCGCCTGCGCCTCGCCGTCGGCCTCGGCTGGAACGCCGTCGAGTACGAAGCGCTGAACGAGGACTTCCACACGCGCGGCCGCCGGATCAGCGAGCAGATCGAGGTCTTGCGCCTCCTCTGGACGCAGGCCGTCGTCGACTTCAAGGGCCGCTGGCACCGCATCGACCGCGCCGGCATCAACCCCCTGCCCGTCCAGCGGCCGATCCCGGTCTGGCTGGGCGGCGTCTCCGAGGTCGCCATCCAGCGCGCCGCCCGCGTCGCCGACGGCTGGTTCCCGATCTTCCGGCCCGCCGCCGAGATCCGTGACGCCGTCGCCCGCCTGCGCGACTACGCCCGCCAGGCCGGCCGCGACCCGGCGGAGCTGGGCCTCGAGGTCCAGACCAACGCCGGCCGCGGCTCGCCCGAGGACTGGCTCGCCGACCTGGAGCAGTGGCGCGAGATCGGCGCCGACTACGTCTGCGTCAACACCATGGGCGCCGGATTCGCGTCGCCGCGGGAGCACATCGACGCCATCCGCCGGTACCGCGAGGCGGTCGGCGAGCTCGTGCGCTAGGAGCCCTCTACATGAGAATCGGCGTCACCTTCCCGCACGAAGAGACCGCGAACGACCCGGCCGCCGTGCGCGACTTCGCTCAGGCCGTCGAGGGCCTCGGCTACGACTTCATCCTGACCTACGAGCACGTGGTCGGCGCCGACCCTGCCGGCCGCCCGGGCTGGAACGCGCCCTTCACCTACAAGACGCCCTTCCACGAGCCGCTCACCCTCTTCGCCTATCTGGCGGGCGTCACGCAGCGCATCGAGCTCACCAGCGGCATCATCATCCTGCCGCAGCGCCAGACCGTCCTCTTCGCCAAGCAGGCGGCGGAGGTGGACGTGCTAAGCGGCGGCCGCCTGCGCCTCGGCGTCGCCCTCGGCTGGAACCAGGTGGAGTACGAGGCCCTGAACGAGGACTTCCACAACCGCGGCCGCCGCGTCGAGGAGCAGATCGAGGTCATGCGCCTGCTCTGGACGCAGGCCGTCGTCGACTTCACCGGCCGCTGGCACCGCATCGACCGCGCCGGCATCAACCCCCTGCCCGTCCAGCGGCCGATCCCGGTCTGGATGGGCGGCGCCGCCGAGGCGGCGATCCGTCGCATCGCCCGCGTCGCCGACGGCTGGATACCCTTCATCCGGCCGGGCGAGGACGCCGCGAAGCGCATCGAGGGCTTCCGCGCCGCCGTCCGCGAGGCCGGCCGAGACCCTTCGCGCGTCGGCATCCAGGCGGGCATCAACATCGAAGGCGGCGGGCCGGAGGAGTGGCGGCAGCAGCTGCGGGAGTGGCAGGCGCTGGGCGTGACCCACTCGACCGTCGGCGCGCTGCGAGGCGACGTCGGCGGCCAGATCGCCAGGCTCCGCGCCCTCAGAGAGGCCGTCGGCGAGCTCGCGACGTAGAATAGTCGAGAGGGACCATGGGCAGAGAGCAGCTGGCGGCGCTGGCCCGCATCATCGAGGAGCAGCTGAGGCAGGGGCCGAACAGCCCCGTCATCGGCGCCTGGACGATACGCTATGACGGCGCCCGCGACGTCCTCCTCTTCGACAAGTGCGAGGACGGCGTCTACTGCGAAGAGCGCCCGGCCGTCATCGACATCGGGGGGCGCGTCCTCGACCGCGGCGGGCCGCTGCTGACGGGCGAGTTATGAATACGTTCGTGCTGAGCTTGTCGAAGCACGCGTTCGATGACCATGGAAGCTTCTGACCTCGCTGCCGCGCTTGGGCGCCTGGCGGGCACAGAGCGCCTGCTTGTCTACGACGTCAGCGAGCCGGAAGCGCCGGAGCGGCGCAACCCTGTGGTGCCCTTCGTGCGCGGCGGCGGCGCTTGGTGGCGCTTCGTCGAGCGGCGCCGCGCCCTCGACGACGGCGCCGACCTCAACCTCCTCGTCTCGCTGCGCGGCCTGCGCGCCGACGAGCGCCTGCTCGCCGTCAGCTGGGGCTGCGCCTTCGCCAACTCCTTCCTCGTCGTCGAGCCGGCCGACCCCTGGCTCGACCTGACGACGCCAGACGGCGCGCGGGAGTTCGCCGCCCGCAGCGGCGCCCGCGACGCCGACGCCCTCGTCCGCGCCGCCTACGCCGAGTGGATCTACTGGCTGCGCGACGAGCGCGGCGAGCTCGACAGCCGCGCCGCCACCCTCGACCTCTCGGACCCGCAGGCGACGCTGTGGTCGACGCTCTGGCAGCGCCTGCCGCAGACCTTCGCCGCCGCCGACTTCCTCTCCAGCCTCACGCTATTGACGCTGCGCGAGGCCGAGCTGTTCACGGGCGGCCGCGAGGTGGCGCGCGCCGTCGTCCCCTTCCTGACGCGTCTCGGCCTGCCCATCCTCTACGACGCCCGCCACGTCATGGACGGCGTGCGCCAGCTAGTCAACGCCGGTCTCGCCTGGGTGCAGGACCCGGAGGACGGCAACCGCGTCTACCGCGGCCCCTCCCAGCCCCTGCCCGCCGAGGTCACGGACGAGCGCCTGGCGCTGATGGTCCGCTAGGCCGGCCGCGTATCTTCCCAGATCGCCTGCGTATAGGCGGTGCGAAGCCCCGCGCGCTCCAGGTTCCGCTGGCTCTGCGACCCTGGGACACACTGGCTGACGACGAGGTCACAGCCCGCCTCGGCAGCGTCGGCGATGCGCCTCCGCAGGAGAGCGGTCTGGCAGCCACGCCCCCGCGCTTGCGTTGACGTCCAAGCCGAGGCCAGGACACCCACGCCCTCGCGCATGTAGAGGCAAGCATGAGCGGCCAACCTGCCCTCCACGAACGCCACGTAGCAGCGCCAGTCCCGGAACTCGGCCTGTCCCAGCGTCCGAAAGAACGCTCTGTCCGCCTCCGGCGCGCCTTCCAGCCAGAGGCCCAGGAAGAGGTCGCTCGCCGAGTCTACTTCCTCAACGGCAGCAGCCTGACCCTCAGTTTGACGCGGCGCCGGGACGCCATACAGCACGGTCATGAACCTCGATTGCCGCAGGCCGCATTCCGCCAAGTGATGAAGCAGGCTTTCGTCGGCGTCGAAGGGCGAGATGGAGACGCCGCAGTGCTTGCCATTGCTCCTCAACCAAGCCGCCGCCTGGTCTAAGTGCGCTTCCTCGCCTTTGCCGGCGCCGCGAATGGCGTTGAAGTAGCCATAGTAGAGGACATCTCGCCGAACCAGCGTCGCGCTGACGCGCTCCCACTGGCGGCGCTCGACGCCGAGCGGATTGCCGGGCAGCAGCCCGACTGACCCTATCCGCGACTCCGCCCCGAGGTTGAGGGCTCGCTCTATCCGCGCTGCCAGCTCCGCAGTAAGCGACGGCGCTTCCACGCCCGCAGCTTAGCAGACCGACGACTCAGGCCTTCGCTGCTGCGCCCTCAGCGCCACCGGCCCTCAGCCAGCGCCCCAGCAGCCCGGCGCGCGGCGACAGCAGCAGCGCCGCCACGAAGATGCCCGTCGCCGTCAGCACGATCATCCCGCCCGCCGCCAGGTCCGTATGCCAGGAGAGGTATAGCCCAACCACGCCGCTCACGGCGCCCAGCAGCGTACTCAGCGCCATCATCCGCCCCAAGTCGTCCACGAGCAGGCGCGCAGTCGCCGCCGGCGTCACGAACAGCGCCAGCACCAGCACGTTGCCCACCGCCCGCAGCGCGATGACGATGGTCAGCGTGATCAGCAGCAGCAGCAGCGTATCGAGCAAGAAGACGGGTAGGCCCATCGCCACCGCCATCTCGCGGTCGAAAGACGCGAGGACGAGGACGCGTCGCAGGAGGAAGGCGACGGCAAACGCCGCGCCGCCGATGACGACGCTGAGGTAGATGTCGGTCGTCGTCACGGCCAGCACGTCGCCGAAGAGCAGCGACGTCAGGTCGCGCGTATAGCCCGGCGACGAGCTAATGAGGACGACGCCGAGGGCGAAGGCGCCGGCGAAAACAACGCCGATGGCGGTGTCCTCGCGGACGCGGCGCGTCAGCGAGAGGCCGCTTATCGCCAGCGCCGTCAGCACGCCGAAGGCGGCGCCGCCGGCGAAGATGCTCACGTTCGCCAGAAAGGCGATGACGACGCCCGGAAACACAGCGTGCGCGATGGCGTCGCCGACGAACGCGAGGCCGCGCAGCACGACGTAGCTGCCCAGGAAGCCCGCCACGACGCCGACGACGACCACCTCGACCAGCGCCAGGCGCATGAAGCGGAAGGAGAGGGGGTCGCTAAACCAGTCGAGCACCGGGGGGCCCTTCGTCGCCGTCGTGGTGGTGCGCGTCCTCCAGCATGTGGTCGAGGCCGGTGTCGCGGTGCGTGAAGTGCAGGTGGACGCCGTACGCCTCGGCCAGGACATCCTCCGTCAGCGTCTCCTCCACGGGTCCGTAGGCTAGGAGGCGCTGGTTGAGTACGCAGAGGTTGTCGCAGATGGCCGCGGCCTGGTTCAGGTCGTGCGTCGCCATGACGATGGTCTTGCCCTCGGCGTGGAAGCCGGCCAGCAGCTCGACGAAGATGTCCTGCGTCTGCGTGTCGACGCCGTTCATCGGCTCGTCCAGGAGGATGATCCGGCCCTCCTGGGCGAGGGCGCGGGCGAAGAAGACGCGCTGCTGCTGGCCGAAGGAGAGCTCGCCGATGGGCGCGTTGCGACGCTCCGCCAGGCCGACGCGCTCCAGCGCCCAGGAGGCGACCTCCTTGTCGGCGCGGCTCGCCGGCCGCAGCCAGCGCTCGCGGCGCAGGCGGCCCATGAGCACGACGTCCCAGGCGCGCAGCGGCAGGTCGATCTCCACCTGGCGCCGCTGCGGCAGGTAAGCGAAGGCGTCGCGCGCCTCGTCCGGCGAAAGCCCCTCCACCTCGACGCGGCCGTCGGCGAGCGGCACCACGCCGAGCGCGGCGCGCAAGAGGGTGCTCTTGCCGGAGCCGTTGGGCCCGATGAGGCCAACGAAGGCGCCGGCCTGGACGGCGAAATCGATCTCGCGCAGGGCGAGGCGCTCGCCGAGGCGCACGGAGACGCGCTCGAAGCGCAGCGCCGGCGGCGCGGCCGGCGCCGCTGGCGTCTTTCTCCCCTCTATCTCGACCGCCATAGGAGATACTTTATCTCAAATAGCGGTCCGATTACATGTCATTCTTCGCTTCGCTCAGAATGACAGGCGATGCATAGCGCCGCTCCCTTGACAGGCGCACTACGATCGCCTCGTGAGAAGCTCTTCAGCAGGGAGGCGGGGCAATGGCGACCTACATCATCCTCGGCAAGTACACGGAGCAGGGCATCCGCAACATCAAGCAGAGCCCCCAGCGCCTGGACGCGGCGCGCCAAGCCGTCGAAGCGGCGGGCGGCAAGATGCCGCAGTTCTACCTCACGATGGGCCAGTACGACTTCGTCGCCATCAGCGAGGGGCCGGACGATGAGGCCATGACACGCGTCCTACTCGCCATCGGCTCATCAGGCAACGTCAAGACCGAGACGCTTAAGGCGTTTCCGGAGGCAGACTACCGCCGGATCACCGCCTCTCTGCCGTAGCTACGGCGCGCCTCAAAGGCGAGAACGTAGTCCCCTCTCCCTTCGGGAGAGGGTTAGGGTGAGGGCGGCGTCCCGCGACCGACCTAGCCGGCGACCGCCCTGTCTGCCGGCGGTACAATAGCCTGCGATGCGCATCCTCGCCGTGGACGTTGGCACCGGCACGCAGGATATCCTCGTCTTCGACACCGCCGGGCCGGTCGAGAACTGCGTCAAGCTCGTCATGCCCTCGGCGACGGCTATCGCCGCGGGGCGCATCCGACGCGCCACGGCGGCGGGCCAGGCCGAGG
>Ga0209109_10002177_pt1 | contig 10766 bp, 9 predicted proteins | sample Rifsed10ft2_FD_184004 | JGI IMG/M metagenome (GOLD analysis project Ga0209109, IMG submission 184004) | Soil microbial communities from Rifle, Colorado, USA - sediment 10ft 2 (version 2) | ecosystem: Environmental > Terrestrial > Deep subsurface > Rock core/Sediment | place: Rifle, Colorado... | reverse complement strand
AAATCGGGATGTTGTGAAATAATTGCCTTATTCTTTTTCCACTCTAAGCTGTCTTTTGTAGAATAATAATAACCTACTATCCCCTCTGAAAATATAGTAGAAACATTTCCCATTAAAATATGAATACTTTCGTGCTCAGCTGGTCCAAAACCAACAGAATGATTTTGATAAGCATTTGGGAACGGATTTCCAAAGCCAGGTGTCGCAGACAAATAATATTTCTGCTCCAAATCGTTATACAGATAACATTCTATTTTTCTTTTTGGATAATCAAAGTGCAATATATTTATCACCTCATCTAATTTTACATCTTCGAGTGTGAATAAACTATCAATATTTTGGTTACGGCTGAATATTCTAGGGTCATAAAAAAATGAATAATATTTTGTTCCATATTGAATTAATTGCTGTCCTCTAAGAAAATTAACATCATAATCTTTTTCTCTGCCATATTCATCGTTTTTTAAATAACCGTGACGTGTTATAGCATAGTTTTGCATTATAAAATATTGGCTGATATCTTGAAATGTTGTCCATAAAGACATCGTGCCCTCAAAGGAATTACCAAGTTGAAACCGTCTATTACCTTCAGATGAAATTAAAGTAATTGCATCCAATGAGTCATTGAATTCGTACATGCCAAGATTAAATCCGTACTTTGTAATATTTAAAGCAAAAGGTAAATATTTGTACAAATACTTATAAGATTTAATAGGGCCAAAAAAATTCAAATGTTTAGTTAAATCAGTTGAGTCCAGTTCATCTTCATACTTGATTATAAAGCCAGGATTATTTCTCCATCGTTTATAAAGATTGTTCAACTCTTCATTAAAAGCATCACATTGTCTTCCTTGAACAAAAACATATTCTTTTTCATTCCAAAACTTTTTTCCGTATTCAAACATTACACTATCTGAAAAATTTTGTGTGAATAAAAAATTACAGGAAAATAGAAAAATTATTGTTGAGAACATTGACCGATACATTTGTAACTCCTTTTTTAATAACAATTAGATCGTAACAGTTCTTCATAAACTTCTAATTTAGCTGTATGCTTAACTGAAATTACTATTGCACTCAATTTTATTTACATTGCAATTAAGGCTGATTTTACTTTCTTCGAATGAAAAAAAACATTCGAGTGTAGAGACGCATTTGCCTATAGATATGCGGGAAGCGTCTCTACATTATCTGATTACTGAAGTTTGAACACAATTGGAATTGTAACTTGTACTTTTACTGGTTTACCATCTTGTCTCCCGGGATTGAACTTTGTTATTTTTATGACATCCGACGCCATTTCATCTATACCTCCACCTAATCCCTTTACAACCTTCGTATAAACTACGTTTCCATTTTCATCAATAAATGCTTGAATAAGAACCTTTCCCTGTATACCTGCTCGTTTCGCAATTTCCGGGTACGTAATTTTTTGCTGAATTGCATACATTCCACCAACTGGACCAGGCATATTCTCAACAATCGGAAGGTATTCGTCTTCATTAATTGGTTTATCAGATTCAAACCATAAAATCATTGGATATTGTGATTTTACAATTTTACCATCTTTTACTGCCGGTTTGAATTTCCAATATTTTATTGTTGCCAAAACAAGCTGATTAATTTTCTCATCGTTATTTTTTCCCATAAAAATTTTCTCAATCAAACCCGTTTCGCCAATCATGAATTTATATTCCATCGTCGGTTTATCCTTTTTCCACTTCGAATCTGCATACTTTACGTCATAAATTTTTCCATAGAGTTGAAGCATACTATCAAGCAGCTGTTTATCATCCCCGGCAAGCAGCTGTGGTGTTTCTGTTAACTGATTTGGAAGCAGATAGATTCTGTCATAGTCGGGAATAATCTCTATTTGTTTTTCTTCTTTACAGCTTAAGAAGATTAAAGAGAGCAGTACTGGAAGGACTAATTTAATGTTCATTTTTCACCTCAAATGTTTGGTTTAATAATTATTTCGTTATCAAAAGTTGCGCGTACTTCTATTCCAGGTAAACTGTTGTAAAGCATTTGTATTGTGCGGGATTGAATTATCATCTGTTGAGAAAGGTTATCAACTCTTTCCTGATAGCTTGAAACTTTGAAAAAAAGATACCCGCTTAAGAAAAGCAAAATCAAGGCAGCAGCATAAGATATGGCTGATATGATCCTGATTTTGGAGAAGAATCCTGCCTCTGCTGATTTTTTCGATCCGACTGATCTTAAAATTCTTTCTTCAAGTTCCGCAGGCAATTCTTCAGTTGAATTATCGACCGTATTTCTGATGATGCTTAACTTTTTAAAGTAATCTCTTCCGCTTTGATCATTTGCAAGTGAAGAAAAGAGATTGGCTTCTTCACCTTTGTTAAGTTCACCATCAAAGTAAAGGTTAATCATTGATATTATTTTATTTTCTTGCATTACTATTCCTCTCACTTAATGAGTTTTGAAATCCTGCATACCAGCTTTTGCCGGGCTTTGTACAATCTGCTTTTTACCAGTTCTTCACTAATTTCCAATAGTGAAGCCATTTCCTTGTAATTAAGTCCGGAGTACTCTCTCAAAACAAAAACCTCGCGGAAATCTTCATTCATATTGTTCAGTTCGTTTCGTATCAATTTGCATAACTCCTTGTTTTCAAATTCTTCAGTTAAAGAAAATGTAGATTCAATTTCAACGTCTTCCACATCAAGAGAGTTAGAGTATAATTGTTTATTTCCTCGATTTCGAAATAGAGCTAAAATTTCGTTCCTTGACGTTTTGAACAACCAAAATTGTATGCTTTGTTTATTATGAATGCTATCAAGATTTTGATAGAGTTTAATGAACACATTCTGCACAATATCATCCGCCTGCATTTGATCATTCAGCATTTTTCGGGCATAGTTATAAATCCTTTTCTTGTACTTGTTGAAAAGAATTGTGAACTCAACTATTTGGTTCTGTTTTTCGTGCAATTCTTATTCTAGTCTCTTACTTTAAAGATGATAAAAACGACCAAATGTTCCCGGGTTCGTAAAAAATATTTTCCCTAAAGTCAAAAACATATGATTATTAACATACGGCAAATCTAAATTACATTGATAATCTTCTCATACTTTGATACTTTTAGCCGTTAAATTATAAGAAAATGAAGAAAGTTTTAGTTTTAGGTTCTACCGGCTCAATTGGTGTAAATACTCTAAACGTTATAAGAAATTTTCCTGACAAATTTAGTGTAGCCGCACTGACAATAAACACTCGTATAGATTTACTCGAGCTGCAGATTTATGAATTTAAACCACCCGTTGTCGTAGTTAAAGATGATAAATTAGCTGCTGAACTTCGCAAAAAGTTAACTGTTAAGTGTGAAGTTCTTTCTGGAATTGAGGGATTGATCTACGTCGCTGCAAATCTAGATTATGATATTTTGCTTGGAGCTATGGTTGGTTTTGCGGGATTGGCTCCAACTTTAGAAGCAATAAAACGTGGAAAAAGGATCGCATTAGCAAATAAAGAAACGTTGGTTGTCGGCGGTGAACTTGTAACAGAACTTTGTGAAAAATATAATGCTGAATTAATTCCTGTTGACTCGGAACACAGTGCAATTTATCAATGCCTCGTTGGTGAAGATATTCATTCTGTTCAGAAGATAATTTTGACTGCATCCGGCGGACCTTTTTTGCATCTTAACAAAGAAAAGCTGAAGAATGTAACTGTAAAAGAGGCACTTAATCATCCAACATGGAAAATGGGAAATAAAGTTACAATTGATTCGGCATCAATGATGAATAAAGGACTTGAAGTAATTGAAGCACATTGGCTTTTTGGACTTCCAAAAGAAAAAATTGAAGTTGCAATTCACCCGCAATCAATAATTCATTCAATGGTTGAATTCATCGATGGTTCAATTAAAGCCCAAATGGGGCTACCGGATATGAGGCTTCCAATTCAGTATGCACTTGGTTATCCTGAAAGATTGAAATCTAAATTTCAAAAAACTTGTTTACCGGATATAAAGACCTTAACATTCTTTTCACCGGATTTACAAAAGTTTGAATGCTTGAAGTTAGCTTATCAAGTTTTGAATGATGGCGGAACGGCTCCTTGTGTTCTGAATGCAGCAAATGAAGTTGCTGTGGATAGATTTTTAAACGGAGATATTAAATTTTCCTATATTCCAACTTTAATAAACAAGACTTTAGATAAAATAGAAAATCATAAATCACCGGATGTTGAAACTATATTCGAATGCGATAAACTTGCTCGCGATTTAGCAGTTCAATTATAATTATACGGAGAATATTCTTTAATGGATTACATAATTTATTTTGCGATTACAATCGCAATTTTAGTTTTTGTACATGAATTCGGTCATTTTGCCGCAGCAAAACTTAGCGGAATGCGCGCAGACGTTTTTGCCATCGGGTTTGGAAAAAGATTATTGGGTTGGAATAAAATATCAGGTTTCAGCGTTGGTGATCTTCCAAAAGACTTTGACGGACAAGGACACACTGACTACAGATTATGCCTTTTACCTTTGGGCGGATATGTTAAAATAGCCGGCATGGTTGACGAAAGTTTCGATACTGAGGCATTAAACCAACCTCCCAAACCTTACGAATTTAGATCTAAATCTTTGCCAAGAAAAGTTTTTGTTATCACTGCCGGTGTTTTAATGAATTTAATTCTTGCTTGGTTAATCTTCTGGGGAGCAAATTTTTTCCAGGCAAAGGAATATTGGAAAACGACAACGATAAGTGAAGTATTACCTGGAAGTCTTGCAGATTCATTAGGATTCAAATCTAATGACAACATTGTTTCAATTAATGGCGCAAGCGTGGCTAACTGGCAGGAAGTTACAAATGCCATATACATCAACACAATTGGTGAAGACGTCACTCTTGAGTTGAAAAGAAATAAGAACTTGATTGAAGTTAAAATTCCTCGAAGCAGAATTCCTGAACAACCCGACAAAATTTTGCTTTTACCTGCCGGTTTAACCAGACCTGCTATTGATAGTGTTGTAGCTAACTCACCTGCAAGCAAGGCAGGAATTGTCTCAGGTGATATTTTCTTAGAGCTAAATAAAACTCCAATCCACCTGAGGCAACAGGCAATCGAGATAATATCGTCAAATCAGAACAAAACACTTCCTCTTACTTTACTTCGCGGAAAAGATACTGTTAACTTAGGTATCACTCCGGGAACAGACGGAACAATTGGTGTTTACATTATGCAGAGCTATTCGGGTCCTGTTGAATTAAAAACGCACGGATTCTTCGAATCATTCTATCTTGGCGGGCAGGAAATTACCAGAATGACTGAGCTTACTTTCAAAATGCTTGGTAAAGTTATAACAGGAAAAATAGAATTTGGAAAAGCATTTGGGGGACCAATAAAGATTGCGCAGTTCGCTGCAAAATCTGCCGACTCAGGAATATTAAGCTTTCTGTATTTCCTCGCACTTCTCAGTCTTAGCTTAGCAATCCTTAACATCCTGCCGTTTCCAGTGTTGGACGGTGGTCATTTGGTAATAATAATAATTGAATCAATCTTTAAAAGAGAAATACCTGTTAAAGTTAAAGTGGCAATTCAAAATGTGGGATTTGTATTGCTTCTGTTACTCATGGCATTCATTCTTTACAATGATATTTTGAATATTTGATTATTGATTTTCACTATCTTTAGGCGAGGCGATCTAATTGGTCGCCTTTTTTAATTGATAACAAAAAACCGTTACACCATAGGCGTACAGGTAAAACGGTTACTTGGTTTTTGCTATTATAGTTACGTTCGGGATTAATCCCGAACAGAACCTTAAAATAGGATTGCTTGAAACCGTTTCAATTTATGTACTATGGTATACGGTTTATAAACTGATTAGTCAACTTTCAAAGATTTTTATGAATAATAAAATAGTTATTACCGGTGCAACAGGATTAATTGGAACTCAGCTATGTCGCACACTTATTAATAGAGGAGATGAAGTAACTGTCTTCACGCGTAATATTGGATCAGCAAAAAATATTTTTGGTAATAAATTCACTTATGTTGAATGGAATTATAAAAATCCCAATGAATGGGCAAGACAGTTAGAAGATAAAGATGCAGTGATTCATTTAGCTGGAGCAAATTTGTTTGGTAAGAGATGGACGGCTGAATACAAGAAGGTGATTTTGGAAAGTCGAGAACTCAATACTAGAAATTTAGTTTCTGCTATACGAAGTACAAAAAATAGAATTAAAGTTTTTATAAGCTCATCCGCAGTCGGTTACTATGGTTCGAGAGAAGATGAGATTCTTACTGAGGATTCCAAATTAGGACATGATTTTTTAGCACAAGTCTGCGATGTTTGGGAAAAAGAAGCTGAAAAAGCGAATGAAATTGGAATCCGTACTGCCATGCTTCGACAAGGGATTATACTAAGCAAAGATGGAGGTGCATTAACAAAATTCTTAACACCATTTAAATTTTTTATCGGTGGCCCCTTAGGAAACGGTAAACAATGGTTTCCTTGGATTCATATTGCTGATCTAATAGAAATTTATTTGTTCATTCTTGATAATGCTGCGATTTCCGGCGCAGTAAATGTAGTATCTTCAGAAAGTGTGCGAATGAATGAGTTTGCAAAAACTTTAGGCGGAGTTTTGAATCGGCCATCAATCTTTAAAGTGCCTGAATTTGCTTTGCGAGTTTTAGTCGGTGAAGCTGCATCAACAATAGTATCCAGCCAGCGAGTTATTCCTAAAAAGCTGATTGATCACGGCTTCAAGTTTAAGTTTGAAAATTTAGAAAAAGCTTTGAATGATTTACTTAAAACTAATTCGTAGTTATCTGACTTAGTTAACTGATTCACGCCTTGCATATGCAGAATAAAAATTCGTAAACAGACCCAGTTCCTTTGATTTATAGGTTATGCGTTAGGAACTGGGTTTGTACTCTTAAACCCTGCGTAAGGTGACTTACCTGAAATAATCATATACCCGATTACCAATTATAAACTTGAATTCATTTGGGATTAACCTTAGTAAAATTGTTTGGAAAAATAATTTTTGACCTTATTACCTTCTCTTGATTAGTAAAAGTATTGCTGCACTCAAGTGAATAAAGTGATAAGGTTGAATTCTTTTTATGTTAAATGTTACTAAGGTAGGAAAAATGAAAAACCAGAATACCTATGTGAAATATAATTTAGATTCCGATTTGAATAAGTTTAAAAACGAGTTACTAAAAACAAAAGGGGCAACCAAAAAGTTTTTCAAGATTCATAATTCCTTGTTCGATATTCGATATTCAGTTGAATAATGAATATCGAAGTTAGAAGTTCCTTTTAGTCACCCAACGAAAAAATTTAACCTATTACTAGTATCTGTAATAATCCGGTTTGAATGGACCCTTAACCGGCACACCAATATACTTCGATTGTTCTTCAGTCAGCCCATCCAGTTCAACACCTAATTTTTCCAGATGTAGCTTAGCAACTTTTTCATCCAGATGTTTTGGAAGAACATACACTTTGTTCTCATACTTTTTAGGATTTGTCCAAAGTTCAATTTGCGCAAGCGTTTGATTTGAAAATGAATTTGACATTACAAATGAAGGATGACCGGTAGCACAACCCAAGTTGACTAATCTGCCTTCAGCAAGAACAATTATATCTTTTCCATTGATAGTGTACTTATCAACCTGAGGTTTAATTGTATCTCTTGTGCTGCCATAATTCTTATTTAGCCAAGCCATATTAATTTCATTATCAAAATGCCCTATGTTGCAAACAACTGCTTTATCTTTCATTAGTCTAAAATGTTCTTCAGAAATAACATTAAGGTTTCCTGTTGCTGTTACAATAATATCAGCTTCGGGAATTGCGTTAATCATCCTTTTAACTTCATAACCGCTCATTGCAGCTTGAAGAGCACAAATAGGATCAATCTCAGTAACGATAACTCTAACGTTTGCATTGCTTAGTGATTCAGCAGAACCTTTTCCGACATCACCAAAACCGGCGACTATTGCAACTTTACCTGCCATCATCAAATCTGTTGCTCTACGAAGTGCATCTACCAATGATTCGCGGCATCCATATTTATTATCGAACTTGGATTTAGTTACTGAATCATTCACATTTATTGCTGGCACAGGAAGCTTTCCATTTTTCATTCTTTCATACAAACGATGAACACCTGTAGTTGTCTCTTCTGAAATTCCTTTTAACCCGGACACTAATTCAGGGTATTTATCAAGCACCATGTTTGTAAGATCGCCGCCATCATCCATGATCATGTTCAAAGGTTTCTTAGCATCACCAAAAAATAGGGTTTGTTGAATACACCAATCATATTCTTCTAAGGTTTCACCTTTCCAGGCAAAAACAGGAATTCCCTTTGCGGCAATTGCGGCAGCGGCATGATCTTGCGTGGAGAAAATATTGCAAGATGACCATTGAACATCGGCACCGAGTTCAACTAATGTTTCAATTAGTACCGCAGTTTGAATTGTCATGTGAAGGCAGCCGGCAATTCTTGCACCCTTCAATGGTTTTGATGTACCGAATTCTTTTCTGATTGCCATAAGTCCCGGCATTTCAGCTTCAGCTAATTTGATTTCCTTTCTTCCCCATTCGGCTAAAGAAATATCTTTTACTTTATAATTAACTTTTTTCACTTCGGGTTTTTCGAGCACTTGAGCCATTATATTTTACCTCACTTTATTTCTAAATTTTACTATGCGTACTTCTTGAACAAAGGAACTAGATCCAAATGTTCCCAACTGAATTCTTTTTCACTGCGGCCAAAATGACCGTAAGCAGAGGTTTTGTGATAGATTGGTCGCAGCAAATTTAACCTGGTGATTATTCCTTTAGGAGTTAAATCAACTTCTTTATTAATTATGTTTGAAATTTCTTTATCTGGAATTACTCCGGTTCCAAAAGTATTCACATAAACCGAAACTGGCTCGGCAACTCCAATCGCATAAGCAATTTGCACAAGACATTCGGTTGCCAACTTAGCTGCGACAATATTTTTTGCAATATGCCGTGCTGCATAGGAAGCGCTTCTATCAACTTTTGAGGGATCTTTCCCGGAGAATGCACCACCGCCATGAGGAGCCCAACCGCCGTAAGTATCAACAATAATTTTCCTTCCTGTTAATCCGCTGTCGCCATGCGGTCCGCCAATTTCAAATTTTCCTGTAGGATTAACAAAGTACTTGGTTTTCTTATCAAGAAATTCTGCGGGGATTATTTTCTTTATCACATTTTCGATTACATCTTCTTTTATCATTTTTTGTTTTGCATCGCCATCATGCTGGGTTGATACAACGACAGTATCAACTCGTTTTGGTTCATTCTTACCATCGTATTCAATTGTAACTTGTGATTTAGCATCAGGACGAAGATAAGGCATCAAGCCATTATTTCGTTTTCTTATATCTGCTAATTTTTTTACAAGCTTATGAGCATACATAATTGGCATTGGCATTAGTTCAGGAGTCTGATCGCAAGCATAACCAAACATTAATCCTTGATCGCCGGCTCCGCCAGTGTCAACACCCATTGCAATATCAGGAGATTGAGAGTGAATTGCATTCAACACTGAACAGGAATCAGCATCAAATTTATATTCAGCGCTTGTGTAACCAATTCTTCTTACAGTTTCTCTTACTACTTCAGGGACTTCGATATAAGCTTTCGTTGTAATTTCCCCGCCAACAAGAACTAAACCTGTTGTTACAAATGTTTCGCAAGCTACTCTTGCTTTTGGATCTTTTGCAAGTATTGCATCCAGAACACTATCTGAAATAGCATCGCAAATTTTATCGGGATGACCTTCGGAAACCGATTCTGATGTGAAAAGAAAGGACATGATTTATCTTCTACCTTATTTATTTTAACAAAAATTAATAAAAATCTATTTCTGTTGAATCGCCAATATTCAGTTTCTTAAACGCACCTTTGACTATTGTGTTGCTGCCAATTATCGAACCGCTAAGCATTGCCTTGCTTACCTGAGAATTTGATCCTACAATTGAATTCTTTATAACACTTTCTTTGATAACACATCCTTTATCAACTGTTGCGTATGGACCAATCACAGAATTTTCAATCTTTGCATCATCAGCAATGTAAACAGGAAGATTTACTACTACGTTATTAAATTTTTTCGTTAAGCTTTTTTTATCTAATAAAAATTTATTGGTTGACAAAAGCGTTTCCGGCTTTCCGCAATCATACCATCCATTTACATCAAACGTTTTGATTTTCTCTCCATCATCCAGCATCATTTGAAGTGCATCTGTAAGTTGAAGCTCACCTTTCGTTCTAATATCTTTTTGAACAAGATTATTTAAGCTTTTAATTAAAGCGTCTGAATTGGCGATGTAGTAAAGTCCCACTAGTGCTAAATTGGAAACCGGAGTAGTTGGTTTTTCAACCAGCTTTTTGATGTAACCATTTTCTAAAACGGCAACACCAAAACGACTTGGATCATCAACTTTTTTAACACCCAACGCAGATTGCTTATTCTTGAAAACATCCTTTAAATTCACATCAAAAACCGTATCTCCAAGGATGATGAATATTTCCTTATCATCAAAAGTTGGAATAGCAGTGTAAATTGCGTGACCAAGACCTTCCATTTTTTTTTGCTCGATGAAATCAGCTTTTATAGAAGGATATTCTCTTATAACATAATCTTTTATTTGATCTCCCAGATGACCAATAACAAAAGTTGCCTTATGAACTCCTTCTTCCAGAAGTTTGTCAAGAATATGACCTAACATTGGTT
>Ga0209109_10002176_pt1 | contig 10766 bp, 9 predicted proteins | sample Rifsed10ft2_FD_184004 | JGI IMG/M metagenome (GOLD analysis project Ga0209109, IMG submission 184004) | Soil microbial communities from Rifle, Colorado, USA - sediment 10ft 2 (version 2) | ecosystem: Environmental > Terrestrial > Deep subsurface > Rock core/Sediment | place: Rifle, Colorado... | reverse complement strand
TCCCCCTTTCCCCTGAGAAAGTAAAGAACTCGGTTGGCGGGGTAAAGTGAAGGAAACCGTGCAGCCCTGCCCGGGCGGGCTTTCGGCTGCGATCACGCCCCCGTGGGCCTCGACGAAACCGTGGGCGATGGCCAGGCCCAGCCCAGAGCCCCCCGAAGCGCGCCCGCGCGACTTCTCGCCGCGGTAGAAGCTCTCGAAGACGTGCGGCAGATCCTCCGGGGCGATCCCCTCCCCGGTGTCACCCACCGAGATTCGGACTTCGTCCGGGCCGCCGATCGCCTCGATCGTGATCTGCCCTCCGTCGGGTGTGTGGCGGATGGCGTTGGCGAGCAGGTTGCTTAGGACGCGACCGATGCGAGCCGGATCCAGCACCACCGGGTCGACGCCGGGAGCCACGCGGCCCTCCAGCTGGATGCCGCGAGCGGCGATCTGCGCCGAGAAGCTCTCCACCGTGTCGGAGATCAGGTCGTTTAGCGAGGTCGGTTCCAGGTTGAGCCGGAAGCCGCCGGCCTGTAGCTGGGCGACTTCAAACAGGTCGTCGATCAGGTGCGAGAGATCCCGGATGTTGCGCTGCGCCGTTTGTAGGTACTGCTGCCGGGTGGCCGGGTCGTCGATGACCCCATCCGCCACCGCTTCGAGGATGGCGCGGATCGAGGTCAGCGGGGTCTGTAGGTCGTGACCGGCCCAGGCGACGAGGTCTCGCCGCATCCGCTCCAGCTCGGCCTGACGCGCCGCGGCCGCCTCGAGCTGCGCTGCCATCCGGTTAAAGGCCTCGCCCAGCGCCGCCAACTCGTCGCCGCCCTGCACCGCCGCCCGCGCCGCCAGTTCCCCGCGCTCGATCCGGTGGGCCACCGTCTCCAGTCGCCGGATTCGGTCGATGACGCCGCTGGCGAGAAAGGCCCCGAGGACGGCGGCCATCCCGGCGGCGAAGATCAGCAGGATGGTCGCCAGGAGAAGGTCGTGCTCGCTGGCAAACATCAGCCGGGCGGTGGCCCAGACGCTGGCGAAAGCCAGACCGATAGCGACGACATTCACGGCCAGCAGACTCACGCGCAGACTGGGAGACCGGTCGATCCAGCGGAGTCGATAGGCGAGATACCCTACGGCGGCGGCAAGGAGGGCGGCGACCAGGAGGAACGCCGTCATCAACGCCAGGTCGCCGAGCGCCGGCTGCATCAGTCCGTAGAACAGCCCCAACGACGCCAGCAAAACGAGCAGCAGGCCGAAGACGAAACGACCGAACGGGGCGCGGCGGGTCACGGCTCGAACCTGTACCCGACCCCCCACACCGTCACCAGCCGCTGCGGCTTGGACGGGTCGGCTTCGATCTTCTCGCGCAGCCGCCGGATGTGGACGGTGACGGTGCTGGGGTCGATGAACTCCGACCCGCCCCACACCGACTGCAGCAGCTGATCCCGGCTGAAGACGTGCCGCGGATGACGGGCGAAGTGGTGCAGCAGTTCGAACTCCTTGGCCGTGAGAGAGACCTCCCGGCCCTGCACCGATATCAGCATCGTCGAGGGATCGATCGTCAGGTCGCCGAAGGCGAGCGAGGCCTCGGCTTCCGCCTCGCCTTTGTGGACCCGCCGCAGCACCGCCCGCACCCGGCTGACCAGTTCCTGCGGGCTGAAAGGCTTGACGACGTAGTCGTCGGCGCCCAGCTCGAGGCCGGCGATGCGATCGCTCTCCTCGCGGCGAGAGGAGACGATGATGATCGGCGTGTCGCCCCGGTCGCGGATCCAGCGCGTGATGGCGAACCCGTCGACCTGAGGCAGCATGATGTCGAGAATCACCAGGTCCGGGCTGGCGTGGTCGAGGGCCTCCAGGGCGGCCTTTCCGTCGGCCGCCCGCAGGGTCTGGTAGCCGGCGCGGCGCAGGTAGAGGTCCACGACCGCGGCGATCGACGGTTCATCTTCGACGATCAGGATCAGGTTCTCGGGCACGGGCGTGTCTCTTATGAAGGATTCTAGTCTGGTGTGGCGGAACGCCGGGCCTCAAGTTCTTGCGTATTTCTTGCGACGAAGCCGTCCCTGTTCCTGACTTCGTAACCGGCCGGTCGCCGTGCGGCAAGACCCGCCGCCTACCCTTGCCTCATCGATATCTGGAGGCACGAATGAACTCGACGAGACTGGCGCGGCGTGCCCCGGCCATGGTTCTGGGGCTGCTCCTCGCAGCGTGTGCCCCGTCGACGCCGGAGGCCATGGTGGAGACTCCGGCCGCGACGGAAGAGATGATGGAGCAGGCCATGCCGACCGTGGACGCCATGATGGCGGAGCCTACTCCCACCGGGGAAGCCATGATGGAAGAAGGCGCCATGGCCATGCCGGCGTTCTTCTCGGTTGCCCTGACGGATGTGAAATCGGGCGCCGACTTCGCGCTGGCCGACTTCAAGGGGAAGGTCGTCCTTCTGGAGCTCTTCGCTCAATGGTGCCCGACCTGCCTGGCCCAGCAGCGCGAGGTCGTGCGGCTGCGCCAGCTCGTGGGGGAACGCGAGGACTTTGTCAGCGTCGGATTGGACATCGATCCCAACGAGGATGCGGCGATGCTCCGGGGGTACCTGACCCAGCACGGCTTCGACTGGCTGTATGCCGTCGCTCCGGCGCAGGTGTCGGGTGAGATCGGGGAGCTTTACGGGAGCCAGTATCTGAACCCCCCATCGGCCCCGATCTTGCTGATCGACCGTCATGGTGTTGTGCATCCGCTGGAAGCCGGACGGAAGAGCGCCGAGTCGCTGCTGGCGGAGTTGGAACCTCTGCTGGCCGAGCCGATGTGATCGCGCTCTGGTGGGCGGATAGCTGCGGTCCGGGCCGTCCGCCCACCAGGACCTCGCACCCGACATGGACGTTCAGACGGCGCTGACCTCGCTCGGCCTGGGCTTGCTGGCGAGCACAAGCCCCTGTGTGCTTCCTCTCTACCCCGGGTTCCTGGCCTTCCTGGCGCTTGGGCAGAATCGTCGTCCGCTGGGACGCGGGCGCTATCTGCTGGGCGCCTTCGTGCTGGCCGGCGTGCTCTGCATGATGCTGCTCCTCGGCCTGGCCCTGGCGGCGCTCTCGGTGTCGATCGGTCGAGCCTTGTCGATCGTCGTCCCGCTGGCGGATCTCTTCATCCTGACCTTCGGGGTCCTCCTTCTGGCGGGCCGCAATCCTTTCATGCGGCTGCCCCAAGTCCGGGTTCCCGTAGTTTCGCATCCGTTTGCCGGCGCGTTTCTGTACGGGCTCCTCTACGGCCCGATCGCGTTTCCGTGCTCCGGCCCCCTGGTGGTGGGCCTCTTTGCCTTCTCGCTGACCATCGGCCAGGCGCTGGACCAGCTCTCAGTATTCCTGTGGTTTGGGCTGGGCTTCGGCCTCCCGCTTCTGGCGCTGTCCTTCATCTCCGGAGCGTCGCAGCGTCGGGTGACGCGCTTGTTCGCCATCCATGGAAGAGCGATCGCCGTCGTCGGCGGACTGATGCTGATCTTCGTGGCTGTGTACGACTTGTGGAACAACTGGGAGTTCCTGCGGCCGTACTTTGTGTAGCGGCTCCGTCTTCCACCCCCTATGGGCCCCCTTCGCGTCGCGCCCCGCCCTTCCAGGATGCTACGCGAAGCGCAGCGAGGGGCTAGGAGCCAGCTCTGGGATGCTTCGCGAGGGTCAGTGGATTAGGGGGAGGGGAAAGTCGCGAAGCACCCCGTAGCGATCGCGCAGGATCCCGTAGCGAAGCGGAGGGAAGCGGAGGGGTACTTCCCCTCCCCCTGGTCCTCTGAGAGACTCATCGGGGTGTGCCGCAACCTAGAAAGTTGATGGCTTTCTCTACGGCCACCCGCACGGGCTGGGGATCGACGCCCCGCCGCGCGCCCCGCACCACTCCCCCGGATCCGGATCGGTGTACGTGCCGCGGAACTGGTCGGTATTGTCCAGCATGTGGAAATCGAACTCGGCGACCTCATCGTCGCTTGCGTTGAACACGTCACCGCTGAGGTCGCGACCCCCGCCGCTGGTCGAGCCGGACATGGTGTAGGACACCATGCCGGCGATCAAGCTCCCGCTGACGTTGGAGCCGGACTGGGTGAGCGTCATCGTGCCGGATACGCCGTCGATCATCAGGCTCCATGTCCCCGTCCAGATGAAAACCGGCGTCGGCGTCGGCGGCGGGGTGAAGACCGGGATCTGCGACGTGTCGCCGCTCACCTGCGCGTAGCGGCCCCACATCCAACAGTCTCGCCCGTTGGGGGCGGCCACGTACCAGTAGTCGCCGGCCGGGTTCTTGCCCAGGATCATCACCTGCTGCCCGGTCAGCACCGTGTCGATCAGCTCGTAGACGACCAGCGGCCCCGTGCGGCAGTGGGTGTCGTCGGACAGTTGGGCGAAAGCCCCCTCCGGCGTCGGCGTCAGAGTCACGGTCGGCGAAGCCGTCGGTTCCGGCGTCAGCGTGATCGTCGCCGTAGGTGTGGGAGGCGCTGCCAGCGCCGTCTGCGTGAACGCGCCCGCCAACGCGCTGGCCAGCGCCGTCTCGGCCGCCCCCGGCGCCTCGGTCGGCTGGAATTGCAGGCTCGGCGCAGAGCAGGCCAGCACGGCTGCGCCCAGCATCACACCGGCCAATCCCCAGCGGCCCGCCCTTCGTCCGTCGATGCCCACGCCGCGCATACCCACCTCCTCTATTCGCACCAAGGTCTGCCGCAGATACCTAGGATTTTACATTCGGCGTCTTGGTCGCTTCGTGTTCTTGCGCTCCGCGCCCGATGCGCAGCGCTCAAGTCCTCTCCCTAGGGCCACTGGCAAGGAAGCGGTTGCGTGCGGCCGGGGCGGGCGCCGCAGAACGGGTTGGGACCGGGATCGGGATCCGAGGTCCAGCTGCCCACGAACTGGTAACCGATGTCGAGCATATACCACTGGAAGACGATGTTGGCCGGGATGAGGATCGCGCCGTTGGCCTGTCGATCACCCTGGCTGGTGGTTCCGGATACGGCCACAGGCCCAATGAAGTCGTGGTACGTCCCGGTCAACTTATGGTCGGCGTGGCTGAGTTCCATCGACGTGCTGGGCGCGTCCTCATTCAGCCAAATGGCCCAGTTCCCATTCCAGTTCCAGCTCGGCGTCGGAGAGGGCGGAGGGGTCGGCGTGACCGCAGGCGCCGCCGTCTCGGTCGCGGTCGGGGTGTCCGTGGCGGCGGGTGGCAACGCCGCCGTCACCGTCAGGCCGGCGACGACGGTCGCGTTCTGGGCATCTTGCACCGCCTGGGCCAACACCGTCGGATCGATCTCGCCCGTCGTGGTCAGCGGCGGCCCACAGGCAAGGCCGGCCGACAGCAGCGCGGATGCGAAGGCGAAGGCGCGCCTTCGGCGGCCGGTCAATCTGGCGTTCTCCGAGAATCGGCTGGACGTGCGAAGCAGGCCGGGGACGGCTGGGTCGATCGAGAATCCGGCCAACGCCAAGTGGCCCAACTTCTTTCCGCCGACCCCCGCGCCGCGCATTCGTACCTTGGCTATTCGCCCCACCGTCAACAGCGAGTCCCCATGACTTTACACTAGACTCGCCTCCGGTTCACCGCGCCCTGCGCCCACAAGTGTTGACTTGTGACGGGAGCCACACAACGGCTCCGGTGGTCGTGGCCGGAGACCGGGTGAGCGCGGGAGCCGCTGAGGCGCCGCTCCTTCTTCTCTCTCCGGGGTCTTGGGAGGGAGGGGCACTCCTCCACATTCAACCGGGTTATGCAGTTCCTGGGGAGTTCAGCCTCGCACGGCCCGGTGCAGGATCAGGTACTTGGCGTGGGACCAGAGGAGAGGGCGGGCGATGTCACCCCATCGTTCCCGCCACGGCGCGTAGTGTGCAGGGTCATTCAGATTGACCGGCACTTGCTCGGGCAGCTGTCCGTCGGCGTCGGCCTGGGCCTCGATCCAGCGAAGGGCGGCTTCCGCCTTGTCTCGCTCGCCTCGTTGGGCGAAATGCCAACCTAGCCAGCCCGTGAGCAGGATCCATTCGCCGCCGCCGTAGTAGCTGTCGGCGCGATAGCGGTGTAGCCCTCCGCCTCGCTGCAGATCGGATTCGATCCTTTGCACAGTGGCGAGCATGGCCGGATCTTCCGTCTCGACGACGCCAAACGGAGTCGCCAGGCCGAGGAGATTGGCGTCGACTTCCGCCGTCCCAATGAACTTGACGAAATGTCCATCGGCCACCGCGCGGCTCCGGAGGACATGCGCGAGCAGCTCCAGAGTGGCCCGATGGTCGGCGCGGCGCATTCGCTCATCAGCCCGCAATCCGCCGTAGATCGCCGCCAGGGTGTAGGCGTGCACTCGGTCGGGGAATTCCTCCCAGCAGTCGAAGCAAGGTCGGCTCCACAGGACGGTGACGTAGTCGCTGACAAGCTCAGCTGCCCGCGACCAGGCCTTCGGCAGCGATCGTCCGCCCAGTTGCTGGTGTTCCCCCAGGGCCCACAACCACGTCCCGAAACCATCGAGCTGGAAGTTCGGCCAGCCTTCGCCCTGGGCCTCCCCCCCATCGGGGGCATAGCGCGTGTGAAGGTAGTCGGCGGCGGTCAGCGGCTCGTCCCGTCGAGCCTTGTCCACCGATCGCTTAACGACCTCGGCGCGGGCGTTGATCGTCGCCGCCGCCCAGTCATGGAAGCGCTCGGAGCTGTCGTGCTTTCCGACGAGGTCCATGGCGTAGGCAGTGAAGGAACCATCGCGGAACCAGCAATATCGGTAGCTGGGGAAACCTGGACCGGCGATATAAGCCCCGCCCGGGGTCTGGTTCGCCAGGATGATCTGCAGACTGCGTTGAAAGAGTTCGGTCATGGCTGATTGCCCATCGGTTTGCGTTGAAAGGCGAGGATGGCCCAGAAGTCGAGAAAGGGCAGAGTCGCGCGGACATCGCCTCCATCACCGCTCCACTCCGCCGGCTGAAGTTCCGGGTGACCGCGATCGGGCGTGGCCCACCAAACGGGACCCGCCCGCCAGGGAGTCCGTACCTGAATGGGGACGTCGGTCCGCGGGGTTGGTGTGGGCTGGGGCTCGTCCCAGCGCGGCCTGCTCAGCCCGGTCATATTGACCAGGCAGACGACGCACCAATCGCCGGCGGTGCGACACACCGACAAGATCCCGTCGGGGGCCCGAACGGGGATGTCCGGAGCGTCGCTCGCCGCCGGACCGATCCACTCCCCGTACCGTACGGCGAAGTCGTAGTAGCGGCGCAACGTAGTCCGCAGCTCGGGCGTGAGTGGCTGATGCTTGGGGAAGTAGGGATCGGCGAGCAGCCGTTCTCCCTCGCCGAGCTCGATGCGCGAACCCCCGCACGAGAAGATCAACGCATCGGCCAGACGGATGTTGGTGGGTCGGTCCGCCGGCAGGTAGAGTGCGATCACAACCGGCTTCGCTCCCGACCGCACGCGCGCCCCAGCGATGGTCTCTTGAAGGTCGCGGTAGGCCGTCGCCGGAGGCCAGACCTCGATGTAGGCGAAGTCCTGCGCCGAGGCGGCGAGCGCCTCGATGGGCCAGTTGCCGACGGCGTTGAAGAGCACCGTCGCCTGCGGGTGACGCTCCTTCAGCGCGGCAATGAAACGCACGAAAGCGGCGGGCAGGTCGACGGGCCGCCCTCCCGCATCGGAGGCGACCTTCGGGTCGCCATATTGATCCACATGGAGTCCGTCGAAGGGCAGGGCGGCCAGAACGGCGGCACATTCCCCGAGCAAATGGCGGGTCCACGGCGCGCCGGGGGCGGGGTTCATCAGACCCAGCAGGCCGTCGCCGAACGACATCGGACGGTGCTCGGCGTCATACAGAGCCCAGTCGGGATGGGCGCGCCAAAACTCGGGCGAGGCGGCGTAGACCGCCAGGTACGGCATGGCGGCCATTCCATGAGCTTGTGCGGCGCGCACGCCATCGGCCACGATCGGCAGGGAAAGACGACGGCCCAGAGGGTCGATGTAATCGGGCTCGAGCGGGAGCAGATGGTCGTGCCGGTATTGCCAGTCGTAGAACTGGAGGCCATTCAGATGAAAGCGCGCCAGGGAGGCGACGACAGCGGGGATGTCGCCCCGACCGGGTGCGAAGTCGGTCAAATATCCATAGCGTGGGAAAGTCGTCCAGGAGGGCAGCACGTCGAAGGCGGTTGTCGCGGCGTCCTGCCTCCGGCCGACTTCGTCCAGCAATTCAACTTCGACGCCGTAGCCGCGCGGGGCGATGTCGGGAGGCGGCCAATCGAACGTGACGGCCCGAGTGCCGGGCGTCAGCGAGATCGACTCGATCCAGCTCGCCACCGTCTCTGTCAGATGGGCGATGGTGATTCGCAGGGAGCCGGAGGCGGTCGCCCCGGCCTCGATTTCGGCCACGAGCCGCGCCGGCTCGCCTGGCTTGAACATCCCGCGGGCCGGATAGACGTCGCGCAGGCGCACGGCTCAACCCTTGAGCCCGGTCGTCGCGATCCCTCGAATGAAGTGGCGCTGGAAGAGAATGAAGACGATAACCACCGGGACCAGGGCGACGAGGGAGGCGGCGAAGACCTGTCCCCATTCGGTGAGATGCTCGGACTGAAACAGAGCGATGGCGATAGGAAGCGTGCGGCGGGAGGTCTCCTGGATGGCGACGTGCGCCCAGGGGAACTCGTCCCAACTATAGAGGAAGGTGAAGATGGCGACGACCGCCAGGCCGGGCCGCGAAAGCGGAAGAACGATCCGGCGGAAGATCGTCCAATGGCTGGCCCCGTCGATGCGAGCCGCGTCTTCGAGCTCGCGCGGCACGCCCTCGAAGAAGCCGCGCAGCAGGAAGGTCTGCAGGGCGAGGTTCATCGTCACGTAGACGACGATCAGGCCCACGAGCGAATTGAGCAGGTGCAGGTACTTCGCCACGATGAATTGCGGGATGATCAGCATTACCGGGGGGATCATCATGCCGACCAGGAAGACGTAGAACAACGGCTCGCGCCCCGGGAAGTCCAGCCGGGAGAAGGCATAGGCCAGCATCCCGGCGACGAGAACCGTGAGCGCTGTGGCGCACACGGCGACCACCAGGCTGTTGACGAAGTACAGGCCGAAACGATCCTTGCTCAGCGCAACGACGTAGTTGGCGAGCGTCGCCTGGCGCGGCCACAAGCTGGGTGGGATCTCGAAGATGTAGGCTTGTGGCTTCAGCGAGGTGGCGATCATGTACCAGAACGGGACAGCGACGATCCCGACCCCCAGAAGAAGGAGCAGGTACGTCAGCGCTCGTCCGAAGGCGCGCTGGGTGCGGAGGTTCATGGCTAGAATGCCACCTGTCGGCGCAGCAGCCGGATCTGGACGACGCTGATGACAAAGACGAAGACCGTCAGCAAGTAGCTTATGGCGGACCCGTAGCCGAAGTCCAGCTTGGTGAAGGTCGCTTCGTACATCAGCGTGAGGACGAAGTGCGTCAGGTCGAGCGGGTCGCCGCCGTTGGTGATGAGCAGATTGGAGATGTAGGCGTTCAGCCCCCCGATGGTCAGGACAACCAGCAGGAAGACCAGCGTCGGCCGCAGCAGGGGGAATGTGAGATAGCGGAAGCGGGACACGGGCCCCGCCCCGTCGACGGCCGCCGCTTCGTGCAGATGTTGTGGAATCGTCTGAAGACCCGCCAGCAGGATGATGGCGGTCCAGCCTACACCCTTCCAGATGCCCAGCAGATCGATGGGCACAAACACCAGGATCGGATCGGCCAACCAGCGGATGTTGTCGCGGATCACGTGAAGAACATCGCGCAGGATGAAATTGACCAGGCCGGCCTGTCCAACGAACATATACTCGAACAACAGGCTGACGATGACCCAGGAGGTGATCACGGGTAAGTAGTACGCGACCCGGAAGAACGCCCGGCCGCGGATCGACTGGTCCAGCAGCACCGCCACCAGCAGCCCGGCGGCGATCTGGCCTGGCACGGTGACCAGGGTGTAGGCCAGGGTGTTCAGGACGGCTCGTCGGAAGATCGGATCGTTCAGGGCGCGGGCATAGTTCTCCAGCCCGACCCACACCGAGTTCTCCGGATGCACGATCTTCCAGTCGTAGAAGCTCATGCGCAGGGAGTGCGCCATGGGGCCGATGACGAACAGCAGGAACAGGATCAGGCCCGGCAGGATGAACGGCAGGGCGGAGAGCGAACGAGTGAGCGATCGGCGTAAGCCCATCAGCCCGGCCTCCCAACGCCAGGTCGTCATTCTACAGCCGGGGAGGGGAGCCCCGGCCCTCCACTTCGGTGGAGGGCCGGGACGAAGGCGGATGGGTTACTGGAGCAGGGCGTTGATCTCGTCCGCCGCCTGATCGAGCGCCTCCTGGGGCGTCTGATCGCCGCGCAGCATGCGCTGGAACGCGTTGTTGATGGCGTTGTCCATGTCCGACCACTTGGGATGGGGGACGCGCGCCTGGGCCGTCGTGAGCTGATCCAGGAAGACGCCGAAGTAGTCCGGCAGGCTCGGGTCGCCGATCAGGCTGGAGAGAGTCGGGATCACCCCGACCTCTGCCATCATCTTCTGCGACTCGGGGCTGAGCAGGAATGCGGCCCATTTCATCGCCGCCTCTTGATTCTGCGAGTCGCCGAAGATCACGACATCCTCGCCGCCGACGACAGAGCTATTGGTGCCGCCGGGCCCGCTGGGGATCGGCGCGAAGTTCACCTCGAAGTCGGGATAGGTGCCCTTGTAGATGTCGACCATCCAAGGGCCGTCGATGATCATGGCGTACTTGCCCGTGGCGTGGCCGTCGGCGGTGCCGATGCCGCCGCCGAGAAGGTTCGGCGAGATGCAGCCCTGGTCGTACAGGTCCTTGAGCAGGCTGAAGGCGGCGACGCT
>Ga0209109_10002172_pt1 | contig 10770 bp, 13 predicted proteins | sample Rifsed10ft2_FD_184004 | JGI IMG/M metagenome (GOLD analysis project Ga0209109, IMG submission 184004) | Soil microbial communities from Rifle, Colorado, USA - sediment 10ft 2 (version 2) | ecosystem: Environmental > Terrestrial > Deep subsurface > Rock core/Sediment | place: Rifle, Colorado... | reverse complement strand
GCCGCCATGAGCGACGAGGAGCTCCGCGCGCGCTTCGCCGGCACGGCGCTGCTGCGCTCCAAGCCCGCTGGGCTCCGCCGCAATGCCGCGATAGCCCGCGAGAATGCCGCGCGGGTTGGCGGCGCTTCAGCGTGAGCGCCCCGAGCTCTTTGGGCGCCCTGGTCCGCCTCTTCCTGCGCCTGGGCTTCGCAGGCTTCGGCGGGCCGCTCGTCCACATCGCCATCATGGAAACCGAGGTGGTCGAGCGTCGGCGCTGGCTCTCCAAGCAGGAGTTTCTCGACGGGCTGGCGCTGTGCCAGATGCTGCCTGGACCGGCCTCGACCCAGCTGGGCGTGCTCATCTGCCACGCCCGGGGCGGGCTCCGCGGGGCGCTGGTCGGGGGCGCCGCGTTCGTCCTCCCCGGCTTCTGCGTGATGCTCGCCTTCACGCTTCTCTACGAGCGATGGGGCGCGCTGCCCGTCCTGGGTCCGGTCTTCGCCGGCATCGCGCCCGCCGTCGTCGCGGTCATCGTCTTCTCGGCCTGGCGTCTCGGTCGCTCCGCTGTGACGCGGGTGGACATGGCGCTGCTGTGCGCGGCGGGCTTCGTACTGACGGCGTGGCTCCGCTTCGACACGGCGCTCACGCTTATCCTGTGCGGCGCAGCGGCCGTTGTCCTCCGAAGGCTCGCCGCGGGGGGCGCCACGGCCCGGGCGTGGGCCATGCCCGCGTTGGTGACGGCCTCTTACGAGGTCTATGCGCGCCTGGCCTGGCTCTGGATCAAGATGGGCGCGCTCGTCTACGGGGGCGGCTACGTCATCATCCCGGTGGTGCGCGGCGAAGCCGTCCAGCGTTTCGGCTGGATGTCGGACCGCGTTTTCCTCGACGGGCTGGCCCTCGGCCAGATGACGCCCGGCCCCATCGTCAACCTCTCGGTCTTCGTCGGCTACCAGGCGGGAGGCCTGCTCGGCTCCATCGTCGCGGCGCTCGGCGTCTTCGCGCCGGCCTTCGCAGTGGTCCTGGTCGCCGTCCCGCTCATGAACCGGTTCAAGCACCTGTCGTGGATGAAGGACTTCCTGGCCGGCGTGAACGCCTCGGTGGTCGGTGCCATCGTGGCGGCGACGATCCCGCTGGCGCGCAGCGCGGTGCTCTCGCCGTTCACGGCGGTCGTCGGGCTGGCGTCGGTCGGCATCCTGTGGCGCTTCAAGGTCGACACGGTGTGGCTGGTGTTGGCGACGGGCGCGGTCGGCTGGCTCTGGAGCCTCGTCGGGTGATCGGCTCCGTCACGGTCTTCTGCGGCTCGAGCGACGCGGTGGATCCGAAGTACTTCGCCGCCGCGGTGGAGTTGGGCGAGAAGCTCGCGAAGCGGAAATGGCGGCTCATCTACGGCGGCGGGGGCGTCGGGCTCATGGGCGCGCTGGCGCGCGCGGTGCTGGGCCGCGGCGGCCATGTCACCGGGGTCATCCCGCGCGTGCTGCTCGACCTGGGCGTGGGAGAGACGCAGGTCAGCGAGCTGGTCGTCACGGACGGGTTGAGAGACCGGAAAGCGATCATGGATGAGCGGGGCGATGCCTTCGTGGCGCTGCCCGGAGGGATCGGTACGATGGAGGAGGTGCTGGAGGCTCTCACGCTGAAGCAGCTGGGCTACCACGCAAAGCCCGTGGCCGTGCTGGACCTCGACGGCTTCTTCGACCCCCTGTGGGCGCAATTCCAACGTGGAGTCGACGAGGGCTTCATCAAGCCGGAGTTCCTCGACCTCTGGTATCCTGCTCCCGACGTGGACGCGCTGCTCCGGTACCTCGAGGGCTACGAGCCGCACCGGTACGGGCTCAAGTGGACCCGGTAGACTTTCTCACAGGGAGACGCTCATGAAAGGCCCCGCCGGCCGAGTCATGTGGATCGCCGCGGTCGCGCTGACGGGCTGCCTGCTGCTCCCCGGCGCCGCCCGGGCGGCATCGATCCGCGGCGTCGTCCTCAACGCCGGGCCGGCGCCCGATCGGAAACAGATCCCCATCAACATCGACCAGTACGTGTGCGGCAAGAGCAAGGAGAGCGACGAGCTGATCGTCGGGTCGAACCGGGGCATCCGCTGGGCGGTCGTGTCCATCCAGACCCCTCCGCCGGGGGCCAAGTGGGAGGCCTCGTCGAAGTCCGTCCAGATGGACCAGCAGCAGTGCCTCTACGTGCCGAGGGTCGTGATCGTCCCTGTCGGTGGCACGGTCGAGTTCCTCAACAGCGACCGCCTCCTCCACAACCTCCACAGCGTCAGCACGGAGAACCCGACGTTCAATCGGACCCAGCCGAAGGGGCGGACGATCCCCATGGTGTTCAAGAAGCCCGAGACCGTCAGGGTCGACTGCGACCTTCACACCTGGATGCGGGCGTGGGTGGTGGTCACCGAGCACCCCTTCTACGCCGTGACGGGGCCCAACGGCGAGTTCGCGCTCGACAACGTGCCGCCCGGCAAGTACACGCTCAAGATCTGGCAGGAGGTGCTAGGCACGGTCACGCGCGAGGTGACCGTCGGCGACAAGGACACCACCGGCGTCACGGTGGAGATGGGAAAGAAGTAGCCCCTCTCAGGGGGTGACCTTGATGGGCTTGGAGGCCTCCCAGGCCGCCGAGTGCGTGGGCTCCTCGAGAGCCTTGAGCACGCCGCCCTCGTCGAGGGCGATCGTGAAGGTGACCTTGGGGAAGGAGAAGACCGGGTGCAGGTACGTCCGGGAGATCTCCGCGCCGTTGATGTAGAGCGCGATGTAGCGCACGAAGTGCTCCCCGAGCGACGGGTGGTCGCTGGCCGAGCCCACGCTGACGGTCACGTCGAACCACTGCCCGCGCTTGACGGTGTCCGGCGCCACGATCTTCGGGGTGTGCTTGGGATCTGGCGCGCTCCGCACCGCCTTGTACTCCGGGGTGAACTGCTCTTCCTGCCCGGCCCCGGCGGGCGGCGCGGCGAGGACGGCGGCCGAGGTGACGGCGGCCCACACGGCTATCCATCGGCTGGTCGTGCTCATGGCTCCTGCCTCCTTGTGTCGGGGCTCACGCGTCGCCCACCCACTTCCGGATGGCCTCCAGCAGCTGCCGCGGGCTGTACGGCTTGGCGAGGTACGCCGAGGCGCCGGCCTCCATGGCCTTCTTGTCGTCGCCGCTGAGCGCGAACGAGGTGACGACGATGATCGGGATCTTGGAGGTCTCGGGCTCGGCCCGGATCTGCCGGGTCGCGTCGAGGCCCGACATCTTGGGCAGCTGGACATCCATGATGATCAGGTTCGGCTTCTCCCGGCGCGCCGCCTCGACGCCCGCCTCGCCGTCGTGGGCCTCCAGGAGGTCGTAGGGCTGGCGGGCGAGCAGGTCGTGGACGATCTTCCGGTTGAACTCGTTGTCCTCGACGAGCAGGATCTTCTTCTGGCTCATACGGCCTCCGTAGCTGCTGCGATCCGCAGGGGAATCGCGAAGTGGAACGTCGAGCCGCGTCCCGGCTCGCTCTCGACCCAGATGCGGCCTCCATGGAGCTCGACGAACGTCTTGGTGATGCTCAGCCCCAGCCCGGTGCCGCCGAACTCCCGGCTGATGCCCGAGTCGACCTGGCGGAACTCGCCGAAGATGTGGTCGAGCTGGTCGTTGGGGATGCCGATGCCGGTGTCAGTGACGCTGTAGACCACCCGCTCGCCCTCGAGCCGGGCGCGGATCGTCACGCCGCCCTGCTTGGTGAACTTGAGCGCGTTGCCCACGAGGTTGGTCAGGCACTGGGTGATGCGCTTGCCGTCGCCGTAGGCGAGCGGGATATCGGCCTGCACCTCCGCCGTGAAGTCGAGCCCCTTCTCGGCGGCGAGCGAGCGGAGCGAGGTCCGCGCGGTCTCCACGACCTCCTGCACGGAGTAGTCGGTCAAGGAGAGCTCCATCCGGCCCGCCTCGATCTTGGAGAGGTCGAGGACGTCGTTGATCAGACGGAGCAGCTGCTGCCCGCAGGTGCGGACGTCCTGGATGGGACCGCGCACCTCCGGGGGCACGTCGCCGTAGATGTCGTCGAGGATCATCTCGGTGAAGCCGAGGATGGCGTTCATCGGCGTGCGGAGCTCGTGGCTCATGTTCGCCAGGAACTCGGACTTGGCCTGGCTCGCCCGCGCGAGCTGGCTGTTGAGCGCCTCGAGCTGGCGGGCGGCCTCGCGCTCCTCCTCGTAGAGCCGGTGGAGCTCGGCGCTCATGTTGTTCATGCGCTCCGCCAGCGCCCCGAACTCGTCCCGATTGTCGACGGTGACGGTCGTGCTGAAGTCGCCCTTGGCGATGCGGCCGAGGAAGCCCTGGGCCTCCCGCACCGGCAGGATGAACGACCACGAGGTGACGAAGCCCAGGAACAGCGCGAGCAGGAGCGAGGCGAGGACGAAGCCGCCCATGAGGTAGAAAGCGTGACGGTTCGCGCGGGCGGTCGCTTCGCGCTCGCGGGCCATGCTGTCCTCCTCGATCCGCACGACCTGCTCGACGAGGCCCTCGACCTGCTGGAAGAGCGGATAGCCCTGTTTCAGCTGGAGGCGCATCGCCTCGTCGATCTTGCCGTCGCGCACGAGGTTGGCGACGTCGGCGACCGTCGCCATGACCTCGCCCTGGGCCGTCCGGATGCGCTGGATGATCTCGCGCTCCTCCGGGGGGGCCGCGTTCTCGATCTCGGCGAGCCCGCTGTTCAGCCGGTTGTTCTCGCGCAGGATGCTCCCGATGGTCGCCTCATCGCGGAGAATCAGGGCCATGGCCGTGTAGCTCATCTGCATGGCGAGCGCGTGCTGGGCCTGCCGGGAGGCGGACACCCGGTGGTGGGCCTGGTGCATCGCCTCGCTCTGGGTCGACATGGTGCTGATGATCTCGAGGCTCATCGCGCCCATGACCGCGACGAGGAGGGCGACCAGCATGAAGGCGGCCAGGAGCTTGAAATGGACGGACACCCGCAGGCGCGCGACCGCGCGCACGAGCAGGCCCAGGGGGGTGTGGGAGAGGAGGAGGCGAGCCGCGCGCTCACTCAGCCCCGGGGCGGCCGCCGGGGCGGATGCGGCTGAGTCGCCGGCGGATCCGGCCTCGTGACGGGATATGGAGGGCAACGCAACGGCATGCTAGCAACCGCGGGGAGGGGAGTCAAGAACGGCAGCGCGCTGCGCGGCGCTTGACACGCGAGGCGCCCGGGGCTTAGCGTCGCTTCAATGCCTCCGAAGATCCTCATCATCGACGACACGCCGCACAACGTGAAGATGCTCGTCGATCTCCTCTCGGCGAAGGGGTACGCCACCGTGACCGCGGCGTCCGGCCAGGAGGGGCTCGAGCAGGTGGAGGCGGAGCGCCCGGACCTGGTGCTGCTCGACGTCATGATGCCCGGCATGGACGGCTACGAGGTCTGCCGGCGGATCCGCGCCAACCCCGAGTACGGCATCCTGCCCGTGGTGATGGTGACGGCGCTCGACCCGGCCCGCGAGCGTATCAAGGGCCTCGAGGCGGGCGCCGACGACTTTCTCACCAAGCCCGTCAACATGGCCGAGCTGGTCGCGCGGGTGCGCTCGCTGCTGAGGATCAAGGACCTCTACACGACCGTTCAGATCCAGGCCGCCGAGCTCGCGGACCTCAACGCCAACCTCGAGCAGCGGGTCCAGGCGCAGGTGGCGCAGCTCGAGCGCCTGGGACGGCTCAAGCGCTTCTTCTCGCCCCAGCTGGCCGAGGCGATCGTGACCGGCGGGGCGGAGGATCCCCTCAAGAGCCACCGGCGGGAGATCACCGTGGTCTTCGTGGACCTCCGCGGCTTCACGGCCTTCGCCGAGACGGCTCCGCCCGAGGAGGTCATGGGGGTCCTCCACGAGTACCACGGCGAGATGGGAAGGCTGATCATGGAATGCGAGGGAACGCTCGAGCACTTCGCGGGCGACGGCCTGATGGTCTTCTTCAACGATCCCGTCGAGGTGCCGGACTCCAGGGAGCGGGCCATCCGCATGGCGCTTGCCATGCGGGGTCGGGTCGACGGGCTCGTGCCCCGATGGCGGCAGCGCGGCTACGACCTCCACTACGGTGTGGGCATTGCCCACGGCGCAGCGACGCTGGGCGCCATCGGCTTCGAGGGGCGCTGGGACTACGGCGCGATCGGGCCCGTGTCGAACCTCGCGGCCCGCCTGTGCGCGGAGGCGAAGCCCGGACAGGTCCTGGTGTCTCACACGTTCCTCTCCGTCGTCGAGGCGCTGGTGACGGCGGAGCCCGTGGGCGAACTCGTGCTCAAGGGCTTCGTCAAGCCCGTCTCAGCCTTCAACGTCCTGGGCCTCCGGCCCCCGGGGCTTCCGATGGCGTAGAGGGGTCATGCTACACTTCAAGGGCAGAGGATCCATGACATGGCCATCTTGAAGGTTGCGCGTCTGGGGCACCCCGTACTGAGGCAGAAGGCGCTGCCGGTGCCCGTCGATGATATCCGGTCGCCCGAGACCCAGCGTCTCATCGATGACATGGTCGAGACGATGCGCGAGTACAACGGCGCCGGCCTCGCCGCTCCCCAGGTGCACGTTCTCAAGCAGATCTGCGTGATCGAGGTCAACGAGAACCCGCGCTATCCGGAGGCTCCTGCCATCCCGCTGACCGTCCTGATCAATCCGGTGCTGACCCCGCTGACCGAGGAGATGGAGGACGGCTGGGAGGGCTGTCTCTCCGTGCCCGACATGCGCGGGATGGTGCCTCGGTACACCGCGACGCGGCTCGACGCGTATGACCGCGAGGGACGCCGCATCGAGGGCGAGGCGAAGGAATTCTTCGCCCGCGTCATCCAGCACGAGACCGACCATCTCCACGGCGTGGTTTACCTCGACCGCATGCGCGACCTCTCGACGCTGACCCATCTCGCCGAGTGGAACAGGCACTGGCTGGGCGCCCAGGAGCAGGACGATTAACGCTGTCGCGGTCGTCAAGGATCTGTTCTTCGTAGCGCGCATCAAGGAAACGGCCCGCATGGTCGGTACCCCGCTCACCTTCGCCCGGACCCCGGATGAGCTGACGGCAGCGCTGGCGGACGCCCCCGGCCTGGTGATCCTCGACCTGACCACCAACGGCTGGGACTACGAGCTCTTCTTCGCCGCGCTCGACGGCGCGGCGCCGCGCCCGCCGGTGCTCGGCTTCACGACCCACGCTCTTGCCCGCGTCACGCAGCCGCTCCACGCCCGGTGCACGCGCGTCGTCACGAAGGAGACGCTGACGCAGGAGCTCCCGGAGCTGCTCAAGACCGGCGTGGCGGCATGACGGCCGAAGAGTTCCTCACCGATCTGGATGGACGGAACCAGACGATCCTGAAGCGGCTGGATCCCGAATCGACGCTCAAGCCGGAAGTCGCGGGCGACCTCACGGTCCTGAACCTCCTCAAGGTCGCGCTCAAGAATGAAATCGAGGCGACCGAGATCGCCTCGCGCTGGCTCGTCACCACGGACGACATCGAGGTGAAGATGGCCTTCGCCCGCCAGGCGGGCGACGAGGCCAAGCACTACCGCATGATCGCCGACCGCCTGCGCGAGCTGGGGTTCGACGCCCGCGGCTTCAACCCGATCGCCAAGGGCTACGGCCCGCTCTTCCAGTACCTGGACACGCTGGAGAGCACCGTCGAGCGCGTGGCCGCCGGACAGTTCACGCGCGAAGCCATCGCCGTGGTGAAGAACCGCCAGTTCATCGAGTTCTGCGAGCGGGCGGGGGACAAGGTGACGGCGACCCTCTACCGCGACGTCATCGAGCCCGACGAGTACTTCCACCACCAGCTGGGCCGGTCCCTCCTCCTCCGCTTTGCCACGACTCCCGAGACGCAGGAGCTGGCGAGCCGGGCTGTTGCGCTGACGCTGTCGCTGGCGGAAGAGCTCCAGCAGGCGGCGCTCAAGACCGCCGGCATCCACCACGCCCCCGGCTGCTGATGATCGCCGACCCGCCGCTTCGCGAGTTCGCCGAGCTCACGGGGAGGCCCGACGGCCGCGTCGATCTGGCGAGAGCGGCGCTGGCCATCGCCCGCTGGGAATACCCCGGGCTGGATGTCGACGCGTATCTGGAGCGGCTGGACGCGCTCGCCCGCGGCGTGGATGGGGCGCGCCGCTCGACCGATCCCGTCGGCCGCCTCCACCGCCTGCGCGAGTACCTCTTCGTGGAACAGGGTTTCGCGGGCAACCGCGAGGACTACTACGACCCTCGCAACAGCTTCCTCAACGACGTCCTCGACCGGCGGCAGGGCATCCCGATCACGCTGAGCCTCGTGCTGATGGAAGTCGGCAAGCGCCTCGGGCTCGCCGTCGAAGGCATAGGGCTCCCGGGCCACTTCATCGCGGGGGCGCGGCTCGGCGACTCGCAGATCCTTCTCGACCCCTTCAACGCGGGCGCGCTGCTGACGCCTGAAGCGTGCGAGGAGCTGGTGGGGCGCGCCCTGGGGCGCAAGGTGGCGCTCAAGCCTGAGAACTTTGCGGGAGTGACCCGGCGGCAGTTCCTCGCTCGCATGCTCGCCAACCTCAAGCGCATCTACTGGCAGCGCGAGGCGTGGGACCGCGTCGTCGGCGTGATCGACAGGCTCCTCGTGCTCGACCCCAAGGCGGCGGGGGAGTGGCGCGATCGCGGCCTCGCCTGGAGCAACATGGGCGAGGTCCGGCGCGGGCTCGTGGACTGGGAGCGCTACCTGACCGAGTTCCCCAACGCCGCGGACCACGAGGCCGTGAAAGGCCATCTGCGGAAGGCGCGCCAGAAGCTCGCCCAGCTCAACTAGCCGTGAGGGTCCCAAGATGAGGGTCAAGGGCGGGCAGAACTTCTTCGGCTTCTCGGTCGGCATCCTCATGCTGGACACGCAGTTCCCGCGGATTCCTGGCGACATGGGCAATGCCGCGACCTTCGACTTTCCGGTCCTGTATCACAGGGTCCGCGGCGCCTCTCCCGATCGCGTGGTACGCCACGGCCAGCAGGAGCTGCTGCCGGCCTTCATCGAGGGCGCGCAGGCGCTCGAGCGCGAGGGCGTCCGCGCCGTGACCACCAACTGCGGCTTCCTCGCCAAGTTTCAGGCTGCGGTGGCGGCGTCGGTCTCCATCCCCGTTTTTACCTCGAGTCTGATGCTGGTACCTCTCGTGCACCGGATGCTGCCGCCGGGCAAGGCCGTGGGCATCATGACCGTCGACGCCTCCTCGCTTCGTCCCGAGCACTTCACCGGCGCCGGGATCACGAAAGACATCCGGACCGTTGTAGCCGGGATGGAGACCGAGAAGGAGTTCACGCGCGTGCTCCTCGACGACCAGCTCGAGCTCGACGTCGAGGTGGCCCGCCAGGAGCACCTGACGGTGGCGCGGCGCATGCTCGAGGCGCATCCGGAGATCGGCGCGATCGTGCTCGAGTGCACCAACATGCCGCCGTATCGCGCCGGGCTTCAGGCGGCGACCGGGCTGCCCGTCTTCGACATCACCACGCTGGTCCGCATGGTTCACGACGCCGTGAGCCAGGGGCTGGCGCCCCGGCCCGTGTAGCGCGCCCGCTCACCCCACGCGGGGATCGAGGGCGTCCCGCAGCCGGTCGCTGACGAGGTTGATGGCGAGCACGGTGAGGAGAATGGCGAGCCCCGGGAACGTGGGCAGCCACCACGCCACGCTGACGAAGTCCCGCCCGAGCGCGATCATCTGGCCCCACGTGGGATAGGCGCTGCCGGTGCCCACGCCGAGGAAGGACAGCGCCGCCTCCTGCAGGATGGCCTGGGCGACCTGGAGCGTGGACATCACGATGATGGACGAGAAGGTGTTGGGCAGGAGGTGCCCCAGCAGGAGGCGCGTGGGGCTCGCCCCCATGGCGCGCGCGGCCTCGACGAAGTCCTTCTCGCGGAGCGCCAGCACCTCCGCACGCACCACGCGCGTGTAGCGCTCCCAGCCGGTCAGCCCGAGCACCACGATGATGGTGACGAGGCTGGGGCCGAGCGCCGCCACGAAGGCGAGCGCCAAGAGGAGCTGGGGGAAGGACAGCGTCACGTCCACCACCGTCATGATCACGGTGTCCACGCGCCCCTCCAGGAAGCCGCTCAGGAGGCCGAGGGTGACGCCGACCGTGAGGCTCACCAGCACCGCGGCGATCCCGACAATGAGCGAGATGCGCGCGCCGTGGATGATGCGGCTCAGGATGTCGCGCCCGACCTGGTCGGTGCCGAGGAGATAGGCGGTGTTGCCGCCGTGGGCCCACACGGGCGGCGTGAAGCGGCGGATCAGGCTCTGGCGGGCGGCATCGTGGGGCGCCACGTACGGGGCGAAAATGGCCGCTCCGATCACCACGAGGAGGATGAAGGCGCCAGCGATGGCTGCGGGATTGCGGGCGAGCTTCCGCCACGTGCGCGAACCCTCGGCGCCGTGGGCGGCGCCCTCGTGAAGGGTGACGGTGGGCGGGGCGAGCGTGCCGATGGACACGGCCCGCTCAACGCACCCGGATCTGCGGGTTGAGATAGATGTAGAGGAGATCGACCGCGAAGTTCACGAGCACCACGAGGAGAGCGATGACGAAGACGCCCGCCTGGACGATCGGGAAGTCGAGCTGGCGGATGGCGCTGACGATGAGTCGGCCCAACCCCGGCACCGCGAACACCGTCTCGGTGATGATGGCGCCGCCGAGCAGCAGGCCGAACTGGAGCCCCGCCACGGTGACGAGCGGCAGCGCGGCGTTGACCAGGGCGTGGTGCCAGATGACGATCCACTCGGAGACGCCCTTGGCGCGGGCGGTGCGCACGTAGTCGAGGTTGATCACCTCGATCATGCTCGAGCGGACGATGCGCAGGAGGAGCGGCGTCGAAAAGGTGGCCAG
>Ga0209109_10002168_pt1 | contig 10781 bp, 8 predicted proteins | sample Rifsed10ft2_FD_184004 | JGI IMG/M metagenome (GOLD analysis project Ga0209109, IMG submission 184004) | Soil microbial communities from Rifle, Colorado, USA - sediment 10ft 2 (version 2) | ecosystem: Environmental > Terrestrial > Deep subsurface > Rock core/Sediment | place: Rifle, Colorado... | reverse complement strand
CTTACGATGCGGCACGGCTGGAAGACCTTGCTCGAGAGTTCGGACCCGAACAATTCGGGACGGTGATCCAGGCCCTCAACGCCAGTTACCTGGTCCAGCGGCTCTCGACCGAAATCGGCCAGGCCGCGGGACGCATCTCCGAATTGGTCCGCGCCCTCAAGGGATACTCCTACCTGGACCAAGGTCCGGTTCAGCCGGTGGACGTCCACCAAGGGCTGGAGGACACCCTGATGATCCTGCGCGGGAAACTGAAGCCGGGGATCAGCGTCCGGCGGGAGTATGCCGACGGCCTGCCGCGCATTCAGGGCTATGGAAGCGAACTCAACCAGGTGTGGACCAACCTGATTGACAACGCGCTGGATGCGCTGGACGGCGCCGGCGAGATCGTGCTGAGGACCCGCAACGAGGGCGATTGGATCATTGTGGAGGTCAACGACACCGGCCCTGGAATTCCAGAGGAGCTCCAGGGGCGGGTTTTTGACCAATTCTTCACCACCAAGGAGCCGGGCAAGGGAACCGGGCTGGGCCTCGACATCTCCTACCGGATCGTGGTGGACAAGCACCGCGGGAACATTCGACTCAGCTCACAGCCAGGAAACACTCGCTTTGAGGTCTGGCTCCCGGTAAACTTTGAGGCTGCCGAATGAGGTGAACGCAGTATGCTGACAGCCAGGGCGCCCGACAAACGCCGTATCCTCCAAGCCGCGAAGACCCTCGCGGTGGTCGGTTTGTCCCGGCGGGAAGACCGACCGGGCTATTACGTGCCGGCCTACATGCAGGCCGCCGGCTATCGGATTATTCCGGTGAACCCCAATCTGGACGAGGCGTTGGGTGAGAAGGCCTATCCGGACTTGCTATCCATCCCCGAGCCGGTCGACGTGGTCGTAATTTTTCGCCGCAGCGAAGATGTGCCCCCGGTGGTGGAACAGGCGATCCAGATCGGTGCTAAGGTGGTGTGGATGCAGCTTGGTATCATCAACGAGGCGGCCGCCGAACGGGCCCGGGCGGCCGGCCTTGAGGTGGTAATGGATTCTTGCATTAAGATCGACCATCAACGCTTGATCCGAGGCGGCTGAATCCAGCGATGTTCTGGCAGCTCTTGCTCGCCCACTTCCTGGCCGACTTTCCACTCCAACCGATGTGGCTGGTGCGCTCCAAACGATTCTTCTGGGGCCTGGCGGTGCATGGGACGGTCCACTTCCTGACTCTGTTGCTGGTGGTAGGCAGTGCCCGGCGAGTCATTTGGCCCCAGCTGCTTGGCCTGGCACTCATCCACTTCGCAATCGACGGTCTCAAGTACAGCCTCGGCACCCGGCGCCCGAGCTGGGTAACTGCTCCCTACTTTATCGATCAGGGCGTCCATTTCTTGTCGGTGCTGCTGGTCGCCAGGTGGATCGAGTCGCTCGGGCCCGAGCTCCCGCTGGCGATCACGCCAGCTCTGGCAATCATTGCCAGTGCCTATGTTGTGGTGACTCATGTCTGGTTCGTCACCGAGAAGACCCTGGCCCACGCTGAAACCGGCTATCGTTCCGAGGTCGAGAACTCGCTGTGGCCGCGCATGCTGGCGCGGGCAGCCTTCCTGAGCGGATTGCTCGTCTTGCTGGTCGGCCGCGCTGTTCCGCTGCTTGCCCTGGGAACGACGGTCCGGCTGCCATACTACAAGGACACCCACTGGCGCCGGGCCCTTATCACGGACCTGCTGGTTGCAGTCCTGACGGCGGTCTTCGTTCGGCTTGCGGCCGGCCCGCTCTGACCAACGGCCGAAGAGCCTCCGGCCCCACGCCTCCGAAGCGGGCCGCCCCGGATGTGAACTACCAGCAAATCTTCTCCCCGACCGCGCAATGTTGAAGCTGCTTCAGATCCGCCCCGGAGAAGGCCGGCCTGCCTTGCTGCTGGTCCTGCTGATGTTGGTCCCCTCTGCAGGCGGGGCGATCAGCTCTCCGGGCATCGACGCACTGTTCTTCGCTCGGGTCGGCGTCGAGTACCTCCCCTACATGTACATGCTGCTCGGGGTGGTCACCCTGGCAGCCTCCCTCGTCGTTACCGGGCTGCTTGGTCGGCTCTCCAAGAAGCAGCTGTACTTCGCGATTCCACTATTGCTTGGCTTGATCATGCTGGCCGCCCGTCTGCTGATCGCCTTCGACCTGCCCTGGGTCTATCCGGCCTTATGGCTGGCGATGTATCTCATGTGGACGCTTCAGTACTTGGTCATCTGGGGCTCGGCCAGCATGGTCTTCGACACCCGCCAGGCCAAGCGGCTGTTCCCCTTGTTCGCCGCCGGCGGTATTTTGGGAACCGCGACCGGTGGGTTGATCACCAAGCCCTTGGTTGGTTGGGTCGGTTCAGAGAATCTGCTCTTCGCCTGGGCCCTGGCTTTCTTTCTTCAGGCGACCCTGATGCGGCCGCTGATCGCCGGTGTGCGGGAGACCCCCTTTCGTTCGCGGTGGGAGCGTCCTTCCTTCACCCGCGACCTCCAGCGCGGAGCTCAAGTCGTGCGCCGCTCGGAGCTCCTGGGGTGGATGTCCGCCGGGGCTTGCCTGCTCGGGGCATTGCTGTTTTCGGTGATCTTTCCATTCTCGAAAGCGGTGACGGTTCAGTTCGAGAGCGAAGACGCCATCGCCGGCTTTTTGGGAATCTTCCAGGGAGCAACTACGGTGGTCGCCTTCCTGGTCTCCCTCTTTATGGCCAATCGGCTCTTTGCGCGGGTCGGCTTTATGGGCGCTTTATTGGGCTACCCGATGATCTATCTGGTCGGGTTCGGGACTGTTGCGATTGGTCCATCTCTGGTTGGGCTGGCGGGGCTGCGGTTCATGCAGATGGTGTGGCGCCTGGCGCTCTTCGACCCTGCGTTCCAGGCCGTTCTCGGTCTCGTTCCTCCTGACCAGCGAGAGGCGGTCCGAGCCTTCATCGACGGCGTCCCCAAGCAGGCCGGGGTGGTGCTGGCCGGGTTGATCCTGGCCGTCGGCAACCGCCTCCTGCAGCCCGCCCAACTCTATTTGCTCAGCGCGGGGATCGCGGGTGGCGGGTTGTTGGTTTTCTGGCGTGCCCGGCACGCCTACCGGGGCGCGTTGGGCCAGGCCCTGCAGGCCGGGCACCCGCAAATCTTCTTCAGCACGGAGCAACCATTTGGAGGCTTTCAGCAGGACGCGGCGGCCATCGCGGCGGCAGTAAACGGGGTGTCCGATCCGGATCCGGCCATTCGGCGGGTCGCGGCTGAGATCTTGGGGAACCTGGATGTTCCGGAAGCCATCCCCGCTCTAGTCGCTGGTCTGCGGGATCCTGATCCGATCGTGCGGGCCGCGCTGCTGCGCGCCCTCGGGCGGGCAGGGGCGCAAGACGCACTGCTGGAGATCATCGCCGCCCTCAATGACCCGGAGCCGCAGGTCCGGCTGGAGGCCGTTCAGACTGCCCGGACCCTGGCGCGCTATCGGCAGGGGCTGCTGGCGCTGGTTGAGCGCCTGCTGGAAGATCCGGCCCCGGAGGTGCGCAGCTGTGTGGCGGTCATCCTGCTCGCCGAAGGCCCACACTCAGGGGCAAGCCAGGTCTTACGCGAAATGTTGGACAGCGGGGAGCCTCAAACCCGGAAATCGGTCCTTGACTCGGTGGCGCGTTGGGGAACTATGGCCGGTTTCGAGCTGGCACACGACTGCCTCACGGATCCTCATCCGGCAGTCCGCCATGCGGCAGTCGGCGCGCTCGCCCACAGCGATCCGCGGCGGGCACTGCCTCATTTGATTCAATCGATGGGTGACGAAGACCGCTCCGTTCGGGAGGCCGCTGCGGCCCAGCTCGGCGAGCTCGGTTCTCCTGCGCTGGCTCCGGCCCTCGACGCGCTCCACGACCCACGGCTGGTGGAAGGGGCCTTGCTTGCGCTGCAGAGCCTTCCTGCCCGGCGGGAGCTGCCCAGGCTGCGGGCATTCGCGCAGGACCGGTCCCGGCTGGCACAGCATTACCTTGAGCTTTGGAGTGGCGTGATGGTCAGCAACACCCCGGGCCCAGCGACCGAGCTCTTCTCCGATGCGCTGCTTTTCAGTGCCCGGCGCGCCGCCCGTCAAGCCATTCGGGCGATCGGAGTGCTGAGCGACCCGGCCGCGGTTTCGCTCGCTCTCGAGAATCTGGAGAACCGGGAAGCCGGCCAGCGCGCGAATGCGATGGAAATGCTCGATTCACTGGGCGAGCGCCAATCGGTAGGGCCGCTGCTGCGAATCTGGGAAGCCCAACCTGCTCCTGCCTCGGCCGGGTCCATCGGAACATGGCTGGAGCGTGGCCTGGAAGACCCGGATCCCTGGGTGCGGGCCTGCGCGGCTTTGGCCGCCGGAGAATCGCAGGACCCTGCTCTTGAGTCCCAGCTGATACTTCGGGTGCGGTCTGACCCCGACGCCCTGGTTCGGGAGACCGCCGCCAGATCCCTCAATGGAGGCTTAGTCATGGAGACCCTGCCGACACTCTCGACCCTGGAGCGCATCCTGTTTCTCCGCCGGGTGCCACTCTTCGCCGACCTCTCGCCCGCCGAACTCAAGCAGGTTGCCTTGATTGCGAGTGAATTCTCCTTCAGCCAATCCGAGCTGCTGGCCCGGCAGGGTGAGGCGGGCGACGAGATGTATATCATCCTCGAGGGGGAGATCGAAGTCTCGGTCGACGGCCCCGCAGGCAGACGCGAGGTGCTCGCCCGCCGCGGCCCGGGAGAGTGTGTCGGGGAGATGTCGATCATCAGCCGTGAACCGCGCATGGCCTCCTTGACCGCGGCCAGCGATCTGCGCATCTTGCGCATTGCCCAGAAGGAATTCGAGGGAATCCTGCGCGAGCGGCCGCAAACCGGCCTGGCCGTGATGCGAGTGCTCATCAAGCGGCTGAAAGAGGCCCATGGGGCCACACCCACGCCGTAGCAAGCGCTCCACTTCTGCCAATCTCTGTTTGAGCTAAGGGGACCCATTCCGGGCGGAGCTCGACCGGCGTCATCCTGCTGGTACCGCCCGGCTATGGTTCGCCTTTCCGGCCGGGGCCGATAATTGCAGGATATGCCGTCGCCCGGACGCCCGTTTCCGGGTGAGCGGCGCATCCCCTATGGACGAGATTACCCGCCCCGGCCAGCTGCGCCGACCTCGCCGCAGCCATCCCGTTCGGACAACCCTGCTGATCGGCATGGTCATCGTCCCGCTGTTGTCGGCATTGACCTTCGCCGGGTTGGCCTACGCTTCTACCCACACGATACGGCTGGCGCCGGTCAGCTCCGAAGTGCTCGAGCTGATCGCAGCCAGGCTGCTCCCGGCTCCAGCCACCCCCGCGCCCGCTCCAAGCCCGACCGCTCTGCCAACCTTCCTACCCCCGATTGTTCCGGAGTCAGGCCTGGTCCCTGCCCCGTCGCAAGCCCCGATCGAGAGCCCGACCCCAGCGGCCACTGCGACGGCTGAACTCACTGCTTCACCGACCGCAACGCCCAGTCCGAGCCTGACCCCGACCTTTACCAGCACACCCACCTTCACCGCCACCCCGACCGGCACGGCTACCCGGACCCCATCGCCGACTGCCACCCGCACCAGCTCGCCTACCGCCACCCGCACTCCGTCACCCACGGCCACTCGCACTCCCACTCTCCCGGCGACCTCGACCGCAACTCGCACACCGACCCTCGCGGCGACGTCAACCAGCGGCTCCCCGGGCCCCTCAGCGACCCCTTCGGCGACGCTCGCCGCCTCGCCCAGCTCGACCTCGGATCCAAGCTGCAGCCCGACCGGGAATACCGGGTTCGAAAACACCCTGCTGGGCTTGATCAACAACGAGCGCGCGGCTCAAGGCCTTCCGGCCTATGCTGCGCAGGGGCAGCTCCAGAACGCGGCTCGGCTGCACAGCACCGACATGGCCTGCAACGGTTTTTTCTCCCACACGGGTTCGGATGGGTCTACGGTAGGCATGCGGGTCAATGCTCAAGGCTACAGCTGGTCGTGGGTCGGGGAGAACATCTTCGCCGGCACCAGCGCCACGCCGCAGTCTGCCTTTGACTGGTGGATGAACAGTGCCCCCCACCGGGCCAACCTGCTCAGCCCCAACTACACCGAGATCGGGCTGGGCTATATCTACGAGGCCGGCAGTCCCTTCGGCGGGTACTTCACCGCGGTCTTCGCTCGGCCCTCGTCCTGACCGCGACTCCCGACTGCTACAATCAGTCGCCATGCGGCGGGCGGTATTTCTGACTTCGCCGGAGCTCTGGCAGCGGGGGCATGGGCCGCAGCATCCGCTGAAGCCCGAGCGCCTGCAGCGCACCTTCGAGCTGCTCAGCGAATACGGCGCATTCGCCGCGCCCAATGTGCAGGTCAGGCAGCCGCACCTGGCCGAGCCGGAAGAGCTGGCGCTGTTCCACACCCAGGACTACATCCGGGTGACTCGGGCACTCAGCGCAGGTGAGTTGACCTTGCCGGCCGGCAGCTATGGTTTCGGCCCGGGCGACAACCCGATCTTCTCCGGGATGTACGAAACGGAAGGGTTGAAGGTTGGGAGCGCCCTGCAGGGCGCCGAACTGCTCTACAACGGGGATTGCGAGGTGGCCTTCAGCTACAGCGGCGGGCTGCACCACGCCGGCCCGGACTTCGCCTCCGGTTTCTGCGTATTCAACGACTGCGCGGTCGCAATCCAGTGGCTGCTGGAGCGGGGGTTGCGGGTGGCTTACATCGACATTGACGTTCACCACGGTGACGGAGTCCAGAACGCCTTCTACGACAGCGACCGGGTGCTCACCATTTCGCTGCATCAGGACCCGCGCACACTGTTTCCCGGCACCGGTTTCGTCGAGGAGATCGGCCGGGGCGCCGGGACCGGGTACAGCGTCAATGCCCCCCTGCCGCCGCTGACCTTCGACGCAGCCTACCTGCGGGCGTTCGAGGCCATCGTGCCGCCGCTGCTGCAGCGCTTCTCGCCCGACATCGTGGCAACTCAATTGGGCTTAGATACCCATTTCACGGACCCGCTTGCGAACCTGGCCCTCACGACCCAGGCCCATCTGGCCCTGTTCCAGGCACTAGACGGTTTGTCGCCGCGCTGGCTGGCCTTTGGCGGTGGTGGCTACGCCATCGATCTGGTCCCGCGCTCGTGGGCATTGGCATTCGGGGTGATGTCGGGGCAGCAATTGCCGGAGGAGCTGCCGGTAGACTACCTGGGCCGCTATGGTGGCGCCTGGCTGCACGATCAGGCCGGGCCCGAGATCAGCCCAACCCTTCGATCGCATGTGGAGCGGTCAGTCGACGACGTGATCCACGACGTCAGACGGATCCACCAGCTCGGGTAAGCCTGCCATCCCGCCACCTCAGTCGCCGCGACCATGGATCGGCTGCTGGACTCCGCATCAGTGGCTACCGAGCTCACCGCGTCAGCGGCTCTTGAATCCCCCCTATCTCGGCTCGTCGACTGTCAATGCAAGAGCTTCTTATTGATACTTTAGCCAACTTGTGGGAATTTTGGGCTCTTTTATTGGCAAGTAAGGCACGAACTGCCAATAACTGAGGTCCTTATTGGCAGTTTGGCGCTGAGAGATAGATCCAGATCGATTTCGCGACAGCACCGCCGGTCTCAGAACTGGATCGGCCCGCCCGGCAGCACGGTCGAGAACTCGCCGTACGTGCCGCCTCCGGTGGATGCCATGCTGGCGGGATTGGACATGCTGGAGCGCTACGTTCACGGTCCGGACGATCTTCCAGTGCTGGTCCGAGTCGGCCTGATCCACTATCAATTCGAGGCGATCCACCCGTTCCTTGACGGCAATGGCCGGATCGGCCGCCTGCTCATTGCCCTGCTCCTGGTCCACTGGGATCTGCTGCCCCATCCCTGGTTGTACTTGAGCGGCTATTTCGACGCCAACCGTCAGGCTTACTACGACGGGCTGCTGGGCGTTAGCGCACGGGGTGATTGGGAAGCGTGGCTGCTTCTGTTCCTGGAAGCGGTTGCGCGCCAGTCAGACGAGGCCGCGGCGGCCCTCGACCGATTGGAAGCACTCCGGAAGCATTATCAGGCGATGCTGCGCGACGAGCGCTCCGCAAGCAGGCTCATGCAGGTGGGCGATTTCTTGCTTGGCCATCCGATGGCGACCGTTCGACAAATCGAGCGGGGAATTGAGGCGAGGGACTTCAAGGTCGCCCAGCGCTACGTTGAGAAGCTCGTCGAGCGCGGAGTGCTGCGGGAGTTCACCGGTCGAAAACGCAACCGGATCTACCGCGCCGATCAGATCTTCGAGGCGATCGAGGGCAGGCTCGAGATCTGAGACCTGACCGCACCAAAATTAGGTATGCCCCAGGCGCGAATCGAACGCGCAACCTTGGCCTTAGGAGTGCCCTGCTCTATCCTTTGAGCTACTGGGGCCGTTTCGGATTATATCTCCCCGCCTGATCCTTGCGGGCAACCTGCGACCGAGGCTCCGCGCTTCAGCGCTTCGCTAGTTCAATCATGTAAGGCGTGACCCGCTCCTCGCGGCCAGGCAGCTTGAGCGGCTTCAGCTTCTTGGCCTCCACCCCCTTCAATTCACTAAAAGTGTCCTGGCTGAACAGGATCTGTCCGCTTTTGGCGACGTCCTGTAAGCGCTTGGCCACGTTGACTACGTCTCCGACGACGGTGTAGTCCATCACTTGCTCGGAGCCGATGTTGCCGACGATCGCCTCGCCCGAGTGCAGGCCAATTCCGAGTCCGAGGCCCTCCAAATCGACATCCGGATTCTCCCGCAACTTGGCGAAGAGCCGCTGCATCTCGACCGCCGTGGCCACCGCCCGCTGGGCGTCGTCTTCGCCCGCCACCGGGGCGCCGTAGAACGCCATCAGCCCGTCCCCAAGGTATTTGTCGAAGGTGCCCTTGTGAGCGAAGACTACTTTGCTGACGGCCTGGAAGATGTGATTCAAGGTCCGGATGACCTCCGGGCCGGTGTGCAGCTCGGTGTAGCGAACGAATCCCCGGATGTCGGCAAACAGCACGGTCACCGGCCGGGTCTCGCCAAACAGCTTGAGGTGCCGTTCCGGGTCAGTCAGGATTACATCGGCCACGTCTTCCGCGACGTAGCGGTCCAGTACCTGTCTGAGCAGCGCGTTGCGCGATTCCACCTCGTCGTGCAATCGTTTGATGCGGAGCAGCGAGCGCACCCGGGCCAGCAGCACGATCGAGCTGTACGGTTTGGTAATGAAGTCGTCAGCTCCGGCCTCGAAGGCATTGAGTTTCTCTTCTTCACTGTCGAGGGCGGTGATGATGACCACCGGCACGAAGCGGGTCGCGGGCGTGTTCTTGAGTTTGTGGCAGAGTTTCAGTCCATCCAGCCGCGGCATCTGGACGTCGATCAGCGCCAGATCGGGGGGCAGATTCAAAGCCAGCCGCAGCGCGGTCTCGCCGTCGGCCGCGGTGACCACCTCACAGCCGGAGGTCGTCAGGTAGGCCTGCAGCAGGTCCCGGTTCAGCCAATCGTCGTCCGCCACCAGGATCCGCGGCTGGCGCCCAAAGGCCGACGACAGGTCCATCGCTGCATCTTGCAGCGTCCGCGCATTCCTCATCGTTCGCGCCGACCGGATCTCAATCTAGCTGCCCGGTGGCGATAGCCTGCTTCACCTCGCCAATCGCTTGAGTGACTTTGATGTCCCGTGGGCAGGCCACCGTGCAGTTGAAGATTGTTCGGCAGCGCCAGACCCCCATCTGCTCGCCCAGAATCTCCAGCCGCTGCCCGGCCGCCGCGTCCCGGCTGTCAAAAATGAAACGGTGGGCCTGGACGATCGCGGCCGGTCCCACATACTCGCCGTCCGCCCAAAAGGAGGGGCAGGAGGTGGTGCAGGCCGCACACAGGATGCACTTGGTGGAGTCGTCGAAACGGGCCCGCTGCTCCGGGCTCTGCAGGCGCTCCCGCTCGGGAGATGGGTCCTCGTTGATGAAGAACGGCTTGACCGATCGGTAATGGGCCCAGAACGGTTCCATGTCCACAATCATGTCTTTCACGACCGGCAGCCCGAGCAAAGGTTCCACAGTGATCGAGCTTCCCACGTCCCGCACCAATACTTTGCAGGCCAGCCGGTTCACACCGTTAATTCGCATCGCGTCGGACCCGCAAATCCCGTGACCGCAGGACCGCCGGTAGGCCAGACTTCCATCTTGGAACCACTTGACCTGGTTCAGCACATCCAGCACCTGGTCGTGCGGCTCGGCCTCGACCGTGTAAGTCTCGAAGTGGGCCTGCTGGTCGACTTCCGGATTGAACCGCCGGATCCGTACTTCTACTTGCATCCAAGCTCTCTCACTGGCAACCTTCAATACACTCGGGCCTGCGGCTGCCACTTGGTAATGGTGACCGGCTTGTAGCGAAGCGCGATCTTGCCCTGCTCCAGGTAGGCCAGGCTGTGCTTCAGCCAGTGCTCATCGTCCCGCTCTCGGTAGTCCTCCCGGGCGTGGGCCCCGCGGCTCTCGGTCCGATTGAGTGCCGAAACTGCGGTGACCTCGGCAATATCCAGCAGGCAGCCCAGCTCCCAGGCCTCCAGCAGATCGGTATTGAACACTTTACCCGGGTCGTCGAGCCGCACCTGTTGATAACGATCCTTTATTTGGCGGATCTTGTCGACTGCCCCGCTCATCCCATCCTCAGTGCGGAAGACGCCCACCTGTTCGAACATGACCTGCTGCAGCTCCTTGCGCAGGCCGGCGACTTTCTCTGAGCCTCGGGCCGAGCGCAAGCGCTCAAGCTGGTCCCGCACCCGTCCCTGCGGGTCGGCCGGCGGCGGCAGCCGTTCGGCCCGCGCCGCATACTCGGCGGCCCGTCTGCCGCACTCGCGGCC
>Ga0209109_10002166_pt1 | contig 10783 bp, 10 predicted proteins | sample Rifsed10ft2_FD_184004 | JGI IMG/M metagenome (GOLD analysis project Ga0209109, IMG submission 184004) | Soil microbial communities from Rifle, Colorado, USA - sediment 10ft 2 (version 2) | ecosystem: Environmental > Terrestrial > Deep subsurface > Rock core/Sediment | place: Rifle, Colorado... | reverse complement strand
GGCGCGCTGTGGCCGCCGGTGGTGCAGCACTTCTTCGACACGGCCGGCTGGCGCCAGACCTACATCGGCGTCGGCGCGTTCTGCATCGCGGCGATGCTGCCGCTCACGTTCATGCTTCGCAGGCGCCCTCCCGGGCTTGCGCCGCAGGCGCCGGGTACCGCCTCGGGCGCGCCGCGCGATCTGGGCCTGCCGCCGCGGCTGCTTCTCGGCCTGCTCTGCGCCGCAGGCGTCGCCTGCTGCGTGGCGATGTCCATGCCCCAGGTGCACATCGTGGCCTTGAGCGGCGATCTCGGCTTCGCGGCGGCGCGTGGCGCCGAGATGCTCTCGCTGATGCTCGGCTTCGGTATCGTCAGTCGCCTCACTTTCGGCTGGATCTCGGATCGCATCGGCGGCTTGCGCACGCTTCTGCTGGGCTCCACTCTCCAGGCGATCGCGCTCGGTCTGTTCCTCCCCGCCGAGGGCCTGACTTCGCTTTACGTGGTATCGGCCCTGTTCGGCCTGTTCCAGGGCGGCATCGTGCCCTCCTACGCCATCATCGTGCGGGAATACTTCGACCCCAAGGTCGCGGGCGCTACGGTGAGCGTGGTGCTCACGTCAACCCTGTTCGGCATGGCGCTGGGCGGCTGGATGTCGGGCGCGATCTTCGATCTCACCGGCTCATACCGCGCCGCGTTCCTCAACGGCATCGCCTGGAACCTGCTCAACATGGCGATCGCGGCGGCGCTCTTGCTGCGCGCGCGAAAGCGGCTATAGTCGGGTGCGAAGGAGACCATCATGGATCTGAGCGAAAGGCTTCTGCGCCTCAAGCCCGAGGCGATGGGCGCCGAGGAATGGCACGTGCGGCTCGAGCTCGCGGCGCTGTACCGCGCGTTCGACTGGCTGGGCTGGACCGAGTCCATCTACAACCACATCACCGCGCGCGTGCCGGGCGGCGAGCGCCACTACCTGATCAACCCCTACGGCCTCAACTACAACGAGGTCACCGCCACCAACCTGGTCAAGGTGAACCTCGCCGGCAAGGTCATGGACGGCTCCCGGTACCCGGTGAACGTGGCCGGGTTCGTGATCCACAGCGCGATCCACGGCGCGCGCGAGGACGCGCACTGCATCATCCACACGCATTCCACCGCCGGCAGCGCCGTGGCGGCGAAGAAGGAAGGCCTGCGCTACGACAATTTCTACAGCGCGCTCCTCTACGGCCAGGTCGCCTACCACGATTTCGAGGGCGTCACCACGGACCTCTCGGAGCAGGCGCGGCTGGTGCGGAGCCTGGGCGACAAGAGCGTCCTCATCCTGCGCAACCACGGCCTGCTCGTCGCCTGCCCGAGCGTCCCGCAGGCCTACCTCACCTACTGGGGGTTGCTGCGCGCGTGCGAAATCCAGGGTGCGACCGACAGCATGCGCGGCGACAACCTGCCCATCCCGCAGCGCGTCCTCGACGAGACGCCGGCGCGCACGCGCGCCTTCAACGCGGACCCGCGCCCGGGCGGGCTGCCGTTCGACGCGCTGCTGCGCCGGGCGGGCATCCGCCTCGAAGACCTCATCTAACTGGAGATCCCCGGATGGACAAGCGCAGCCAGAAAGAGCGATTCGACGACGGCCTGAAGACGCGCCGCGAGGTGCTCGGCGCCGCCTACGTCGACAAGGCCATGGCGGGCGCCGACGATTTCAGCAAGCCGTTCGTCGACCTGCTCAACACCTACTGCTGGAACGACATCTGGAACCGGCCCGGCCTCGACCGCAAGACGCGCTCCCTGCTGAACCTCGCCATGCTTTCGGCGCTGGGCAAGGAGCACGAGCTGAAGCTGCACATCAACGGCGCGCTCAACAACGGCCTGAGCAAGGAGCAGATCCGCGAGGTGTTCCTGCAGGTGGCGATCTATTGCGGCGTGCCGGCGGCGGTGGTGGCTTTCCGCTGCGCGAAGGAAGTGTTCGGCAAACCCGGCAATAGTTGATTGACAGGCGGCGCGCCCCGTAGTTAGGTTCGCCTCGGGGGCGCGCTGCATGGCCAAGATCGCCGTATTCAACCAGAAGGGCGGGGTCGGCAAGACCACGACCTCGCTCAACCTCACCGCGGCGCTGGCCCGCCGCGGCTTCAATCCGCTGTCGATCGACCTCGACCCGCAGGCGCACCTGTCCTACGTCTGCGGCGCCGCCGTCGAGCGCTCCGACGATTCGGTGTTCGGCTTCTACCAGCTGTCCAAACCGCTCACTCAGCTCATCCGCCCCGCTGCCGGGGGCTGGCTCGCGATCTCCGCCCATGTCGAGCTCTCCAAGGTGGATACCCACTACGGCAAGGGGGCCAACGTCCTCAACCGCCTGAACCTCGGCATCGTGCGCGAGAACCTCAACACCGGCCGGCCGATCGTCATCGACTGCTGCCCGGTGCTCGGCGTGCTGTCGCTGTCGGCGATCTTCGCCTCCGACCGCGTGCTCATCCCGGTGTCGGCGGACTACCTGGCGCTGAAAGGCGTGCAGCAGTGCGAGAAGACGCTGCAGGCGCTGGAGCACGTGCTGAAGAAGCGCGTGGAGCGGCGCTACGTGATCACGCGCTTCGACACCCGGCGCAAGCTCTCGCACCAGATCGCCGAGGCGCTGCGGGCGCGCTTCGGCGCCGACATCTGCAGCACGCGCATCTCGGAGAACGTTTCCCTCGCCGAAAGCCCCGCCGTGCGCAAGGACGTCTTCGCGCACGCCCCGGACAGCAAGGGCGCGAAGGACTACGACGCGCTGGTCGACGAGCTGCTCGCCACGGGGTTCATCGAGGTTCGCCCTCGTCCCGGGCAATGATCGAGAGGATGCTGTCCAGGCTCGCCGCCTCGTCGCGCGGCATCGCTGTCAGCTCGCGGCACTCCACGATCTCGCAATAGGGGTACATCTGCTTGATGCGGCTCTCCGCCTGCGTGCGGTCGGTGGCCTGCACCATCAGGTTGTCCACCGGCGTGCCGCTGCGGGTGCGGATCCTGAAGGTGAACTTGGTGAGAAAGCGCGCTCCGCTCTCAGGCGGCATGGCGCTCCCGGGCGCGCAACTCCGTCTCCATCTCGCGCCGCAGGCGCACCGCGGCGGCCGACTCGTCCACGGCGACGTCGCTCCAGCGCACCGGCTGCCCGGCGGCGACGGCCTTCAGCACTTTCCAGCCGTGCGCCAGGCCGAGCGGCAGGCAGCCCTGGGCCAGCGAATCGGCGGCGGGCATGAGCCGGCCGACCACCGTGTACCCGCCCTCGCCGTCGAGCAGCTCGCCCGGCTGCAGCGCGCGCTTGGCGCACGCCACGGCGTCGGCGCGGAATCCCGTGGCGCAGCCCGTGGGCTCGCCGCGCAGCCCCACGCAGGCCACCGAGATGCCGACTTCCAGCCCGATGAGATGCCAGCGCTTGTACAGGCAGGCGTAGCGCCCGCTGTCGTCGGTCTGCACGCCGTACTCGGCGAAGCAGCGGCGGATGTACTCGCTCTCGCCCTCGAACGCCACCCACACGCCGAAGCGGATGTCGTAGTCGACCGGGGTGCCGTCCGGCTGCAGCGACGAGACCACTTCCACCTGGCCCTTGTGGTGCAGCACCCCGCCCTCGGCGCGCGGGCGCATGAGGTTGGGAATCTGGTCGATGCGTCCGGCGGGATAGGCGAGCCCGGCGGGCGCCGGGGTGAGGCCGGTTGCGTTGCACACGGCGCTCGTCTCGATCGCCGGCTTCGAGCCGTCGAGGAAGGAGTTGAACATCTTCGGATTGAGGCCGCCGATCTTCGCCTGCTCGGGGGTCAGCCCGTAGTAGCCCCATACCGTTTCCGGCGTCGACTGCGCATAGTGCGCCTGCCATTTGTGGCCGCGGCCCGCGGCCACCACGGGAAAGCCCGCGGCGCGCGCCCAGTCGACGAGCTCGCAGATGAGCGCCGGCTGGTCGCCGTAGGCGAGGCTGTAGACCACCCCTGCCGCCGCAGCCTTCCTAGCCAGTATCGGCCCGCAGAATGCGTCGGCCTCCACCGTCACCATCACCACGTGCTTGCCGTGGCGGAACGCCTCCAGCGCGTGCTCGACGGCGGCGAGCGGGTTGCCGGTGGCCTCGATGACGATGTCGATCGCCGGGTGCTGCACCAGCGCGCGCCAGTCCTCGCCGAGATGCGTGCGCCGCTCCTTCAGCGCCGAGTCGAGCGAGGCCGCGGCGAAATGTGCGGGCGCCCAACCCGTGCGCTCGAGGTTGGCCCGCGCGGTCGCAGGGTTCAGATCGGCGATGCCCAGCAGGTGCACGCCCGGCGTGCGCGGCACCTGCGCGATGTACATGGTGGCGAACTTGCCCGCGCCGATCACGCCCAGGCGCAGCGGCCGGCCCTGGGCCTCGCGTTCCTGGAGCTTCGCGTGCAGGTTCATTGCGGGGCCTTTGCCTATTTCCTGCCTTCCTCGACGACCTGGAAGAATACCTCGCCGGGCTTGATCATGCCCAGCTCGTAGCGCGCGCGCTCCTCGATCGCCTCCAGCCCCTGCTTGAGATCGCGCACCTCGGCTTCCAGGGCCGTGTTGCGCGCTTCGAGCTGCCCGTTCTTGTCCCGCTGCGCCCAGACCTGGCGATCGACCTCCGCCACGCGCAGCCATCCGCCCTTGCCCAGCCACAGCGGGACCTGGATGAGCAGGATGAGCGCGCCGAGGAGGCCGGCCAGGATCTTCATTTCAGCGCAGCCGCGCGAAGGCCTCCCGGCCCGGGTAGCTCACCGAATCGCCGAGGTCCTCCTCGATCCTGAGCAGCTGGTTGTACTTGGCAACGCGGTCCGAGCGCGACAGCGACCCGGTCTTGATCTGCAGCGCGTTGGTGCCCACCGCGATGTCGGCGATGGTGGTGTCCTCGGTCTCGCCCGAGCGGTGCGAGATCACCGCGCCGTAGCCCGAGCGCTTGGCGAGCTCGATGGCGGCGAAGGTCTCGGTCAGCGTGCCGATCTGGTTCACCTTGATCAGGATGGCGTTGGCGACGCCGCGCTTGACGCCTTCGCGCAGCGTGCGCACGTTGGTGACGAACAGGTCGTCCCCCACCAGCTGCAGCTTCGCGCCCAGGCGCTCGGTGAGCAGCTTCCAGCCGTCCCAGTCGTCCTCCCCCAGGCCGTCCTCGATCGACACGATCGGATAGCGCGCGGCGAACGCGGCGAGGTAGTCGCACATCTCCTGCGCGTTGAGCTGCAGCTTCTCGGAGGCGAGCTGGTAGCGCCCGTCCTTGTGGTACCCGGTGGCGGCGCAGTCGAGCGCCAGCGCCACGTCGCTGCCCGGCTTGTAGCCCGCCTTCTCCACCGCCTCGAGGATCAGCTCCAGGGCCGCGGCGTGCGTCGGCAGGTCGGGCGCAAAGCCGCCTTCGTCGCCGACCGCCGTCGACGAGCCCCGCTCGCCGACGAGCTTTTTCAGCGCCTGGAACACCTCGGCGCCGCAGCGCAGCGCGTCGCTGAAGCTCTTCGCCCCCACCGGCACGATCATGAACTCCTGGATGTCGAGGTTGTTGTTGGCGTGCGCGCCGCCGTTGATCACGTTCATCATCGGCACCGGCATCTGCATCGGGCCGGAACCGCCGAAATAGCGGTACAGCGGCAGGCCGGACTCCTCGGCGGCGCTCTTCGCCACCGCCATCGACACCGCCAGCAGCGCGTTGGCGCCGAGGCGCGACTTGTTCTCGGTGCCGTCGAGGTCGATGAGCGTCTTGTCGATGAATCCCTGCTCGGACGCGTCCAGGCCGACGATCGCTTCCGAGATCTCGGTGTTGATGTGCTCGACGGCCTTCAGCACGCCCTTGCCGCCGTAGCGCCGGGCGTCGCCGTCGCGCAGCTCGATCGCCTCGCGCCGGCCGGTGGAGGCGCCGGAAGGCACCGCGGCGCGGCCCATGGAGCCCGATTCGAGCAGCACGTCCGCCTCGACGGTGGGATTGCCGCGCGAGTCGAGTATCTCGCGCGCGACGACGTCTACGATGGAGCTCATGCCTGCCTCACCTTCCGTTCCAGGAATCCGTTTTTCTTCACGGCGCGGTCGAGCTGCGCCAGCGTCTCGAGCAACTCGCCCATCAGGGCGAGGGGCCAGGAATTCGGCCCGTCGCACAGGGCTTCATCGGGCCGCGGATGCGTCTCCATGAACACGCCCGCCACCCCCGCGGCGACGGCGGCCCGCGCCAGCACCGGTATGAACTCCCGCTGCCCGCCGCTCGCCTCGCCCAGGCCGCCGGGGAGCTGCACCGAGTGCGTGGCGTCGAACACCACCGGACAGCCGGTGTCGCGCATGATAGCGAGTCCGCGCATGTCGACGACAAGATTGTTGTAGCCGAAGCTGAAGCCGCGCTCGCACACCAGGATCTGCTCGTTGCCCGCGTCCTTTGCCTTGTCCACCACGTTCTTCATCTCCCAGGGGGAGAGGAACTGCCCCTTCTTGATGTTGAGCGGCTTGCCCTGGCGCGCGGCGTTGCGGATGAAGTTGGTCTGCCGGCACAGGAACGCCGGCGTCTGCATCACGTCGACGACTGCCGCCACCTCGGCGAGCGGCGTGTCCTCATGCACGTCGGTCAGCACCGGCACGCCTGTTTGCCTGCGCACCTTCTCCAGGATGCGCAGGCCCTCCTCCATGCCGGGTCCGCGGTAGCTGCGGCCCGAGGAGCGGTTCGCCTTGTCGAACGAGCCCTTGAAAATGTAGGGCATTCCCAGGCGCACGGCGTGCTCCTTCACCCGGCCGGCGACCTCCAGGCACAGCCCCTCGCTCTCCAGGGTGTCGGGCCCGGCGATGAGAAACAGCGGCTGGTCGAGCCCGGCTTCGAACCCGCACAGCTTCATGCCGCGACGGCCGAGAGCGGGGCTCCGGGGGGCGAGCGCTTGACACGCGCGCGCTGCTCGATGGCGGCCTCGACGAACGCCTTGAACAGGGGATGGCCCTTGCGCGGCGTCGAGCTGAACTCGGGGTGGAACTGCACGCCGACGAAAAACGGGTGCCCCGGCAGCTCCATGATCTCGGGCAGCTGCTCGCTCGGCGTGCGCGCCGCCACCTTGTAGCCCTTCGCCTCGAGCTGCGGCACGTAGACGTTGTTCACCTCGTAGCGGTGGCGGTGGCGCTCGTTCACCTCCGCGCCGTAGATCCGATGCGCGAGCGTCCCCGGCTCGACCGGGCACTTCTGGGCCCCCAGGCGCATGCTGCCGCCGAGGCCGCTCTGCTCGTCGCGGCGCTCGATGCGCCCGGTGCGGTCGAGCCACTCCGTGATCAGCGCCACGACCGGGTGCGGGGTGTCGCGGTCGAACTCGGTGCTGTTGGCGCCCTCCAGGGCGCACACGTTGCGCGCGAACTCGATGGTCGCGAGCTGCATGCCGAGGCAGATGCCGAGGTAGGGCACGCCGTTCTCGCGCGCATAGCGGATGGCGCGCATCTTGCCCTCGGTGCCGCGCTTGCCGAAGCCGCCGGGCACGAGGATCGCGTCCATCTTCTCGAGCATCGCCGTGCCCTTCGCCTCGACCTCCTCGGAATCGACGTAGTGCACGTTGACGCGGCTGCGCGTATGGATGCCGGCGTGGCGCAGCGCCTCGTTCAGCGACTTGTAGGAATCCTGCAGGTCGACGTACTTGCCGACGAAAGCGAGGTCGATCTCGTGCTCCGGGTGCTCGAGCGCGTATACCAGCTTGACCCACGGCTGCAGGTCGGCGGCGCGCGCCAGGATCTGCAGCTTGTGGCAGACGATCTCGTCGAGCATCTGCTCGTGCAGCATCATCGGAATCTTGTAGATCAGGTCCACGTCCCAGGCGGAGATCACCGCCTCTTTCTGCACGTTGCAGAAAAGCGCGATCTTGCGTCTTTCATCATCCGGCAGCGGCCGGTCGGTGCGGCACAGCAGCGCGTCGGCCTGGATGCCGATCTCGCGCAGCTCCTTGACAGAGTGCTGCGTAGGCTTGGTCTTGATCTCGCCGGCGCTGGCGATATACGGCACCAGCGTCAGGTGGATGTAGCAGACATTGTTGCGCCCGAGGTCCAGGCCCATCTGGCGGATCGCCTCGAGGAACGGCAGCGACTCGATGTCGCCGACCGTGCCGCCGATTTCCACGATGGCGACGTCGGCGTCGCCCGCGCCCTTCTTGATGTAGTGCTTGATCTCGTCGGTGATGTGCGGGATCACCTGCACCGTGCCGCCGAGGTAGTCGCCGCGGCGCTCCTTCTTGATCACCGACTCGTAGATCTGGCCGGTGGTGAAGTTGTTGGTGCGGCGCATCTTGGTGCTCTGGAAGCGCTCGTAGTGCCCGAGGTCGAGGTCGGTCTCGGCGCCGTCCTCGGTGACGAACACCTCGCCGTGCTGGAACGGGCTCATGGTGCCCGGGTCCACGTTGATGTACGGGTCCAGCTTGATGTTGGTGACGCGGATACCGCGCGACTCGAGGATCGCGGCGAGGGAGGCGGCGGCGATGCCTTTCCCCAGAGAGGAAACTACACCACCGGTTACGAATACATACTTAGTCATTGACCCACGGCGTGTAGGGATGGAGGAGTCTACAGGAACTCCCCCGCCGCTACAAATCCGCGAGCTCCCGGCGATCGCGAAAATGCTCCAGCGCCTCCGGATTGGCGAGCGCCTCGACGTTCTGCACCGGCCGGCCGTGCACCACGTGGCGCACGGCGAGCTCGACGATCTTGCCCGACTTGGTGCGCGGGATGTCGCCGACCTGCAACACCTTGGCCGGGACGTGGCGCGGCGTGGTGTTGTCGCGGATGCGCTTCCTGATGCGGTTGGCGAGCGCGTCGTCCAGCTGCAGGCCCTCCTTTAGCTTGACGAACAACACGACGCGCACGTCGCCCTCCCAGTCCTGGCCGATGACCAGCGACTCCACCACCTCCTCCAGGCTCTCCACCTGCCGGTAGATCTCGGCGGTGCCGATGCGCACGCCGCCCGGGTTGAGCACCGCGTCGGAGCGCCCGTAGATGATGATGCCGCCGTGCGCCGTGATCTCGCACCAGTCGCCGTGGCGCCACACGTTCGGGTACTTCTCGAAGTAGGCGGCGCGGTACTTGGCGCCGTCGGGGTCGTTCCAGAAACCGACCGGCATCGCCGGAAAGGGCCGCGTGCACACCAGCTCCCCCTTCTCGCCGACGAGCGAGCGCCCCGCCTCGTCGAACACCTCCACGGCGAGCCCCAGGCCCTTGCACTGGATTTCGCCGCGCCACACCGGCAGGATCGGGTTGCCGAGCACGAAGCAGCTGACGATGTCGGTGCCGCCGGAGATGGAGCTGAGGCACACATCGTCCTTGATGCTGCGATAGACGTAGTCGAAGGCCTCCGGCAGGAGCGGCGAGCCCGTCGAGAGGATGGCGCGCAGGCCCTCCAGGCGGTGCGTCGCCCTCGGTTGCAGGTCGATCTTGGCGATGGCGTCGATGAACTTGGCCGAGGTGCCGAGGTGCGTCATGCCTTCGGCATCGGCCATGTCGAAGACGATGCGGCCGCGGCTGACGAAAGGCGAGCCGTCGTATAGGAGCAGCGCCGCCCCGGCCGCGAGGCCCGACATCAGCCAGTTCCACATCATCCAGCCGAGCGTGGTGAAGTAGAACACGCGATCGCCCGCCCGCACGTCGCTGTGCAGGAGGTGCTCCTTCAGGTGCTGCAGCAGCGTGCCGCCGGTGCCGTGCACGATGCACTTCGGCACGCCCGTGGTGCCGGAGGAGTACAGGATGTAGAGCGGGTGATCGAACTCGACCTGCTCGAAGGCGATGGCGGCGGGCTGGAACGGCGCGGTGAAATCGCCGAAGCCGCCCTCGTAGAGCGCCGTCACCGGCTTGCGCACGCTTGGCAGCCCGGCGAGGATCTGCTCGTTCTTCGCGCGCAGGTCGAATTCCTTGCCGCCGTAGAAGTAGCGGTCGGCGCAGAACAGCACCTTGGGCTCGATCTGGCCGAAGCGGTCGAGCACGCCCTGCACGCCGAAATCCGGCGAGCAGGAGGACCAGATGGCGCCCAGGCTCGCCGTCGCCAGCATCGCCGCGGTCGCCTCGGGCATGTTGGGCAGGTAGGCGGCGACGCGGTCGCCCTTCTCCACGCCCGCCGCGCGCAGCGCCTGCGCCAGGCGCGACACCAGATCGTGCAGCTCGTTTCGCGTCAGCCGGCGCTTCACTTCTTCTTCGCCCCAGAACGCAATGGCGAGCGAATCGTCGCGGCCGCGCAACAGGTTCTCGGCGAAATTGAGGCGCGCGTCGGGAAACCACTGCGCGCCGGGCATGCGCTCGGGGTTGAGCAGGCGCCGCGTGCCCGGCGCGCCGCGCACCTCGCCAAATCGCCACATCAGGTCCCAGAAGTCCTCGCTCTTCTCGACCGACCAGCGGTGCAGCTCGGCGTAGTCGCGCTTGCCCGCAAGATGCATGAAGCGCGCCATCCCGGTGCGCGCGGCGCGCGCCGGGTCCGGCGTCCACAGCGGCCGCGCGCTCATGCGGACGCCTCGGCGCGCTCCAGGCGCGCGCGGATGGCCTCGGGGATGCGGCGCGATTTCTGCGTCTGCATGTCGATGAACACCACCACCGCCGCGCCGTCGGCGTACGGCACGGGATCCGCGTCCACGCGCAGCTCGTAGTAAGTCGGCACGCTCGCGCCGCCCGGCGCGCCGACGTAGAGCTTCACCTCTACCGTCCCCGGGTAAGTGATGGCGCGCCGGTAGTTGCACGAGGCGTTCGCGATCACGATGCCCATGGAGTGCCACGCGTCCTCCTCGGGCACCAGGCGGTCGAACCAGCTGATGCGCGCCTGCTCCATGTAGCGGAAGTACACGGTGTTGTTGACATGGCCCACCGCGTCCATGTCGCCCCAGCGGATCGCAATGCGC
>Ga0209109_10002164_pt1 | contig 10785 bp, 17 predicted proteins | sample Rifsed10ft2_FD_184004 | JGI IMG/M metagenome (GOLD analysis project Ga0209109, IMG submission 184004) | Soil microbial communities from Rifle, Colorado, USA - sediment 10ft 2 (version 2) | ecosystem: Environmental > Terrestrial > Deep subsurface > Rock core/Sediment | place: Rifle, Colorado... | reverse complement strand
CTGTTTTCAGAAGGCCTGGATTTTTAAACTTATAACCAAGCTTCTTTATCATTACGCATGTAAAAACCTATCATAAGGTTGAGGAAAATCAATAATAGACTTGGATTGATTCGTCATGGAGTCTACCCTGAGCTAAGTCGAAGGGTTCCCCGCAGCAACTGAAGAGGGTCATTGTGAACACATTCGCAGAGCCCGCACTGAGGGAACCGAAGTGCTCAGTGTAAACTCTGTGAAGCACTCTAGTATTTATTGCCTGTTTGAAGATAAAGAAAAAATTTCAACAAATCTTTGAATGTGCTTTTATTTTTATTGAATTATTGATTTGGGCATTACGCATCTCACGGACCAAATTTGACTAAAATCTCTACTAACTTCCCAACAAATTCATCGGTATTTAAATTTCTATGATTGAACCTCAATTCCTGTTCCTTGATGTAGTATATCAAATTACCTCTAGACACACCATGATGCTTGAGTAGATGTTCTTTTAAATACCCCCAGAATCCCTCAATGCCATTGATATGAATCTTCTTACCCCTCTTCTCTTTCAAATACTCTTCTTTACTATGATCAATAACCTCATGATGATAACCCTCTCTCTTTAATCCTCGATAAGATTTCCACGTATCTGTGTAAACCTCACTCTCAAGAACAATCCTGCCCTTAATGATATCTTGAAGGGTTTTCTTACCTACATCTCCGACAAATTCTACATAGACTTGACCATTTCTCTGATATATACCAAAGACCGGTTGTTGTAGTATTTTCGCCCCTCTACCCCGTCTTACTGCGTTGATTCTTCGATACAAATCCCTTTTGTCCTTTCTTCTGTTCTTGAATTTCGGACCAACATAAGTCTCGTCAACCTCTACCTCACCACAGAACTGGTTAATCTGAGGTTGCTCATAATTGTATATAGCTTTCCTAATTAAAGAGAAACACTTATGAACCCTTTGTTGGGGTAATTTTACTTCCTTTGCAACTTTATTAGCTGTAAATTCATAAGCAAACCACCACAGAAGTTCATACCACTGATCCAAAGGGAGGAAGCTTCGTTCAAGATATGTCCTTGTCAGAAGAGAGAATTTGAAATGACAACGACGGCAGAAGAACCGATCATCGGACAGCCTTGATAATCTACGAGAATGACAACGTAAACAGTATCTTTTTTGAGGGAATTTTGCATGTCCAAAAATCCGTAATATTTTGGACATGGTTAAATTGCCGGAAAACCTTTTAAACATTGCACGAAACCATTATACTATGGTCCGTGAAATCGGTAATGCCCTAATTAATTAAAATCAATCATATCGTAGGCTTCGTAAACATTGACTTTCACATATTCCATTTATACATAATGTATAAGATGAAGGAGGTTCTAATATGGATCCAATACCTATTAAAAATGGAGATTATGAAGAGTTATGGCGTTTACAAAAATCAATACAAATCGCCCATTTGGCAAGTGACACTGCTAAAATAACTGAGTTAGGAAAAGAGATGACTGATAAAATATATAAATTGTATCCTCAATGTGTTGGTCATAAGGTCCGCTTTGACGTGTCTGCTAAGAAAATTTTTATTTGGGGATGAAAGAATAAAAATAGTGTCTGTCCCTATTTTTTCCTATTTTTTCTGAGTTACCACGAGGAAGATTGTAGGGGCTGATGCCCTCGTCAGCCCCTCGATGAATTCGTCGGGAGCTCGTTCGGGGAACGAGCCCTACAATTATATCCTTTTGTAGTTTTAACTCGGACCCATAAGTTCATAAATCTCTCTATCAGAGAGTCCAAAGTAGTGAGCAATCTCGTGTTGAAGAACTTCATAGACTTTTTCTTCTAATTCCTTTTCACTTCTACAGATTCTTTCAATATTTTTCTGAAATAGAACGATTTTATCGGGCATTCGTACAGCCTGCCATACGCTTCTTTGTGGAAGCGGGGTTCCTCTATAAAGTCCAAGAAGTATATTGCCGCCTCGAATACTAAGATGCTCTAAGTCCTCTTGTGTTGGATGGTCTTCTACAGTTATAACCATGTTTTCTATCTTTTGCTTAAATTTTTCTGGAATTTTCTGGTAAGCCCTATCTATAAGTTCTTCAAATTCTTTTCTTTCCAATTTACTTCCTTAGCATAAGTGCAAGATTTATAGAGGAGGCATTATAGACTTAGGGAATAACTTCAAATAAATATTAACATTTTAAGCCGAACTCTATTTTCTAAATATATTAGCTAATTTATTCTGAAATAATACAATGCGGCACTACGATGGTCGATTCGGAAATATCACTTTTGTTCATAGTTCCACCTCCCCAGAGAGCCAGATGAAGTCTAATGTTAGCATTTCGTAGATGCCATAGGGCTTCAAGATATTTTCGTTTTAAAGCGACTTCTTTGATTTTTCCGCAGCAGTGGCTGCTGTAGCGCCACCAACAACCGCCGCAGTCACGCCTTTTAACAAATCACGACGCGTGAGCATTCTATCCATCGCTCAATTCTCCTTAAATCGGTTTTATAAGCAGTCATGAACTTATGTTATAAGAAATTTTTACAGTCAACAACAAGTATCAGTCCATAACTTATTATTAAGAATCTTAGTTGTGAATTGAGTACAGTGATGAGATAATACCTAAAAATGAAGATGTTTATCCTGGAATGGGTTTATGGGAGTGGTCGTAGATTTCATTCGGCACCACTCCCCTCAACATAAACTAGTTCATTAGATTCATTATGTTTTTAAAGAAGATTACAATAAATCCAAATATACTCTGCAACCACCGCGTTAGTTATCCTGAAATAAACTTCGTGCTGCCAAATTAGATTCATTTAGAGCAGACCGATTCAAACCCACTCTAATACTGGCGACAATATTGTTTACCGTGGTGCTGCTTCCCACAATGGCGCTGGAAAGAGTATACCGCTGGCCTATGCCTTGCACTGCAGGGGAGACGGCAGTGGTTATTGATTATGATGGAAATATTAGAGCATGCGAACTTCGTGGATCTCTAAGAAATCTGAGAGATTATGGCTGTGACTTCCAAGCCTTCTGGAATTCTAAAGTAAGAGCGGATGAAATAAACTCAATTGCACAAGATAAATGTTTCTGCACACATATTTGTTTTCTCCACGATAGCATGAGGTTTTCCGTGCGTGTAAGGTTCTGGGAACTTCCACTTGAGTTATTTCAATCTACTATAAGATATTCAATACAAGGTATATTATCATATTCCTTCACTCTCTCCAGAATTTCTCTTCCTTGACCTTATACCCTTTACTTACTAGCCTCTGCTTAACGTCCTCGATCATTCCGGGATGCCCACAGGCATATACCAAGGTGCTTTTAGGATCCAGGGAAAATTTCTTAAGATACTTCTCAACAATCAAATTCACTCTTAACTTTTCTCCCTGCCAGCCTTTGTTTCTCTCTTCTTCTGGCCTGCTCACTGTAGGGATATAAATAATGTTTTCATGCTCTCTCGAGAGTTTCTCTAGTTCGTCTTTGTAGGCGAACTCGTCCTGATAACTGGCTCCATGTAGAACATAAAAAGTGTGGGAATCCAGTCCTCGGTATAAGTAATTCCGGATCATGCTTATAAAAGGTGCAATTCCCGTCACAGTTGCCACCATAAACTGATTTGGATATTTATCATCAAAGGTAAAAACTCCTTTTGCACTAGGTCGAATACTGAGCACATCCCCAACTTTTACCTGCCACAGTTTGGGCGTTAGCTCCCCTTCAGGGACTAACTCTAAAAAAAGTTCCAAGGATTCCTCATGTGGGGATGAAACGATAGAATAAGGCCTTTCCACACCCCCTAGACCAATCGTACAGTATTGACCGTGTTTAAAAGTAAAGGGGATTTCTGGCTTGATTTTTATTATAATTAGATCATTGGTTAAAAAAATCCGTTCTGCTATTTTTGCCTTTGGCAGTTCAGGCGGCATATCACAATCCCTCATGCAATATTATAGATACGTTACATTACCTCAATTTTCCTACAGGAGTTAGCCAGAATTTATTAGCTGCACCTATAATAAAACCCCTCTTAACTAATTCAGCGCTTTTCTTAAGCTCAGTTGTAATCATTTACCCTTGCCTCTTGAGAGCTTTCTTTAAACCTCTATCTTTATGATAGAACCTTCTACCTGAACCTTGTAGCTTTTTACCCCTCCTCTAGCTGGAGGTCTTAGTACTCCACCTGTTTTTATGTTGAATTCCGACCCATGCCATGGGCAAGTGACCACTTCTCCCTCAACTTCCCCCTCAGAAAGAGGTCCCCTTGCATGTGGACAGGTGTCATCAATAGCATAATAGTCTCCTTCTAGGTTAAAAATAGCTATCTTTTCCCCTTCAACTTCTACCATCTTTGCCTCACCTGGAGCTATTTCACCGGTTTTAGCGATTTCAATAAATCTACTCATCTCATCTTGCCCTCCTTTCACTGCTTTCTTTAAAGGATTAAACCATCTTGACAAAACTAGGCTTATAGTGTTACATATTTAGGAATTCTAAATAATTAGGTTTCATATGTCAATATTCGACTCAAAATACAGAGATAAGCACGTAAGCGCGAGGATAGCCAGAGCCTTTTTTCGCATAAGCCAGGCTATTAAGAACATGTTGTGGGACGAGTGCAAGTTAAAAAGCCTAACACCTGCACAGATCCAGACTCTTCTATTTCTCCGCTATATAAGGCCTGATTCAGCTACTGTTAACACACTTGCTAGGTCTCTTTCATCCACTCCTGCTACAGCTAGTGGCGTTCTGGATGCTTTACAAAAAAAGAGCTTGATATTAAGAAAAAGAAAGGAAAGTGATAGGAGAGTTGTTTTTTTAAGTTTGACCTACAAAGGTATGAATACTATTCAAAAATTGGAAGGTCTTGGCTATGAGCTCCAAAAAATTATTGAGGAGCTGACCGTTGAAGAGCAAGAGGTATTGTTAAGTGCTTTATCTAAAATTGAAAGATTATTAAGAGAAAAGGAATACCTCTTGATAGCAGAAACGTGTCTGACCTGCTGTTATTTCAGACTGAACATACATCTAGGAGCGGAAAAACCACATTATTGTAAGCTTTTCAATATTAATTTGGGGGAAGATGAAATATCCAGGGAATGTCCAGAGTATAGTGAGCTCCAAATGTAGAATGAAAATTTTTTAAGATAAATATTTAGGAATCCTAAACATATGAGTGATGGAAAGATAAGGAATATAGAGTTTGAAGGAGCAATTTCGGGAGTAAATGAACTTGGAGAGTTTATTCAAGATAACGAAGAGGCTTTTGTGCCTCTTAAAATTGGAAATAATCTCATACTCGATATGATAAAGTCTGGGGCTGAACTAGAACCCAGGGAACTTGAGTCCACAGAGGATGAAGGAAAGCGGTGGGTTCAGCATGAACAGTTTAGACTCCTTTATGTTTACTTTAAAGACATGTCAAGTGAATCTCTCCTTACACCTAAGGAAGAAGTCGAAATTTCGGCAAAGATAAAGAAGTGCGAGGCAATGGCAAAGGAGACAAAAGCGCTTATTGATAAACTTTCAAAGGTGAGAGAGACCAAGAGCAAGAGAAACAGGCATAAGAACGGCAACGGGAAATCTATATCAAAGCGTGTAGAGAGACTTAGTAGCTTTATGAAAGCATATTCGGAGAAGGCAAAGCAGCTAAGAGATAGGTTTATAAAAGCGAACTTAAGGCTAGTAGTGAGTATAGCAAAGAAGTATATGGGTCGAGGTCTTCCGCTATCGGATTTAATTCAGGAAGGAAATGTGGGGTTAATGAGGGGGGTAGAAAAGTTTGACTACACGAAGGGATACAGGTTTTCGACCTATTCTTCGTGGTGGATACATCAGGCAATATCGAGGGCACTGCTTGAACAGACAAGGACTATTAGGGTTCCAGTGTATGTAGGTGAGAAAGAAGGCAAGATACACAGAATAAGTTCAATGCTTCATAAAGAGATGGGAAGAAAACCCATGCCAGAGGAAATTGCCGAGAAAGTGGGGATTCCTATTGAGTCAGTAAAGTGGATTTTAGAAGCCGAAAAAAATATTGTACACCTCGACTCAACTATATTTTATGAGGAGAAAACGACTCTTCTTGAGTTTGTACCTGACAATGGGTCACCTGCATCAGACTCTGTTATGGCAAAGGTAGCGCTTACACAAAGAATAAGAGAAACTCTTTCACTTCTTACTCCTAGGGAAGAGGAGATAATTAGGATGAGATTTGGGATAGGTCAAGAAACCCCACATACGCTTGATGAGATTGGAAGAAAGTTTAGTGTTACGCGCGAACGCATAAGGCAGATAGAGAAGGAGGCACTTAGGAAACTCAGGAATTCAGAGATGGGGGAAATGTTACGAGGCTTTTTAGAATAAACAGACCAATGAAAGAGAAAGCCATTAAGATAGCAATAAGGGAATGGGATAATATAAAATGCTCACTTGAGAGATGCGGAGATATAGGGGAGCTTGCCCCTGAAGATGTTGTAACAGATGACCCTATTCTTGTGCTTACAAAAAAATTTCTACTTTTCACTTCAAGCCTTATCGAAATGGACAAAAAACTTCTCAAGTATAGATATAGGATCCCTGAAGCTTCAGACGTCTTTGCTGCTCTTGCTATAAAGTCTGCAGAAAGGCTAGAGCTCGCAAGAGGACTGGCTCTGGCATTTGGGGGAGGTTACAGTTATGTAAGAACTGGATTGTTAAGACTACAGGGAACGGAACTACAACAGACCACCTTTTTTAAGATTTTCTTCCCACAAGGAGCGGATTTCAATTGGGATTTTAATTCCTCCCTAGTGAAGACAAAGTTCAAGGCAGTATTTGATAAATTTATGAGGTGGCAAAATAACCCACAGCTTTATGCTGTGGATATGTGTATGACAAATGCTAATACTTTAAACCTTGAGCTAGACGGAGAAAAGGGTTAGGAGAGATATACACCCTAGCACTAAGGGTAAAATGAATGTACTTGGAGATTGTAATGGGAAAAGTAAGATGGGTGAAAGTAACGAATCCTTTGAGAAAGGTGCCGGAAAGCAATTTGGAGGAGAGCAGCTAGATACTAAAAAATCTATCGAAGGAGGGGAATTAACATGACCACACCACAGATTACCAAGCACATGCAAATGCAAGAGATTTTAAGAATCTTCCCAGGGGCTCGGCGTGCGCTCTTTCAGCGATACCACGTGGGGGGTTGCTCTACCTGTGGTTTTCAGCCAACTGATACATTGGAGGAGGTGTGCCGTAATCATAAGCTCCGAGATGCAGATGAGGTGATTGAGCACCTCAAGCGCAGCCACGAGCTTGATCAAGCACTCCAAATTTCACCCATGGAGGTAGCTGAACAACTCCGTCGGGGCGAGGGACTGAAGCTCTTAGACGTTCGCACACCGGAGGAACATGACATAGCACGAATTGAAGGAGCACTATTGGTGACAGAGGAAAACGCCGAGGAGATTATGAACTGGCAAAAAGATACAAGGATTGTATTTTTTTGCCATCATGGCGATCGCAGCTTGGACGCCGCCAGTTATTTTCTGGGTCATGGTTTTACCAATGTGAAAAGCCTAAGAGGCGGCATCGATGCTTGGTCGCTTGAAGTGGATTTGGATGTTTCTCGATATTAAAAACATTACATAATTGTAAATTCTCATTTAAGGTGATTTCAATGAAAAACCGTGCCCTTGAGACCATGTGGGAGTATCACAACAGTACAAGAAGATGATTTTGAGAGAAGATATAGCTAGGAGAGTAGAGGAAGTATTTAGGGAGATTGCACAGGTGTATGAGTTTGAGATAGAGACAATGGCGGTAGTAGAGGATCATATACATAGTTGCACATTATCCCTTTTGCAAGCTGAATATGCAGTTAATTTCTGGCATGAATCTTGCTGTCTAGATTATGGTGGTAGTTTGCCGTTTATAGCGGCTGGTAGACAATAAAGTGAGGGGATATACCTAGTGTCTGAAGAAAAGAAATCGAAGGTTGAGATTGCGAAAGAAAACAGTAGAGGCCTAAGAGGCACAATCCGTGAAGAGCTTAACGCAGAGTCCGATCATTTTTTAAAGGACACTACTCACATCCTAAAATTCCACGGCATATATGAGCAGGAAGATAGAGACGTAAGGCATGAGCGGAAAGAGGCGGGAGAAGGTAAGAAATATATATTTATGGTAAGGACGAAAAACCCAGGTGGAGGGGAACTCTCCTCAGAGCAGTGGGAGGTTCTTAACAAAATAACAGACCTCTACGGAAACGGGACCCTCAGAATCACCACAAGAGAGGATATTCAGTTTCACGGAGTAGGGAAAAAAGAGCTTGAAGGAACGATCCGCCTTCTGAATTCAGAGCTCATTTCAACCTACGGAGCCTGTGGCGACGGAAACCGAAATACCGTAGCCTGTCCTGTATCGAACATCAGGAAGGGCTCAATTTTCGATGGTCAGAAGTGGGCTCAGCTTATATCTAAACACCTTAGTTTTAAATCCAAAGCATACTACGAAATCTGGCTCGACGGAGAGCTTATAACAAAAGAAGAAGACGTTCGTGAGCCTCAGTCGAACGATGAAACGGAAACCCTCTATGGGAAGACGTATTTACCGAGAAAATTCAAAATCGGAATTGGTCTCTCAGAAGACAACTGCATTGATGTGCACACCCACGACATAGGAATAATTCCGATACTAAACGGTGAACTCAAGGGCTTCAATGTGCTCGTAGGAGGCGGTATGGGAAGCACACACAAAAAAATAAGGACCTTCCCTCGTCTTGCCGACCCTATTGCAGGTGCCTCCCCTGAGAATTTAATTGATGTAATAACACGCATAGTTGAAATACAAAGAGACCATGGAGATAGATCAGATAGAAACCACGCCCGAATGAAGTATGTTGTAGAAGAATGGGGAGTTGAAAGATTCAAAGAAGAGTTGGAGAGACGTCTGGGCTACGGGCTTCTTCCTCCTGAAGCTATGGAACTCCGCCATACGGAAAGTCATCTAGGCTGGCATGAGCAGAATACGCTGGGACTTTGGTATGTGGGTATTTTTATAGAAAATGGACGCCTGAAGGATACCGAAAGGGCACAAGTTAAGACTGGGCTTCGCGAGATTGTAAGGAGGTTTAGACCGGGGGTAAGGCTTACGCCGTCTCAAGATATTATTCTTGCTAATATACCTGAGGATAGAATTGAAGAAATAAAGGATGCGCTTAAGCACTACGGAATAAAGACTGGAAAAGAGATTTCTAACTTAAGAAGAAACTCTATAGCCTGTCCTGCTCTTCCTACATGCGGTCTTGCACTCGCCGAAGCCGAGAGGTTTCTCCCCTATCTTATAGACGAGCTGGAAGAGCGAGGTTACGGGAATGAGGAAATAAAGATACGCATGAGCGGTTGTCCGAATGCCTGTTCAAGGCCGCCTGTGGCTGAGATTGGTATTATGGGTGTCTCACCCAAAAAGTATAACCTATACGTAGGTGGTAGTTTCGAGGGCACAAGGCTTAATCGGCTTTATGAAGAGCTTTTAGATGCAGGGGATCTGGCTGATAGGATAATAGAACTAATAAATATATACCACCTGAATAAAAGACCGGGTGAACGCTTTGGTGATTTTTGCAATCTTGTAGGGGTAGAGAATCTAAAGGAGCTAGCAAGGTTCAGGCAGAAAAGAGCAATAGAGCAACGATGAGTAATTAGCTGCGGAGTTTTTTAGGCCTTCTAAGTTTAGTCTTTAGAGTTCATGCACTCTAAAGAAATGGGAATAAATCTCCTTGCCTTCTACAGACTTACTCAGTTCTGTTGTTAGAAGAGTGGTATTGAATCCTTTAACAAATGTCAGTTAGTCGGATTTAATATTACAAGATTTTGCATGTTCAAGCTGATTTTCGACTCTATTCTCTACTTTTTCATAAATCCGCCTACATGCTTCCTCGAAAGAAATTCCAGAGCTTAGAGCTTCCTTCTTTGCCTGCTTGATTAACAACTCCACTCCAAGATCAAGCTTTTTGGGTTGGACTTGTGAAAGGAGTTTCTTAAATTTCTCTCTATAGCCCTTATCAATTTCTTTTTTTGTTTTCATCTTTGAGTTTATTGTAAAATTTAGTTTCCTCACACTGGAAGTGTTATGCAGGTTACTAATATTATAAAGACTAATGGTTCTTATTTCACTTTTACCGTAAAAGGGTGTCCAATTCCAGGTGAAAACTTTAGATAGCCTCCAGGCTAAACAAAGATTGTTTTATAACACAAACACTTGCTCTATAGGAAAAGGTTCTTTAATGAATAAAAAGTCAGGATGCCTGTTTTGGTATATCCAGACCCTTTTATCTGTGTCGAGCGTGGATATAGAAAAGAATAAACAAATTGAGACTTTACTTTTTAGGTGCCTACTTAATGTATTGTTCTTGCTTAATGCCCAAAAGAGCCAGAGAATTTAAGGTAAGTAGACATGTCATATTCTTTTGCTATCTTCTTACACGTTATTTGGGTTAGTTTCTCCACTTGATTTTAAGCTCGCATAAAGCTATGTCTATTACCCCAATGAAACCTTATTCTTGGGTAGCAAAGGGTGATGTAAATGCCTTTTTTGGGCTTATGCATTCTCCATACGTTCATGGGGAACTTTTTCTACCTTGGAATGTGGCAGATAAAACCCCTCTTTATCTCTCGGCTTCTTATTTAATTCTCTCAGTACTTTCCCTTTGGTCAGTGAAGCTAAAAAAAGAATAGTGAATGGAGAGTATTGACATATTTAGTGTTCTAGTCTTAAAATAAACTT
>Ga0209109_10002160_pt1 | contig 10794 bp, 6 predicted proteins | sample Rifsed10ft2_FD_184004 | JGI IMG/M metagenome (GOLD analysis project Ga0209109, IMG submission 184004) | Soil microbial communities from Rifle, Colorado, USA - sediment 10ft 2 (version 2) | ecosystem: Environmental > Terrestrial > Deep subsurface > Rock core/Sediment | place: Rifle, Colorado... | reverse complement strand
GAGGTCGGCGTCGGCGATGCGCCGCAGGCACAGCTCGTAGCCGAAGTTGGGCGCACCCGAGATGGTCGCGCGGTGGCGGTGGATCGCCCACAGCCAGCGCTCCGGGCGCGCGAGGAACGTGAGCGGCGACATGACCACCAGCGGCATGCCGTAGTACAGGCTGCCGAGCCAGGCGCCGATCAGTCCCATGTCGTGATACAGCGGCATCCAGCTTACGAACACATCCGCGGAGCTCGCTTGCGTGACCGCGCCCATGTCGCGAATATTGGCGAGTAGATTCGCGTGCGTGAGGATCACGCCCTTGGGGTTGCCGGTCGAGCCGGAGGTGTACTGCAACAGCGCGATGTCCTGGGCATCGAGCGCGGGCGCCGCCACAGCCGCGCTGCCCGCGGCGCGCTCGATCAGCTCGCCGGGCGCGACTACGCTGCGCAGCTTCGCCACGTGCGCGCGCAGCAATCGCGCGAGCGGTCGCGCCTCGGCGACCGTGATCAGCACCGTGGCGGACGCGTTGTCGAGGATGCGCGCGTGGCGGCGCAGGTGTTCCTCGATCTGCGCCGGGCGCAGCGGCGGGTAGATCGGCACCGGGATGCCGCCCGCCAGCAGCACGCCGAAGAAACTCGTGAAGTACTCGCGCGCGGTCGGCAGCATGATCGCCACCGTCTGGCCCGGCGTGAGGTCGAGCTCACGCAACCCGACGGCGAGCGTCTGGGCCTCAGCAAGCAAGACGCCGTAGGTGATGACTTCTTCCGGCGCCTCGTCCTGCGTAAGATAAATATGCGGGCGGTGCGGCACCGCGCGCGCATGCCAAGCAAGCGCCTCGACGAGCGTCTGGGCGTGCGGCGGCGCGGTCACCGTGCCCGCCGCGGGGGCTGAACGTGTCTCGGTCTGCACCGCGGCAGACGCATGGCGAGCACCCGCCGCTAACGCGCGTAACAGATCACGTGGTGTCTCGGCACTCGCCAGCACCGTCTCCGGCAGGCGCGTGTCGAACCGCTGCTCGAGACGGGCAAGCAACTCGACACGCGCCAGACTGTCGAAACCAAGCTCGCGCTCGAGCGAGCTATCGAGACTGATTGACGTAGGCGGTTGGTGCGGGTGCAGTTCAGCAGCCAGCACATGTATCACGGCGAGCAGGTGTTCCGCCGTGGCTACCCCTTCGGGATTGGGTTGCGCTTTCGGCATCGCAAGTTTCCTCGTACGTTACCATTTGGATACCGACGCTCCGGTATCGCAGACAATTATTCAAAACCGAACATAAGGGCTCGGCGTTGATCCAAATCAATGTACAAATTGCGAACTCGTTAAGACGAACGCAGGCTCGCGGGTCTGTACATGGCGTCTTTCTTATTCTCTCTGCTCAAGCCTTAGCCAAGACTGAACCTACGATAACTCGAACTCGCGCGCCAGCGGCGGCACCACCAGGACATCAGCCGGTGCCTAGCAGCGCAACCTCATAGAAGACGTTTGCGAGAATAAAATCAATCACATTGCTGTCCTGTGTTTACGTAAAAATCAAATACGCTGTGCACCTCTCACCTCCCGTGCCGCGTGCGCCGAGGTGTATAGCCAGCCGCGGCGTACCATCCATTTCTCGATCTCAACGGCGACGAATACCGTCGCCGCCAGCAGCACGCAGATGCCCAGCTCGGCTGCCGTCAGCGGCTGGGTATGAAAAATCGTGTTGAACGCCGGGACGTAGAGGGTCGCGAGCTGTAATACGAAAGTCAGCAGCACCGCGCCCAGCAGGGGCAGGTTGGTGGTGAGCCCGCGCGTGAACAGCGACTCGGACTCGGACCGGATCGCCAGCACGTGCGCCAGTTGCGACAGGGTCAGCACGGTGAACACCATCGTCTGCCAGTGGGCGTCGCCGCGGTGGAGCGCCCAAGCCTGCGTCATGAGGCACAACGCAGTGATCAGCGTGCCGACCCAGATGATATGCTGCCAGATGCCGTGCGCGAACAAGTTTTCCTGCGGCGCGCGTGGTGGCCGTTGCATGATGCCTTTCTCCTCCGGCTCGGCCGCCAGTGCGAGTCCCGGCAGGCCGTCGGTCACGAGATTCACCCACAGGATGTGGATCGGCAGCAGCGGGATTGGCAGGCCCAGAAACGGCGCGAGAAACAACGTGCCGATTTCGCCGGAGTTGCCGGTCATGACGAAGCGCACAAACTTGCGGATGTTGTCGAAGATGCGCCGGCCCTCGCGCACCGCCGCGACAATGCTTGCGAAGTTGTCATCCAGCAGGATCATGTGCCCGGCCTCCTTGGCGACGTCGGTGCCCGTAATACCCATGGCCACGCCGATATCGGCGCGCTTGAGGGCCGGGGCGTCGTTCACGCCGTCACCGGTCATGGCGACGTACTCGCCCTGGTCCTGCAGCGCCTTGACGATTTTGATCTTCTGCTCGGGCGCCACGCGCGCATACACGCGCACGCGTTCCACGCGCTGCTCGAATTCTTCCATATCGAGGCGCGCGAGTTCCCGTCCCGTGAGCACTTCGCCGCTCTCCTCGATGATGCCGAGGCGGTGCGCAATGGCCCGCGCCGTGGCCGGGTGATCGCCGGTAATCATCACCGGCGTAATGCCGGCGGTACGGCACAGCCGCACCGCCTCGCGCGCCTCGGTGCGCGGCGGATCCATGAGCCCGACCAGCCCGAGGAAAGTCAGCCGCGTCTCGATATTTTCTGCTTCGATAGACTCGGGCAACGCAGGCCAACGCCGGAATGCCACGGCCAGAACCCGCAGGCCGTCTGCAGCCATGCGCTCGACCGCTTCTTCCACCGTACCGCGATCGAGCGCCTCTGTCCCCGTTGCACCCAGGCGGTCGTGACACAGCGGCAGCACATGCTCGGGCGCGCCCTTGGTAAAAGCGATTACCGATTCCTGCTCTCCCGCTTCCTCACCCCTTGCCCTCTCCCTTTCAGGGAAAGGGGGAGTTGGAAGAGGTTCTCTATGGATGGTGGTCATGCGGGCGCGCTCGGAATCGAATGCGATCTCGGCCAGCCGCGGATGTGTCGGCGCAAGCGTTGCCTTGTCGACACCGGCCTCACGCGCCGCCTGATACAGCGCCACCTCGGTTGGATCGCCGATGATCTCGGCTCCGGCTGCGGCGTGCGCGTCATTGCTGAGCGCCAGCGCCGTCAGCAACGTGCGCCATGGTTCTTGCGCCGCGGCATCCTCCGGCGGTCGGCGCTCCGGCCGCGCCCCATGGTAGAACTCCTCGACGCGCATCCGGTTCTCGGTGAGCGTACCGGTCTTGTCCGAGCAGATGAAGGTGACGGAACCGAGTGTCTCGACCGCTGGCAGCTTGCGCACCAGGGCGTTGCGCCGCACCATTTTGCGCGCGCCGAGCGCGAGCGACACCGACACCACCGCCGGCAGCGCCTCGGGGATCGCCGCGACCGCGAGCGAGATCGCGGTGAGCAGCATCAGCATCACCGGCTCACCGCGCAGCAGCCCGCTGACTAGCATGATTCCGCAGATAACCAGGACCGCGATCGCGATGTTCTTGCCGAATCGCGCCAAACGCTTCTGCAGCGGCGTCCTGCCCTCTTCTTCGGCGCGCAGCAACTCGGCGATGCGCCCGAGTTCCGTCTGCATGCCGGTGGCGATTACCATGCCGCGCCCGCGCCCGTAGGTGACGAGCGTGCCCTTGTAGGCCATATTGCGCCGGTCGCCGAGCGGGAGGTCAGGCTCGTGAATGGCGCGTACGGTCTTCTCGATGGGTTGCGACTCACCCGTCAGCGCCGCTTCCTCGACCTTGAAACGCGCCGATTCGAATAACCGCAGGTCGGCGGGGACAGCCTGGCCGGCCTCGAGCAGCACGATGTCACCAGGCACGAGCGCGTTTGCCGGGACGACCTGCGACCGGCCATCACGCGCCACCTGTGCGGTCAGTGCCGCCAACTGTTTCAGGGCGGCAATCGCGCGCTCGGCGCGGTATTCCTGCACAAAACCGATGACGGCGTTCAACACGACGATGGCGAGAATCGCGAGCGTATCGATCAGATCGCCGATCAGCCCGGAAATGACCGCGGCCGCGATTAATATCAGAATCATGAAATCGGCGAACTGCCTGAGCAACATCGCCAATAGACTGCGCCGGCGAGGCTCGCGAATTTCGTTCGCACCGAATTGCGCCTGACGCGCATCGACCTCTGCCGTGGTGAGACCCGTGTGTAAATTGGTCGAGAGCCGCTGCGCGACCTCGTCGACCGGCAGCGAATACCACACGGACGTCAGCTGATCGGGCTCAGGTTCGCCCATTGCTTAACCTCCGTATAGAAACAGGAACATGGCGTTCACGAGATAAATCGAAAGCAACAGCAGGCTGGCCCAGCCGACCGTCTTGAACACGCGCGTGCGCGGGCGGTAGAACAGCCCGATCACCGCCACTCCGCTCATCATCACCACGGAAAATGCCGACATCGCGTGCAGGGGGGAGACAAAAGACAGCAGCGGTCCCTTGAGATAGACGACATCGCCGATCGCGATAATAAGCAGATTGAAAAGATTGCTACCGAGCAGGTTGCTGATGGCCAGATCGAGCGCGCCGATCCGGAGCGCTGAGAGGGTCACGGTGATTTCGGGCAACGTGGTGGCGAGCGCGACGAACAAAGTGCCGACGAAGGTTTCTTGCCAGCCCATGACCTTGGCGAGATCGCGCGCCACAAACGGCAACCACAAACCGACCGCCACCACCACCGTCGCACCGGCGGTGTAGCGCAACAACGCATCCCTGAGCAGGATGTCGGGGTAGCGCTCGACGCGTTCCCCCACGGCCTCGGCACGACTCGCGCGCTCGTAGCGAAACACCGTGCGCACCGCCACGGCGTAAAGCAGGAACAGCAACGGACTATAGACACCAACGGAGTAGAGCGACATGGCGTCACCGTGTTGCGCAAACAACAGGCTGAACCCCACGAAGCCGGCCATGACGATGCCGAAGCCGGCGGACAGGATGTGGCCCTGGCTCGCGCGCGTGTAGATCGACTCCTCGCGTTGCAGTAGATCGAGGAACACGATCATCGTCAGGTTGATAATGCACGCACCGAGGACATTGCCCAGCGCGATGTCCGGCGCATCGGCCAGCGCCAAGGCACTCACCCCGGTGACCAGCTCGGGGAGCGACGTGACGGTCGCCATGAGCGCGAGCCCGATCCACGCGCCGCCCAAACCGGTCTTGTCAGCGATAATGTCACCGTAGCGCGACAGCTTGGTGCCGGCGATGGCAATCACGGCGGCGCACAGGGCAAACTCAAGCCAGACGATGAAGACGGTGGGAAGCATGGTCATTTCCGATTACCCAGAAGGCATGATGAAGCCATGGGATCGTCCCGGCAACCGCGAAAACGATACCTCAGTTGACGACTCGGTTAATCTGGATATTGAGTTTCTTGATGCGGTGCCACAGGCTGCGCTCCGAAATCCCCAGGTGTTTGGCGGCGCGTGCCTGCACCCCATGACACTGCGATAACGCCTCCAGGATCGCCCCGCGTTCGACTTTTTCCAGCCAGTGATCCAGATTTTTATCGCCGGTTTTTTTTGGCGAGAATCTTTCACCGCTGTTGCCCGCTCCGGTACGCGACATGATCGTCATCGGCAGATCGTCCACTTCGATCGCCCGTCCCCGGCAAGACAGCAACGATCGTTCCACGGTGTTTCGCAGCTCGCGGATGTTTCCGGGCCAACTGTAGCGCTGCAATACCTCGAGCGCCGCGGGGCCAAATTCAGACACCCGTTTGTCCATTTCGGCGGCAAGCTCTTGCAAAAAAGTTTTTGCCAATAACGGAATGTCCTCGCGCCGCTGGCGTAAAGGCGGGACGACGATGCTGTAGACATCCAAACGATAAAGCAAATCCTCACGAAACTTTCCTTCGCGCACGAGCCCTTTCAGGTCACGATTGGTCGCGGTCAGGAACCGAACGTCAACGGGGCGCACCTGATCCGATCCCACGGGGGAGAATTCACGCTCCTGCAACACACGCAACAATTTCGACTGCAGCGACATGTCGAGATCGCCGATTTCATCAAAAAAGAACGTTCCACCCTGGGCCTGTTCAAGTCGGCCCAGGCGTTTCTGGGCGGCACCGGTGAACGCACCCTTGACATAGCCGAAGATCTCCGACTCCATGAGGTCGCGCGGTATCGCGGAGCAGTTGATGGCCACCCAGGGACGGTTGCGTCGGGGTGAAAGGTCGTGAATCGTGCGCGCGACCAGTTCCTTGCCGCTGCCCGACTCCCCCGTGATCAATACACTGGTCTTGTAAGGCGCAACGCGTCGAATTTCCTCAAGCATCAATTTGGCGGCGTGGCTCTCGCCGATCATGCGTTGCGCGCCGAGCGACTCGCTCACCGCCGCTTTGAGCTGCTCATTCTCTCTCAGAATATCGCGCAACTTGATCGCATTGTGCACCGCGATTTCGAGCTGCTCCGGTTCGAAGGGCTTGGTAAGGTAATCCGCCGCGCCGTCATGGATGCTTTTTACAGCGGAGCGAATCGTGCCGTGGGCCGTTATAATGATGACCGGCACATCCGGGCGTTCCTTGCGACAGTTGATGACGAATTCTTCACCGCCCATTCCCGGCATCCTTAGATCGGACAACACCACGTCGAGATTGGGATTTTGCACGTGTGCGAGTGCCGCCTCGCCACTATCCGCGACCAGCACCTGATGACCGGCGCCCTCCAGAACCATGCGGATGACCGCCTGCATGTTCTGCTCATCATCGACCACCAGAATCGTGCGTTTCATGACGTAGCCTCGCTGTAAACCGGGAATCGCATGACAAACCGGGCGCCACCGGCCTCCGGAGGCATGGCCTCGAGTCGGCCTCCGTTAGCCTCCGCCAGGGTGTAGGCGATGGAAAGACCAAGACCCGTTCCCTGATCCTTGGTCGTGAAAAACGGCTCGAACAAACGCGGCATGATTTCCGCTGCCACGCCTGGCCCGTTGTCCTGGACCGAAAGCACGATCTGTCCGGCGGCCACTTCGGAAAAAAGCCTGATTTCACGGTCTTTTCCATCCATGGCCTGGATCGAGTTCGTGAAGATATTGCTCCATGCCTGGAGCAGCAGGCCCGGATCAGCCATGATTTTTACGCCATCGTGATTGAATTTCTTATGCACCGTTACCGGATTCACGCCCGCGAGCACCATCTCGAGCGCCCGTTCCATGGGTTGAGTCGGGTCAATAACGGCGAAAACGGGCTGGCGATGGCGCGATAGCTGCAAGAAATCCTGCACCAGGTTCGACACGCGCAGGCTTTCTTCGCGGATCATGCGCGTGAGCTCCGCGCTCCGGCCGGGATCGTTTCCCGGTTTGTCGAGCAATGCCGCCGAAGCATTGATGACGCCGAGGGGGTTACGGATCTCGTGCGCCAGCGCAGCCGACATCTCGCCCATGGCGGCAAGCTTGTCCTTCTGAAACCGCTGCGTCTGCTCGTCACGCGCGTCGCGCAGGCGTGCCGCCATGGCATTGAATGCCTTGGCCAGGTCGCCCAGTTCATCATTCGAATTAATCGGCACGTTGGCATTAAAGTTATGACCGGCGAGTTGCATGACGCCATTGCGGAGATACTGCAGGGGGCGGACGACCAGTCGGGAAAGTAAAAATCCCGTCAGGACTCCGATGATAATCCCTAACAGCGAGATGAGAAGAAACAGGGCGATCCGGTTGGTCAACACTTCCTGGAAACCCCTCCGTTCGAGCCCGCTGAACATAATCGCTTCGACGCGACCCGTGGGATCGACAATAGGCGTATACAGCCCGCGGTACGCGCCTCCTTCCGCTTCCTGGCTGTAATAGGATTTTTTCTCTTTCTCGATGGTAAAAAAAGCCTGCTTCGGGAGATCCTTCAAAGTGGTAATCTGACCCGGCGAGGAAAACAGGTCGTAATATTTTTTTCCCTCGCGGTAATAGAGGCGCGCATCCAGTCCCGTCAGCTGCGCCAATTCCGTCATGAAATTCTCCCCGAGCAAACTGCCCAGCACGAGGTAATACCGTGGCATGCCAACGCGCGGAACCGGCGTAATGCCGACAGCGGCCAACATGGTTTTCTGCTTGCGCACGACCTTGAGTACTGCTTCAGTCTGACCGCGTTCCCACAAGGGGTTTACCGCCACCGGCAGCGAGGAATACAACAGTTTCTTGTCCGCTGAATAGAGCTGTATGAGGTTGATGCTCAGTTCCTGGGAGATACGCCGTATTTGAAACGGGATCGCCACTTCCGGATCGCGATCGAGATCGTCGATAAACGCGGGATCGTCCACCAGCACGCGTCCCAGCATGCTGGCGTCATTCTGATACGCCTGCAACCAGTTCTGATTCGCACGGGCCGCGTCCACGATCCACTGCTGGAGACGGTTTTCAAAACTGATGGATACCCACTCGGCGGCCAGCCAACCGGCCACCAGCATGGGCACAATCACAATGATGGAAATAACCAGCAGGATTCGCAACTGGAGGCGTCCCAGTTTGAATTGGCGCGAGGGCATAAATTTACTCAAAATGTTACAAGCTACAAATCGTGTTGCTCGCTACAAAATACAAGCATAACGCAGTTGGGGAAATATCTATAACTAATTGATTATAAATAGATTCAATTCCCGTAACGCATGGCACAGCGATTGCTAATGAATACTCGCTGATGACAATGCTTTGCAGAAATCCGACCGTCGTCGGCATCAGCGATCATTTAACTCATCCTTGAAGGAGCCATGTAAATTATGAAAAAGTCACTAACCACCCTGTTTGCCCTGACCTTTGTCCTGCTGTTTGGTTTGGTAAACGTTGCCAGCGCCATGAAGCATGAAGGCCCAGCCGCCAAGGCGGATGCGAAGGCAATAGCCAAAGCCTGCAAAGGCAAGAAAGCCGGCGATGTCGTAACCGTTGATGGTAAAGAAGTGACATGCCCGGAGAAGAAGGCAATGAAGAAGAAGTCCACCGATAAGAAAGCGACCCCGGCCACACCGGCAACGCCCGCTCAACCGGCGAAATAACAGCTTTTATTCTCGCAGTACAAAAAGCGCCCCGAACCGGGGCGCTTTTTTTAAGGAATGGTGCACGGGGGCTGTGACGACAACACCCTGATTGTTCTTCGGACTTTGCCTGAATGTGCTACTTCCCCACGGTGAGCACACGCTGACCGGCCAAGCGAATGGTGAGTATTCCCGCCAGACAAACCAGCAACGCACCGGCAAAAGAAAATATATCCAGGATTTCCCCCCAGAATATGCCGCCCACCATGGCCGCGAACACCACCGTGGAGTACGTAAATGGCCCGACCTGAGCGGCCGCGGCGCAGGAATAGGCGCGCGTGAGCAACGATTGGGCCATGCTCGCGAGCACCCCCACGGCCAGCAACGATATCCAGAGACCGGGTTCCGGCGCCTGCCAGCGCCAGATGAGCGGCACGGCGGATACCACGGTGCACACGGCGCTGAAATAAAAAACGATGCGCAAAGTGGGCTCGCTGCTCGTGAGGCGACGCACGCTGACCACGGCCAGGGCCGCGAAAAATCCCGAGGCCACGCCGATGAGAGATACCGGTTCAAACAGGGCCATGCCCGGTTTCAGTATCAACAAGATACCCAAAAAACCAATGGCGATGGTCACCCATAAACGACCGGGAATTTTCTCTCCCAGCCACAAAACCGAGATGAAAGGAACAAACAGCGGCGAAGCGTAATTGAGCAGCGTGGCTTCGGCCAGAGACATGTGGGCGATCGAATAGAAATAACAATACATCGCCGTCAAACCGGCCAGTCCACGCAACAGGTGTCCCCGCAGTTTTTGCGTCTTCAGTTGACCGAACCCGCGCTGCCATACCCACGGAAACAGCACCAACAGTCCCAGAAAACTGCGGAAGAAAACCACCATTTCGTTTGGCAAATGGGCGGAAATGTATTTGATGATGCCCCCCATCGTGGCGAACAACAGGCCCGAGGCGATCATCAGGGTTGCCCCGCGTTTAAGGTTGTCCGTCTGCACAGTTAAGTAAGCGCTCAGCCGCCGGTGCGCAGCAGCCATTCCCGCGGATCGGGATGCAGATAAGTCTGACGTGCGATATAGGGATCCGGGTAACGCCGGAAGTGGTGCCTGAGCAGTGTCAGCGGCGACGCCAGGGGCAATACGCCTTGTCGATAGGCATGGATCAACTCCAGCAGTTCAGCCTTGTCGATGGCATCCAGCTCTTTTTTCAAATATCCCATCAGATGCATCATTACATTGGCATGTCGCGCCGGCGTTGCCAGACGCTTCATTGCCGTCATGAAGCGGCTGATATAGTCATGCCCCAGCTCGTTTGGGGTCCTGCTTCCGGCCCGTGCCACGAGACGACCCAGGGCACGATAGGACTCGACGTCGTGGGCCATGAGGGCCAATTTATGGCGCGTGTGAAAATCCACCAAGCGGCTGGCGGTCAGACCGCTCGCCACCAGGTCCTGCCAGCGCCGGTAGGCAAACACGCGCTCGATGAAATTTTCCCGCAAACGGGGGTCACCGAGCCGGCCCTCTTCTTCCGCCGGGAGCCATGGCCGAACGGCGAGAAACGCCTCGGCGTAGATTCCCCGCCCGTTCTTGGCGGGGATACCGGTGCGCTGATAGATCTTTACGCGCTCGATTCCGCAACTCGGTGAGTTGCTCTTGAAGACGTAACCGCTCAGGTCGACTAGCTGGCGAGCCTGTCGTCTTCCGTAGGTAGCGAGTTTGTCTGTCACATCAAGGGAATCATCTTTCACGCCGATAGCGCGCGGCGACTCGGGCGACCCCACCAGCCGGATCGGCGGGCGCGGGAC
>Ga0209109_10002156_pt1 | contig 10801 bp, 10 predicted proteins | sample Rifsed10ft2_FD_184004 | JGI IMG/M metagenome (GOLD analysis project Ga0209109, IMG submission 184004) | Soil microbial communities from Rifle, Colorado, USA - sediment 10ft 2 (version 2) | ecosystem: Environmental > Terrestrial > Deep subsurface > Rock core/Sediment | place: Rifle, Colorado... | reverse complement strand
GCTGGCATACCGCCAAGTGCGCCACGAGGTATAGACGCAGCCGGCGGCTAATACGACGACAGCGATGGCAATGGCGACCGGATCGCTATGCTTGATCGAGCTCGCCAGTTCTGCGAACCACTGGGCCAATGGACCGGGGGACGCCATGGCTAGGAAACCTCTGAAATATAAATTTTCACCACAGGGTACGCAGTTATCTCAAAAACATTTTGTCGATATTTTTTTTGTAGGGTGCGTCCCACGCACCATTAAGCTTAAACCTCGGCGTGGTGCGCAGGGCTTGCAGCCCGGGGTGCAACAAAACACGTTGTACCCGTTCGGCGGTGTGAATGTCCACTGGACATTCACGATAACTCCGCCTCAGCCTACGTTATTTTTGAGAAGGTTTTTAAGTATTGAACAATGCCTTGACGTTAACGTCCTTGATTTCGCTTTCCTTGAATTTAAGCAGCGGCCTCAACCCGAAGCGGAACAGCGTGGCGATCACGTTGTCCGGAAACGTTTCGATACGGATATTATTCGCGTTGACCGAATCGTTGTAGAACTCGCGGCGGTCGCTGATCTGCGCTTCGAGCTGGGAGATGCGATTTTGCAGATGTTGGAAGTTCTCATTGGCGCGCAATTCGGGGTAGTTCTCGGCCACGGCAAAGAGGTTCATCAACCCGGCCCGTAATTGGGTCTCGGCCGCTCCGACCGCAGCCACGTCACCGGCCGCGCGCGCCTGGCCGACGGCCGCGCGCGCCTGGGTCACCGCTTCCAGCACGCCACGCTCATGCTTCATGTATTGTTTGCAGGCCTCGACCAGCTTCGGCAACTCATCGTGTCGCTGCTTGAGCAACACGTCGATATTCGACCAGGCCTGGGCGACATTGTTCTTGAGACGCACGAAATTGTTGTACATGGTTACGGCATACAGAAACAGCGCGGCGAAAATGCCAAGAAAAACATAGGTGGCGATAGACATGGTTTCTCCTTTGTCAGCCTGACGACGGCCTCAGTAAAGGAGTATAGACCCGGCCGTGGAGCCGGCTAGGGAGATTCTCCCTCCAGCCCGATGGAGACTTCATTGATATCGCGGCCGCGAATATAAAAACCGCGCATTTCAGGCTCACCTTTTGTTTTCAGGGAGATGATGAGGTAAAGCGAGTCGGGATACTCATGTTGTTCGATGTCGGCCGGCGACGGCAGCGGCGGGGTGGCGGGGTGGGAATGGTAGATCGCGGCGAGTTCTTCGTCATTTTCTCGCATAAGACGCATGGCCGCGATCTGGCCTTGGGGATCGAGCATGAAGAATCGTTTTTTATCGCCTGCGGTATTGGCGACGGGATAGCATTTTTTGAATCCGTGGCGGTCACGCGAGATGAGACCGCAAATTTCCTCAGCAGGAGAATTTTGCGCCAGTTGCAGCAGCCGGTTGAAAATGGAACGTGGCATTCGCACGGAATTCATCTTATTTTGCAAACCGGGCAATCCGGATCCCTTTGCAGCCTCATTTCGCGCCATTCCATGGCGAGCGCATCGAACAAAAGCAGACGGCCCGAAAGCGTCTGGCCGATGCCAAGCAGGACCTTGATGGTTTCGACCGCTTGTATCGAACCGATGATGCCGGCCGCCGGGGCGAGCACCCCGAGCGTGGCGCATGGCTCATCGGCTCCTCCCGTGTCGGTGTACAGGCAGCGATAGCAGGGACCCTTGGGTGAAAAAACGGCTACCTGTCCTTCAAACCGGACCACGGCGCCCGAGACCAGCGGTTTGCCGGCACGCACACAGGCCTCGTTGACGGCATAACGGCTGGCGAAGTTATCGGTCGTATCCACGACCACATCCGCCAGGCGTACCTGCTCATCGAGCATCGTGCCTTCAAGCCTGTGATTGTATGTGGTGACCCGGACATCGGGATTAAGGGCGGCAAGTCCCGCGACCGCCGACACCACCTTTTCCTGGCCCACGCGATCCGTGGCGTGAACGATCTGGCGCTGGAGATTGGTGAGATCGACGCGATCATGGTCAACCAGGACCAGATGCCCCACACCGCTGGCCGCGAGATACATGGCGACCGGTGAGCCGAGTCCCCCAAGGCCGATAATCAATACACGCGAACCGAGCAATTTCTCCTGACCGCCGATATCGATCTGCGGCAGCATGATGTGGCGGCTGTAGCGCAGGAGTTGTTTGTCATTCATGGTGAAGCGTAATCATTCGCTTGCATGCGGATCATTTTCGACATTCCGTTATTCGATCGATACCGGACAGATCATGACGGCAGGCGATATTGTAATAGCCGTGCCCGGTCAAAATGCCATTGACCGCCTTGGCCTGATCCCAGCCGTGTTCAACGATCAGCCATCCTCCGGTTTTAAGATGTGAGGATGCGCGTTCCGCAATGTGACGGATCGCGGTGAGACCGTCCGGTCCGCCGACAAGGGCCGGCGCCGGTTCGAATCGCAAGTCTCCCTGTGACAGATGCGGATCGCCGGCCGCCACGTAAGGCGGGTTGCTGACGATCAGGTCGAATTTCCGGCGAGCCAACGGGGCGAACCAGTCTCCTTCAAGGAACTCGATTCGGGACATGCCGAATTTCCGCGCGTTTGACCTGGCGACATCGAGTGCCGGTCGGGAGAGATCGGTCGCGGTCAACCGGCATCGAGGGCGTTCCTGCGACAGCGCCAGCGCGATCGCGCCACAACCCGTGCCGAGGTCGGCGATGTTCCATTCGGCATCCAGGGGAATTCTTCGCAGCGCCTGTTCGACCAGCAATTCGGTTTCCGGGCGGGGAATCAACGTCGCCGGCGAGACATTGAGATTTAGCGACCAGAATTCCCTGACACCGGTGAGATAGGCGACCGGTTCGCCGCGTTGGCGGCGCGCCAGCAGGTTTTCCAGACCATGGCGTTCGTCGGCGGTCAAGGATATGTGAGGCCTCGCGATGAAATCGTTGCGCCCCCGACCGGTGACGTGCATGACCAGTGCCTCCGCATCGAGCCGAGGGGTCCGGCTTTCCGATTGGAGAGCGCGCGTCATATTCGCCAGTGTGGCACCGATACTTACCGTGTCAGCTTCACGAGCAGCGTGCATCATGATCCGCCTCCCAAAGCCGACAGCTGGTTGGCCTGATCGGTGGCCCGCAACGCATCGATGAGTTCATCGAGTTTGCCTTCCATGGCCTGATCGAGTTTGTAAAGCGTCAGATTGATGCGGTGGTCGGTCAGTCGTCCCTGCGGGAAGTTGTAAGTGCGAATACGTTCCGATCGGTCACCGGTGCCGACCAGACCTTTTCGCGTGGCGGCCTCCGCCTCGCTCTGTTTCCGCCGTTCGGCTTCGAGCAGACGCGCGGAAAGGATTGACATCGCGCGGGCGCGGTTCTTGTGTTGCGAACGCTCGTCCTGGCACTCGACCACGATGCCGGTAGGCAGGTGCGTAACGCGAATGGCGGAGTCGGTTTTGTTCACGTGCTGGCCGCCGGCGCCCGAAGCGCGAAACGTGTCGATTTTGAGGTCCGCCGGGTTGATATCGATGGCGTCGATCTCGTCCGCTTCCGGTAACACCGCGACCGTGCAGGTTGAAGTATGTATGCGCCCCTGGGCTTCGGTTTCGGGGACGCGCTGAACGCGATGCGCGCCGGATTCGAATTTAAGACGCGAATAAACATCCTGTCCCGTTATGCGCGCGATGATTTCCTTGTAGCCGCCATGTTCTCCGGAGTTATGATTAACGACCTCGACATTCCATCCATGGGCATTGGCGTAATAGTTGTACATGCGGAAAAGATCGCCGGCGAAAATGGCCGATTCATCGCCGCCGGCCGCGGCGCGAATTTCAAGAAATACATTGCGATTGTCGTTCGGATCTTTCGGCAACAACAGGGTTTGGATTTCCGCTTCGAGCTTTTCAATCAGATACTGCGCGTCGCTGATTTCCTCCTGGGCCAGCTCGCGGATGGACGGATCTTCGTCCGCGAGCATGGCGCGCGCGGATTCCAGCTGATCGCAGGCATGGCGATAGTCGGCATAGAGTTTGACCAGCGGGTTGATCTCGGCGTATTCCTGCGAAAGCTTGCGGAATTTATCCTGTTTGCCGATGACTTTGGGGTCGGCCAGTAAATGCTCGATCTCCTCAAAGCGCTGGGCAAGGCTGGTGAGCCTTGTTTCAATAGAAGGGTTCATGGTTATTCTTCGTTGAGGCCGAACAACCGACGAGCGGCATCGAGCAGCGCGCTGTTGCCGTCGACGTTCGCCTTGCGCAGCACATCGGTGGGGGCATGGGTAAACTTGTTCGTCAGCGCGCGCGCGAGTTGCTCAATCACTTTTCCCGGATCTTCGCCGCGGGCAAGGCGCCTGCGCGCGCGTTCCACTTCCGCCTCGCGCAAGGCATCGGCCGACTCGCGCAGGGCGCGTATGGTGGGCACCGCATCCAGCGATTTCACCCAGCGCATGAAATCCATTACCTGGGTGTCGATGATTTTTTCCGCTTCCGAAGCGGCCTTTTGACGGGATTCCATGTTTTCCTGAACCACGTCCTTGAGATCGTCGATGGAGTACAGGTAGACGTCGTCGAGTTCAGCCACCTCGGATTCGATGTCTCGTGGCACCGCGATATCCACCATGAATATCGGCCGATGCTTGCGTACCTTGAGCGCCCGCTCCACCGCGCCCTTGCCGAGAATGGGCAATTGGCTGGCCGTGGAGGAAATGACGATGTCGGCGTCCGCAAGCCGCGCCGGCATTTCCATGAGCGAAATGGCCTCGGCGCCGAACGGCCTGGCCACCAGTTGCGCGCGCTCGACAGTGCGATTGGCGACAATCATGTGGCCCGCACCCTGATCCCTGAAGTGGCGGGCGCAGAGTTCAATCATGTCTCCCGCGCCGATCATCAGGACGGTTTGTTCCGATAGTTTGTTGAAGATCTGCTTGGCGAGACGCACGGCGGCGGACGCCACGGAGACGGCGCTGGCGCCGATGGCCGTGTCGGTTCGCACCTGCTTGGCCACGGAGAAAGTCTGCTGAAAGAGATGGTTCAGAATTTTTCCCGTTACACCGGCCTTGTGGGCCGTGGTGAAAGCCTCTTTCATCTGTCCAAGAATTTGTGTTTCACCCAGGATCATCGAGTCGAGTCCGGCCGCCACCCGGAAGACATGCCTGACGGCGGCCTGGTCAGGGTGGCGATACAGGTAGGGGTGAACATCGAATTGGTTCAGGCGGTGATAGTGGCAAAACCATTCAATGACGCGCTCATCGTGGACCGGTTCGAGCCCGCAATAGAGCTCGGTGCGATTGCACGTCGATACGATCGCCGCCTCGCTGGCCCCGCCTTTCCCGGTGATCTCGCGCAGCGCGTAGACGAGCTTGTCGGAATCGAAAGCCGCTTTTTCGCGGATATCGACCGGCGCTGTGTGATGATTAATACCGAAGGCAAGCAGGTGCATGCAGAAGACCGGGAAATCGCCGCTGGAGCCCGCGATTTTGACCCATCAGGGTACGCTGTCAAGCTGGGGGCGTGGCGAGGATTTCAAAAAGTTAAAGACCAGTAATGTTACGCCGAGTTCAATGATAATTAATATGATGCCGAGCGCGAACAATATCCAGTCATTCATCGACCACCACTGTATCATTTGGATGGTTAATGCCCAATTCGCAGCGGCCAACAGGAAAATCAAGGGTAGCAGCACGGTCGCGACCGGCCGCTCCAGCTGGCGCAGTGACAGCGTAAGCAGCACGAATCCGAAGACGGCGAAGATCAGGTCGGTCGCACCGAAGATCGGCCATAGCAGCAATCCTCCCAGACCATGCCCGTCGTGCAGGGTCAATGCCGCGGACAGGAAGGCGGCCAATCCGATCAGTAATTTTTCTTTTCCCGGCATGACGGAGGGATAGCGTTCCGCGAGGCCGGCGAGCAGTTGTTTTTGTACCCGCAAACCGGCTTCAAGCGTGGCCACGAGAAGTCCGAGCACAACCACGGCCGCGAGCGTTCTTGCCGTAGCCGGATCCAGCCCGAGGATGGCAGCAAACCGGGCAAATCCGTTGACGTAAATCACCGCGGCCTGGTGCAAATCCTTGAATGCATCCCATGACGCATACCGCTGGGTCCAGTCCTGCTCACTGGGGAAACCGGTACCGCCGATGAGAATGGCGCTGAGCGCCAGCAGACCCAGCGCCAAAGCGCCGCCATAGCCGACGTAGCGGGCATCGGATTCCCGCCTGATCTGGCGCGCCGTTATTCCATTGGCAATCAAAAAATGAAAACCCGCCACGGCGCCGGTGGTCAGGGTGATGAACAGCCAGGGTATCGTTTGCGGGATACTTGGATCCTTGTGGAATTCCGGAGCGACGAGGTTCGGGTGATCGATCACCACGGCGGTGTAAAAAACAAGCAGTGTGGTGCCTAGCAGCAGCGCGGTGAGAAATCCGCGGGGGCGGATCAGTTTCCACATCGGCAGGCGCGTGGCGTGATATCCATAAGTAAACAGGACGGCAACCCAGACCACGGTCGCATCGAGCGCAATAGTGTAGTCGCTGGATTCCAAATGCAATGCACCGGTCAAACTCAGTGGAAATTTACCCAACAACCACACGGCCATCAGGCTCAGGGTCAGTGCAATCAACGATGCAGCGAAGACCTCATGCGTTTCCCTCCCGCGCAGATAGTTTCCGAGGAATAGGGCGATTGTCAGGATGCCCCAGAACGGCAAGACCGCCGAGGGGAATACGGAGAACAATTGCGCAGCGATGGTGGCGCAGGCGGCATTCATCAAAAGCAACAGAAGAAATGCAATCAGCGTGAATGGCCCGTATGCCGAGGGACCCAGAACGCGCGCGGCGATTTCCGCCGGATCGAGCCCGGGATAGCGCAGCGATAACCAAATCGCTCCAAGACCGTAGGTTCCGGCCGCCGTGACGGTGGCAACCACGGCCCAGAGAAAGGCGGGAATCCAACCCCATATTACCGAGATGACGCTGCCCGTGATGGCGGCGCCCGCGGCGAGCGCGGCCAGATGATGACCGAAAATCAGATGTCGGTTAGGCGCGGTACCTTGCTCCGAATCGAAGCGGCCGGTTGCCGGTGTACTATAATGATCCCCGAGACGAAAGATGCCCGTACCCAGCAACTTGGAATAAAAGCGGTAGCCGAATACAAACGCCACGGCGGTTATGATGAGTAATACCAATGAATTCATGGCATGCCCGCGTCCAGGTACGCTTTGTAAATGGTTATTTTCATATCTTCTTTAGTTTCGCAGTTGCGCGCCTTTCCCGAATATCGGAGACTGCAGTGATTATATTAGATTGTTGGGTGAATCTTTGCCCGGAGCGCAGGTCAATACAGGCTTTACCCGGCAATGGCCCATAGCAAAATCAATTCCAGTATGCATACACAATTATTGCGTTTACTCCCGCCCACGTTGATCTTTTCCATGCTGGTCGCGTGCGCCAGCCCCGGAAAGATCGAAGTGGTGTCCGCGAAAGCCGACGCTCAGGATAAACCGACCGAAGAGGCATTGCCCCGAATCGAGCTGAATTCGGAACTGCTCTATGACCTGCTGGTGGGAGAGATCGCCGGACAGCGTGGTCAGATCGGGATTGCCTCGGGTACGCTCGGAAATGTCGCGAAAAAAACCCGCGATCCACGCGTTGCCGAACGCGCCACGCTCTCCTCGCTTTATGCCAAGCGTTATGCAGAGGCGCTTGCTTCCGCGCGGCTCTGGGTGGAACTCCGACCGCGCGATACCGAGGCAAATGAGGCACTCATCACGGCCTTGCTTGAACTGGACGAGGCGGAGGAAGCCAGGAGCCTGTACGAAAAACTGTTTGCACTGGAAGATACGCGTCGGAACCTCAACCAGGCCTATTTGCGCGCCGCGGCGGTGCTCGGGCGGGCAAGCAACCGGGGCGCCGCCATCGACGTAATGCGTGCGCTTGTCGCCCTTAATCCTCGGGAAGCCTCGGCCCATTATTCGCTGTCCCATCTCTTGGTTCGGGGGGGCGATCTCGACGGCGCGCTCGACGCGGCGGACGAAGCGCTGAAGCGGCGTTCGAACTGGGAGGAGGCGGCACTGCTCAAAGCGCGAATCCTGCTCTCGAAGAAAGAAGTTCAGAAAGCCCGAGCATTTTATGAATCTTTTTTGAGTGATAATCGCGGCGCCACCACGCTCCGAGTCAACTATGCGCGATTTCTTATTGACCAGAAGGAATGGGAGAAGGCCTATGCGGAATTCAAACGCGTCGCGGCCGACGCCCCGAATGACGCGGATACCATCTATGCCGTCGGCCTGCTCGCATTGCAAAACAATCATCTCGATGAAGCCAAGAATTATCTCATCCAGGCCCTGAAACTTCGACCGGAGAACGATCAGGCGAGGCTCTATCTCGGACAGGTCGCGGAGCAAGCAAAGCAATATGCGGAAGCAATCGCCTGGTATCGTGAAATCGAAGAAGGCGAATACTTTTTTGAAGCGCAGACCCGCCTGGGCGTGGTGATCGCGAAACTGGGCGATCTCGACGGCGCACGTCGCCAACTGGATGGCATAGATGCCCAAAACGATCCGCAGCGTGTCCAAGTGGCGCTTGCCTTCGAACAGATCTTGCGCGAAGCCAAACTGTACCGTGAGGCGTTGGAGAAAATGAATGTCGCGATACAACACGTGCCCGGGGACAAGGATTTACTCTATGCCCGCGCGCTCCTCGCGGAAAAACTCGACATGTTCGACCTGACTGAGCGTGATTTGCGTGAAATACTCAAAACGGACCCGAAGAACGCCAATGCGCTCAATGCGCTCGGCTACACGCTCACCGATCGCACCACGCGCTTTCAGGAAGCGCTCGACCTGCTGCGGCAAGCCATCGCACTCAAGCCCGACGATGCCTTTATCCTGGATAGCATGGGCTGGCTGCAATATCGGCTGGGGAACAATGTGGAGGCGGTAAAATATCTCAAACGCGCGCTGGAAATCAGAAATGACGCGGAAATTGCCGCACACCTTGGTGAAGTGCTGTGGGTGATGGGCAACCGCCAAGAGGCGGAAAACATCTGGAACCGGGCGCTGCGCGAAACGCCCGACAGCGAAGCACTCAACGGCGTTATAAAAAAATTCAAACCATGAGGTGGATAACCGGATTTTTCGGGCTGGCGATGCTCACTGCCGGCTGCGCCACCGTGCCTGCTCCGCCACCGGTCGATAATCCCGCGGCTGCGTGGCAGAAGCGCCAGACCGAATTGATGCCGGTCACAACCTGGAAAATCCGTGGCCGGCTTGCGATGCGCACCGCGGACGAAGGTTGGCAGGCCTCGGTTAACTGGGCGCGCGAGGGTGAACTGCATCGCATTGACATCACCGGTCCGCTGGGTCGTGGCCATCTGCGGCTGGTACATGACCGTCACGTGGCCGAATTGCTCGATGCCGACAAGCGCACCTGGCGCGCAGAAAATGCGGAACAGCTTTTATACCGCACGACCGGCTGGCGGGTACCGCTCGAGGGGTTGAATTACTGGATGCTCGGGCTTCCTTCTCCCCTCGAGTCGGCGAGCGAAATTCTGGACGACTACGGACGTTTGAAGACGCTGATTCAATCAGGCTGGGACATTCAATTTCTTGAGTACATGCGATACGGAACGCTCGATCTTCCGAAGAAATTATTTCTCAAACGCAAGGACCCGAGTATGGATAATCACCTTACCGGTGACACCACGCTTGAAGTGCGCCTGGTCATCGAACACTGGGCATTGAACTGATGGCCCGAGGTTAACGGCGGATGCAATCCTGGCCGGCACCGGCGAAGCTGAACCTGTTCCTGCAAATAACCGGCCGGCGCCCGGATGGTTATCATACGTTGCAGACGGTTTTTCAGTTTCTCGATTATGGCGATGACCTGGAATTCTCCGTCACAAATAACGGTCGTATTGCGCTCCTCACGCCGTTGTCCGGGGTACCGGAAAATAATAACCTGGCGATTCGTGCCGCGGAGTTGTTGAAAAAAGCCACCGGCGTTCGCCACGGCACGGAAATTCAAATCAAGAAGCGCTTACCGCTCGGCGGCGGTCTCGGGGGAGGCAGTTCGGATGCCGCCACGACATTGTTGGCCTTGAATGTGCTATGGGGCGCCAACCTCTCGGTGACGGAGCTTGCCGCCTTGGGGCTCGAGCTGGGTGCGGACGTGCCGGTTTTCGTCCATGGGCACGCGGCCTGGGCGGAAGGAATCGGTGAAATTCTTACTCCGCTTGAGCCGGAAGAAGCGTGGTATCTCGTGGTGGTACCGCCGGTGCACGTTTCCACGGCGAAGGTTTTTTCCAATTCTGAATTGACACGTTATAGCCGGACCATCACAATACGCGACTTTCAAGAAGGGCGCGGGCGGCGAAATGACCTGGAACCGATCGTTCGCCGAAGCTATCCCGAGGTAAATCGCGCGATGTCCCTGTTGGAGGAATTCGGTGAACCGCGGCTGTCGGGCTCCGGTGGATGTGTTTTCCTGAAATTGGATGAGGCCGGGCAAGGCCAGCGGATATTGAAAATCATTCCGAAACAGTTTACCGGTTTTGTGGCGCGAGGGATGAACCGTCATCCTTTATATAGGATGAGTCACGGCATGCAGCCGGGCCTCGCCGGAAACTAAAATTCACCGGATATCCGGAATTGTTGCTGACAGGTTCGAACTGTCTCGTATTTCTGGGGCGTAGCCAAGCGGTAAGGCACCGGATTTTGATTCCGGCATTCCCAGGTTCGAATCCTGGCGCCCCAACCAATTCAAAAATGTCCACCGGGCATTTTTGAATTGGTTGCCAGGATGAGAACCTGGAAGATTCGACGCGC